>ERZ1645187.3426-NODE-3426-length-13338-cov-19.675149_pt1 | contig 13338 bp, 10 predicted proteins | sample MGYA00575352_ERZ1645187 | MGnify/ENA primary metagenome ERZ1645187 (study PRJEB40837, sample SAMN11349314) | freshwater sediment metagenome | isolation source: river sediment | host: Sediment | place: India: Wazaribad , New Delhi | collected 2017-02-21 ...
ATGCTTTCCTTCATCTGGCTTGCGCTTATGTCTGGCTACTGTGAACAGCCCCTAATAGCCGAAAAAAATCCCCGTCTGACGGGGATTTCTAAGGGGCTACCGGTGGTGCGGTAACTTAGTGTCGAGACTGATTTCTGCGGCTGCTTGCCATCAAGGCGATGAGAGACAGCCCCAAAAGCATGCCGGTGGCCGGTTCTGGGACTTGGTTGCGAAGCGTTGCCGTGCCGATGAAAATTTGTTCATAGCCATTGTTCAGGCCATTGCCATAGGTGTTGTCATACATGCAGGCCATACCCCAACTCTCGTCGTTGGCCCCGAAGTCGTACACCAGTTTGTTACCTTGAGCGATAACCGGCTTGAAGCCGCATCCGAGGCGGATATCGGCATGAAGCGTGTATTTATCCAGATCGCTAGCAGACAGGGAACCGAACAGCGTATTCATCATCGCGTTCAACTCCGGGAAGATCAGCGCATAGGCAGCGCGGTCAGCGCCGAGGTTGTGGTCGGTCGATGTTGAACCCGGCGTGCCACAAGGCACCGGAGTTGGAATCCCGGAAATTGTCAGCGTACAAATCTTGCCACCGGACAGTACAAAGTCCGTTCCGTTCTTGTCACCTGCGAATGGATTGGCGACAGACGAAGAATAGGTTGTCACATCTCCCAGGAAAACACCGCCGCCACCTTGGGTGACGATATCGTATTTGGCACCGAGGTTGGTCAGATAAAAATAACCACTGTTGCCGTTAAGGCCGTTCATGGTCACGAGGCTGCCCGAGGCATCGGTGATCCATAAGCGCGCCCACGACGCGAGGCTTTGCAGCGATCCACCCCCGGAATTGATCTGGTTGTTGTTGAAAAACACCGTCATCGCATCGCCTTTGAGAAAACTCTTCATGGCGCCGAGCGATGCATCCCAGGTGTTGTCCAGATTGTTATTGACCGTACCTGTCGTTCCACGGGAGGTGAGTATATTGGCGGTGAAAAACGTGTCCTGCGGATTCGTTTGTGCCGGAGGACTGTTGGGGGAACTGTAGGCATTGTCCATGCCCGACGAATTCGTCGTGACAGGATTGCCCTCTGCGCCGGTGGCTACGACGATCAGATCCTGAATCTGACCTGGAGAGGATTGAAGATTGACCCCGGCGATGGGTAGTGAATACGACTGAGCGTCGCCATACTGAACCCAATATGCACTGCTCAGGTTAACCGTTGCTGCTGAAGCGTTACCTGCAACCATCAGTGCAGCAACAATAAGCGAGAAACGTGTCTTCATGGTCGTTGCCTCTCGTAGGGTGATCGGTTCTGTGTTTACCCCCTTGCAATAATTGCGCCATGAATGCGTTTGTATACGAATCAATAGGTTATCTTGGATTTGGTTTGAATGACCTATTGAATTGTAAAAAAATCTGACAGTGTTACCACATTATGCCGGCGCTAGATGCTCCACCATCAACTGCGGCGACTCCACCCCCATGTACTCGTTGATCGCCAGCCGATAGGCGGCGCGGGTACGTGATTGGGGCTGGGTGCTGAAATTGAACTGGATGGCGTCGATGCGGGTGTTGCCTTTGCGCAGGCGCAGCTTGAGGTGCTTTTCCTTGAGCACGCGCTGTTGTTCGACGTCGAAATCATCGACAAAGACCGGTGGCGGGAAGCCCTGGCCCCAGATTTCGTTTTCCAGCAGGCGGGCAGCATCGAGCGAGAAGTAACCGCTCTCCAGTCCGCCGTCGGTTTCCAGCGTCCGCGTCAGGTCGGCGGGGGAGAGCAGTTCACCGGCAACGGTGGCAAACAGGCTCTGGAACTGGGCGAAATCGCCGTCGCGCAGGGTCACGCCGGCCGCCATGGCGTGGCCGCCAAAGCGTACCAGAAGGCCGGGGGCGCGCTTGGCGACGAGGTCGAGCGCGTCGCGCAGGTGCAGGCCGGGGATGGAACGGCCGGAGCCTTTGATGATGCCGCCCTCGCTGGGCGCGAAGGCGAAGACCGGGCGGTGCAGTTTTTCCTTGATGCGCGAGGCGAGGATGCCGACGACGCCTTCGTGCCAGCTTTCGTCATACAGCGCGATGCCGGGCGCGGGGTCGGTGGTATCGAGTTGTTCGAGCAGGAGCAGCGCCTGTTCCTGCATGCCGGACTCGATGTCGCGTCGTTCGCGGTTGAGGGCGTCGAGTTCCTGCGCGATGCTCAGGGCGCGCGCCTCGTCGTCCGTAATCAGGCATTCGATACCAAGGCGCATGTCGGCCAGCCGGCCGGCGGCATTGAGGCGCGGGCCGATGAGGAAGCCGAGGTCGAAGGCGGTGGCCTTGCGCGGGTCGCGGCCGGCCGCCTTGAACAGCGCGGCGATGCCCGGCTGCAGGCGGTTGGCGCGCATGCGCTTGAGACCCTGGCTGACGAGGATGCGGTTGTTGCGGTCGAGCTTGACGACGTCGGCGACGGTGCCGAGCGCGACGAGGTCGAGCAGGTCGGCGAAGTTGGGTTCCGGCCGCTCGCTGAAATAGCCGCGGGCACGCAGTTCGGCACGCAGCGCGAGCATGACGTAGAACATGACACCGACGCCGGCGATGCACTTGGACGGGAAATCGCAGCCGGGCTGGTTGGGATTGACGATGCAGTCGGCGGCGGGCAGCGATTCACCCGGCAGGTGGTGGTCGGTGATCAGCGTCGCGATGCCGTGCTCGTGGGCGCGGGCGACACCCTCAATGCTGGCGATGCCGTTATCGACGGTGATGATCAGGTCCGGCGACTGCTGGGCGGCGACATCGACGATCTCCGGCGACAGGCCGTAGCCGAGCTTGAAACGGTCGGGAACAAGGAAATGGACGTCGGCGCCCAGCGTCTTGAGGGCGCGCATGCCAACGGCGGTGGCCGTGGCACCGTCGCAGTCGTAGTCGCCGATGATCAGCAGGCGCGCCTCGGCCTCGATGGCGTCGGCGAGGATCTGCGCGGCGTCGGTGGCGTGGGTCAGCGAGGCCGGCGGCAACAGCGACTTGAGTTCGTAATCCAGCTCGGCCTTGTCGGTGATGCCGCGGGCAGCATAGAGCCGGGCGAGCAGCGGGTGCAGGCCTTGCTGCTCCAATTGCCAGACGATGCGGGGCGGGGCGTTGCGGGTAACGATGCGGGTCAAGGGGTTTCCTCGATATTCAAGTCGGGCTACAAAAATGTCTTGGAGGTTGTCATTCCGGGCTTGACCCGGAATCCAGTAGTCATGAACTGGATTCCCGCCTTCGCGGGAATGACGAACTCAAACTCGTGGTCAAGACACAACTAAGTTACGCCGCTTCGGCGAGTTGCTTGGCCAGCATGGTGACCGGCTGGCCTTTTTTCCAGAATTTCCAGCGTTCACCGCGCCCGACGGTCCATTGCAGCTTGCCGTAGATGGTCGGGGCGATCAGCGTCACCTGCGTCAGCGGCCCGCCGAGCGCGGCGCGCAGCGGTTGCAGCCAGTCGCGCTCCAGCGCCTCAAATTTGCTGCGCCAGTCTTCTGCCGCCTCGTAAAGCACCGGCCCGAGCAGATCATCGAGCACGACGAGCTGCGACTCGTCGCTGGCATGGGCGAGCAGGTCGGCGAGGGTTTTCGGTTGCGGGCGGTTGGGGATGCCCGCGGCGCGGGCGAAACCGGCAGCCAGCGGGTTGCTGCTCCAGACGGCGGCGTAGCCGGGGTCAATCGCCGTCGGCAAGGCACCCGGCCCCCACAGCCAGAGGCTGTTGATCGCCGGCAGGCCCTTGGTTTGCCGGGCCTCGTTGACCGGATGCAGGTGCAGGAACATTTGCACTTCATTCAGCCAGCGGGTGATGGCCGTGGGTTTGCCGTCCAGATCGCCGTCGATGCGCCGGCCGGCGATGGCCGAGAGCGGGGCGATGGAGGTTGCCGATTTTGGGCAAAATTCCGGGTTCACCGCGGGTGACAGTTTCAGATACCAGCGACGTGCTGTAACAGTGTAAAAAAATCCGACATCGGCGAATTCGCGGTTCAGGTCGGCGACCAGCGCGGCTGCTTCGTCATCGCTGATCTCAAAGGCGCCGGCATCGGCGAGCACGATGCGCTCATGATGAAAGCGCAGATGCACCGGGTCGGCGCACAGCCAATCGCCCTCGCGGGCGGCATTGGTGTCGATGCCGGCGGGTTCGCCGAGCAGGCGCAGTGCGCCGTAAGGAGCGTCGGCCTGACTGAAAGCTTCGGCTAGTGCTTGCTCGAAAGGCTGGCGTGGACTGCGCACCATGGCGCCGTGGGCGTCCAGCCACTCGAAACCGGGGGTGGCGAGTTGGCCGAGGGCCAGGGTGTCGGCCGGTTCGGGCCAGATCAGTTCGGGAACGAGTAAGGTGAGTTGCACGGCTGCGAGCGGGGAAAATGCGCGTCGCCGGGTCGGGGAGCGCGGCCGAAAAGTGTACCATAGCGACTTTCCGGCTCAGGCCGGTGCATCAGTGACCCAGGCATGGCGCTACCCTACGAATTGCTGATCGGCTTGCGCTACACGCGCGCCAAACGTCGCAACCATTTCATCTCATTCATTTCGCTGATTTCGATGCTCGGCATCGGGCTGGGCGTTGCTGCACTGATCGTCGTGCTGTCGGTGATGAACGGCTTCCAGAAGGAGTTGCGCACGCGCATCCTCGGCGTCGCGTCGCATATCCAGATCACCGGCATCAACAACGAATTGCCCGACTGGCCACGGATTGCCGCCGAAGCAACGCAGCATCCGGAAGTGCGGGCGACGGCGCCCTTCGTGCAGTCGCAGGCGATGTTTTCGGTCGATGGCGGCGTAAAGGGCGCGCTGGTGCGTGGCATCCTGCCCGATCACGAAGACAAGGTGGCGGATTTTCGCAAGACCATTCAGAGCGGCAGCCTCGACGACCTCAAGCCGGGCGAGTTCGGCATCGTGCTCGGCGCCGATCTGGCGCGTTCGCTGCGTGTCTTCACCGGCGACAAGATCACGGTGATCGCGCCACAGGGTACGGTCACGCCGGCCGGTGTTGTGCCGCGCCTGAAATCCTTCCGTATCGTCGGCATCTTCGAGGTCGGCATGTATGAATACGACTCGGGGCTGGCGCTGATTCATCTTGAGGATGCGCAGCGGTTGTACCAGATGGACGACCGGGTGTCCGGGGTCCGCCTCAAGCTCGACGATCTGTTCAAGGCGCCGCGGGTGGCGCGCGAGCTGGTGCGCCACATCAACGCGGATGCCTACATCAGCGACTGGACCAAGAGCCACGCCAATTTCTTCCGCGCCGTGCAGATCGAGAAGACGATGATGTTCATCATCCTCTCGCTGATCGTCGCCGTCGCCGCCTTCAATCTGGTATCGACGCTGGTCATGGCGGTCACCGACAAGCAGGCCGACATCGCCATCCTGCGTACCCTCGGGGCGCGGCCCGGCTCGATCATGGCGGTGTTCATGATTCAGGGCGCGCTGGTCGGCTTTATCGGGCTGGGCATGGGCATCGTCGGCGGTGTAGCGCTGGCGCTGAATATCGACGTCGTCGTGCCGGCGATCCAGAACCTCTTTGGTGTGCAGTTCCTGTCCAAGGAGGTCTATTACATCTCCGATCTGCCCTCCGACCTGCAGTGGGGCGATGTCTGGGGCGTGACGCTGATCGCCTTCGTGCTGGCGCTGCTGGCGACCATTTACCCGAGCTGGCGCGCCTCGCGCGTCAATCCGGCGGAGGCACTGCGCTATGAGTGATTTGCAGCAGATTTCCGTGTTGACCGCAGCGGGCGTCGGCAAGGTGTTCCGCGGCGGCGGGCTCGAGGTGCCGGTGCTTGATGGCGTCGATCTCGACGTCAAGGCCGGCGAAACGCTTGCCATCATCGGCGCTTCCGGCTCCGGCAAGAGCACGCTGCTGCACCTGCTCGGCGGTCTCGATCAGCCGTCTGCCGGCAAGGTGACGCTGATGGGGCAAGATTTTTCAGCCATGGGCGAAGTGGCGCGTGGCGACTGGCGCAACCGGCATCTTGGTTTCGTCTATCAGTTCCACCATCTGCTGCCTGAGTTTTCGGCGCTGGAAAACGTCGCCATGCCCCTGCTGATTCGTCGTGTCGCGCGCGCCGAGGCGCTGGCGAAGGCGGCAGAAACGCTGGCAGCGGTGGGCCTGGGGCACCGTCTGGCGCACCGGCCGGGAGAACTCTCCGGCGGCGAGCGGCAACGGGCGGCGATTGCCCGGGCGCTGGTCAGTGAACCTTCGTGCCTGCTGGCCGATGAGCCTACGGGTAATCTCGATGGTCAGACAGCGGCCATTGTGTTTGAATTGTTGCTGCAGCGTGTTCGCTTGCAACGGGCGAGCCTGATCATGGTCACCCACGACCGCTCGCTGGCGGCGCGGGCGGACCGGATTCTGTTGCTGGATAATGGCCGCTTGGGTGTTGCTGTATAATTAGATTTGATATTATTGTTGATATGATCAAATAAGCGGGCAGCGATTGCCTGTGTGCTAGGGGACACGACATGAAAGCATTATTTGCTCCCGCCATCGCCCTGATGAGCAGCCTGCGCTACCGCAACAAATTCTTGTTGCTCGGTACAGCCGTCGGCGCGGTGATCGCTATTTTGCTCTACACGGTCTTTGTCAATCTGAGCCGCGATATCCGGGTGGCTGAAGACGAACTGGCCGGCCTGCAGATGCTGAAGCCGACCAATCGCATGGTTCAGTTCATGCAGCAGCACCGCGGCATGTCGTCCGGCGTGCTCAATGGCAATGATGCGATGAAGGAAAAGCGCGCGGCCAAGGAAAAGGAGCTGGCCGAGGCAGTGGCAGCAACCGAAGCGGCGATTTCCGACAAGTTGCGTGAGTCGGCGGCATGGAAGTCCATCCGCGACGACTGGGAGGCGATCCGCAAGGATGGCCTGAACTGGCCAGCCCCGGACAATCTCAAGCGCCATACGCAGATGATCGACAAGGCGCTGGTATTCATGGTCGACATTGCCGATGAAACCCAGCTGACGCTCGATCCGGAAATGAACACCTACTATTTCATGGATACGATCGTAACGAAAATGCCGGCGATGCTTGAACCGATGGGGATTACCCGGGCACGCGGCACCGGGGTACTGACGAAGAAGGAACTGGCATCGCAAATGCGCATCGACATGGCGGCGACCATCGCCCAGATGCAGCAGACCCTGCGTGCTCAAAACCAGAATCTGGCCAAGGTGATCAAGCAAACGCCGGCACTGGAAGGCGCGCTTTCCGGGCCGAGTCGGGAGTTTACGGAAGGGTCGGAAAAGATTTTCACGCTCGTACGCAGCGATATTCTGGGTGAAAAATTCGAGACGCCACCGCAGGAATACTTTGGCCAAACGACGAAAATTATTGATCTGGGTTACAAGATCATGTTTGAAACCCTGATTCCGCAGTTCGAACAGCAGCTTGAGCTTCGCAAGCAAGCTGCACAGCGCATGCTTACGTTCCAGTTTGTACTCGCCGGCATGGTCATTCTGGTGGTTGGCTATCTTGCCGCTGGTACCTATTATTCGGTGGTCGGCACGGTCAGTGTTTTCGAGAACGGGGCCCGCCAGATGGCAGATGGCGACCTGACGGCCCGGTTCGATACGCCAGGTAGCGATGAATTGCAGGAGGCCGGGCAGAATTTCAATGCCATGGCGCAGGCCTTCCGTGGCTTGCTTGCTCGTGTTCAGTCAGACGTTCAGTCGCTGCGAACGGCCGCGGAACAATTGGCCACATCCAGTCAGCAGATTTCCGGCAGTACCGGTTCGCAAAGTGATGCTGCGTCGAGTATGGCGGCAGCGGTCGAGCAGATGACGGTCGGTGTCGATCACATCGCCAAGAATGCCCAGGATGCCCAGCAGTTTTCTCAGGCGTCTGACAAGGTGGCGGAAAGTGGTGGCCGTATTGTTCAGAATGTCGTCAATGAAATTCAGGGCATCGCAGCAACCGTGAATCAATCTGCGGTGGCCGTTGAAGCGCTGGGTCGCCAGTCCGACCAGATTTCCGCCATCGTCGGCACGATCAAGGATATTGCCGACCAGACCAACCTGCTGGCCCTCAACGCGGCCATCGAGGCGGCGCGGGCCGGCGAGTCCGGGCGCGGTTTTGCGGTGGTCGCCGACGAGGTGCGCAAGCTGGCCGAACGTACGGCCAAGTCGACGCAGGAAATCGCCAGCATGATCGAGGCGATTCAGCAGGATACCGGCACGGCGGTTTCGAGCATGAAGTGCGGGGTCGAACGTGTCGCCGCAGGGGTTGATCAGGCGCAGGCCGCGGGTGCGGCGATCGCGCAGGTTCAGGCGCAGGCACGGCAGGTGGTCGAGGCGGTTTCCGAAATTTCGGTGGCGCTGCGCGAACAGGCGACGGCCAGTACCGACATTGCCCAGAACGTCGAGCGAATCGCCCAGATGGCCGAAGAGAACAATGCGGCTGCCGGCGGGAATGCAATGACGGCCAACAAGTTGCGGCAGATGGCGGAAACCCTCAGCAACGAGTTGGCCCGCTTCCGCACCTGAGCCGGAGGGTGGTCAAGCCGATCCGCGCCGGCGACGCCAAGTGCGGATCAGATACAGGCGCCACGCCGCCTTGGTCGCCAGATAGCCGGCCATCGCCAGGCTGCTGGCAAGCACGATCAGGCCGATGCCCAGTGGCTTCGCGGCAGCAAGCATCCATACCTGCATCGCTTCCGTCCACCCCACAAACGCCGTGGCGCTGAACGCCGGTGGTGCGACGAAATTGCCGTGGTCCCCGGTCAGCAGGCGGCCGATCTGGTAAGCGATGACGTACAGTGGGACGATGGTGAAGGGATTGGTGTACAGCGTCGTGAACAAGGCCAGCGGCAGGTTCACCCGAAACACCAGCGCGCAGAGTGCGGCGCCGATCATCTGCAGCGGCCCGGGTATCAGGCCGCAGAACAGCCCGGCGGCCACCGCGCCAGCGGCCGAGTGACGGTTGAGGTGCCACAGTCGCGGATGCAGCAGCGATGACGCGAAGGGCTTCAGCCACGGGTTGCGGCGAATGCTGTCCGGGTCTGGCAGGTATTTCTTGAGGGTGCGGCGCATGCGCGGATTATCCTCGAAACAGTCGGCGAATTGACGCCGTCCGGCGTCTGCTCCATGGCCCATTGACCGGCATCGCCGACTGCGGTTCCACGCGGGCGGTGCCGGGTCGTATCATGATGGCATGCGCTTCAATATCCTGGCCTTTGCCGCCGGCATACTCTACGTCCAGTTGCAGCCGGCGCTGCCGCCCTGGCATTGGGCGTTTGCGGCGGCGCTGGTACTGGTGCTGCCGCGGCTGTCCGGTCGCCAGCAGCTGCGGCGCAGTCTGGCCATCTGCGCCTGTCTGGCGCTCGGTATTGCCTGGGCGGCGTGGCGGGCCGAGATCCGCCTGGATGACGCTTTGCCCCCGGCGCTGGAAGGGCAGGATCTGCATTTGACCGGGGTCGTCGCGGCCTTGCCGCAGCCTTTCGCCCAGGGTAGCCGTTTCGAATTTGCCGTCGATTCCGCGTTCACCGCAGACGGTCGTCCGGCAGGTGTTCCGCAGCGGGTGATGCTGTCCTGGTACGCCGGTCGTCATGACGATGCTGCCGGCGAGCTGCCGACGATGCGCCCGGGCGAGGTCTGGCAGCTGACGGCGCGTTTGCGCCGCCCGCACGGCAATGCCAACCCCGGCGGCTTTGACTACGAGGCCTGGCTGCTTGAGCGCAATATCCGGGCGACCGGCTATGTCCGGCCGGCGCGCGTCGAGCGCCTCGGTGAGCGCTTCTGGCCGCCGCTCATCGTCGTTGAACGTCTGCGCGATGTCATCCGCCAGAGCATGGAGAGTCGCCTGCCGGAGGCGCAGTATCCGTTTGCCGGCGTGCTGGTGGCACTGGCCATCGGCGACCAGAAGGCGATCCCGGCCGAATTGTGGACAAGCTTCAATCGCACCGGTGTCACGCACCTCGTCAGTATTTCAGGCTTGCATGTCACGATGCTGGCCGCACTGGCCGGTGGGGTGGCGGGTGGACTCTGGCGGCGGCGACCGGCGCTGGCGCTCCGATTGCCGGCGCAAAAGGCGGCAGTGATCGTCGCCTCCCTGGTGGCCTTCGCGTATGCGCTGCTCGCCGGCTTTGCCGTACCGGCGCAGCGGACCTGCATCATGTTGCTGGTTGCCGCGCTGGCACTTCTGTCCAGCCGGCGGGTGGCGCCTGGGCGGATTCTCGCGCTGGCCTTGCTGGCAGTGTTGGCTATCGACCCTTGGGCGGTGCTGGCGGCCGGGTTCTGGTTGTCCTTTGGCGCGGTGGCGGCTTTACTCTATGTCGGTAGTGCCCGGATCGCTGCCGGCGAGGACTGGGCAAGCCGCCTGCGCAGTTGGGGGCTGCTGCAATGGACGGCGACGCTGGCCTCGCTGCCGGTGCTGTTGCTGGTCTTCCAGCAGTTTTCGCTGGTTTCGCCGCTGGCCAATGCGCTGGCGATTCCGTTGGTCAGCTTTGTCGTCACGCCGCTCGCCCTGCTCGGCGCCATCGTGCCCTGGTGGCCGGTGCTGGCCCTGGCGCACGGAATATTCGCGCTGTTGATGGAATTTATCGTCTGGTGTGCCGCCTGGCCCGTGTGGCAGGCGCCGGCCGCGCCGCTTTGGGCTGTGCTGCTCGGGGTGGCCGGGGTCGTTGTTGCGCTGTTGCCGCGCGGGGTACCGGGGCGGGGGTTGGGCCTCATTCTGCTGCTGCCACTGTTGTTCTGGCCGGAACAGCGCCCTTCGGCGGGGAGCGCCGAGATCACCGTGCTTGATGTTGGTCAGGGACTGGCGGTGGTTGTGCGAACGGCCAATCGAACGCTGATCTACGATCCCGGTCCGCTGTACAGCGCCGAGTCCGATGCCGGACAGCGCGTGGTCGTGCCGTATTTGCGCTGGCTGGGAGTCAATGCGCTCGACATGCTGGTCGTGACGCATCGCGATAGCGACCATGCCGGCGGTGCGGCCTCGGTGCTGGCGGCGATGCCGGTGGCGGACATCCGCTCGCCCGTCGCCGGCTTGCGCGGCAGTCCCTGTCAGGCCGGTCAGCGCTGGCATTGGGATGGCGTCGAATTTGCCTTCCTGCATCCGGCGCGGGTCGCGGCCGAGGGCGAGGAGGCCGGGAATCATTTTTCCTGTGTCCTGCGTATTGCCAGCGCTACGCACCGCATGTTGCTGACCTCGGACATCGAGGTGGTGGACGAGGCGGCCATGCTGACGCACGATGCCGATGCTGTCCGGGCGGAGGTGCTGCTGGCACCGCATCATGGTTCGCGTACCTCGTCCTCCCACGCGTTTGTCCAGGCCGTGGCGGCGAGCGACGTGATTTTCCCGGTTGGTTATCGCAACCGTTTCGGGCATCCCAAGGCGGAGATTGTCGACCGCCATGCCACGCAGGGCAGTCGTCTCTGGCGCAGCGACCGTGACGGTGCAGTGACGGTGCTGCTGACGCCGGCGGCGGTGACTTTGCAGGCACAACGGCAGGTGCTTCGTCGTTACTGGCACGGGCGTTGAGGCGCTGCCGTTGGCAGCAGAAGGCCCTCCGCGGCTCAGTCCGGCAGCACGAATGCGGTGGGTCGGTCTCTTGCAGCGACTGCGGTGAACCCGGAAAAGTGGCCAAAATCGGGCATGCCCGGTGTTAAAGTCTGGGCGAGGAGGAAGGACATGCAATTCAAGACACGTAATGTGCAATGCATCAGCCCATCCGGATTGCATCGGATGGCCTACACCGAATGGGGCAGTCGCGACAACCCGCGGGTGCTTGTCTGCGTTCATGGTTTGACGCGCAACGGCCGCGATTTCGATGCGCTGGCCGAAGCGCTGTCGGGGCATTACCGGGTGATCTGCCCGGATGTGGTCGGGCGTGGCGTCAGCGGGCGTCTGCGTGATCCGGCCGGCTACGGCATCCCGCAATACGTGGCCGACATGGTGACGCTGATCGCCCGGCTGGAGGTCGAGTCGGTGGATTGGGTCGGTACCTCGATGGGCGGGCTGATCGGCATGGCGCTGGCAGCGCAGCCGGGAACGCCGATACGCAAATTGGTGCTCAACGACGTTGGGCCGCTGATTACCGTCGAATCGCTGCAGCGCATCGCCAGCTACGTCGGCACCGATCCGACCTGGGGCAATTTCGACGAGGCGCTCGCCTACGTCAAGCTGATCAGCGCACCCTTCGGAGCGCTGACCGAGGCGCAGTGGCTGCACCTGACCGAAACCAGCGTCGCCCAGCGCAGCGACGGGCGCTGGGGCTTCCGTTACGACCCGGCGATCGCGACGCCGTTCAAGGCCGCTTTCGTCGACAAGGACATCGACCTCTGGCCGGTGTATGAGGCCATCGCTTGCCCGACGCTGGTCATCCGCGGTGCCGAGTCGGATCTGCTGACCCGCGACACCTGGCAGGCCATGGGCAGCCGCGGTCCACGCGGAAAACTGGCCGAAATCGCCGGTGTCGGCCATGCGCCGATGTTCCAGTCGGCCGATCAGATCGACATCGTCCGTGACTTCCTGTTGGCCGCATGAAGCACCTAACTGTTGAGTGCTTGCGGCTCGAATACCGCGATATTGCCGCTACCGACGCCAACAAGCCGACACTGGTGCTGCTGCACGAAGGCTTGGGTTGCGTCGCCATGTGGCGGGATTTTCCGCAGAAACTGGCGGCGGCCACGGGTTGCCGCACCGTGGTTTTCTCGCGTGCCGGTTACGGCCATTCCGAGGCCTATGCCGCACCGCGCACGCCGCGCTACATGCATCACGAAGGTGAGGTGATGCTGCCGGCTTTTCTCGACGCGCTCGGTATCGAGCGGCCGATACTGGTGGGCCACAGTGACGGCGGCAGCATTGCGCTGATCTTTGCCGGCGCCTTTCCGCAGCGGCCGCTGGGCGTAGCGGTGATGGCGCCGCACGAGTTCGTCGAGGAGGAGACGCTGGCCGGCATCCGCGCTGCCCGCGAATTCTGGGCGAACAGCGACTGGCCGCAGAAGCTGGCGCGTTATCACCATGACGCTCCGCGCGTGTTCAGCGACTGGAACGACAGCTGGCTGTCGCCCGCCTTCCGCGACTGGAGCATCGAAGCCTACCTGCCGCGCATCGCCTGCCCGGTACTGGCCTTGCAGGGCGAGGACGACGAGTACGCGACCATGCGCCAGATCGAGGTCATTGGCGAGGTCGTCCAGGGTACGGAAGTGCTCAAGCTGCCGGCCTGCGGACACTCACCGCAGCGCGATCAGGAAGCGGCCGTGCTGTCGGCGCTGGCGGCGTTTGTCAGTCGCTGTAGTGGGTCTTGACGGTAGTAGCGGCAGAAAATGGAGTAATGGAGGTCGGCCCAAGGTGACTGCGGTGAACCTGGAAAACGCTTGAAAATCGACTGTTTTCTGGCGTAGGGCACAGACGCCTGCGAGAAAAAGGTGC
>ERZ1645187.3427-NODE-3427-length-13337-cov-51.106385_pt1 | contig 13337 bp, 10 predicted proteins | sample MGYA00575352_ERZ1645187 | MGnify/ENA primary metagenome ERZ1645187 (study PRJEB40837, sample SAMN11349314) | freshwater sediment metagenome | isolation source: river sediment | host: Sediment | place: India: Wazaribad , New Delhi | collected 2017-02-21 ...
TGTTCGACTGGACGTGGACACAGGCACTCTACAAGGCGCTGGTTCTCCTGGTGATTGCCTGTCCTTGCGCACTGGTTATCGCCACGCCGGTTACGGTGGTCAGCGGACTGGCCTCGGCCGCCCGCCGTGGCATCCTGATCAAGGGTGGCGTTTACCTTGAGGAAGCCCGCAAGCTGCGCGCCATTGCCCTGGACAAGACGGGCACCATCACCGAGGGCAAGCCGCGACTGGTCGCCAAGGAGGTTCTATCCTCAGCCGAAGCCGAGGCGACAATTCTTTCTTGGGCAGCGAGCCTGGCCGGCCATTCGGACCACCCCGTTTCGAAAGCAATTGCCAAGGGACTGAATCTCCCGGAAAACGGTCTCACCGACTTCACCGCGCTTCCGGGGCGCGGCATCGAAGCGCGCCTGGATGGACATACCTTGATACTAGGCAACCATCGGTTGATTGAGGATCGCGGATTGTGCAGCCCCGAAATCGAGGCACGTCTTAGCGTTCATGAAAACCAGGGGCGAACTGCGACCCTGCTGGCTACCGAGGATCGGGTCCTGGCCATCTTCGCTGTGGCCGACACCATCAAGGAAAGCTCGCGGGAAGCGGTGGTCGAACTACACCGTCTCGGGGTCACATCGGTCATGCTCACCGGCGACAACACGGCGACCGCCGCCAGTATCGCCAAGCAAGCGGGCATCGATGACGCCCGAGGCAACCTGTTGCCCGAGGATAAACTGGTCGCCATCGAAGAACTACAAGGCCGCTTTGGCCCGACAGCCATGACCGGTGACGGCATCAACGATGCGCCAGCCCTGGCACGCGCCGACATCGGCGTTGCCATGGGTGCTGCAGGCACGGACACGGCCATGGAGGCGGCCGACGTGGTAATCATGAACGACGATTTGCGGCGCATCCCGGAAACTATCCGTTTGTCCCGTCAGACACACGCTGTGCTCTGGCAAAACATCTCGCTGGCCTTGGGTATCAAGGCAGTTTTTCTTGGGCTGGCGGTGTTCGGAAGTGCCACGATGTGGATGGCGGTGTTCGCCGACATGGGGGCCAGTCTGCTAGTCGTCGCAAACGGCCTGCGAACGTTGCGTACCTCTGCGCCACCACCTAGAGACTGAAGATCCGTTGGTCTGCATCGGCGAAAGCAGCGAGGCCGTCAGCAGGCCAGTCGTACGCCTATTTCGGTCTCGCCATCGGCGGATTTGGCGAATGCCTCCCCGTCATGCATCCGCGCAATCGCGCTAACGATGGCGAGGCCCAGTCCATGATTTTGGTGGCTGTGGCTACGTGACGTGTCTACGCGGAAAAAGCGATCGAAAATATGGGGCAGGCTTGCAGCAGGAATCGGTTTGCCTCGGTTGCTTACCGAGAGCTTGAGTTGTCCATCTGCTTCCGGCGCTATCCGGATCAAGATTGCACTCCCTTGATCGGCATAGCGTGCTGCATTGTTCAGTAGATTGGACAGTATGCGCCGTAGCAGTGCCGCGTCGAATTGGCCAGAAGCGTCACCTTCAATCGACCATTGAAGGTCGGACTCAATCAGCACGGCATCGTAGTAGTCAGCCACTTCAGCGCAGAGTTGAGCAAGACTTTGAACTGGGGCGCGTCGGGCTTTGGCACCCCGGTCGGCTTGCGACAGGAACAGCATGTCATTAACGATACCCGAGAGCCGGTGCATTTCTTCGAGATTTGAACCGATGCAATCACGCAGATTTTCATCCTTGTCATTGCTACGCAAAGCCAACTCACTGCTGGCGATGATATTCGTCAACGGAGTTCTCAATTCGTGCGCCACGTCGGCATTGAACCCTTCGAGTTGCTGATAGGCTTTTTCCAGTCGATTTAGCAAATCGTTGAATTGATCGACAAGCACTTGTAGCTCGGCGGGAATCCCCGCTGTTGCCAATCGTTTGTCGAGGGAGAGTATTGCGAGACAGCGCGTTTGCTCTGCCAGTGTCCGAATGGGGGTCAGCCCAAAATAAACAATCAGGTAACCGCCTACGGTGATCGCGGCACTGCCGATCAATACAGCCCCCCAGAGAATGGCAGCGAGGCGATCCAGAATTGCCTCGTCGGGCGCAGTATCGAGCGCCAATTCGGCAATGGCGAAATCTGTCCTCGGAGCTTCATCGGGCAGTGCCAGCGAGTGAAAGCGCGCTTTTGACGGCCACGCACTTGGCGTCGAAATGAAACGAGCCTCACCCAATCTATCGAGTAACTTGAGATGCAAGTCCCGATTGATCTTCAGAAGATCCTCGAGATCATGTTCTAGTGTTCCTGGTTGCAGGTGTGCCGGCGTTTCCTCAAACAGGTGCTGAATTGCCGTACTGAGCTTTTCAAGGCGCAAATCCTGTTGTGTTTCAAGATTGACTTTGACCGAGAAAAACACGCCGAGACACAAACATCCAAGGACGCCCAAGCTTAGTGAGGCGAGCCAACGTATGAGGCGACCGCTCAGCGTCGGATTGATCTGTTTGCCGACTTTCATTCGCGCATTTCGAGGACATAACCCATGCCTCGTACGGTATGCAGCAACGGTGTCTCAAATGGAGTATCCATTTTGGCGCGAAGTCGCTTGATCGAAACTTCCACTACATTGGTATTGCTGTCGAAATTCATATCCCACACCTGCTCGGCAATCTCGGTACGCGACAGCACCTCGCCTTGTTTTCTCAGAAACAGAGAAAGCAGCAGGAACTCCTTGGCACTCAGGTCGATACGCTGACCGTTTCTGGTGACCTTGCGGCGGGCCAGGTCCATTTCAAGATCGTGTAATGTCAGGCGGTTCGACGTGCTTTCCGGCTGATGCTGTGCCGTGCGGCGTAGCAGTCCCTGGATTCGAGCGACCAGCTCAGAAAAGGCAAACGGCTTGACCAGATAGTCGTCGGCGCCAGTCTGCAAACCGTTGACCCGGTCTTCCACTTTACCCATCGCGGTCAGCATCAAGACCGGGGTTTGTTTTTTGGTGCGCAGGGCAGCCAGCAAGGAGAGTCCGTCCATGCCGGGCAGCATGGAGTCGAGGACGATTGCCGCGTAATCGAACTCCAGACTCATGTGGAGTCCGGTTACACCATCATGGGCAAGGTCAACGACAAAGCCTGCGGTACCCAATCCCTTTTGCAGGTATTGGGCAAGCTTTTGCTCATCTTCGACAACCAATAGTTTCATTTCGTCCCGAATCAAAAGATGTCAATTTTGTAAACTTCCTGTTGGCGTTCTGTCAGTGCTGGTTTTTTATAGTTCATCCATGCCGTTCAGTTGTTCGGCATACCGCAAAATCGATGAACCGAAAGATCAATGAAGGAGTTCCATCATGAACGTCAAAAAAGCACTTTCCATCCCCGTTCTTTGTGCCGGTTTGGCTCTGTCAGGCCAGGTTTTGGCTGAGTCGGTCATACATAGCCCACCGGAGGGTGCGACAAAATTCTACCCGGCACACAGCTCGGGCAGCAAATCCGCCCAGCAAGCGCAACAGGAACTCGATGACTTCAAACGCAATCCAGTAAGTGCGGATGGTCAGTATCGTTACGTTGGCGGTGACCAGGGCTGGGTGCTGATTCCGCACGAATATGTCCTTCGTGATGGCAAATGGCAACATGTAGACAAACTGAATCACAATGCCCCGGCCCCCTCGATGGAAATGACGCCGGAAGAAAAGAAGCAACGTGAAGCCCTGTACCAAGGGGGCTGATAGGCACTGCACAAAATCTTGCCTAGAAAAGTGGCAGATAACGGAGGTGTCTGCCACGGCTGCTCAAGGCAACAATCTTGCCTGTATCCCTATTTTCCTGGCTCTGCTACCATAAAAATATGCGTCACTGGATTGCCATTCTCCTGTTGGTCTTCCTGCCTCTCCAGTTTACCTGGTCAGTGGCTGCCGCCTATTGCCAGCATGAAGCTGGACAGGCAGCGCAGCATTTTGGCCACCACGACCATCAGCACCACGTCGACGAAGATGGTTCTACCGATGCCAAGGCCCTGAATGACGGCATTGATGGCGACTGCGCCGCCTGCCACGCCAGTTGTGTGGTCGCCTTGACAGGCTTCGCACAACTGCCCATCGCGCTACCTGTTTTCGAGGGCGACCTGTGGCGATCGGTTGCACCGCCTTTGCCACCGTCCTCTGTCCCCGAACGCCCCAATTGGCCCGTCTCCGCCTGATCGGCGGGGCGGGCGTCTCCAAGATTCGCTTTTCCTCCGCGTTCGCGGCCTGAGTCGCGTTACGCCTGGCGATCCAACATGGATCGTACCCCGCCGATTCCCCGCGCGTTTTTTCATACACGGAGAATCGGATGTATCCAAGAAGCAACACCCTAACGCTGTTGATCTTTGCGCTTGCCACGCTGCCCAGCCCTAAACTCCTGGCGCAAGACGTTTCAGGCAAGCCGGTCACCGCGCCGCTCACCTTGCAACAGGCCTTTGATTCGGCCTGGGTGCGCCAGCCCGAGGCGCAATCCCTGGATTTGCGGCGGGAGGCATCCGCAGCCCGCAGGCAAGCCGCTGACAGCTGGACGGCCGAGCCGCCATCGCTCGAGGTTGCCGGCAAGACCGACCAACTAAACAAGAATCAAGGCAGCCGCGAATACGAAGCCGGCGTCATCTTGCCGCTATGGCTGCCCGGCGAACGTTCCCGATTGGGCGCATTGGCCGATGCCGAATCAAAGGCCGTCGGCAGCCGGGCAACTGCGGCGCAACTGCGAACCGCTGCCGCGATCCGGGAGGCCTGGTGGAATTGGCAGCGGGCGCGTGGAGAGTTGGTTTTGGCCCGCGACCGACTGGCCAACGCCCAGAAACTGGCGGCTGACGTCAGTCGCCGCGTCAAGGCTGGTGATTTGGCCCGATCGGACCAGCACCAGGCCGACGGTGCGGTCGCGAATGCCGAAGTTCTGGTCGCCGAGGCAGGCAGTCTGCTGGCCACGACCACCCAAAACTTGCGCAGTCTGATCGGCACCACGCCGGCAGAACGAAGCGCAGATACCCCGGAGGTGCCACCGGCCGTTCCCGCCGATTTTTCAGCGCTGGACGCCAGCCACCCGTCCGTGGTCGAGTTGTTTGACCGAGCTGAAGTCGCTCGCCGCAGTGCCGAATTGGCGAGCGTACAGACTCGGAACAATCCGGAACTGCTGCTGGCCACGACCCGCGATCGAGGTGCCTTTGGTGAAGACTATCAGCAGACGATCACTCTTGGCGTGCGCATACCCTTCGGCTCGGACAGCCGTACCCGTGCCAAGGTCGGTCTGGCTCGTGCCGAGGCTCTCGAAACCGAAGGACTCCTGCGCCTGGAGCGTGAGCGACTGGCCGCCGATCTCGATGCTGCCCGAATTCGCGTCGAATCCAGCCGCATCCAGCTGGCAGCCGCCGACAAGCGCGCGCAGCTGGCCCGAGAGACACGTGTTTTTTTCGACAAGTCCTTCCGCTTGGGTGAAAGCGACCTGCCAACCCGTTTGCGCATCGAACTGGAAGCCGTCGAGGCCGAGCGTCAGAGCGCTCGTGCCCGCATCGATCACGCTGCAGCGATTTCCGCACTGCGCCAGTCTCTGGGCCTACTCCCCGAACAAAAATAAGGAATACGAACATGCGAACAATCAAAACCCTGCCTGCCTTGGGATGGGCGATTCTCTTCACACTGGCTTCTTCAATGGCATTCGCAGGTGACGGACATGACCATGGGGATGCGCCAACGACAGCGTCTGGCCCTGCAATGCCGCGCTTTGCGGCGATATCCGAAACATTCGAACTGGTCGGCGTCGTCAATGGCAGGCGGCTGACGCTCTATCTCGACCGCTATGCCGATGGCAGCCCGGTGAAGGATGCAAAACTCGACCTGGAAATTGGCGGCGTGAAGGTGCCGGTCGAAGCCCACGCGGATGGCGAGTTCGAAGCGATGCTGGCTCAGGCACCGAACCCCGGTGTTGTAGCGGTGACGGCCATCGTGGTCGCCGGAGCAGAAAGCGATCTGCTGGCGGGCGAGCTCGACTTCCATGATGAAGCCACTGCCGGGCAGGCAGCCCATAGCCATGGCTGGAGGGAATACGCCATGTGGAGCGCTGCCGTGGCAACGCTTGTGATTGCCCTGCTGATCCTCGCGCGCCGACTGCGTGCCGCCCGCAACGTCCGACTCGGAGATGTCGCATGAAACCCCAAATGCTTCTGACAACGCTTGCCCTGATTTTGCTGATGAATACGCCTGCCGTTCAGGCGGGCGAAGGTCATGACCATGGTGATGCGCCACCGGCTGCATCTGGCAACGCGCCACGCCGCCTGCCCGATGGTAGTGTCTTCTTGCCCAAGCCAGCCCAGCGCCAGATTGGCGTGCGTACCCTGCCGGTCGAGACCGGGGAACTACCCAGGGCTGCCGAGCTGAGCGGCAAAGTGGTCATGGACCCCAATGCCGGTGGAAGGGTACAAGCCATCGTTGCCGGCCGGGTGACCGCAGGACCGAAGGGCTTACCCACGGCTGGTCAAGCGGTCCGGAAAGGCGAGGTGCTGGCCTATGTCACGCCGGAAGTCGGAGGCAACACCCGTTCGCTGGCCGAGAGCCGCCTGCGTCGTCTGCGCGAACTGGCAGATACCGTGCCGCGCAAGGTGATCGAGGAAGCCGAGGCCGCCGTCGCCAACGAGCAACTGGTCGCGCCGGTCAGCGGCGTCATCGCGTCGGCCAACGTGGTCTCGGGCCAGGTGGTGGAAGCACGTGAGATATTGTTCGAGGTGGTCAATCCAGAGCGCTTGTTGGTTGAGGCGCTGGCCTTCGATATGGGGGTAGCCAGCGATGTGGCGACTGCCTTTATCGTGGTTGGTGAGCAGAAGACCCCCTTGCGCCTTCTCGGCGTCGCCCGCAGTTTGCGCGATCAGGCGTTGCCGCTGACCTTCCGTGGCGAAGGCAACGCCTTGGCTGCGTTAGCGGTTGGGCAACCGGTCAGGGTCTTCGTCCAAAGCCGTCGCACCGTGACTGGGATTCGTGTTCCCGCAGCCGCCCTGATGAGGAACCCGGCCAACCAGCCCATCGTCTGGGTGAAGACCGGGCCCGAGCAATTCGAGCCACGTGCAGTGACGACCGAACCTCTGGATGGGGCCAGCGTGGCGGTAACGTCGGGGTTGAAGGCTGGCGACCGCGTGGCAGTCAGTGCTGCCTCCCTGATCAATCAGATCCGCTGACGGGAGCCCGATATGTTCAAGTGGCTACTCGACAATAGCCTGGCCAACCGGCTACTGGTCATCATTGCCAGCCTGGTGCTGATGGCCTATGGCGCCTATACGTTGACCCGAACGCCGGTGGATGTCTTTCCCGACCTCAACAAGCCGACCGTCACCATCATGACCGAGGCCGGCGGCATGGCTGCCGAAGAAGTCGAGCAATTGATTACCTTCCCGCTGGAAACAACCATGAACGGCCTGCCCGGCGTGGAAAGTATCCGTTCGGTTTCCAGTGCCGGCTTGTCCTTCATCTATGTCACCTTCGATTGGACAACGGAAATCTTCCGGGCACGGCAGATGGTTTCCGAACGCCTGTCCTCCATGGAGCAGGGGCTGCCTCCAGGTGTCGTGCCACGCATGGGGCCGATCAGCTCGATCATGGGTGAAATCATGCAGATCGCCATCCCCATCGACACGGCAAAAATTTCGCCGATGCAGGTGCGGGAATACGCCGACTGGGTGTTGCGTCCACGCCTGATGGCGATTCCCGGCGTCGCGCAGGTGATTCCCATTGGCGGCGAAGTGCGCCAGTTCCAGGTGCAACCAAACACCGTGCGTATGGCCGAACTAGGCATTTCGCATGACCAGTTGGAAAGTGCCTTGAAAGGCTATTCATCCAACACATCTGGTGGCTTTCTCGAACTCAACGGACGTGAATACCTGATTCGCAACCTCGGTCGCACCTCCCGCCTCGACGATCTGAAGAACCTTGCCCTGACAGCCAGGAATGGCCAGCCCATCCTGCTGCGCCAGATTGCCGAGGTTACGTTCGCACCGGCCATCAAGCGGGGCGATGCGGGTTTCGAGGGCAAGCCGGCCGTCATCCTCGGGATCCAGAAGCAGCCGACGGCGGACACCATCCATCTGACCCGCCGCATCGAATCCGCCTTGGAGGAAATGGAAAAAGCGCTGCCAGACGGCATGGAGGCCCCCAAAGTGACTTTCCGCCAGGCGAGCTTCATCGAGGCCTCGATTGGTACGTTGCAGGGCAAACTGATCGGTGCTTCGGTATTCGTTGCCGCCATCCTTTTTTTCTTCCTTGGTACCTTGCGCCCGACAGTGATCGCACTGACCGCCATTCCGGTATCGATTTTCATCACGGCATTGGTCTTCAAATATTTCGGCATGTCGATCAACACCATGACTCTGGGCGGCCTGGCCATTGCCATCGGCGGGTTGGTGGATGACGCTGTGGTTGGCGTCGAGAATGTCCTGCGGCGATTGAAGGAGGATCGGGCCAAACATCACGATCATCGGATGCACCCGATCGAACTGGTCGCGCATGCCACGATGGAGGTGCGCTCGGCGATCCTCTACGCGACGATCATTATCGTCCTCGTCTTCCTGCCGCTGTTCGCACTGCCCGGCATGGAGGGCCGCCTGTTCGTGCCACTCGGCATCGCCTTCATCGTCTCGACGCTGGCTTCGCTGGTGGTCTCGGTCACCGTAACGCCGGTACTGTCCTTCTACCTGCTGCCGCGTATGAAGTCGCTTGACCACGGTGACACCAAATTGCTGGCCTGGTTGAAAGCTGGCTACCAGTATAGCCTGCAAGTTGTTCTCAATCATCCGAAGGTGGCACTGGCGGTGGGCGGCCTGGCAGTCGTCGTCGCAGCGGCGGCTGTGCCGTTCTTCCCGAAGACCTTCCTGCCACCGTTCAACGAAGGAACTCTGCTGGTGGGGCTACGCCTCAATCCCGGCGTCACGCTGGCAGAATCCTCGGCACTGGCCCGGCAAGCGGAAGTGCTGGTCAAGGCAGTGCCGGAAGTAGTTCACGTAGGGCGGCGCAGCGGACGGGCCGAACTCGACGAACATGCCGAGGGCGTTCATGTCAGCGAACTGGATGTGGGGCTGAAGCCGGCATCCGAATTGACCCGTTCGATGGGGGAGATTTCGGCGGATATCCGCAGTCGCCTCGCCAACCTGCCGGCGGCGATCGCCGTCGGTCAGCCCATCTCGCATCGGATCGACCATATGCTATCGGGCGTGCGCTCGCAGATCGCCATCAAGATTTTCGGCGACGATCTCGATACGCTGCGCGGGCAGGCTGACGTGCTGCGCGGCAAACTGGCCGCCATCCCTGGCATTGCCGACCTCGAAATCGAGAAGCAGGTGCTGGCGCCGCAGATCAAGGTGCGGGTCGACTACGCGGCGGCAGCGCAATACGGCGTGCCGACGCCTCAAATCCTGGCCACCCTGCAAAGCTTGGTCGAAGGTGAGAAGGTGGCGCAGATCGTTGAGGGCAGTCGGCGCTTCGCCTTGGTCGTTCGCCTGCCGGAGTCTTCGCGCTCGCTGGATGGCTTGGGCCAGATTCTGCTGGAGACGCCGAACGGCCGCATTCCGCTTTCCAGGATCGCCACAATCGAAGATGGCGACGGCCCGAATCAAGTCAGCCGGGATGACGGAAAGCGGCGTATCGTGATTTCAGCTAACGCTCAGGGACGGGCACTGTCGGACATCGTTGCGGACATACGTAAGGTCGTTGGCGAGACGAAGCTGCCCGAGGGCTATTTCGTCACGCTGGGCGGACAGTTCCAGGCGCAGGAGGAAGCTTCCCGCCTGGTCGGCCTGTTATCCATCGTGTCGTTGGTCCTGATGTTCGTTGTGTTGTATAGCCGCTACAAGTCGGCCACTCTGTCAGTGTTAATCATGGCCAACATTCCGCTCGCCCTGGTCGGTGCGGTGATTGGTCTGTTGATTTCAGGCCAGCCGCTATCGGTTGCTGCCTTGATCGGCTTCATCACCCTGGCCGGCATTTCGGTACGCAATGGCATCCTCAAGGTCAGCCATTACATCAACCTGATGCGCATGGAGGGCGAGAGCTTCGACCACAAGATGATCCTGCGCGGTTCGCTGGAACGCCTATCGCCGGTGCTGATGACGGCGCTGGTTACCGCTTTCGCGCTGGCGCCGCTGCTCTTCGAAGCTGAACGCCCGGGCACAGAAATTCTGCATCCGGTGGCCGTGGTGATCTTCTCGGGCCTGATCAGTTCGACCCTGCTCGACACCTTCCTGACCCCCGCCATGTTCTGGCTATTTGGCCGCAAAGACACTGAACGTCTGATGGCTGACCGCGACATCGGCGCACTTTGATTTTTAACTTCACAAAAGGAACCCTTATGAAACCGATTCATTTGATTGCCACTATCGCCCTGGGACTCTCCGGGTTCGCCTCTGCTGCTGGTGGTCACGACCATGGTCACGAGCACAAACCACTTCACGGCGGCATCGTTGCCGAGGTCAAGGATATGGACTACGAACTGGTCGCCAAACCGGAGCAGATCCAGTTGTTCGTGCGAGACCACGGTAAGCCCGCTGACATCTCGAAGGGGTCGGCAAAACTCACCGTGCTGACTGGTAACCAGAAGCAAGAGATCAATTTGCTGCCTGACGGAGATCGCTTTCTCGCCAAGGGAGCATTTGGCATAACCTCGGGCGCCAAGGCCGTGGCGCACGTAAATCTTGGTGGACCGGCGGTCACGGTGCGATTCGTTCTGAAGTAAAGCAATTGCGGTATCTCGGCCATTCGGAATTTCATCTGGATGGTCGAGGTGTCCGAGCCATTGGATGGGCGACATAGTTAAGCGTCCCCTCTCCAGTGCTATGCCGACTGTTGCAGAGTCGTAGTTCTGAAGGTCTGCCATGCCTCAACTCAAACACTTACCATCCGGGCCATACACGCTGACCGACATACTCTTGGTCTGGTCGATGATCCTCGTGGTGTTCGGAGGCTTCTGGCTTCTCAATCGTTATCTCAAGAAACGCCAAGAAAATAAGTCTTACTCCAGACGACTTGCGGATCGTTTTCAGGCACGCAAAAAACATCGCGAATGATGTGGTAATGCCACTTTGGTGCGACGCGTATTTTGCGCAATTTTTGTTGGGCGCTTTTGCGCGCAAAACGTCGGGATGTGATCATCGATTTCGTACCGTTTCTACATGAATTTTCCGCTCAGCCGCCAGTCACAATAAATAATCAACCATTATCGCGTCTTATAACAGCGACTTTTAAAGCCTTGAATTTTGTTGATTTGGTATGTAATATCGTATTACGTAATACGATACGAAATTCGAGGATGCCATGGCCAGAGCCGGAATCTACAAGTCAGAAGTGGTGAGAGCGCGAGATAACCTATTAGCGATGGGGCGATACCCGTCGATCGATGCCATTCGTGGCGAACTGGGAAATACCGGCTCGAAAGGCACGATCCACCGCTATTTGAAGGAAATCGAGGAAGAGGAAGGTGGGAGTCCCGGTACGCAGGTTGCGGTTAGTGATGCCATTCAGGACTTGGCCACTAGACTCGCCGAACGCCTGCACGAGGAAGCTGATCAGCGCATGGCGGCACTGACCGACAAGCACAAGGCGGAAATTGCGGCGCTGAATGATGTTATGGCTGCATTACGTACCGAAAGCGAATCGTTCCGTGGGCAGTCTGAGCGCCAGACTATCGAGTTGGCTACAGAGAAAGCAGCCCATGCCGACACTTTGGCGACCCTTCAGGATGAACGGATCGCTCGGGCGAAAATGACGCAGCGTATCCAGGACATGGAAGGGCAATTGGCGAAGGAAGAAGCGCACCGGGTATCGCTGGAAGAAAAGCACCAGCATGCCAGAGAGGCACTGGAGCATTTCCGCACTGCGGCGAAGGAACAACGGGAACAGGACCAGCGGCAGTTCGAGCAGCAGATTCAGTTCTTGCAGGGCGAACTGCGTGCAGCCAAGGAAACGGTGAACGCGAAACAGCAGGAACTCATCCACAGCCATCAGGATAATGCCCGTCTTTCCAGTGAGCAGGCCCACCTTCGTAGCGAGTTACATCGTTTGGAATCTGAGATTCGTCCGCTACGTACAGCCCGGGAACATCTGGCTGTTTCCGACCTGAAGAATCAGCAGTTGGAAGAGCGCCAGGCCCAGAGTGCTGCACGCATTGATGAACTGGTCGTGAAAAACCAAAGCAGCACAGAAAAATTACAGGATGCGAACCAAGCCAAGCTCCGCCTGGAGACTGAATTGACCGCAGCGAAGGCTGTGTTGGCCAGCCAGGAACAAATCCTGCAAAAGCTCACCGTCAATCAGACACCGGCAATGAAAAGCAGCGGACAGCGCAAAGGAAGTGCCGAGACCCAAGAATCACTCTTTGACCCGGGAAAGCAATAAGGAAGGTCAGCGTCGTGCGGCTTTTTTGGGCCAGCCAGGATGCTATTTGCCAGCCACCCAAGCGTGAGCATCTGGTTGCATGGTTTCAGCGCTACCATGCTTATCAGCAACCAGAAAACAGAGGGATACATGGAGTCCAACGAGTACATTCGACCACCTGGAACCTACTACGACATCATTGCACATCCGATCGATAGGAGGCGTTCAATCGAAGTGGCGATCGTTCAGGATCATCGTTTCGCTTTCTTCTATTGGCTCAAGTGGCGCAACAAGCAAGCTGAGCAGCACAATCCGCCAACACTGATTTCACTGGATTGGCACCAAGATCTTGCTCAACCCTGCGACCTCGAATGCGAGTGGCTCAGCACACTTGATACGGCCGACTACAAGGCTGTCGGTTACTTTTGCTGGGATAAGTTACATGCCTTAAACGATGGTCACATCCTGGCTGCGGCTTACCTCAACCTGATTGGCGACATCCACGTCGTGCAAAAGCAACGTAAGGAATGCCCGGAGGATTTCGTGGATATTGAAGGGCGGAAGCATCTGGTCCGCTGCTATGACTCCAGGGAGCAACTAACCGAGGCGATTTCAGGGCAAGAGCACGATTCGGTTATCCTCGATATCGACCTGGATTACTTCACCGAAAGTCCAGACCCATGCGGAGGAGGCGACAAGCTTCAACTGGTCAGCCAAGACGAAATCCAAGCATGCCTTGATCCAGACAGTCCGTTCATGTCGTGGATTCTCCCGCGAATGACGGGTATGACCATCGCGACTGAGCCAGAATTCTGTGGCGGGCTAATGAATTCGAATCACTTATTCAACGTGGTGTGCGGTACGTTGTTTGATCCGCCACTGTTGAGCCACAAGGCCGACTGGCGCCATCAGTCGAAATAGTCGACGCCAGATTTTTTACACTAAATCTGATGGTTAGCAGAGTTTTTCGAGGATTTCACATGAATCCCGGCCGACCCTC
>ERZ1645187.3428-NODE-3428-length-13337-cov-4.978015_pt1 | contig 13337 bp, 6 predicted proteins | sample MGYA00575352_ERZ1645187 | MGnify/ENA primary metagenome ERZ1645187 (study PRJEB40837, sample SAMN11349314) | freshwater sediment metagenome | isolation source: river sediment | host: Sediment | place: India: Wazaribad , New Delhi | collected 2017-02-21 ...
GCATTACTGAAAATATACGGGGTGCCGTGTAAGTTTGGTTGTACATATCGGTTGTACGAACGGTTATTCTGTGTGTACCAGGTTCAACTCCCTTTGGAAATGCTGCATTCCAGATGTGATGTGAAATACTCGGGTAGTCCATGGCAAAACCAAAAACCTCATCCAACGGTTGCCCGTTTACCTTTTCACTCAGAAACGGCGACAATTGGTGCATCCTTAAAACTTCGGGATCGATGGTTTTGAAGTTGTCCATTTTTATCCAGTTTCCATTGTCAATCTGCATTTCCACCACCGATTTTTCGGAACCTGCAAAAACATTCACCAAAACATGGATTGTGTCTGCCATTGTTTTGGTCAATGCATCGGGCAGGTAAATATTCATCTGGTAATCAGCCGGGCGTCGTGCAGCTTTAAACTGAACACTGTATTTATTTCCATCAAAAGTTATTATTGAATAACCGTTTGGAGCGCCGTCGTTCATGGTGGCGTGCGGAATACCTGTTTCATCATTCAGCCCGCACCACCAGCTACCGCAAACGGTAGCATTGATTAAATGATGATGCGGTTCCTTTCCCTTCCATCCCATTTTTTCGTCAACAAACAAGTTGATTTGTTCGTGAACATGTCCCGAGATTGAAAAGGTATTCGGGTGTTTTTCCAGCAACCTGAACATGGCTTCACGGTTGTCGCAGGCAACAATGGGCGAGTGCATCATCAGCACCACCAGTTTATTTTCGGGCACAAACCGAAGATAGTTTTTCACAAATTCCAGTTGTCTGTCAGTAAAATGAGAAATGTATTTCCCGTCGGGTTTAAAGAAAATGTCGTTCAACCCGATAAAAGCCACATCTGCGTATTCGAAAGCGTAAGTTGAAGGGCCAAAGAATTTTTCAAAAGTATTGTCGCGGTCGTCATTGGATTTGGCGTCGCGGTCGTTGTCATGATTGCCAATAATGTTGTACCACGGAATTCCGATTTGTGCAATTCCGGCGGCTACATCGTCCATCAACTCAGGATCGTCGGCCACAATATCTCCAAGCGAAACGCCAAAAGCAGCTTTCGATCCAATCAGTTCTTCCACCACATCGTGAAAAATATAATTTACCTCTTTCATTCCGCGGGCCTGTGTATCGCCAAAAAACAAGCCATCGAACTGTTTATTTTCCTGCTGTTTATGCAACGCAAAAACAATTTCACTGCTTTGCGATTTATTCCAATAAAGCGGAATCTGAATTTCGTTTACCGGAACTACATACCCGGAAGGTTTGATTACAAAAACTGTTTCACCTGGTTCAGCCTGGATGGAAAATCTTCCATTTTGATCGGGTTTCACCACTTCTTTGCCATTTGAAACACAAACTGACGGTATTCCGGGTTCGCCGGTATCAAGGATATTATTTTTATTCAGATCGTTAAAAACAATGCCTTTGATTATGGTTGTTCCGGCCTGAATATAACCAGCCGGGAGCAATACAATGAGCATGACGAAAAGAAACCGGACCATCAGTAGTTGTTTAAGTTAAAAAGGACTGAGAGGGAAATTAAAGAGGACAAGGAAAAACCTTGTCCTCTAAAAAAACCATGAAAAATGAATATACTGTTATTGTAATAACCAGAATTTTGACCACGAACTGTCTTTACCATCCGTTGCAGTGAAGGGTGTTTCCACCAGTCGTTCAACTGCTGAGAGGTAATTGTCTTTGTTACGTGATATCTCATTGCCACCATATTCATACCTCAGCGGCATTGCTTCGCGTGTACCTTTCGGACCAACAGTCAGCACAGGGAAACCTGTTCTTCTCCAGTCTGCCCATGATTCCCATGCAACAGTCCAGTTGGCAATCCATTTTTGCGTTATGATTTGTTTTAAAGAGCCATCATAAGCAACTCCCGGTTGAGCAATATAGGCAGAATAAGATGAACCAACGCCCCATGTGTCGAAAGAAGCTTTTACACCTTTTTCATACCACTCTTTTTGAGAACCGCCGGCACTCCATCCTCTCTGGGCAGCCTCGGCCAGAATAAAACATGTTTCGGCATAAGAAATCAGCCTTGCTTTCAATAATGAGCCTTTGGCTGCTTTATAAATGTCATCGAGAGCTGAATTATGTACGTTTGGTCCACCCTGAATTGGATTTGGATTTAAGTTCCAGGCTGAACCATCGCCTGTGGTTGAAGCAATAGGGAGACCCACAAATTCTGAAGTATCAATAATGGTTTTCCCTGCATTCACATCAGCTACCCAGGTATTTTTGTTGTAAATAACCCAGTTTTTTTCAACCAGATATTCCGGCCTTAAATACCTTACGCCATCAACAACCACATCATTTTCGGTATGTTCAGTTGATATTTTGATTTGAACTTTTACAGGATTAAACCAAACATCAAGCCTTGGGTCGTTATAATCAACCAGCACATCCCTGAAACCAGCACAAAGCTGAATACGGGTGAAATCGCTTCCGCCATTTCCGCTGTATGTAACATTAGCGTACCATGAATCGGCATTTGAAGAACCTACAAATGACATAGCTGCATCATCGTCATTTGATGAGAAAATCGGATATTCATTCGGTTTTGACATGATTTCCTCAATTCCGGCTTTTGCATAAGCAGGAAGTTTAACCGAAAGCCTCATATAATAGCGCAACATTAATGTATTGGCCAGTTTTCTCCATTTTGCCGGATTTCCGCCATACAATACATCTGCCGATGCACTGATTTCTTTGTAATCACCAGCAGGTTTTGATAAAAGTGTATTGGCTTTTTTCAGTTCTTCAATGATTCCTTTATAAATGGCTTCCTGTGTATCAAACGGAGGAAATAGATCTTCCTGACCACCGTTCAGAGCATTTAAAGCTTTTGAATAAGGTGCATCTCCCCAAACATCAGCAATCATTCCGAAAGTCTGGGCCCTGACAACAAGAGCAAGCCCCTGATGGAATTCCATTCCTTCTTCAACTGACCGATTGTATAAATGTTGTGCATCTCTTAAAAGATTGTAATGACCAGACCAGTCCTGATCTGAATTCCAGGCATATTTGTTCAGCTCATTACCCCAGCCGCTTTTCTGTACATATTGCATTACACCTGCCACACCTCCCTGATAGGCAGCATCAGAATAACCCTGCCATTTTGCAGTAATTATTGTGGGAACCATCAGGTTTGGATTTACGGTTGACGGGTCAACTCCATTTGGATTCACGTTTAACTCTGTAAGATGCTCATCGCAGGAAAAAAGTGCGATAACAGCAAATACCAGAAATATTTTTGATAATGTTTTCATTCACTATTTGTTTTAAGATTCAACATTAAAAGTTAAAATTCAGCTTAAACCCAACAGGAATTGTCCATGGGCTAACGTTATATCTTTCAATACCCTGTTTAAACTGGATACCGCTTTTCTGCACTCCACTTGAAGCCTGGAATGCGGTTTCCGGATCGATACCAATTCCAGCCTTGGTCCAAAGTACAATATTACGGCTGTAAATTGCAATTGAAGCATTCTGAATACCGATTGCTTTCATGGAAGGAAGCTGATAAGAAAGAGAAAGCTCTCTCAATTTAATAAAATCAGCATCGAATGTTGCAGTCTGAGTATAGCTCCAACCATAAAAATCCTGGTATCTGATTAGCGGGGTTCCTTCGTCGCCCAGGTGTTCTGCCACCATCACGAATTTTCCGTTGTCATCATAATAACCTTCAACACCCGGCATAAATACACCGTCATTTAAAGTTATACCATCTTCAGTATGTTCCAAGCCTCCCATGTCGGCAGTCGGACCTCCAACCACAACATAAAATTCACCACCCGGAAGCAGGTACTGATCAGCATGATCTTTCAGGTACTGTGCCATTTCGGCTCCGCTCATATTGTTGAGCTTAACTGTTCTTTCCATCCAGCGGTTTGTATGTAAATCTGATTCGCCGTAACGGTATGTCTGAGAAACAAACTGTCCGCCAACGCGCCAGTCAATACTTGCGTTCAGTGTCCATTTTTTATACGATAAACCTGTCTGGAATCCGATGGTGAAATCAGGATTGAAATTTCCAATCACGTTAGGTGTCCCATTGTTTAAAGCAGTTTGCCAACCTTCGCTGTCATCCCACCCTTCATCGTCAATAATTGGCCATCCGTGATATGGAGAAGTCGGATCATCAACACGCACCATTTGAGCGTCAACTATCTGACCGATTTCATCACCAACCCTTGTAACGGCTCCACCTTTTGCATCAGTCCACAAATCGATGTAGGTAAATCCTTCAGCTAATTCTTCAATTTTAGTCCTGTTCTTTGTGTAAACAAAATTTACATCCCAGTTCCAATCTTTGTTGGTAATCGGAGTACCGCCAACTGAAAGCTCAACACCCTTGCTTGAAATCAAACCGGCATTAATCTGTTTGCTAACATATCCCGATGATGGTGGTAACCCGATATTTAAAATCTGGTTTTCATTTTCAGATTCATAATAAGTTCCTTCAAAACGCAACCTGTCATTGAACATATTCAAATCACCTCCGATTTCCCAGGAAGTCTGGATTTCGGGTTTCAGGTCAGGAAGTAACATTGTTCCTGAGGTGGTAAGTCTTGTTTCATTTCCCCAGGCACCGGCATTACCCATAACAGCCATTAACTTATATGGATCAGTGTCGTTACCAACCATTGCCCAGCCTCCCCTGATTTTGGCAAGAGAGATATTCGAACCCATATCAATCATATTATTAAGCAACATGCTTAAAGAAGCTGATGTGTAAAAATAAGAACGGTTTTCTGCCGGAAGTGTACTTGACCAGTCATTTCGGGCTGTAACATCAAGATAAATAGCGTCTTTCCAACCCAATGATGCAAGGGCGTACAAGCTGTAAATAGCTTTCTGACTTGAGCCTGAACTATAAACAAGGTTACTTGGAGCAATATTTCCCAAAGTATAAACACCCGGAACAATTAATCCTGAACCTCCGTTTTTGGTCTGTGCAGTGTTGTTGTCAGCATATGAGTACATATAGTTACCACCCGCTGAAGCATTAATATTGAATTCATTGATTGTCTTTTTGTAAGCAAGAAGAAAATCAGCATTCTGTTCAATTGTGTACATATTCACCAGACCATAAACACCTTTTGTATCACCCGTGTAACTGGGAGCAATTTTGGTTTCACGTTTTTCATTAAACTGGTCGTGGTTATAACGCAACATCAATGATAATTCAGGTGTGAAATTGATGTCAAGTTTTGCATTTCCATAAACCCTGTCGCGACGGAAACTGTTGTTAACTTCGTAGGCAAGGAAATATGGGTTATTGATACGGTCAACTTTGCTGTAAGTACCATCGCTGTTGAATTCCAGCGTATAAGGACTATTTTGTTGAATACCTTCTTTACCGGGTTCCCAGTAGTTTTTCAGATCTTCAATATCAATATGTGGGTTGATATCATATAATGCCTGTAATGGATTTGCGCCGCGTTCGGCTGTTGCCGGGCGATTGTCAGCTCCTGAAGTGGCAAAATTTAAACTTGAACTGAATACCACATTTTTTGTGATTTTAAATTCAGAGTTTAAGCTGATGGTATTCTTATGCAGATCACTGTTAGGAATAATTCCCTGATTCATCATATTTTCATATGATAAACGATAGTTTACTTTCTCATTTGAATTACTTAATGAGAAACCATTTGTTGAGGTGACACCTGTCTGAAAAAATTCTTTCCAGTTATCAGGATGCGATACAATTGGAGTTGCTTCCGGTACACCATTCTCATTAAAGTAAGGCCATTGATAGGCGAGCATTCCTTTATCCATTTCAGGGCCTACCCAATATGAGTCGCCAACCGGAACAACATAATAATCCAATCCGTTATTAGGTCTGTTATCCTGAGTAAAAGGACGCTGACCATTGGCAAAACGGGTATGTTTGTCAAGAAATTTGTACGGGCTTTCAATAACAGTATTTGATGTAATTGAAACACCTAAACCTTTACTCTTCTTTCCTGATTTTGTTGTAATAAGCACGACACCATTACCGGCACGTGAACCATACAGAGCAGCTGCACTCGGACCTTTCAATACTGAAACACTTTCAATGTTTTCTGCACTGAGGTCAGAAATGGCATTACCATAGTCGGCAAGGTTACCACTACCAATGTTGGTTACATTGTTCAGGGTGTTTTTCATCGGCACACCATCAACAACAAACAGCGGTTGGTTATCGCTGGTTAAAGAAGAGGCGCCACGAATTACCATACTTACTGAAGATCCGGTTGCTCCGGTCTGGCTGATTTGTACCCCGGCCACTTTTCCTGCCATCGAGTTCAAAACGTTTTCCTGGGCCACCCGGGTTAATTCTTCACCCTGAACTTCACCCACTGAATAACCCAGTGATTTCTTCTCACGGGAAATTCCAAGTGCAGTAACAACAACTTCATCAACACCAATTGTTGAAGTTTCAAGGATAACATTCAGACTGGTCTGACCATTGAGAGGCAATTCCTGTGTTTTCATCCCAACAAAGGAGAAAACCAGGGTCGATTGAGCATTAGGTGCCGAAATAGAGAAATTACCGTCGATATCGGTAATAACCCCGGTATTGGTACCTTTCACAACAATGGATACTCCGGGAAGCAATTCACCGGCATCACTTTTTACAGTTCCTTTTACGCTTACCTGCGCATAAAGCCCGACTGCCAAAAGCGAAAATAATCCAAAAAAGAGTGTTCTTAAGATTCCTTTTTTCATAGACTTTAATTTGATTATTTAATTTTAATATGGTTTCAAACTTAAAATCAACCCTAACAAAGATTTGTAACAGAATGTGTAATAACTAATAGAAATTTATTAATAGTACATTAATTTTTGCTTCCAAAACTGCTATAAATCAAAATATACGAATTTCAGGTCAATATTTAATTACATTCAAATTATCCCGATTCATTCAAAACGATTTTTAGAACCGTTTAATTCACCGTGCATATTTATCAGCACGAAGGCCAGCAAAACAATAAAAATCAGCACTATTAACAGATACAGGAAATGCTTCTTCCCTATAACCTGATTAGTTGCTGTGTTTAATACGAAAGGGTTACTTACCCTGAATGACAACAATAAGGCAGCACCAAGATTCACCAGGTAGAGAAAATGATTAGAGTGAAACTTTCCGCCAAATGCGCCGGTAACAATAAAGCTCACAAGTATATAAGAGGTAAAAACAGCCAGAAATAAACCGAGTAAAGTTCTGTTTTTGAAAATCATATTATTTTTTTCGATTTGAAAAACAGAATAAACCGCCATAACCAGGATAACAACGAATGATATAATACTGCTTATTAATGCAGTCTCGGCATCAATCCCTGCGTTACCCAATCTTTCTGTAAGCTTTCCGAAATTGAGTGATTCATTGAAAACAATGAATGGTATCAGAATTACCAATATTATATAGTTTACCCTGTTCTCCCAGGGCTTTGGTTTTTCAGTTATTACAGGCCATTGTGAAGTAAATACACTGTAGGCCAGGGCGCCACCCCCAAAAAATCCGATGCTGTATTCCATTACATTCCACATATTGAAATTGATTTCGAGAATGTTTCCGGTTACCTGCAGGAAATTTCCGAAGGCAAAGCCAAATCCACCTCCGAGCATGGTATAAAAGGCCACCCTCAATGATGAATTAAATCCATTACGGGCCATGTACCAGAGCATTGCAAGCCCTGCACCCAGGCAAAATGCCCACGCTTCCGAACGGGGCGGTGTCATCAGGATTTCAAGTTGCATAACCAGAAAACCGTAACAGATAACAGCACCGGCAACCATTTCGGTCATCAAACGGGCCCAGTTAACTTTTTTATCTTTTGTTGATTCAAGGGTCAATCCCGTTAAACCGCCGCCAATGAGACCAAATAATCCGCCAATTACAAAAAGCATAAGCAATCCGTAACCGGCATTCAATAAATTATCGGCTCTGCCATAACCTACAACCTGTCCATAACTAATCATTCCACCCATCCCCCAGCCAATTGCCGAAGCTGTTGTTACCGATATTGTACGTTGTAACCAATCGGTTCTGCCGGAAGCAAGAACAAGTGCCAGACCACCAATTGCTGCAGCCCAGGCTGCACCCTGCTCGTGGCCAAATTGTCCGCGTATTGCCCAGGCAGTGCCAAAGGAAATGGCGACTAAAATCACTGAAATAATATGGTTTGGTTTAAAACGGTTCATGTTTTATTCTGACTTTTTATTCAATTTTTTGTTCAACCAGTTTATTGCCTCTCTTCCCTTTTTTCAGGATAAAATGATCAAAAATTTCACCATCGGCAGATACAGCTTTAAAATCAAGCTCATCACCGTTGATTGTAATTTTCTGAAACAATTGCAGGTAACCACCTCTTTTTTGCATCCATGTTTTATCTCCGGCTTCGTAAAGTTTTGGGCCGCTAACGGATACAACATAAACTATTGAAGGTTTTATCTCTTTATTATCGCTCACAATACCTCTTCCATAAGCATGATCATGACCAGTAAGTACCAGATCTACACCATGTTTTTCGAGTATTGGCTGAAAATTTCTGCGGATATGGGGGTTGTCGCGTTTAATGTTGGTTGAGTAAAAAGGCAAATGGGTGGTTACAATCACCCACTTTTTGTCGTTGTGTGTCAGCACTGAATCGAGCCAGAATTTCTGACTGGTCATTGCCTGACCATTCTCGTCTTCCAGCTCTGATTCAACTGCCGAATCTATTGAAACTATGCGAAGATTTTCATAATCGGTAAAAAAGCATGTGCCTTTTACACCTGCCGGGCCATTTTGTGGTTGTGAAAACTGGAATTTCCAGTGAGGGTCAATTCCATCATCGGTATAATCATGATTTCCGGGTGTGAGTACCTGCGGAACCGTTGCAAAAATATACGAACCGGCATCAAACCATTCCTGCCATTCCGTATCTCTGCCACCTCGGTTAATTATATCACCTCCGTATAACATAAATGCACAATCATCCGTGTATTCATGCGCTTTTCTGACGATTCTCGACCATTGTGATTTGATATCAGCCTGTGGATCACCAAAATAAACAAACGAAAATTGATTGTCATTATCCGGCAGTTCAAATTCAAACCATTCACTCCATGCAGCTTTTGAACCGACCCTATATAAATATTTTCCACCGGGTTTCAGGTTTTTAATCCTAACAGAATGTTGATTAGCCTGAATAACAGGTTCATCTTTATATTTATAACTAATCTGAGATGTTGTTGCTATTATTGATTTTACTGAATCAACAATTATTCTTGAAGCAGAAAGTGGATGAATTTCGCAAAATCCTTCTCCAACAGTATTGTCTGTGCGCCAGGTAACTGCCACAGAATTAGAAGTTTCTTCAGTAAGATTCAATATTATCCGGTCGGGAATAACAGAAGGTAAATTCGTTTGGGCCTGCAAAACCGGTTTAACAATCAGATTCAGTAATATTAAAAGCGATGCCAGGTAAACAATCCGTTGTATTTTACTTTTTTGCATCATTAAACCCATATTTTTTTCACATTACCTTCTAATTACTTAAAAAGTAAGGCTTTGCATTACTGCTAACCTTACTTTTTTTAAAACTGACATATTACACCAAACAAACTAAACAATGAAAAATCCTCTGTCGGATTTCAATCATTCTATTTAAACTAAAAAATGTATCTCTTTTAACTACAATTTTCTAAATCCGGGATTGAATCAACTAACACGTAAAATTTGTCGATAAAAACCCTTTTTTCAATAATGTAAAGATATCACCACAATAATCGATTAACTACTAAAATTTTGGAGATTATACATTATATTTTAACCATAAATGTTTGTATTCAAACAACATATCATCATATTCAATCAACATATTTTATATTAACACTTTTCGCTCTGAATCTAATGAAAACAAGCTATTTGCGCGCTAAATCAATTTAGCGTCATTATGAAATTATGAAATTATGGTCAGAATAATAATTAAAACTCCGGAGATTGATATCGCATTCTAAAAAATTACACCGCCGGGAAGTAATCGAATTCTGTTTCTAATTTTTATAACGGATAGAATATTTACCGTTTGAATATTCCACGGTTTTAATTATCAGTTTTTTTGCCTGTGCATCAAACGCAATTCTGGAAGAATCGTCAAGTATTTCCCCATCGAGTTTAACCAAAACGGGCATATATTCTGAATGAATTCTGAGAATATGAGGCTTATGAACTCCTTCTAAATGCACAGCGATTTCTGATTGACCGGAAGAAACAGAAACAGTGGTACTTCCTGATTGATCAGGATGATGAACAGTAAAACTTTTATTCTTATCGGGATAAATGAGCCACGTAATAAAACCTTCGGATGATTCGTCGCCCAACCCGGTATATTTTCTTTTAATATCGAATGGAATAATTGCTCCTTCTCTCACAAAAACCGGATATTCATCAAGCGGGAATTCCTTTTCGAAAGTAACCTGCCCGTCAAAAGTTTCGCTGTCGTTAAAAAAATAGCGCCATTTCCCTTTTGGAAGTGTTATTTTATTGGTGAGTTTATCCTCGTAAATTGGCGCCACAAGAAACTGGTCGCCAAAAAGATAATGAAACTTTCCTTTCACCGGGCGCTGCAAAACAGTTCCTCCTTTGTTAGCTTCCACAACGTAAGTGTACATGTATGGAACCAACTCAGTGTGCAGCCACGAAAACTTACGGATAATTTCGAGCTCCTGCGGTGTTCTTTTCCAAAGTGCCCTTTCGCCGTGGCCTCCATTCAGAAACAATCCGCAAAAAGCCGAAAACTGTGCCCAACGAATATACAACCGTGGAGGAATTACGCTGCCTGAAAAGCCGGCCACATCAGAACCAATAATATTATAGCCCAGTTCAGCACTTTTCATGATGTTGTCCATTGCCATTTCAATCCCTTCAATTCCATCCATCGCAATATCCGATTGATGAGGATCATCGGAAAGAATTGGCTCATCCGATTTCCAGGAATGCCGCTGATCGCCCACCCAGGTAACCGGCGCTGCATCAATCGGTGCAAAACCCTCGGGGTGGTATCCCCGGTCAATCGCTCTCGACAAGGTTACAAACTCTGAATTCTGTGTTAGTCCGTGTAAATATTCATCCCGGTAATAATGATCCATATAATTTCGCGTACTCATTATTCCTTTGTAAGAATTTTGGTAAAAGATTGGTATCGGCCCTGCTCTTTTAAAAAACAATGTCCCGGTTCCATCCAGTTTCCATCCATCAATCCCATAATCGAAAACAATTTGTTGCAGCGAACGCCACCATTTCATGGCTTCCGGGTTTGAATAATCTATAAAACCTCCTCTCCCTTTCCACCATTTTATCTGTCCACCATTCGCTGCCAGGTATCCGTTGCTTTTTGCATGATTGAAAAAATCTGCTGAATCTTTTAACCGGGTGTCTTTATCTTGGCTGTTAACCATGGTTGTCATCCAAAGTACAACCCGATACCCATTGTTTTGCAGTTTACCAAACCATTCATCCGTATTGGGATATAGCACAGTATCTACCTGAAAATCGTTGTAGCGGGTACTCCACGGACTGTCTAACAATATTGTTCTTACCGGGATATCATATTTTGCGTAACCGTTTAGCAAAGTGTCAACTCTTTCGGCCGTATTAAAATCATCTTCCCAAAGCCAGCATTCAAGTGCCCAGGGCGGAGTCAGTGGTGGATTTCCATGGCGTTGATGATTGAAAAATAATCCCCAGAATGGATAGGCAAATCCAAAATAAAAAATTGCACCCAGCGACAAACTAATGAATATTAATATTTTATAAAGTCTTTTCACGTTTCTGTTAATCGTTTAGTAAATATTTACAGGCAGCTTCTGTTCTATTTACTGCTTTTAACAAAATTGATCAATTATCTATTTCAGATTAAATAATAACTTGTGAACTTTTGATTAAATTTTAACTTATTTAATCAAAACTAAATCGTTTTAAAGATTGTTTATAGCTAATATATAATGTAAGCAAACCAATTTTTAATTAGTTTACTTTTAAACTCATCATTAATTTTGATACTGATGTAAAGTGTTAAAAAGTTGAAATTAATGATGAATTTATTTAAAAAATCCTGATTAATAAATGCTTCAAAATTTTATGTTAAAAATATTGCAAACTGTATATATCTGCTAATTCAGAGAAATTCCAAATATTAAAATTCAAATCTAAATTGTTATAAAATGAAAAACAGCACTTTCTTTCAAAAACTTACATTTTTGATGGTGTCGGTGATATTGTTTGCTTCGTGCAACGATGAGACCGACAGACCTGTTTTCCCTGTTTCCGCGACGATTTTTCACAGCGTGAAAGACAAACAGGTGGCATTTACCGCTTTAACCCACAGCGCAGTAAGCTGGTCGTGGGATTTTGGCGATGGACAAACCAGCACAGAACAAAATCCTGTTCATGTGTATGCAAAAGGTGGTTATTACAATGCGGTTTTAACCGCTACTGATCAGGCCGGAACTACGGCTAAAGATACCGTTGAACTTGCACTCGCACTTTCGCCAATTAACTATTTAACAGGAAATCCGAATGCACCCGGATACAAGGGCAAAACCTGGAGACTGACTAAAAATCATTCACCAAAAGACAACTTTTGTAATCCCAATCTTACATTTACACCGATGGATCCAAAAATTCCATCACTCCCGGCGGGTGCCTTTGGAACATACCTTGGAATACCAGAAATTTATGATGATGAGTTTACCTTTTATTATGATGGAAGCTACCGGCATGATGTAAAAAGTGATGGTGGCAGTATGGCCGGATTGGTTTATGCCTCTGTGATGGCACAAATCGGTCAAACAACCATCCTGAAAAAAAGTGGTAAAGCAGTTTTTGGTGCAGATATTTTAGCTACCGCAACTTATACTCCGGTTACTACCGCAAAATTCGTATTTAAAGAAAACGAAGATTTTACAACCACTACATTGCCAAAATTTGCAACAGGTGTTGTTAGTGGCGTTCCTGTAATAACTTATCCAAAATCAATGACCATTGATTTCCCGGACAGTAATGAATTTATGGGAATCATGGATTTTCAAAGAAAAGTGTTGGTTCAGGAAATTAATGACAACTCAATGAGGGTTGCAATGTTTGTAACCTTAGATCCAGCTGCGATTGTTAGTACCAATCCATTGGTTACATTAAGCACCACCGCAATGGTTCTGACTTTCGAAGTAGTTAAATAACCACAATAAATCAATCGTTATGAAATTTATGAATGCAATACATAATCTAAAACACCATTTACTGACTGCAATTACAGCGGTGTTAATTTTAACCGGTCTGTCAATTGCGGCAAC
>ERZ1645187.3430-NODE-3430-length-13336-cov-4.185679_pt1 | contig 13336 bp, 15 predicted proteins | sample MGYA00575352_ERZ1645187 | MGnify/ENA primary metagenome ERZ1645187 (study PRJEB40837, sample SAMN11349314) | freshwater sediment metagenome | isolation source: river sediment | host: Sediment | place: India: Wazaribad , New Delhi | collected 2017-02-21 ...
GGATCTTGCGGGCGCGCAGCAGCGTCACGCGCTCGGGCGAGGCATGCGGCTGCAGCATCGAGATCAGCACCGCGCCTTCCTTCATCTTCGCGATGCGGGCGTTCTCCGGCGGCTGCACCGCGAGCACGACATCGGCCTTCGCGAGCAGGTCGTTCGCCGAGGCGACGGTCTGGGCGTCCTTGAACAGGTCGTCGGGCATCGCGGCGTCGATGCCGGCCCCGGCCTCGATGCGCACCTCGGCGCCGAGCGCCTTGAGCTTCTTCGCGACTTCGGGCGTCAGTGCGACGCGCCGCTCGTTCGCTGCGGTCTCGCGCAGCGTGGCAACGGTGACAGCCATGCAGTTTCCCCGGTCCGTGGATGGGACCGGCCGATGCTAGCCGATGCGCGGGCGAAGCGGGAGGCGGCGTCGCTACACTGCGGACCCGATTCGTTCTCTGCTGATGCCCGACCGCCATGAATCCGCTCGACCTGCTGCTGCAACGCCGCTCCCATCCGTCGCGCCAACTGCGCGACCCCGGCCCCGACGCGGCGCAACTGCGCGCCCTGGTCGAGGCCGCCTTGCGTGTGCCCGACCACGGCAAGCTGGCCCCGTTCCGAATCATCGGCGTGCGCCGCGAGGCCGGCCGCGTGCTCGGCGAGCGCCTCGCGGCGATCGCCGCCGGCCGCGAGCCGGCCGCGAGTGCGGAGGCGCTGGACAAGGACCGCTCGCGCTTCGACCGCGCGCCGCTCTGCCTGGTCGTCGTCGCCCGCCTGATGGAAGGCCACAAGATCCCGGTGCAGGAACAACTGCTGTCGGCCGGCTGCGTCGCCCACAACCTGTTGCTCGGGGCGCAGGCGCTCGGCTTCGGCGCACAATGGATCACCGGCTGGCCGGCCTACGACCGCGAGGCCGCCGCGCAGTTCGGCCTGGCGACGGACGAACACGCCATCGCCTTCATCCACATCGGCACCCGCGACGGCGACGCGCCGGAACGCCCGCGCCCGGGCTTCGACGACAAGTACCGCGAGTGGCAGCCATGAACCCGAAACCCGCGGTCCACCTGATCGACGCCAGCATCTACGTGTTCCGCGCCTACTTCTCGGTCGCGTCGGAATTCACCGACGTCGAGCAACGGCCGGTGCATGCGGTCTTCGGTTTCCTGAACACGCTGATGAGCCTGTTGCACGAGGAACAGCCCGGCCATGTCGCGGTGTGCTTCGACGAATCGCTGACCACCTCGTTCCGCAATCGCCTGTATCCGCCCTACAAGGCCAACCGCGAACTGCCGCCGGAGGATCTCGCGGCCCAGTTCGACTACTGCAAGCGGCTGTGCGCGGCACTCGGGTTGCGCGTCCTGGTCGACGGCGAATACGAGGCCGACGACCTGGTCGGCAGCGCCCTGCACGTGCTGCGCGCGCAGGGTTTCCGCGGCGTGCTGGTGACGGGCGACAAGGACTTCTCGCAGCTCGTCGGCGAACACGATCTGATCTACGACCCGACGCGCAAGGAAAAGACCGACGTCGCCGCAGTCAAGCGCAAGTACGGCATCCGCCCCGATCAGTTCGCCGACTACCTGGCCCTGACCGGCGACGCCGTCGACAACATTCCCGGCATCCACGGCATCGGCCCGAAGACCGCGGCAACCCTGATCGGGCATTTCGGTTCGCTCGATGCCCTGATCGAACGCGTCGAAGAGGTACCGTTCCTGCGCCTGCGCGGCGCCGCGCAGATCGCCGAAAAGCTGCGCAAGGGCCGCGACGATGCGCTGCTGTTTCGCCTGCTCAGCCGCATCGCGCTGGACGCGCCGGTGCCGGTCGAGGCCGGCGCCTATGCTTGCGCCGCGCCGGACATGGAGGCCGTCGAGGCGACGCTCGACCAGTTGCGTTTCGGTCCGCTGACCCGCCGCCGCTGCCGCGAGTGGCGGCAGCGGTTCGGCTGATGCGGACGACTACTTGACCGGCGCCGGCGCGGAAATCGGCGCGACCTTGCCGCCCTGGCCGTCCTTGCCGCTGTCGGCGGCGAACTTCAGGTCGCTGCGGTAGATGTGCACCGGCTTGAGCTTGGCCGCGTCCTTGGGCAGGCCATAGGCGTCGTACTGGCCGCGCTGCGAGTTGGCGATGAACCAGAAATCGTCGCCGACCACGACGCCCTGCGTCGGCAGCGCGAACTCCGGCTTGGCCGCATCCAGGGCTTGAGCATGCTGGACGCGGGTGCCGGTCTCATCCAGGGTCAGGCGCATCGCGCGCGCCGGCGGAAAGCCGTTTTGCACGATGATCAGCTGGTCCTTCCAGAACGCCAGGCCCTCGATGCTGTACAGGGTCAGGCCCTTCTCCGGGGCAACCGCAAAGGGCTTTCCGGTGTTGAGATCCAGCCCGAACAGACCGAGGTCGTAGTCGGCGAAATACAGCCGGGTTCCGGTCTTGTCGTAGGCGAGGCCGCGGATGCTCGTGAGACGCGGATTCTCGACGATCAGCTGCAACTGCTCGCCGGCGAGCTGGTAGATCCGGCGCGCGACGCCGTCGGCGACGACCACGTCGCCCTTCGGCGACACCGCGATCGAGGACAACAGGCTCGGGCGATGCGCCACAGGCACCTCGTAGCGGGCCGCGAGCTTGCCGGTCGAGAGCACGAACTTGTACAGCACGCTGCGGCCGAAATCGGCCTGGGCAATGCCCTTCTTGTGCGGCACGCCGTTGCCGATCACCCACAGCAGGTCGCGCGGCGCATCGACGGCCAGGCCATAGCTGGCGAGCAGGCCGTTGTCGGCGTCGGCCACGATGAAGGGCGTGGTCGCGCCGCGGTCGTCGGCGAGGTAGATCGAGCCCTCGCGCACCGACGCGACGAGGAACTTCTTGCGCGCCGGGTCGTAACCGATCGACTCGAACAGCGTGTCGCCCGCAGGCAGGGTGAAGCCGGGGGCGCCGCCGCCGAACGGCGTCATGTTGGCCTCCAGGTTGGCGACGATGTAATCCCACACGCGCGTGCCGTGGATCTTGTCGAAGCGCGGATCCTTGCCCGGATCGAAGCCGAATCCGTTGCTCTGCAGCCTAACCAGGACGTCGTAGGCGTTGCGCTTGTCGTCCTGGCGCGCATAGGCCGCGGCCAGTTCGTACCCGATGTTGCCCTGCATCGGGCGCAGCGCGTAGAGCTTGGCCAGCGCGTAGGCCTGGTGACGCCAGTCCTTGGCCTGCTCGAACTGCTTGGACAGGCGCAGCAGCGCCAGCGGCTCGTTGACCGCATCGATCTGCTTCTCCGTCTCGGTCGGCACGCGCGGGGCGACCTTCGGCGGCGTGGCCGGGCGGGCCAGCAGCGGCGGAATCGCCGGTTTCGCCGGCTCGGCCGGCTTCGCCGCCGCGGCCGGAGCGTCGCCAGCAGCCGGCCGGTCCTCGGCGAACACCGACAGCGGGACGAACAGCAACGACGCCAGAGCGCCGGTCAGGACGGAATGCAGCAGACGCATGGGCAACCTCGATGACGGAACGGGACTCGGACCAGCCGGCGGCGCGGAAGTTTCACGCGAGGCCCGCCCCGCGTTGCGGTTGCGGAAAGCCGGCAGCTAGCATGACGGCTGGATCGAAGGGCGCGCACCATGACGGAAACCGAACTGCTTTTCAACGGCCGCTGGCTGAACGTGCGGCGGCGCCAGGGCTGGGAATTCGTGGAGCGTGCGAATCCGAAGGGTGCGGTCATCATCGTCGCGCTGACCGACGCCGACGAACTCGTGTTCGTCGAGCAGTTCCGTCCGCCGATCGATGCCGTGACCATCGAGATGCCGGCCGGCCTCATCGGCGACCTCGAAGGCACCGAGCACGAGGACGCGATCACCAGCGCGCACCGCGAACTGATCGAGGAAACCGGCTACGAGGCGGCCAGCATCGTCTATGTCGCCGGCGGGCCGGTGTCGTCGGGCCTGAGCACCGAGATCGCCCATTTCGTGCGCGCGACCGGCCTGAGGCGCGTCGGCGAGGGTGGCGGCGACGAGACCGAGAACATCGTTGTCCACCACGTTCCGCTGCGCGACGCGGCCGCCTGGCTGGTCGCCAAGGGCGCGGCCGGCCATCCGCTCGACCCCAAGCTCTGGGCTGGACTCTACTTCGCCGAACGCAATGCCGACGGATCGCCGTGGCGCTGACGGATCGCGACCGAAGGCCGCGTGTTCCGTCATAGCGGTCCGTTCTCCCAGGGACCGGTGATGGCCACCGTGAAACCGGGCGAGTAGCAATTCGCGAACAGCCAGCGACCATCGGGCGAAAAACACACGCCGCACCATTCCTCGAAGCGGAAGTCGCCCTTGAAGCCGCGTTCGCCCTTCATCACGACATTGCTTTCCGCGAAGGCGAAACTGCGGCCCGCGCCGTCCATGCCGACCATGCGTTGCGGATGGCCGCTGTCGTTGTCTTCGTTGATCAGCAAGGCACCGCGCGGCGTCACGCAAAGATTGTCGGGGTAGTCGAGCGCATCCAGGGACTTGGCCTCGAACAGCAGGGTCAGGGTCTCCTCGCGCGGCCGGTACACCCAGATCTGGCCATGGCCGAGGTCGCCGCCCGACGTGGCGGTGAAGAAGATCGCGTCGCCATGGATGTAGCAGCCTTCGAGGCGCGCGAAGGCGCTCGCGCCCAGGGCCAAACCCTGTTCGGCCACGGCCGCTCCCTGCAGCCGGCTGTCCTGCTTCAGGCGCTCGGGTTCGGCGATCGCCACCCAATGCACGTCGAAGCGTGCGCCGACGGCGACACCCGTGCGCAGGTCGGGGCGCCCCTTGACCGCGAGCATCTGCAGCGCGCCACCCGCCGACAGGCGCGCCGGATCGATCGGCAGGTAGCGGAAGAAGCCCGAAGGACCACGGCCGTCCTCGGTCTGGTAGACGATGCCCGTGGCCGGATCGGTGGCGGCGGCTTCGTGCTTGAACAGGCCCATGCCGCGAATCCTCTCGGGCGGACGCGTGCCGTCCGGGAACACTTCGAAGACGTAGCCGTGGGTCTGGCGCAACTCGGGTCGCCGCGTGCCGCGGTCGTCGATGCCGGTGGCCGGATCGAAGGTCATTTCCTCGCAGCTCAGCCAGGTGCCGCGCGGCGTGGTGCCGCCGGCGCAGTTCTGCAGGGTGCCGGCGAGCGCGGCGCGAAAGCCGCTGGCTTCGCCCGTGGCCAGGTCGAAATCGAAGGCGACGCAGCCGCCCGCGGCCGGCGCGTCGTACTGCAGCGACGCGTCGCCGAAGGCGCCGACCGAGGTGATGATCTCGTGGTTGCGGATCAGGGTGCAGCGCGTGCCCTCGTGGGCGACCACGCCCATGCCGTCGTGCGCCGCGGGCATGATGCCGCCGCGCATGGCCTCTCCGGCCCAGCCGAAACTGCGGTAGCGAAAGCCCTCGGGCAGGCGCAGCAGGGCCAGGCCGGTGGTTTCGTCGGCGACCGGTCGCAGGGGACCGTAGCCGAAGGCATCGGCGGCGACGGCGGCCCGCGGGGCGCGCGTGCGACAACCGGCCAGGCCGAACAGGCTGGCCAGCGGCAGGCTGGCGCCCAGCCCCAGGCCCGCGCTGCGCCGGAGGAAATCGCGGCGGGCCGCACGCATCGCGTCGCTCATCGGGTCACTTCAGGCGGGCGACGCCGCGCGCGGCGATGCGGTATTCGACACGCGATGCCGCCGGATCGAAGGCCTTGCCCGCGTCATCGGCCATGTGCCGGGCTTCCTTCTCGCTGAGCTCGACGCGCTCCAGCTTGCCGCTGACAACGGCGCCGCCGGCGAGATCCTTGGGCACGGTGAAATCGTGATGGGTCATGACCCGCGCCATCTGCTCGCCGTCGATCAGCTGCAGCCAGCAGCCCTGCTTCTGGCAGACCTTGCCGACGCGGCCGCTGAACACGCCGTCGACGCTGGCGCGTTCGGCGCTGAGCTGGGCGAGCGCGGCACCGAGCGGCTCGGCCCGGGCGTCGGCGGCGATCACCTCGCCCCAGCCGCCGGCGGCATTCGCGGTCGGCGCGGGTGCGGGCTTGGATTCGTCGGCGACGGCGATCTCGACCGCGAAAGCGGCCAGCAGCGCGAAACCGAGGTGGGCGAGCTTGATCATGGTGGAACTCCTGTCGTCGTGATCGGGAATCAGGGGTGGGTCAGGACGTAGCCGCGCAACTCCGCCTCGGCCGCGGCGGTGCCGTAACGGCCCGAGGCGTCGCGCACCAGGCCGGCCATCGCATAGTCCGGGTCATGCGTGAAATACAGGCGTACGCCGCGTGACAGCTTGTCGTCCAGGAACGCGCGCTTCTCGTCGATGAGCATTTCCGGATAGCGGTCGTAGCCCATCGTGATCGGCAGATGCACCCAGGGTCGACCGGGGATCAGGTCGGCGCAGAAGACGACGCCGCCGGCGCCGCCGATCTCGGCCAGCATCAGCCCCGGGGTGTGTCCATCGGAGAAGCTGAAGCGGACGTCGTCGCCAAGGGTCTCGCTGCGGTCACCGCGCACGATGTCCAGGCGCCCCGAGGCTTCGAGCAGATCGCAGAGCTCGGGAATGAACGAGGCGCGATCGCGCGGATGCGGCGCCTTCGCGCGCGCCCAGGCTTCGGCGCCGACGATGTAGCGCGCATTCGGAAACAGCAGGTGCGGGGCCTGCCCTTCCGCCCAGGGCGCGAGCAGGCCGCCGGCGTGGTCGAAGTGCAGGTGCGAGATCACGACGGCGTCGATGTCCTCGTGGCGGACGCCGATCGCCGCCAGCGAATCGAGCAGGACATGGCGATCCTCGACCACGCCGTAGCGCTCGCGCAGCTTCGGTTCGAAGAAGGCGCCGATGCCGGTCTCGAACAGCACGCGCTTGCCGTTGATGCCTTCGGCATACAGGGCGCGGCAGGCGAGCGGAATGCGGTTCTGCTCGTCGGGCGCGAGCCATTTCGACCACACCGCCTTCGGCGCGTTGCCGAACATGGCGCCGCCGTCGAGCTTCTGGCTGTTGCCGAGCACGGACCAGAGCTTGATCGTCATCGTGTCGTCCTCACCGTACGTCGGCCTTGCCGACCACGCCGCGCGGATCGCTGCCGGCGCTGAGCGTGTTCGACGTCCGATCCCAGATCACCAGGTTCATGTTGCCCCAGGGGCGTTCGCCGTCGCTGACGACGTGGCCGCGCGCGCGCAGGGCCGCGGCGTCTTCCTTCGCGATGGCCCCGACCTCCGCCGAGATCGCGTCCGGCAGATACTGGTGATGGAAGCGCGGCGTCGCGACGATCTCGGCGGCCGACTTGCCTTCGACGAATTCGAGCAGGCCGATCAGGACCATGGTGGCGATGCGCGATCCGCCCGGCGTGCCGATCACGGCGATCCGATCCGGCGCGAACGCGAAGGTCGGCGACATCGTCGACAGCATGCGCTTGCCCGGCTTCGGCGCGTTTGCATCGGTGCCGATCAGCCCATAGGCATTGGCCTGGTTCGCGGCGAGCGCGAAGTCGTCCATCTCGTTGTTCAGCAGGACGCCGGTGCCGGGCACGATGAAGCCCGAACCCATCGGCAGGTTCACGCTGGCGGTGACCGCGGCCATGTTGCCGTCGGCATCGATGATCGAGAAATGGGTAGTGTCGGTGCCGCCCTCGATGACGCGGCCCTCGGGCAGGGACGACGAGGGCGTGGCCTTGTCCATGCGGATCGAGCCGCGCAGGCCGGCGGCGTAGTCCTTGCTCGTGAGCAGGCGGATCGGCATCTGCACGAAGTCCGGATCGCCGAGGATGAAGCTGCGGTCGCGGTAGGCGCGGCGCATCGCCTCGGTCAGGAGGTGGATGCGGTCGACGCGGCCGAGCTTGGCGTAGTCGTAGCCTTCGACGATGTTCAGGATCGTCGCCAACAGCACGCCGCCGGACGAGGGCGGCGCCGCGGTGACGATGCGCACGCCGCGATGGTCGAAGCGCAGCGGCTCGCGCTCGACGATCCGGTAGTTCGCGAGATCGTCCAGGGTCCAATTGCCGCCGTTCGCGCGCACGCCTTCGACCAGGCGTTTCGCGACCCGGCCCTTGTAGAAGCCGTCGAAGCCTTCGTCGGCGAGCGCCTCCAGCGTCCGCGCCAGATCCGGCTGCCGGATGATGCTGCCGAGCGGCAACAGTTCGCCTTTCGGGAAGAACACCGCGCGCGTGGACGGATAACGCAGCATCACCTCCTGGCGCATCGCCAACATGCCGCGCAGGCGCTCCTCCAGCGGGAAGCCGTCGCGCGCCAGGCGGATGGCGGGCGCCAGCGATCGCTTGAGCGGCAGCCGGCCGTAATGTTTCGCCAGGTGCACGAGCGCGGCGGGCTCACCGGGAATGCCGCCAGCCAGCGCGCCGTTCACGCTCTTGTCGCGATCGAGCTTGCCCGCGGCATCGAGGTAGGCCTTGGCATCCACGGCGCCCGGCGCGGTCTCGCGGCCGTCGATCATCACCTGCTTGCCGTCGCTGGCCCGGTGCAGCAGCCAGAAACCGCCGCCGCCGATGCCGCTGGACGAGGATTCGACCACGGCCAGCGCCGCCGTCACGGCGACCGCCGCGTCGAAGGCGTTGCCGCCCTGGGCCAACACCTCGAAACCGGCCTCGGTGGCGAGGTGGTGCGCGCTCGCGATCGCCGCCTTGCCGGGCGCCTGGGATGCCGCGGCGAACGCCGGGCCGACGACCGCCAGGGCCAGGGCCCACACGAATCGATGGAATCTCATGACTTGTCCTCCTGCTGGCGCATCAGCAGCGCGTACTTGGCCAGCAACTGCTCGCGCGTTTCCGGCACCAGCGGATCGGGCTCGATGCATTCCACCGGGCAGACCGCCACGCATTGCGGTTCCTCGTGGTGGCCGACGCATTCGGTGCACAGGGTCGGATCGATCTCGTAGATGTGCCTGCCGGCGGTGATCGCCTTGTTCGGGCAGACCGGTTCGCAGACATCGCAGTTCACGCAGAGATCGTTGATCAGCAGGGCCATCGCGCCATTATCGCCGAAGCCGAAGCCGATCGCCGCAAACGAAACGGCACCGGGAGCGCCGGTGCCGTTCGACGGATCGTGCTGCGATCACTTCGCTTCGACGAAGACGAACTCGGCGGCACTCGGCGCCACCGCCTCGCGCACGCGCTGCTCGTCGACGGCGGCGCCGATGAAGAGCACGCGCACGTCCTTCAGCGAGTTCGGACGCGAGACCTTGAAGGCCTCGACGATGAGGTCGGCCATGCGCGTGGAATCCGGCGAACCGAAGGCGATCATGTTGCCCGGCAGGATGCCGCGGCCGATCACGTCGGTGACGTCCGACTGCTGGCGATCGACCTGCTCCAGGATTTCCGGGGTATCGCCGGCCGGCACGTAGTACATGTAGGGACGCTGGCGGATGCCTTCCATGTTCTGCTTGGCGACGCCGACCAGGTAGTTCTTCCAGGCTGCGGTGTCGTTCGGATCGCTCGGCATGGTCACCGGCGCGGCGGCGGGTGCGGCGGCGGGCGCGGCGGCTTCTTCCTTCTTGCAGGCGGTGACCGCGAACAGCGGCAGGGTGAGCAGGAGGGCGACACGGAACAGGTTTTTCATGGCATTCCCCGAATTGGCGGTAGGACTACGATGCGGCAAGCCAGCGCGACTTCAAGGCCTGCTGGACCGCGGGGTGGACGAAACCCGAGATATCGCCGCCGAGCCGCGCGATTTCGCGCACCAGCGACGAGGAAATGAAGCTGTATTGCTCGGCCGGCGTCAGGAACAGGGTTTCGACGCGCGGAATCAGATGGCGGTTCATGCTCGCCAGCTGGAACTCGTACTCGAAATCCGACACCGCACGCAGGCCGCGCAGGATCACGCCCGCGCCGATTTGGCCCACGAATTCGGCGAGCAAACAGTCGAATCCGACGATCTTCACGTTCGCGATCGCGCCGATGGCCTCGCGGGCCAGCGCGATGCGCTCGTCGAGCGGAAAGGCCGGGCCCTTGCCCGGGCTCTCGGCGATCGCGACGTACAGCGTCTCGAACAGCGGCGCCGCCCGGTGCACCAGGTCGGTGTGGCCGTTGGTCATCGGATCGAAGGTGCCGGGATAGACCGCGGTGCGGGGCGAGTAAATGCTCAAGTCGGCGCTCGGCAGTGGTCAGCGCGGCGAGCTTACCCGACGTGCGCGACGCGCCGATAGAGCGCGGCCCGCACCTCGCCCGCCAGCAGTTCGCGTTGCAGGCGCCAATTGGGCGGCAAATCCGGCGTCGCGGCACGCGGCGATTCGACGTAGATCAGGGCACCATCGACGAGAAAGGCGCCGGTTTCGAGCCGTTGCGCGATCTCGCTCCAGAGGTTCGCGGCATAGGGCGGATCGAGGAAGACCACGGCATACGGCCGCCGTGCCGACGCCAGAAACTGTGCGGCCGCGTCCGCGTGCACCGGGGCGTCCTGCTTCAGGCGCGCCAAGGTCTCGCGCAAGGCCTCGGCGAGATCGCGTTCGCGCTCGACGAAGTCGACCTCGGCCGCGCCGCGCGACAGGGCTTCGATGCCCAGGGCGCCGGTACCGGCGAAGAGATCCAGCACCCGAGCCCCGTCGAGGACGGGCGCGAGCCAGTTGAACAGGGTTTCGCGCACGCGGTCGGGCGTGGGGCGCAGGCCTGCGCGCATCGGCACGTCGATGCGCGACCCGCGCAGCCGGCCCGCGATGATGCGGACGCGGCCGCCGCCGCGATTCATTCCTCGGTCACGACCTGGCAGGCGAGCAGGTCTTCGTCGGTGATCACCCAGGCGTCGTCGTCGCCGCACAGCGTCACGCCGCCGACGACGCAGGAATCGCCGTCCTCGTCGACGATCTTGACGTCGTAGTCGTCGCAGGGAATGCCGTGCAACTCGAAGCTGTCGCCGCTCTCGATCACGGCGTCGCCGAGCTGGTCCGGCCCCCATTCCTCGTCCTCGACCGAGGACAGGTACAGGTGGTGGATGTCCCACAACGACTCGTTGACGATCTTCACGACCGAGTCGTACGCGCCGGCGCGGACGACGACCGGACCGATCGCCATGGCGACGGCGAGACCCAGAAGCAGCATGGACTTGCGCATGGACATTTCCCCCGATGAAGGGCTTGGATTGGAGCCGTTCATCGCGCCCGAATCAAGCCGCCTGCGTCCCTGCTAGCATTTTTCGCAATCCAGGAGTCCCGATGTTCCGATTCTTCAAGCGCAAGCCGGAAAACGCACCGGCCGCGGCCGCCCCCCACGAATCCGCCCCGTCCAATGACGTCCTGCCGGCCACCCCCGCCGCCTCCGCGGCGACGGCGCCAAGCTGGCGCGACCGCCTGCGCGGCAGCCTGCTCGGGCGCCAGGTCAGCGCCCTGTTCTCGTCGAACCCGCGCCTCGACGAGGACTTGCTCGACCAGCTCGAAACCTCGCTGCTGACCGCCGACGTCGGCGTCAAGGCCACCGCCGAGGTGCTCGACGACCTGCGCAAGCGCATGCAGGCGCGCGAATTCGCCGACGCGCCGGCGCTGTTCGCGCACCTGCGCCGGCAGCTGGTGGCGATGCTGAAGCCGATCGAGCGCCCGCTCGAACTCCCCGACGCGCCGCGCCCCTTCGTCCTGCTCGTGGTCGGCGTGAACGGCGCCGGCAAGACCACGACCATCGGCAAACTCGCGAAATGGATGAAGCGCGAAGGCCTCGACGTGATGCTTGCGGCCGGCGACACCTTTCGCGCCGCCGCGGTCGAACAGCTGAAGACCTGGGGCGAACGCAACCAGGTGCCGGTCATCGCCCAGGGCGGCAACGCCGATTCGGCGTCGGTCATCTACGACGCGCTCGCCGCGGCGAAGTCGCGCGGGGCCGACGTGCTGATCGCCGACACCGCCGGCCGCCTGCATACCCAGGCCGGGCTGATGGACGAACTGGCCAAGGTCAAGCGCGTCATGGGCAAGCTCGACCCGAGCGCACCGCACGAAACCCTGCTCGTGATCGACGGCAACACCGGCCAGAACGCGCTGAACCAGGCCCGCCAGTTCCACCAGGCCGTCGGATTGAGCGGACTCGTGGTGACCAAGCTCGACGGCACCGCCAAGGGCGGCGTGGTGTTCGCGCTGGCGCGCGAAATCGGCGTGCCGATCCGTTTCGTCGGCGTCGGCGAGGGCTTGCTGGACCTGCGCGTCTTCGACGCCGAGGAATTCGTCGACGGCCTGTTGCCCAGCAGCTCGGAATGAGCGACGGCGATTTCGCGGCGCGCCTGCTGCGCTGGTTCGACACGCACGGCCGCCACGACCTGCCCTGGCAGCATCCGCGCAGCGCCTATCGGGTCTGGCTCAGCGAGGTGATGCTGCAGCAGACCCAGGTCGCCACCGTCATCCCGTACTTCGAACGCTTCGTCGCGCGTTACCCGGACCTGCCGGCACTGGCCGCGGCCTCGGTCGACGAGGTGCTCGCGCTCTGGTCCGGACTCGGCTACTACAGTCGCGGCCGCAACCTGCATCGCGCGGCCCGGGTGTGCGCGGAACGCCACGGCGGCGCACTGCCCGACACGCTCGATGCGCTCGTCGCCCTGCCCGGCGTCGGCCGCAGCACGGCGGCCGCGATCCTGGCCCAGGCCCACGGGCAGCGCGCCGCCATCCTCGACGGCAACGTCAAGCGCGTGCTGGCTCGCCATGTCGGCATCGAGGGTCATCCCGGGCAGGCTGCCGTCGAGAAGCGGCTGTGGACGATCGCCGACGCGTGCCTGCCGCAGGCGCGTCTCGCCGACTACACCCAGGCGCTGATGGACCTGGGCGCCACCGTCTGCACGCCGAAGCGGCCGGCTTGCCCGACCTGTCCGCTGCGTGCCGATTGCATCGCGCGGGCGAGCGACCGGGTCGCGCAGCTGCCCACGCCCAGGCCGCGCAGGATCACGCCCGAGCGCGCCGTGACGATGCTGGTGCTGGTCGATCGCGACGACCGCGTGCTGTTCGAACGCCGCCCGCCGCAGGGCCTGTGGGGCGGCCTGCTCGGCTTGCCGGAATACGACGCGGCCGACCGCGCGCTCGCCGACCTCGCGCGTCGCGGCATCGTCGTCGCCGAATCCTGCCTCGGACCGCCCTACCGGCACGTCTTCACCCACTTCAAGCTCGACATCACGCCCCTGATCGTCGTCAGCGAGGACGTCGACGCCGTCGCGGAACCCGCGCACGAATGGCACCCGCGCGCCGTCTTCGCCAACCTGGCCCTGCCCACCGCCGTACGCCGCGTGCTCGACCAGAGCTTGCGGCGCCTCGCCGAATGATGACGATCGCCGGACTCGCGTAAGCTCGCCGCATGAACGCCGTCTCGCTGATCGCCGCACTCGACCGCAACCGCGCCATCGGCTGGCGGAACCAGCTGCCCTGGTCGCTGCCGAACGACCTCAAGCGCTTCAAGGCCCTGACCCTCGGACACACGATCCTGATGGGCCGCAAGACCGCGGAATCGATCG
>ERZ1645187.3431-NODE-3431-length-13327-cov-5.256932_pt1 | contig 13327 bp, 17 predicted proteins | sample MGYA00575352_ERZ1645187 | MGnify/ENA primary metagenome ERZ1645187 (study PRJEB40837, sample SAMN11349314) | freshwater sediment metagenome | isolation source: river sediment | host: Sediment | place: India: Wazaribad , New Delhi | collected 2017-02-21 ...
CCACGTCGGAACATTCCCGGCGATGGAAGACCAGATGTGCGAATGGCAGCCGCTTGCCGGTGAAAAGTCTCCGGATCGTCTCGACGCCCGGGTGTGGGCGCTCACGGAATTGATGCTCGGTATGGGCGGGTTCGACCCGCAAAAGTGGATCAAGGCTTTCGGCTCATGACCAAGCGACTGACGAGAGCCGAGCGCCGGGTGCAGGCCGCGGCGACGCGAACTTCCGTGTTCGACGGGTATCAGAACATCAACGCCGGCCTCGGGATCGGCGCTGACAATCTCCTGTCGTCGACCACCTATGCCGTTGCGACGCAAACGAACAATCGTCAGCAGCTCGAGAACATGTATGCCGGCTCGTGGATCGTCGGGCAGGCGGTCGACGCGCCAGCCGAAGACATGACGCGAGCAGGAATCGAGATCAAGTCGGGCGATGGGCCGGAGGTGCTGGACGAGGTCCACGCCGCTCTGTCGCGGTCGCAGGTCGCACAGCGCCTGTGCAGCGTTATCAAGTGGTCTCGGCTCTATGGGGGCGCGATTGCCGTCCATCTCGTCGAAGGGCAGGACCTCTCGACTCCGCTGCGGCCCGAGACGGTAGGTCGTGGACAGTACCACGGCGTGATAGATCTCGACCGGTGGTCGGTCGACGTTTCGTCTGGAGGAATTGTCGAAGAGTTCGGCCCGGATCTCGGTAAGCCGAAATTCTACACCGTAATGAGCGACGCTCCCGCCTTGCGAGGGCAGCGTATCCATTACTCACGGGTGATCCGGCTGGACGGCGAGGCCATTCCTTATCGCCAGCGCCTGAGGTTCAACGGCTGGGGAATGTCGGTCGTCGAGCGTCTGTATGACCGGCTTGCGGCGTTCGATTCCACGACGATCGGCGCCGCGCAGTTGGTGTTCAAAGCCCACCTCCGCACGATCTCGGTCGAGGGGCTTCGCGACATTCTCCAGGCCGGCGGTGCGCCAGAGCAGGCCTTGACGAAGATGTTTCAGTGGGTCCGCACGATGCAATCCTCCGAGGGGTTAACCGTTCTGGACGCCGCGGACAAGTTCGAGACGCATTCGTATACGTTCGCCGGGCTTTCCGACGTTCTGATGCAGTTCGCACAACAGATCGCCGGGGCGTTGCAAATCCCGCTGGTTCGTCTGTTCGGTCAGTCCCCCGCCGGGCTCAACTCGACGGGTGAGAGTGATATCCGGGCCTATTACGATCGGATCGAGAAGGACCGAGAGGACAAGCTTCGAGGCGGCTATGCAGCCATCGTCGACCTGATGTATCGGTCGGTGACTGGGCATGAGCCGCCAAAGGGGTTCGGTTTCGACTTCCGGTCGCTCTGGCAGATGTCCGACCGTGAGAAGGCGGAGATCGCCGTGGGGGTCACCGGGGCCGTCGCCCAAGCGGTTGGGGGTGGGCTCGTCAGCCCGGCGGTTGGCCTTCGCGAGCTTCGCCGTTCGTCCGACGTGACCGGGGTGTGGTCGAACATCACCGACGAAGACATCGAAGAGGCGGAAATGAACCCGCCGAGCGGGGAGACCGACGGTGGCGACGCCTCACCCGATCCACTCGGCGTTCTCGCCGGTCTCGTTCCAGGCGATGGACAGAGCAACCCCGACGCCAAAAGCGCGGGAGGCGTTTGGTCGGGCGAAGCGGATTGAAGAAGCCTATGCGCGGCGACTGCGGAAGGTAGCCGCGCATGTTGGCGATATCGTCGCCGGGTTCGATCCGGATCGGTGGGAATCGGCCGATGCGATCGGGGTCATCCTGCGGCAGTACGCCGACACGGTCCTTCGTCCGTGGGCGAAGGCTGTCGCCGAGCGGATGATCGCGGACGTCAACGCCAGAGACCACCGAGAGTGGATGGCGGCGAGCCGGAAGATCGGCAAGGTGCTTCGGAATGAAATCGGCGCCACGCCGGTTGGCGACGTCGTGCGCGCCCGTTTGGCCGAACAGGTGAATCTAATCACATCTCTGCCGAAAGAGGCCGCCGAGCGGGTCCACGGGCTTGCGCTAGAGGGCATCACGAACGGAGCGCGTGCTTCCGAGATCGCGAAAGAGATCTTGCGCACGGGAGAGGTGACGAAGTCTCGGGCGACCTGCATCGCGCGCACCGAAGTCGGTCGAACTGCGACGGAGCTGACCAGGGCGCGGGCCGAATCAGTCGGGTCGACGCATTTCGTGTGGCGGACCTCGGGAGACAGTGACGTCCGAGAGGACCACCGTAAGCTCAATGGGAAGGTCTTCGCCTGGAATGACCCGCCGGTCGCGGATGGCCGGACAGGGGCGCGGGCCTTGCCTGGATCGATCTACAATTGCCGGTGCTACGCGGCGCCGGTCATCTCGAACGATTGAGGCACAGAATGGCGGAAGTGCCCCATCAGGCTTTCGATGTCATTCGCGGGGCGGTGCAGGCGTGGTGTTCGGATGACGAAACCGCAGCGACTCAGGCGTGGGGAATCTTCCGTGCGCTCGAGTCGAGTGGCGTCCTCGACACCGACGCTCGTCTCATTATCATCCCTCGGGGAGCAAAAATCCACTCGCTCGAGAATGGGCGGCATCTCGCAACGTGCATTCGGGATTTCGGGGTGGGTGATTCCGTCGGGCCGGAATTCTTCTCGGATTGGGCGGATGGTATGCCTGAGCGCGGCGCTCCCATCGGGCGGGAATTCATGGACGCGATATGGGCTCTCGCCATGGCCTTCGTGGTGCGGACGGGGGCTTGCCTCGTTCGGATGGATACGGGCGCTCGTGTGGAGTACCCGGGTCGGAAAGGGTGATTCTCACCCTGTCGAGTGCTTGTTGGCCGTCAGTGTTTCGATGCAGTCGGCGGCCTCCCAACAGATGTGCTCTTCGACGCTGAACAGCGGAATTCCAATCTCGATCGCTGTTTGAGGTATTCCGCGGTTCAAGTCGTTGGTTTCGGACCGCGCTTTATCGCGCAGCTCCTCGACCAGATCGGGGATCGCGAACTTCAAATCGAACTTGTCCGGCATGGGGCAACTCGAAAGAGGGGTGGCAATGAACGATCGCGTCTCTACGTTGGGGCGTGCAGCATACCTCTTCGACCGGGCGACGGCTACCCTCACGGTTGACCAGATCGGGCGAACGCAGTCGACGACGCCGGAAGGATACCTCCTGTGCGAGGGGGTGCGGATCGCCAGAACCGGGCCGATGCTGTACCGGCCGGATGAAGTCCCTGAGATCGAGCCGGACCCGCGCGGCACCATGACGGTGATGTTGCGGGATGCGGACGTGCTGTTCGCCGCCGATACCATCCTGTCCTTCGCCGGCAAGCCGGTGACCAACGACCATCCGAACGACCTTCTCGGGCCGAAGACGTGGCGCGACGCCTCGTGCGGCACCGTGTTGAACCCTCGCCGTGGTGAAGGTGCCGACGCCGAACACCTCGTCGCCGATCTCCTCATCACCGATGCCGAGTGCATCGCCGATATTGAGGCGGGAAAGCGCGAGGTGTCGTGTGGGTACGACACCGAGGCAGAGCCGGTGAAGCCGGGCGTCGGCCGGGTAACCAAGATCGTGGGCAACCATGTCGCCCTCGTAGACCGGGGCCGCTGTGGTCCCTCCTGTGCAATCCAAGATGAGGATCCGACCATGGCGAAGGCCAAGAAGCGGACTGTTTGGGACCGGCTCGTGACGGCCTTTCACGCCAAGGACGAAGCCGCGTTCCAGGAAGAACTCGAAGCGGCCAAGGAAGAGGCCGGTGGCGAGGACGACGACAAGAACATCCACGTTCATGTCAACCTCAACGGAGCTTCCACCGAGCAGGCCAAGGCCGACGAGCCGGTGAAGGACGAGACCGAGGGCGACCCGACCGAGGCACGTTTCGCCAAGATCGAGGCCGCGCTGGCGTCCATCGCCGAGACCGTGGGCAAGCTCGTGACCGCCGAGAAGTCGGAGACCGAGGCTCACGAAGAAGCTCTCGACGAAGGCCCGGAAGAGAAGTCCGAGGAGGCCGACGAGAAGAAGCCGGTCATGGATGCCGCCGCGGTCGTCGCGGAATTCCGTGATGTGGTGTCCCGTGCCGAGATCATCGCCCCCGGCATCAAGCTTCCGGCGTTCGATGCCAAGGCCGCGCCGAAGCTCCTCGTCGACCAGATGTGCGGGCTGCGGCGCCGTGCGCTGGCCAAGGCGTTCGACGCGGCGGAAACCCGCCCCGCGGTCGAGGCCGTGGTCGGCTCCAAGCCGATGTTCGACAAGATGACCTGCGACAGCGCCTCGGTCGCCTTCCGAGCCGTCTCGGAGATCATCAAGGCGAAGCGCGGTGCTGGCGTCAAGGATGTGTCGCCGCTCGAGCCTGGTACTCGCAGCCCGATGACCGCCTCCGGCCTTCAGAAGCTCAACGAACAGCGCCGCAATAAGCGCTGATAGCCCCCCCCATCGAAGAGGACCCATCAAATGGTTTCCATCGTCACTCGGATGCCTGCCGGCTTCCCGGGGCAGGTTTCCCGCTCCGACTCCCTCACTATCGAAACCGGCATCATCGATTCGTCCACCCCGCCGACCGCGTTCGGTTCCTTCGTCAAGGTCGTATCCGGCAAGATCCAGCCGCTGGCCTCCGGCGACGCCGGTTCGGTCGTGCACGGCTTCCTCGTCCAGCCGTATCCGATCCAGGCGTCGGCCGTGACCGCGTCCGTCTCGGGCGCCGTCACCCCGCCGGCTTCCGGCGTGTGCAGCGTGATGCGCCGCGGGTGGGCCGCCGCCACCCTGGTTTCCGGTACTGCCTTTAAGAAGGGACAGGTCTATGTCGTCACCACGGTGGGCGGAACCTCGCTGGTCGGCGATATCGTTACCTCGACTTCGCCGGCCTCCGGTGGCACTGCGGTTGCCGTGACCGGTGCGTACTTCACCGGCCCGGCCGATAGCGGCGGTGTCGTCGAGATCGAATACAATCTCTGACGCGAATTGAGGGGGCGCACTGCCCCCTCATTCTAACCGACCGGTTGAGCCCCGGTCCCGGCCCGTCGCGAGACGCGCCCGGCCCCTGATGGATAGCTCGTCCTCCCCGGCCCGTCGTGATGACGCGCCTAGCCCTCAGATGGATCTCTCATCATGTCCTTCATCGCTCGTGACATCGCGGGGGCGCGCGTCGCGGCCCCGGCCATCCTCGGCGCGTCTGTTCGCCGCCGGTATCTCCGCGACAACTTCGTTTCCCTCGATCGCGCCACCATCGACGCGGCCGGCGCCTTCCTGGTCGGGGAGCTCGAACGTCTCGATCCGACCATTCATGAGCCGCTGGTCTCGACCACGTGGCATCGGGACATCGACCTTCGCGAAGACGTCACCATGGGCGATCATTCGTCGTCCTTCACCGTGTCGACCTTCGGTTCGGTCGGCGGCGCGGCTCCGGGCGGTATCTCGTGGGCCTCGCTTGCGGCCACTGCCCGCCCCCGTTCCATCGTGGCGATCGGCAAGCCGGTGGGCACCCCGCTGACCCCGTGGTCGGAAGAGACCGCCTACTCGATCTTCGATCTGGCGTCTGCTCAGCAGATGGGCCGTCCGATCGACGTCCAGCAGCTCGCCGGCCTGAACCTCAAGCATCAGATGGACATCGACCAGATGGTCTATGTCGGTGACCCGACGATCGGCGCAACCGGCATGCTGAATTCGTCGCTGGTCACCAACGTCGCCAACGTCGCCAACGGTGCCACGTCGTCGGCCCTCTGGTCGGCGAAGACCCCGGACGAAATCCTCACCGACATCAATGAACTCCTGATCTCGGTGTGGGCGTCGAGTGGTTACAAGGCGCCGCCGACCAAGGTCGGTATCGCCCCGGTGCCGTTCGGTTACATCTCGACCATCAAGGTGTCGAGCGCCGGCAACGAGACCATCCTCTCGTACCTCAAGACGCGCAACATCCTGACCGCGACCACCGGGCAGGAGCTTGACATCGTCCCGATGAAGTGGCTGGACAAGGCGAACTACCCGAGCACGAACGTCGATCGTATGGTCGCCTATTCGCAGGACAAAAATTACCTGCGCTTCCCGATGGTCCCGCTGCTCTCGATGCCGATGCAGTACGAGGGCGTCTACATCAAGGTGCCGTACTACGGCAAGCTCGGACAGGTCGAGGTGGTCTACCCCGAGACCATCGGCGTTCGCGCAGGTATCCGCTGATCTCGCGCGGCGCGGGGCTTCCGCCTCGCGCCGCCCCATCCTCATTCGACCGGTGATACTATGGCTCGCTTCAAGTTCCGCGACGGCTTTTGGCTCAACGTCGGCGGCAATGATCCGCTTTCCCCCGACCGGATTTGGTTCGGGGCCGGCGAGCAGACCGTCCCCGACGAGTACGCCGACCATTGGTTCGTGCTCGAGATGGGCGAGTGCCTGGACGTCGAAACCGTGGCGCCCGCGGCGGCGGAGCCCGCAACGGTCGCGGCGGCATCCACGGACGTAAGCGAGAGTGTCCCGATCGAGGCCGAAGGATCGACCCACGTCGAGACCGCCGAAGAAATCTCCGAGAAGGAGGCACTTCGCGTCGAGGCGGATGCCCTCGGCATCGTCGTCGATGGCCGGTGGGGCATCGCTCGAATGAAGGCGGAGATCGAGGCGAAGAAGGCCGCGGTTGCTGCCGCTGCGGCGCTGGTCGGGGTCGAAACCGTGGCGCCCGCGGCGGCGGAGTAATCTCCGATGACCGTCACGCCCGCGACGTTTCGCACCGCGTTCCCCGAATTCGCCGATGCGTCGGCTTACCCCGACGCGACGATCACGACGTGGATCGGGTTCGCCAGCAAACTCCTTTCGGTGGATCGGTGGAGCGAACTGCTCGATCTCGGCACCAGCCTGTTCGTTGCCCACAACCTCATCCTCGCGACGAGGGATATTGCGGCGACGAGCCGTGGCGGGGCGGCCGGGAGCGGGAGCGGCGTCGTCGCCTCGAAATCCGTCGACAAGGTTTCCGTGTCCTACGACACCGGGGCCGCGACGATCTCGGGTGCCGGCGCGTGGAACCTGACCACCTATGGCGTCCGGTATCTCCAACTCGCCCGGATGGTGGGGGCCGGCGCCGTCCAGATCTCCCCCGGCGGTGCGGCGTGAAACTGACGACGACGAAGGATCGATTGCCCAACGTGCTCGCGGCGATCAAGGCCCTCACGAAGTCGGAAGTTCTCATTGGCGTTCCCCACGAGAATGCACCTCGATCGGATGCCGAAGATGCCGCTCGGAAGGCGTCCGGCGAGCCGATCACGAATGCCGAAATCGGCTACATCAACGAGTTCGGGTCGCCCGAGGCCAACATCCCGGCGCGGCCACACCTCATCCCCGGTGTTGAGAGCGTCAAGGACAGGGCCGCGACCATCCTCGGCAATGGGGCGCGAAAGGCCCTCTCCGGCGATCCTGGCGCGGTGCAGACGACCCTGACGAAGGCGGGTCTCGTTGGCGAGACCGCCGTCAAGGATCGCATCAACGAAGGCCCCCATGTCCCGTTGTCGCCGGCAACTCTCGCATCTCGGCGGCGGCGAGGCCGGACGGGCGAAAAGCCTCTCGTCGATACCGGGCAATATCGGAATTCGATCACGCATGTGGTGCGGCCCAAGGGGGGCGAGTGATGGCGCTTCTAGACGTCTCCGATGCGCTTCTCGACCCGGATTTCTCGGACACCTTCATGCGATATCGGTCGGTCGTCTCGACGAACTCCTATGGCGAAGGTGCCCGGGCGGAGACGGTCGCAACCCTGTCCGGCGTCATCACGCAGGGTGGCGGCGATATCCTCGACCGCGCGGGTGACGCGGAAAAGATCCACGGCAATATCACGATTTACACTCTCGGCGACCTGACGGCAGGCAGCGGAACGACGGGCGCCGACGAGGTGGTGTGGATGGGGCGGCGATACGTCGTCGACAACGTGTCCGACTGGTCGAACTACGGCGCCGGGTTCATTTCGGCCTCGTGCTCCCTCAAGCCGCTGAGCCCCTGACATGCCCAATACCTCCGCCTCGGGCGGCTATCTGGCGCCGCCGTCGGCCGCGCCGGCATATGACGCCGCGCTCGATCGGGTCGTGCAACAAATAGTGGTTGGGATCACCGGGCTTCCGGGGGCATACGTTCGGCCCCGGTGGCAACCGGTCCAGCCGAAGCAACCCGATCCGTCTGTCGACTGGTGCGCGATCGGGGTGCAGTCGATCACGCCGGACGATGGCCCGGCGATTGTTCACGACGGGGCCGGAGACGGGTCCGACACCATCCGACGACATGAGGCGATCGAATTCGTCGCCAGCTTCTACGGCCCCAACGGGCTCGGGAGTGCGTCTCTTCTCCGCGATGGGATCTCGCTTCCGCAGAACGTCGAAGCCATCGCGGCGGTGGGGTTGGCCTACATCTCAACGTCTCAGATCACCCCGGCCCCGGCCTTGGTGAACGAGCAGTGGATTCGGAAGTACGACATCCGCCTCTCGTTCCGCAGGCGTGTCGATCGGGCCTACCCCGTCCTCAATCTCTTGTCCGCTCACGGCACCTCGACGCCGGAAGTCGGGCCTTCGCAGAACTTCGACACGGAGAACTGACCCATGGCTCAGGGCCTTCCCCTGGTGGATGTGGTGAACGTCACGACGACGCTTTCGCCGACCGCCGCCCCCACCCGGAATTTCGGTGCGGCTCTCCACGTCGGCGTCACCGACGTCATCGATACCGGCGAGCGCATGCGGTCCTATTCGACCATCAGCGCCGTCGGGGGTGACTTCGGCACGACCGATCCCGAATACATCGCGGCGTCGTACCACTTTGCGCAGTCGCCGCAGCCGTCGATTCTCTACATCGGCAAGTGGGCTCAGAGTGCGACCGCCGGCCGGCTCAAGGGCGGTGTTCTGACCGCGGCTCAGAAGCTCATCACCGCGTGGACCGGGATCACCGCCGGCTCGATGACGCTCGCTGTCGACGGGACCACCAAGACGCTTTCGGCCCTGAACTTCTCGGCGGCCACGACCCTTTCGGGGGTCGCAGCGATCATCGATACGGCGCTGTCCGGCGCTTCGGTGACGTGGGACGCGAACAATGGGCGCTTCGTCATCAAGTCTGACACGACGGGGGCTTCCTCGACGGTGGGCTATGCCTCGGCGACAGGTTTAGGCACCGACATTTCGGCGCAGATGAAGTTGACCAGTTCGACCGCGTCGGCTCCGGTGGCGGGCGTCGTCGCCGAAAGCCTCGCGACCGCGATGCAGGCATTCGCCGATAAGTCGGGGGATTGGTATGCCGGTCTCATCCTGCCGACCGTGACGACCTCTGTCTTCTCGGCGGCGGCAGCCGTGATCGAGGCACAGTCGAAGAAGCGGATCATCGGAACCACGATCACCGATACCACCGTGCTCGACTCGTCCGCCACTACCGATCTCGCGTCGATCTGTTCGGCGGCGGGGTACTCCCGCACCTTCCTTCTCTACTCAGCGACACCGTATGCCATCGCTTCGTTCTTCGGCCTCGCCGCGACGATTGATTTCACCGGGTCGAACACCACCAAGACGATGAAGTTCAAGGTGCTCCCGAGCATCACGCCGGAGTATCTGACCGAGACGCAGGCCGCGACGCTCAAATCGAAGCGCTGCAACATGTACGTCTACTTCGACAATGGGCAGGCGATCACCCAGGAAGGCGTCATGTCGGCGTCACTCTATTTCGACGAGCGGCAGGGGCTCGATTGGGCCGAAAACGCGGACCAGACGGCGCTTTGGAATGTCCTCTACGGCGCGAAGAAAATCCCGCAGACTGATGCTGGCGTAACCCGTCTGCTCGCCGCCGTTGAGGGTGTGTGCCGCCAGTCGGTGACGAACGGTCTCGTGGCTCCCGGCGTCTGGACCGCGGACGGCTTCGGTAAGCTGAACACTGGCGATTATCTGACGAGCGGGTACTACATCTATGCACAGTCGGTCGGCGAACAGTCGCAGGCCGACCGCGAGGCCCGCAAGTCGCCGCCGATCATGGTCGCCCGCAAGCTCGCTGGCGCCATCCATTCGGTCAACCAGTACAACTACGTCAACCGCTGATCGGGAGGCCCATAGATGACCACCTACGCCTTCCAAAACATTACCGCGACGTTGGCCGGTGATGGTGTCTCCGTCGATCTCGGGTACGGCGCCGGGGTTTCCGGGGAAGGGATCACCGTGTCCCCCTCTGGGGATCGGAACACCATGTCAATCGGCGCCGATGGTTCATCGATGCACTCGCTTCATGCCGATCGATCGGGAACCGTGACGGTGCGGCTCCAGAAGACGTCGCCGGTCAACGCGGTTCTTCAGACGGCCATGAACTACCAGATGAACGCGCCGGCCTCCCACGGCAACAACATTCTGGTGATCCGCGACCACGTGACCGGAGATCACATCTCGGCGTCTTCCGTCGCGTTCAAGGGGCCGCCGACGATCACCTACGCCGTCGAAGGCGGCGGCAACGAATGGACCTTCCATTGCGGCCGGATCGATCAGGTCCTCGGTTGATGAGGTGACGACATGGAATTCGAGATCAAGGGGCGGAAGTTCATCTCGTCCAAGATGAACGCCTTCGACCAGCTCCACGTCATGCGGAAACTAGCCCCGATCTTCACTGCGGTTGGGTCCATCGCCGATTTGGCAAAGGCGATGAAGCCGGGCCCCGCGGGAAAGGTCGGGGGCGAGGGTGCCGATCCGGCGAGCCCCGAAAAGGCCGGCAACGCAATCGCACTGATCGCGAAAGCGGTCTCGGACATGCCCGAAGCCGATTTGAACGCGGTCCTGGCAAAGTGCTGTGCCGTCACTAAGATGATGGTCGGGCAGGCCGGGTTCGCACCCATCTGGAATGAGCAGGCGGCGCGCCTGATGTTCGACGATCTCGATTACATGGACCTCATTCAGATCGTTGCGACCGTGATTCAGGACAACGTCGGAAATTTTTCCGACGCCCTGCCTTCCATGTCGATCGGCAGGGCCGGATAAGCGCCGGATATGAGCCGGTCGGGCTCCCCGATGGGCTCGATTGGCTCATGCGCCCCGTCGTTGAGCGCATGTGTCTCTATGAAAGCCTCACGGACGGGTCGCTCGACCTCTGCGACATCGCCCTCATGAACGATGCGCTTTCGGTGCGCGACGAAAACAATGCGAGGGCCAACGCGGCGGTGACCCGCGAGGATTGATGCCATGGCCGAAACCCTCAAGGACTACCTTCTCACGCTCGGCTTCAAGGTCGAGAAGGGGGAGGAAGCTCGATTCGCGGCCACTCTCGCCAACATCGAAAAAACCATGCTTCGGGTCGCGGCCGGGCTCACCGCTGCGGCTGCGACGATCCAGGGGACGGTTCTTGCCGTTTCCGCCTCCCTGGATAAGCTCTATTGGGCTGGCCAGCGCACGGGCGCCTCTGTGGCTTCTATGCGGGCTCTGTCCTATGCGCTGTCTCAGGTCGGCGGCGATGCCAATCAAGCGATGGCGGCATTCGAGGGGCTGGCGAGCGCCCTGCGGACGAGCCCCGGCACGAAGGGCATTCTCGGCAAGTTCGGGATCTCGACCGAGGAAATGGGCAAGGCCCGCGACACGGCCGATATCATCGACGATATCGTGTCGAAGGTTGGCAAGCAGCCCTATTACGTCTCGAACCAGATCGCGAGCCTTCTCGGGGTCGGCGACGAAAGGGCCTGGAACACCTTCGTTACTCAATGGGGCAAGATCCGGGAATTCCAGCGCCAGCAGAAAGAGACGGCTTCGGCTCTCGGCGTCGACCCCGACAAGGCCGCAGTGGCATCGTCGCAGCTGATGCAGTCGGTTCGGCAACTGCTCGAAACGGTCTCGCTCCTCACGGACAAGATCGTCATCGCGCTTCAGCCGAAGCTGACGAAGCTCCTGAACGACCTGCAAGAGTGGTTCACGAAGCATCAGGCGGAAATCGTCGCCGCAATCGAGGCGATCGTCGGAGCCGTCAAGGGTCTGGTCGGTGATTTCGTCGCGCTCGCATCCGCGATGAAGCCGGTGACGGATGCATTCGCATCGCTGGTCGGGTCGATCTCAGGAGAGGAAAACAGCCTTAAGACGGCGCTCGAAATGATCCTCGTCTATATGACGGGGAAATGGCTCTACGGCATCCTCGGAGTGTTCGGCCGGATCGGCGGGAGTTGGCAGGTTCTCGCGGGGCTCCTTGGTGCGGCGGGCCTGTTCAGCCTCTACAAGAACCCCACGGGGCAGACGGCCGTTCCGACGGCGGATGGTGTCCTTCCAGGGATGGGCGCGAGCGGGCAAGATGCCCCAGGGACTGCCGGTCCCGCGGCGAACCGGAGGTTCTGGGGAGGCCTGTTCGGTAAACTCAACCCGAGCAACTGGTTCAAATCGACGGAAGGCCCATCGGCCTCGGATCTCGCCTCCGGCAAACTCGCCAAGATCACGACCAAGTCGGGCCAAAGCGCGTGGGTCGCCAAGGAAGATGCGCCGCAATTCCAGGGGTTCATCAACGACCTCGAGGCCGGCGGGTACACGATCAACGATCTCGGCGGTTTCAGTGATCGAATGATCGCCGGCACGAATACGCCGAGCCAACACAAGAACGGGCATGCGATCGACATCAACCCGGCCCAAAATGACATCGGGACCGGGACGGGTAACTTGCCACCGAACACCGCGGATCTCGCCAAGAAGTGGGGCCTCGGGTGGGGTGCGCTGTGGCGCTCGAAGAACGACCCGATGCATTTCTCGACCGCGCCCCACGAGGGTGGCCGGTCCATGTCGCCCGAGGAGATTGAGCAGCTTCGTGCCATCGGCGGCAAGTCGTCGTCGCTCATGTCCCCGCCCCCGATCGGCGGCGGGATCTCTCGCTCTTGGGCGATGAACCAGAAGACGGACATCACCATCATCGGGTCGAGCGACCCGGCGGGGACGGCGGCGGCCTTGGGTGGGTCACAGAGCCGTCTCGGCGCGGAAATCGTCCGCAACGCACAGAGTGCATACGCATGAGGCGGCAATGGCCGATCTGACCGAATTTCTCGTCTCTCTCGGCTACACCGCGAAGGACGCGAACAGTTGGATCGAGAGTGCCGCCCGGATCGAGAAGGCGGCGGCGAAGGTCACCAAGGCCCTTGCCGCCGCCGCCTCTGCGGTTGTGGCGATCGTCGCGAAGTCGTCGGCTTCCTTTGAGGGGCTGGCCTACGCGGCGGGGCGCACGAACACATCCGTCGAGAATCTGAAAGCGGTCACCTTCGCCTTTCGACAGGCCGGCATGTCGGGCAACGATGCGTCGGCCTCGAACGAGGCGTTCGCCGCCGAAATGCGCCAGCGGCCCGGAACCGAGGGGCTGCTACGGCACCACGGCGTCGCGACGCGGGAAGGCGGAAAGGTCAGAGACTACGTCGACATTCTGTTCGAC
>ERZ1645187.3433-NODE-3433-length-13314-cov-20.035523_pt1 | contig 13314 bp, 10 predicted proteins | sample MGYA00575352_ERZ1645187 | MGnify/ENA primary metagenome ERZ1645187 (study PRJEB40837, sample SAMN11349314) | freshwater sediment metagenome | isolation source: river sediment | host: Sediment | place: India: Wazaribad , New Delhi | collected 2017-02-21 ...
GCCCAGAACGACCAGTTTGGCCAGCATGGAATCGAAGTCGGTCGTCACCTTCTGGCCTTCGTCGAGCGCATTCTCGAAGCGGATGTGCGGCCCCGCCGGCGCGCGCAACACGCAAATGCGTCCGGTCGCCGGCATGAAATCATGGTCCGGGTCCTCGGCGCAGATGCGGCATTCTATCGCGTGGCCGCGCGAGCGCACGTCGGCCTGCGATAGCGGCAGCGGCAGGCCCGCCGCGATTTCGATCTGCGCGCGCACCAGATCGACGCCCGTCGTCATTTCGGTGACGGGATGTTCGACCTGCAATCGCGTGTTCATCTCGAGGAAGAAGAACCGCCCGTCCGGCGCGAGGATGAATTCGACCGTGCCGGCGTTCTTGTAGCGGGCGGCCGACGCAAGCCGAACGGCGGCGGCGCAGATGTCGGCGCGCACGCTTTCGGGAATGGGCGCGGGCGGCGCCTCCTCGATGATTTTCTGGAACCGGCGCTGCACCGAACATTCGCGCTCGAACAGGTGAATGGCGCCGCCCGCGCCGTCTCCGAGAACCTGCACCTCGATATGGCGCGGGCGCTCCACATAGGTTTCCGCATAGACGCGACCGTCGCCGAAATAGCGCGTCGCCTCGCTCGCGGCGATCCGCGCGCGTTCGGCCAGCTCCCGCGCGTCGCGCACGATGCTCATGCCCTTGCCGCCGCCGCCGGCCGCCGCCTTGATGAGCAGCGGAAATCCGATGCGCCCGACCGTCGCGACGAACGCGTCGATGTCGCCTGCGGCGTCGACCGAGGGGGCGACCGGCACGCCGTGCGCGGCCGCGAAATCGCGCGCGGAAATCTTGTCGCCCATCAGCGCAATGGTCGCGGTGTCCGGCCCGATGAACACGAGACCCGCATCCGCGACCTGGCGGGCGAAGGCGGCGTTTTCGGACAGAAAGCCGTAGCCGGGATGGATCGCCTGCGCGCCGCAAGCCCGCGCGAGGCGGACGATCTCGGCGCCGTCGAGATAAGCCGCCACCGGGGTGTCGCCGCGCAGTTCGAACGCCTCGTCCGCAAGGCGCACGTGTTTGGCCGCGCGCTCGGCGGCGTGATGAACCGCGACAGCGACAATCCCCATCGCGCGCAGCGTGCGGATGATGCGCACGGCGATTTCGCCGCGATTGGCGATGAGAACCTTTCCGAACAGCGGCGTGGGCTGCGTCATGCGGTTTGTCCTGTCGACTCCATCCGCCATCGCGCGAGCGGGCCGCCGGGCTCGAACCATTCGGCAGGCGCCTCGACCGGCAGATCCAGCAGGATCTGCGCGAACGCCTTGCCCTGCGGATCGTGCCGCAACGAAGCGACGCCGCCGCCGCCGAGCGCGTCGTGCAGCAGAAAATTGAAACCCGGCAGGCCCGGCCATTCGAACCGCTCGACGGCGCCGCGCACGAAATGCGCCATATACGCCTTCACCGATTGCGGGGTCGCGCCCGTGCGGATGACGTCCACGAACTCCGGCCGACGCGCGACGATCCCGACATTGGCGATGTCGCCCTTGTCGCCGCTGCGCCCATAGGCGAGCGCAATGAGCGGCACGGTTCGCGTGGCGCCGGTCGCGCGCCAACCGGCGGGTTGCGGGCGCAGCGGCGGGGCCTGCGGGTCGGCGTTCGGTATTTCGGCGGGGACTGGAATCGTGCGGCCGTCGACTTCGACCGCCGCCGGAACGCCGGACTTGTCCGCAAGGAACGAGAACAATCGCACCACCGGCTGCGGCTCCGGCCGGCCGCCGGCGAATCCCGTCAGGCCCTGCGCCATCGCGGTCGCGGCCGGATAAATTTCGCGCGCGAATATGTTCAGCGCAGCCTTGTCCGCGTGCCGCACCGCAATCTTGAGCACCACCTCACGCGCGCCAGCGGCGCGAGCCGCCGCGCCGTAGCTCGCTTCCGCGCCCAATACCTCCAGGGAGGTCTCGGAAAAATCGGCGAAGCCGGCGTCCGACATCAGCCGGCGGGCGCGCGCGAGAATCGCCTCGCCCACCGCGCGCGCCTTGTCGGCCGCCTCGCGCCCCGCGATCATCATCGTCACCGCCGCGCGCCAGCCGTCGGCGTAGGTGGCGCTCACCTTGTAATAGCGCGTGGGCGCCCGCCCGCGCGCGCCGCTCACGCGCACGCGGTCCTTGCCCACCTGCACGATCGAAATGTCGCGCCAGTCGCACGTCACGTCCGGCAGAACGTAGGCGCCCGGATCGCCGACTTCGTAAACCGCCTGTTCGGCGACGGTGGCCACCGACACAAGCCCGCCCGTGTCCGCCGGCTTGGTGAGCACGAAGGCGCCGTCCGCGCCGCATTCGGCGATCGGAAACCCCATGCGGTCCCAGCCGGGCGCATCGCGCCAGTCGGTGCAGACGCCGCCCGTCGCCTGCGCGCCGCATTCCACGATATGGCCGACAAGGCTGCCGGCCGACAACAGATCGTAGTCCCGCGGCCCCCAGCCGAATTCGTGAATGAGCGGGCCGAGCGCCAGCGCGGAATCGACACACCGTCCGGTCAGCACCACGTCGGCGCCCGCTTCGAGCGCGGCGGCGATCGGAAAGGCGCCGAGATAGGCGTTCATGCTGGCGATCTGGTGGGGCAGCGGCGTCGCGCGCGCCATTTCGCGCACATCGGCCCTGCGCCAGGCCTCCAACCCGCCCGACAGGTCGTCGCCGCGCACGATCGCGATTTTGAGGTCGACGCCCTGCGCGTCGAACGCAGCCTGCAGGGCCGCGCGACAGGCCTCCAGATTGACGCCGCCGGCGTTGGCGACCACACGAATGCGCCTGTCCCTGATCTCGCGCGCAAGCGGCCCCATCACCAGCGACACGAAGTCCGTCGCATACCCGAGCGCGGGGTTCTTCGCCTTCATGCGCGCCAGAATCGACATGGTGATTTCGGCGAGATAGTCGAGAACGAGATAGTCGATCGCCCCATGGCGCACGAGCTGCGCGGGGCCTTCGGGCGTATCGCCCCAGAAGCCGGCGCCGCAGCCGATGCGCACGCATCGCCCGGCCCTGTCGGCGGCCGCGTTCATGCGCCGGTCCAGTTGGGCGCGCGCCTGGCGTTGAACGCGGCGAATCCTTCCGCCGCATCGCGCGTGCGCGCCATGTTGGCGAGCATGAACTGGGCGTATTCGAGCGCGCTTTCCGTGCTCATCTCGCGGATTTTCGCGAGCGCCTGCTTGCCCAGACGAATGCCGGTCGGCGACTTGTCGACAATGCGCGCGACCAGCCAGTCCGTTTTCGCGTCCAGTTCGCCGGCAGGCGCGACATGGTTGACGAGCCCGTCGGCGACCGCCTCGCGCGCGAGAATCGGTTCGCCCGTCAGGCACAGCTCCATCATTCGCTTGTAGGGAATGGAGCGCAGCAGATAGGGCAGGATCATCATCGGAAACAGCCCGACCTTGACCTCCGACACGCCGATCAACGCATCCTCGCGCGCGACGACGAGATCGCAGGCGGCCACGAGTCCGAGACCGCCGGCCAGCGCCGCGCCGTTGACGCGCGCCACGAGCGGCAAACGACAGGCGTCCATCCGCCGCAATAGCCGCACGACGTAATGGCGCGGGTCGGCGGCGTCGATGGCGAACGGCGTGCCGTCGGCGCCGGGCTGGAGGTCGCCGCCGGCGCAGAACGCCCTGTCGCCCGCGCCCGTCAGCACGACGGCGCGCACGCCGCGGTCGGCCTCCGCGGCATCGAGCGCGTGCACGATCCCCGTCGCGACCGCCTCGTTGAGCGCGTTGCGCCGCTCGGGCCGGTTGATGACGATGGTCATGACAGCGCCGTTGCGATCGGCGCGCACAACGTCCGACACGTTTCGCTCCCTGTTGCGATGGCCAAGCATAAATGAATACACTTCACCACATGAGTCAAGATCGCCATCCACTGGTCGATTTTGCATCGCAATATTGCGCTCTGAACCGCATCGTGGGCAAATGATATTGTTTCATTAATCGCGCCCTTTGCTTGTCGCGCACCCAGCGCGATGCTACAGAGGGCGCAAGGCGCCACGAAGCGTCGCACAGGGAGGAAACGACATGAGCAGCGTCGAGGCGGTGCGCAATGCGCCTTCGCAGTTCGATCTCACCAGCGATCAGCGCGCCGTGCTCGATCAGGCCGACCGGTTCGCGCGCAAGGAGCTGTTTGCCTATTCCGAACGCATGGATGCGGAGGAATGGTGGCCGGACGACGCGTTCGCCAAGATCGGCGACGCCGGCCTGTTCGGCGTCACCATCGGCGAGGATTACGGCGGCGCCGGACTCGACCTGACGACGGCCGGGCTCGTGGGACAGGCGTTCTCGCGCTGGAATCACGCGCTGGCGCTGAGCTGGGTGGCGCACGACAATCTCTGCGCCAACAACATCTATCGTAACGGAAACGAAGCGCAGCGCCGCAAGTATCTTCCGGGCCTGTGCTCCGGCCGCAAGATCGGCGCGCTCGGTCTGACAGAGCCCGGCGCGGGGTCCGACGCGCTCGGCTCCATGCGCACGACGGCGCGGCGCGACGGCGACGCCTACGTTCTCAACGGCGGCAAGATCTTCATCACCAACGGGCCGGTCGCCGACGTGCTGCTCGTTTACGCCAAGACCGACCGCGAAAAGGGCGCGCACGGCATTTCCGCCTTCATCGTCGAGAAGGAGTTTCCGGGCTTCAAGGTCGCGCAGAAACTCACCAAGATGGGCTATCGCGGCAGCCCGACCGGCGAACTCGTATTCGAGAATTGTCGCGTGCCGGCGGAGAACCTCGTCGGCCGCGAGAACGGCGGCGTGGCGGTGGTGATGAGCGGGCTTGATCTCGAACGCGCCATGGTCGCGCCGATCTGCCTCGGCATCGCCGAACGCGCGCTGGAGCTTGCGACGGACTATGCGCAAACCCGCCAGCAATTCGGCAAGCCGATCGCGAGTTTCCAGATGGTGCAGTCGATGCTGGCCGAAATGTACGTGCTCGTCGAGACGACGCGCGCGCTCACCTATCGCACGCTGGCGGCCGCCGCGCCGCTCGAGATCGGCGGCGGCGGGCGCGGCGATATCCACAAACTCACAGCCGCCTGCGTGATGCAGGCCGCCGACGCCGTGCATGCCGTGCTCGATCGCGCGGTCCAGATATTCGGCGGCATGGGGTACATGTGGGATTCGGAAATCAACCGTCTGTACCGGTCGATCAAACTGCTCGAAATCGGCGCCGGCACGACCGAAGTGCGCAAGATGATCATCGCCGGCGAATTGCTGAAAGGCGCGCGCGCGCATGGCTGACGTGTTCGGCCTCGACGACGAAGCGCTGGCGGCGCATCCAACCATCTATGCGCCCGGAGCCTACGCGGGGCGCACGGCCCTGGTTTCGGGCGGGGCGGGCGGAATCGGGCGCGCGTGCGCGTGGCTTGTCGGCCGGCTCGGCGGACGGGTGGCGCTGGCCGGGCGCGACGAGGCGCGGCTCGCCGGCGCGGTCGCGGCGATGCGCGCCAAAGGCGTGGACGCCCGGGCCTATGTCGTCGACATTCGAGAGCCCGCGTCCGTCGACGCCCTGTTCAAAAGGGTCGCCGACGAAACCGGGACCATCGATCTGCTCGTCAACAGCGCGGGCGGGCAGTTTCCGCAGGCCGCGATCGATTTTTCCGAGAAGGGCTGGAATACCGTCGTCAACACGAATCTCTCCGGCACATGGCGGATGATGCAGGCCGCCGCGCGCGGCTGGCGCGACGCCGGCAAACCGGGCGCCATCGTCAACATCGTGGTCGTCACGCGTCAGGGGCTGCATGGCGTGGCGCATACGATCGCCGCGCGCGCCGGCGTGGTCGCGCTCAGCCAGACGCTGGCGGTCGAATGGGCGCCGCTCTCCATCCGCGTCAATTGCATCGCGCCCGGCGCGATCGAAACGCCGGGCTGGCGGGTCTACGACGCGGCTGCGCGAGCGACCTACGCCCACTCCAACCCGATGATGCGGGTGGGCGCGGCGTGGGAGGTGGCGGAGGCCTGCGCCTACCTGGGCGGCGCCGGCGCCGAATACGTGACGGGCGAGACGCTGCATGTGGCGGGCGGAGCGCAATTGTGGGGCGAAACCTGGACGATCGCCAAACCGGACTATTTCAGGGTCTGACTTTCGCGGTCACGCGCTTGCGGCCGCCACTCTTGCCGCCGCCACTCTTGGCGGACGCCGACCCATTCGCCAGCTGCTCCAGCCGCAGCGTCGCGCGCTCGAGCCTGTCGAGCGCCAGCGCCGCACGGTCGTCCGGACTTTCGGGCGTCGCCGCGATCGCGCGATAGACGAGGTTGGCGATTGCATCGGCGGTGGCGGCGACGTCGAAATCGCCTTCGTTTCGCAGGAACGCCCAGGTGCGATGTTCGATGCAGCCGAAGATCATATCGCGCACGAGATGCGCCGACACGTCGCGCCGGAATTCGCCGCTCGCCACGCCCGCGCGCACCACGTCGACGACGCGGTTCGTATACGTCTGGTTGAGCTGAAACACGCGGGTGGCGCGGTAGTCCGGCGCGGGCCGCAAGTCCTGAAAAACGATGCGGCTGAGCGCCGGCTCGCGCTTGATGGTGACGAGATGGTGATGGACGATGACGCGCAACTGGTTCCATGCGCCGCGCACGCCCTCGAACTGCGCGCCGTGCTCGGCCAGCATGTCCTCGTACCAGCTCTCGACCACGCGCTCGACAAGCTCGCGCTTGTTGGAAAAGAAGCGATAGATCGACCCCTCGACGACGCCGGCCCGCTCCGCGATCTCGGATATGAGCGCTTCGCTCGCGCCGCGTTCGGCGAAGACGGCGCGCGCAGCGTCCATGATGTCGGCGATCCGCTTTTCCGCCGGCATTCGCCGCACGGGACGCCGCACCGCGTTGCGCGTCATGTTCTCTCTCCGTCGGGCGGCCCGGCTCACGCCTTTCGTGAGCCTCATTCAGTTTGTGCAACGCCACAAGTAGCTGCAAAAATGCCGCCGTGCAAATCCATCGACAAAACCACGCGAAGCGCTTGACAGTTTTTAATGAGGCGGTTTCAATTCAAGAAACACGAGCGGACGAAACGCCGGAGCATGTTCGAGAGGGAGGATGCGGATTGCGCGCCAGCGCCGCACACGCCAGGACTGCGCCTGCCTCGACAGCGGGAGACGAACTCGCCCTGTCCTGTCGCGGAATCGAACGTTCGTTCGGCGGCCTGCGCGCGCTGAAGGGCGTCGACCTCGACGTCGCGCGCGGCGAGATCTTCGGACTGGTGGGTCCCAACGGCTCCGGCAAGACGACCATGGTCAATGTGATGACCGGCTTCTATCCGCCAAACGCGGGGCGCGTTCGGCTGTTCGGCCAGGACATCACGGGCGTGGCGCCGCACCGCATCGCGCGCATGGGGGTTGCGCGCACGTTCCAGAATCTGGCGCTGTTCAAAGGCATGAGCGTGCTCGACAACATTCTGCTCGGGCGCCACGTGCACATGCGCCCGAGCGCGCTGGCGGCGCTGTTCTACTGGGCGTGGGCGGAGCGCGAGGAACTGGCGCACCGCCGCCTGGTGGAGGAGGTGATCGACTTCATGCAATTGCAGGACATCCGCGACGAGCCGGTCGAAGTGATTCCGATGGGCCTGCAGAAACGCGTGGAGCTTGCGCGCGCGCTGGTGGCCGAGCCGCGGCTGCTCATTCTCGACGAGCCGATGGCGGGAATGAACCAGGAGGAGAAGGAATACATCGCGCGGTTCATTCTCGATGCGCGCGAGGAGCGCGGCGTGACGATCTTCATCATCGAACATCACATGGACGTCGTCACCGCCATCTGCGACCGGGCGATGGTGCTGAGCTACGGCGAGACGATCGCCGAAGGCGAGCCGAAGGCCGCGATCGCCGAGCCAAAGGTCATCGAGGCCTATATCGGCCAGCGGGCCGCCGCGCGCCACGCGCGGGCGCAGACATGAACGCCGCGGCCACGCCGGAGGCGCGTGTGGCGGCGGAGCCGGCCACGCTCATCGCCGCCCTCGCCCGCAACGCGGCGCAATGCGGCGCGCGAATCGGATTTCGCGAGCGCGATTTCGGCGTGTGGCAGGAATGGACCTGGTCCCGCGTTCTCGACGACACGCTGGCGCTGGCCGCCGGGTTCGAGCAGATTGGTCTGGGCGCGGGCGAGGCGCTCACCGTCGTCGGCGACAATCGCGCGCGCATCTACATGTCGATGTTGGCGGCGATGGCGCTGCGCGCCTTTCCGGCGCCGGTGTTTCCGGATGTTCCGGTCGGCGAATTCGCGCTCTACATGCGACACGGATCGCCGAGCATCGCGCTCGCGGAAGATCAGGAACAGGTCGACAAACTGATCGAGCTGCGCGAGCGGATCGGACGGCCGCAGACGATCGTCTACGACGACCCGCGCGGAATCGGCGCCTATCGCGTCGACGGACTCGTAGCGCTCGACGAGGTGATGGCGGGCGGGCGGGCGCGGCTCGATGCGACGCCGGGCCTGCGCGCGGAACTGATCGCGCGCGCGCAACCCGACGACATCGCTGCGCTCCTGCACTCGTCCGGCACGACGGGCGCGCCCAAAGGCATTCCGCTGCGCCACCGCAACGTGGTCGGCGGCGTCGCCAACGCCCGGACGGGAGGCTATTTCGGCGAGGACGAGCGCCTGTTCGCCTATCTGCCGACGGCATGGGTCGGCGATTTCGTGTTCACGGTCGCAGGCGGCGTGCTGCTCAAGGCGACCGTCAACATTCCGGAACGGCAGGAGACGGCGCTGCACGACCTGCGCGAAGTGGCGCCGACGTTCTATCTCGCCGCGCCGCGCGCTTGGGACGCGATGCTGACGCGTGTGCAGGTCGGCATGGCGGATTCAACGCCGCTCAAACGGCGACTGTTCGATTTCTTCATGCCGCGCGCCATCGACATGGAGCGCAAGCGCATGGCGGGCGGCGCCCTGACGCTTTCGGAACGCGTGACGCGAGCGATCGGCGAGGCGCTCGTCTACGGGCCGATCAAGGATTTTCTCGGACTGTCGCGCGCCGAACGCGCGTTCACGGGCGGCGAGGCGATGGGAGAGGACACGTTCCTGTTCTTTCGCGCCCTCGGCGTGCGCTTGAAGCAGTTCTACGGCCAGACGGAGACCGCCGCGCTGTCGGCGGCGCAGACCGAGGACAACGTGAAGGCGCATACGGTCGGCCGCGCGATGCCGGGTGTCGACATTCGCATCGACGACAGCGGCGAGATTCTCATTCGCTCCGTTTCGGTCATCGACGGCTATTTCGACGATCCGGAGGCGACGCGGTCGGCCTTCGAGGATGGCTGGCTCAGAACCGGCGACGCAGGCTATCTGGAACCCGACGGCGATCTTGTCGTGCTCGGCCGCGTGAGCGAGGTGGTGCGCACGCAGTCCGGCGAGCGCTTCATTCCGAACTTCATCGAAAACCGGCTGAAGTTCAGCCCGTATGTGCGCAACGTGGCGGTGCTGGGCGCCGGGCGCGCGGATCTCGCGGCGATCGTCTGCATCGATTTCGAGGCCGTTGGCCATTGGGCCGAGCAAAGGGCGATCTCCTACAGTTCGTACGCCGACCTGTCGCAGCATCCGGAGGCGATCGCGCTTGTCGCCGGCGTCGTGCGCCATTTGAACGAGACCCAGCCGGCCGCGCTGCGGGTGCGCCGCTTCGTGAACCTGCACAAGGATTTCGACGCCGACGACGGCGAGATCACGCGCACGCGCAAGTTGCGACGCAACGTGATCGAATCGAGCTACGCCGCGCTGGTGGACGCGCTCTACGACGGCTCGCGCGAAGTCGAGTTCGACGCGCAGATCGTCTACGAGGACGGCCGGCGTGGGACCATGCGGCGCAAACTCACCATCTGCGAGGTCGAAGCCTGATGGATCTCGCCCTTCTCCTCGAACTGTCGATCAACGGCGCCTTCGTCGGCATGATGTATTCGCTCGTCGCGGCCGGCATCGTGCTCATCTACAAGACCTCCGGCATCGCCAATCTGGCGCAGGGCGCGCTCGCGATGATGGGCGCCTATTTCGCCTGGGCGGCCACCGCGCTCGTCGGCCTGCCGGCGTGGGCCGCCATTCCACTGTCGCTGGTCGCCATGTTCGCCGTCGGCGCGCTGATCGAGCGGTTCGCGCTACGCCAGATGATCGGGCAGCCGATCATCATGGCGATCATGCTGACGATGGGCATGGAGATCGTGCTGCGCGGCCTGCTGCCAGGCGTATTCGGGACGGCGGTCAAGAAGATCGACATCGGGATTCCCAACGCCCCGCTGTTCGTCGGCGACCTTCTGCTCAACCGGACGCTGCTGATCGGCGGCGCGGTGTCGTTCGCGCTGGTGCTTGCCGCCATCTTCTTCTTCAACTCGCGGCTTGGAATCGTCATGCGCGCGGTCTCGGACGACCAGACGGCCTCCTGGTCGGTCGGGGTTCGCGTGGAGCGCGCCATCGCCATCGCCTGGGGCCTTTCGGCGGTGATGGCGACGACCGCCGGCATTCTGTGGGGGGCGACGCAGGGCGTGGACTGGTCGCTGTCGCTGCTGCTCATCAAAGCGCTGGCGATCGCCATCCTCGGCGGCCTCGACTCGATTCCCGGCGTGCTGATCGCAGGCGTCGTCGTCGGTCTTGTCGAAAGCCTGGCGACCGGGATCATCGATCCGCTGATCGGCGGCGGCACGCGCGACGTCGCGGCGTCCGTCATCATTCTGGCGACGCTGCTCATCCGCCCGCACGGCCTGTTCGGCCGCGAGCATATCGAGAGGGTGTGATGTTCTACCGCCGCGCGGGCATCAGCCACACATCCTACAGGCAGGAGCGCCAGCTCTGGCCGCTGCCGTTCGATCGGAGGCTCGCGCTGTTCGTGCTGGCGCTGACGATCCTCGCGCCGCTGCTGGTCGACCGGCTCTATCTCGTCGGCTACCTCATGCCCTGGGTCATCTGGTCGACGGCGACGCTCGGCCTGAATTTCCTGATGGGGGGCGCGGGCCAGATCCATCTCGGTTACGGCGCCATCATCGCCATCGGCGCCTACAGTTCGGTTCATCTGGTGCGCGCGGGGACGCCGTTCGAGATCGCGATCGTGGCGGGCGGGCTTGCGAGCGCGCTCATCGGCTCCATTTTCGGCGCGGCGGCGCTGCGCGTGAAAGGCCTGTATCTTGCGATGGCGACGCTCGCCATGCAGTCGATCGTCGATTTCGTCATCACGCAGGTTCCCGCCATCAGCGGCGGCGGCCAGGCCTCTCTGCCCGTTCCGACGGCGACGTTCTTCGGGATCGCCATCGTCGGCGACCTGCGCTCATACTATTTCGCGCTGGCCGTCTGTCTCATCGTGACGTTCTTCATGCTCAACGTGCGCCGCGCCTCGTTCGGCCGTGCGCTCGCCGCAGTGCGCGAGAAGGATTACGCGGCGTCGATCCTCGGCGTGAACACGTTCCGCTTCAAACTCGTCGCCTTCTGGGTCAGTTCGTTCATCGGCGGCGTGGTCGGCGCGGTGCTCGCCTTCTGCTACTATCGCGCCGTTTCGCCGGACCAGTTCCACCTCGACCTGTCGATCCAGATCGTGGCGATGGCGATCGTCGGCGGGGTCGGCAGCGTGCTGGGCTCCTTCTTCGGCGCGGCGCTCATCCTGTTCGCGCCCATTCTGCTCAATCAGGCGGTGGGGCAGGCGGCCGAGATGTTCGGCCTTGCGATTTCGGCGGACCTGCGCGCCCATCTGCCGCTCATGCTCTACGGCGGCATGATCGTCGGATTCCTGTTGTGGGAGCCGCTGGGCCTCGCCAAGATCTACGACAACGTCCGCAACTATTTCCTGGTCTGGCCGTTCCGCCACGCGCGACACTGATGCGCCGCCAGACGGCTTTCGAAGGCAATGTCGAGGGAGGATGGACATGACGATCAAGCGCAGAACGTTTCTGGCGGGGGCCGGCGCGGCGGCGATCGGTTCGCAGTTGCACGTCTCCTTCGCCGCGGCGCAGGAAAAGGTCGTGCGGTTCGCGATGCCGCAGGATTTCACCCGCGTCTACACATTCGCGACGACCGAATACAACCAGGGCCAGCGCGACTATGCTTCGCTCGTCAACGCCAAGGGCGGGGTCAACGGCTACCAGATCGTTCTGGATGTGTCCGACCACGGCAACGACCAGCCGCGCGCCATCGAAGCCTACGAGCGCGCCAAGACCCAGGGCGCGGTGTTGATCGATCCCCTCTCGACGCCGGTCGCACGCGCGCTGGTGCCGCGGGTGACCGCCGACAAGGTCAACCTCATCACCGCCTTCTCCGGCCGCAGCGACGCCGCGGACGGAACGGCCTTTCCCTATGTGTTCCCGATGTCGCCCAACTACTGGACGCAGGCGGGGCTGCTGGTCGACTATTTCCGCCAGCAGGATGGCGACCTGAAGGGCAAGAAGATCTGCCTCGTGCATATCGACACGCCGTTCGGCAAGGAGCCGATTCCCGTTTTCGAGGCGCTGGGCGCCAAGCTCGGCTATTCGTTCCAGGCTTTTCCCTATACGCCGCCCGGCAACGACCAGTCGGCCATCTGGCCGCAGGTGCGACGCGCGAAGCCGGACTGGGTGGTGTTCTGGGGCGTGGCGGTCGGCCAGACGGTGGCGCTGACCGAGGCGTTGCGCAACGGCATACCGATAAACCGCGTGTCGTCGAGCGTCTGGCTGTCGGAATCCGACATGGACATCGTCGGCCGCGCCGCGATGAAGGGGCTGATCAAGGTGGAGCCCTGCGCCTCCGGCACATCGCCCAAAATCATTCAGGACATCATCAAGACGGTGATCGCGCCCGGCAAGGGCGCAGGCGACAAGGCCAAGGTCGGCACCTCGTATTACAATTACGGGGTCATGATGGCGGCGCTGATGATTGAAGGCGTGCGCAAGGCGTTCGAGAAGGCGCCGAACGGGCCGATCACCGGCGAATGGCTGAACGCCGGGCTGACGTCGATCTCGAATTTCGACGCCGACGGATTCATGCCGGCGACGACGATCACGCCGCAGGACCATCAGGGCGGCGGCAAGTGTCGCATCGCGCGGTGGGACGGCGAGAAATTCGCGCCCGTCACAGACTGGTTCACCGCCAACCAGGATGTCGTGTGGGCGGAGATCAAGAAGTCCGCCGATGAGTACAAGAAGACCGCAAAGTAGGCTGTCGCGTGGCGCGCCTCGCGCGCCGCGCCGATAGCGACCAACGCGCCGGACCGACATGTCGCTGCTTGTCCTGAACAATATCGAAGTCGTCTACGACAGCGTGTTTCTCGCTGTGAAGGGCGTGTCGATCGAGGTGCCCGAAGCCGGGCTCGTGGCGCTGCTCGGCGCCAACGGGGCCGGCAAGAGCACGGTTCTCAAGGCCATAA
>ERZ1645187.3434-NODE-3434-length-13310-cov-236.640739_pt1 | contig 13310 bp, 13 predicted proteins | sample MGYA00575352_ERZ1645187 | MGnify/ENA primary metagenome ERZ1645187 (study PRJEB40837, sample SAMN11349314) | freshwater sediment metagenome | isolation source: river sediment | host: Sediment | place: India: Wazaribad , New Delhi | collected 2017-02-21 ...
AGTATTGGGACTTCCCCAAAGGGGAGATCGAAGCGGGCGAGCCCCCCTTGGCCGCTGCCATTAGGGAGGTCCGGGAAGAAACCAGCCTTGCCGACCTGGATTTTCGCTGGGGCGAGAGCTTCATCGAGACCCTGCCCTACAGCCGTGGCAAAGTCGCCCGCTATTACCTGGCGGAGAGCCCGGGGGACGAGGTCTCCCTCCCCGTAAGCCCCGAGCTTGGCCGGCCGGAACACGATGAGTTCCGCTGGCTGGAACGTGACGAGGCCCTAGCGCTGGTCAATCCGCGCATCCGGGCTGTACTGGAGTGGGCCGAGCGCCAGGGCCATTGATCATCGCCATGACCACCACCTGGAACTGGTGGGCTAACTCTCATGAGGCGGCGCGCCACACCCCTGATGATGACAGACATGCCTGGTGACTTTCACGCTAACTCTCATGAGGCGGCAGGCCACACCACTAATAATGAAAGGCTTTCCCGTGACTTTCACGCTAAAGATCGGGGCGCCAACCCGCTGACTGAAAAGAGAGCGGGACTGCAAGGCGGTGGATTGAATTATGGGCCAAGCGCCCCTTTGGGCAGGCTAAAGCTGCCCCAAGGACATCAACCGGGCCTGGACTGGCTACCGGCGATAAGTGCCTTCATGTCCCTTACGGCCCGTTCCAGGCCGGTGAAGAGGGCGCGGGCGACGATGGCATGGCCGATATTGAGCTCGCGGACGCCGGGGATGGCGGCGATGGCCTGGACATTGTGGTAATCCAGGCCGTGACCGGCATTGACATGCAGGCCCAGGCCGGTGCCCAGGGTCACGGCCTGATAGATCCGCGTCAGCTCCCGGTCGCGACTGGCCGGATCGGGGGCCTCGGCATAGGCGCCGGTGTGGATCTCGACCACCGGGGCGCCGATGGCCAGGGCGGCCTCCACCTGGAGCGGATCGGGATCGATGAAGAGGGAGACGCGGATGTCCGCCGCGGCCAGGCGGGCGCAATAGTCCGTCAGCTCGGCCTGGCGGCTGGCGACGTCCAGGCCCCCCTCGGTGGTGAGCTCCTCGCGCCGCTCGGGAACCAGGCAACAGTCCGCCGGGCGGATGCGCGTCGCCAGGTCGGCCATCTCCGTGGTTGCGGCCATCTCCAGGTTCATGCGGGTCTGCAGGATGTGGCGCAGGTACTCGACATCCCGGTCCTGGATGTGGCGGCGATCCTCGCGCAGGTGCAGGGTGATGGCGTCGGCCCCGGCCTGCTCGGCCACCAGGGCGGCCTGAATGGGCTCGGGGTAGCGAGTGCCGCGCACCTGGCGCAGGGTAGCGATGTGGTCGATGTTGACACCGAGCAGGACGGGGGGGCTGGACATGCTGGATGGGAACTCCGGTGATAAGGGGCGACAACGACAGAGCCGGCACTGAGCGACTGCGCTCATCGTTAGCCATGCGTTCAGCCGGGAACCAGGGCGCTGGCACATGAGCGCTGGTCGCCAAGGCCTGGGCCGCCGCATGACGGCCCGCGCCGTCATGCACGGCGGTCCCGGCAAGGACAAAGGGCAAAACCCAGCTGAAAGCTCAAGACTGGGCTGAATGGTCGGGCATTTTACCCCTGGCCTGGCGGAACAGCTCACGGCTTTTGAGGGGCCGCGTTCCCAGGTGCGGGGCCAGAAGCCGACGCAGCAGGTCCCGCGCCTCCCGCGCCATCCACGCCTCCCCCAGGGTCTCGCCGGCGACCAGGGCCAGGAGGGTCGCGCCATGGAGGGCTTGGGCATCCCCCTCCCCCGCCCGGACCCGCCGAGGAGGCTGGCCGGGGGCGCAGTGATAGCGGTCTTCCGCCCGGATGGGCCCCTCATCGGCTTGATCCAGCAGGGGGCCATAACCGAGTTCCCCCAGCAGTCGCAGTTCAAACTGACGCAGGCCGGTTTCGAGATGGGCACCGCTCGCCAGGTCCTGCAGGGCGGCATGGTAGAAGGCAAACAGCGCCGGATGGGGATCGCCCCGCTCCAGGAGCCGGGTCAGCAGTTCGTTGAGGTAGAGACCACAGAACAGGGCTTGGCCCGTCAGGGGCAATGGGCCACCGGCGGCCTCGGCGCTGGTCAGGGTCCGGACCTCACCACGCCCGGCCCAGCTCGCCCAGAGGGGGTGGAAGGGCTGAAGGATGGCGCCCTGGGCGGCGCGACCCCGCTTGGCCCCCTTGGCCAGGACCGGCAACCGCCCCGTCTCGGCGCTGAAGAGGTCGAGGAGCAGGCTGGTATTGCCATAGTCGCGCCGGTGGAGGACGAAGCAGCGCTGCAACGGCTCACGGGGTATGGCGACCACGGCTAACCAGCCTCAGGCAATTGACCGACCGCCCAGGGCCTCTGTCCAGGGCAGCGCCAGGCGATGACCTGATCCGTCCGCTAGCCGTGCCCGCGAGATCAGGCATCCCCATAGCCGAGGCTGGCCAGGGCCGCCTCGTCGCTGGACCAGCTCTTTTTGACCTTGACCCAGACCTCCAGGTGCACGGGGCAACCGAAGAGCTTCTGCATCTCCAGCCGGGCCTGGGTGGCAGCGGCCTTGAGGGCCTCACCGCGGTGGCCGATGAGGATGGCCTTCTGACTGTCCCGCTCGACCCAGACCAGGGCATGGATGCGGTAGCGACCGGTGGGCTCGGCGACGAAGCGCTCGATCTCCACCGTGGTCTTGTAGGGCAATTCCTGACCATAGCGTTGGGTGATTTGCTCCCGCACCAACTCAGCGGCCAGGAAGCGCTCGGAGCGGTCGGTGAACTGGTCCTCGGGGTAGATGTTCTCGCCCTCCGGGAGGGCGGCGATGACCCGTTCCAGCAACTTATCGATCTGGTCGCCGCGCTTGGCCGATACCGGGACCAGGTGCAGAAAATTGTGGCGGGCCCCCAGGGCCTGGAGATAGGGCAGGAGCCGGTCCTTCTGGTCGAGGAGGTCGATCTTGTTGACCACGGCGATCACCGGCACCCCGCTCTCGGCCAGGATGCTCAGGGCCTGCTCGTCCTCGCGGGTGAAGCGCCCGGCCTCCACCAGGAGCAGCGCCAGGTCCACGTCGGCGAGCACCGCCTTGGCCGTGCGGTTGAGGTAGCGATTCAAGGCCCCTTCCCCGCGCTGATGGAGGCCGGGGGTATCGACGAAGATCGCCTGACCCCTTGGGGTGGTCTCGATGCCGAGGATGGCGTGCCGCGTGGTCTGGGCCTTGTGGGAGGTGATGGCCAGCTTGAGGCCCAGGATGCGGTTCAGCAGGGTCGACTTGCCGACGTTGGGACGGCCGATGATGGCGACCAGCCCACAGCGATTCGGTTCAGAGGTCATTAGCGATCATCTCCAGCATCAGTTCCGCCGCGGCCTGTTCGGCGCGGCGCCGGCTGGTGCCGGTGCCTTGGGTGCTCAGCCCCTGATCCGCAAGGGAGCAGGCGACCTGGAAGAATTGTTCATGCTGGCTGCCCGCGATATCGAGAATCTCATAGACCGGCAAGGGTCGCCGCCTGGCCTGCAGGGCCTCCTGGAGACGGGTCTTGGGGTCCTTGAGCTGTCCCTGGCTGACGGCCGCGGTCAGGGGCTCCGCGAACTGGCGCAAGATCAGTTGCTTGGCTGCGGCGAAGCCGGCATCGAGATAGACGGCGCCAAAGACGGCTTCCAAGGTGTCCTCGAGAATCGAATCCCGACCCTGGGCGCCGGTACGCGCCTCCCCCGCCCCCAGGATCAGGTAGTCCCCCAACTTAAGCTGACGGGCCAGTTGGGCTAGGGCCTCCTTCTTCACCAGGGTGGCGCGGGTGCGGCTGAGATCACCCTCGTCGGCGTTGGGCAGGCGCTCCCAAAGGGCCTCGGCGATGACGAAGCCCAGGAGGGCGTCCCCGAGGAACTCCAGCCGCTCGTTACTAGGTCCGGAGGCGCTGCGATGGGTCAGGGCCTGCTTGAGCAGCTCCGGGTGGGCGAAGGAGTGGCCAAGCACGCGCGCCAGGCGTTGCGGATCGCGGACCACGCTCAGGGTATGAGGCTCAGATGGCTGAAGACCAGCACCGCGTCCAGGTTGCCGAAAAGGTGTTCGCGCACCTCGTAATGCACGCTCAGTTCGCGGCCAACCTGGGCCTTCTCCAGGGTGAAGTTGTCGCGGCTCACGGAACGGACGTCATTGATGTACAGCTTCTTTTCCACGGACTGGATGACCCCTTGGGGGCCCATGGCCGCGGTGGCGGGATCCCGGGAGATATCTTCCATGACCGAGCGCACGGTCCAGAACTGGAGGTAATGAGGACCCAGCTTGAAGGCGGCGGTGGCCGCCCCGGCGATCAGCGCGATCAGGATCAGGGTGCTGATGACACCGAAACCTTGGCAGGCAGGACGAGGGGAGTGAGTCATGACGCATCCTCCGCGGGGGTTGACCTATTTGATCAGGGTGCCCAGCCGGCTCCAGTCAATGGGGAAGCCCTCGCGCTGGCCATCCCAGTTCATCCAGATGGCGAAGGCCTTGCCGACCAGGTTGGCCTCCGGCACCAGGCCCCAACAACGGCTGTCGTTGCTGTTGTCACGATTATCGCCCATGGCGAAATAAGTGCCCGCCGGGACCTTGACCGGGCCCTTGAGCAGTTCATAGCAGCCCGGCGCCAGGTCCGGGGCCCGGGGGTGGGTAAGGATGCGATGCTCCACCTCCCCCAGTTTCTCGTCGGCGATGCGCGCCCCGGTCATGCCGGCCCCGGCGCCCACGCCGGTGTAAATGCCATCCGGCGTCTGGGGCACGGCCTGCCCGTTCACGTAGAGGGTCTTGTTGCGATAGGCGATCTCATCCCCGGGGACGCCCACGATGCGCTTGATGTAGTCGGTCCCTGGGTCCAGGGGGAAACGAAACACCGCCACGTCACCCCGCTGGGGTGCCCCCAGGTCGAGAAATTTGCTGTTGAGGACGGGCCAGCGCAGGCCATAGGCGAACTTGTTGACCAGGATGAAATCCCCCACCAGCAGGGTCGGCATCATGGACCCGGAGGGGATGCGGAAGGGTTCCACCAGAAAGGACCGCAACAGCAGGACGATGAGGATGACCGGGAAGAAGGAACGGGCATACTCCACCAGGACGGGTTCCTTGACCCGCGCCCGGGCGCGGACCTGCCCCTCTGGCCCTCCCCCCAGGGTCGCCTCCGCCGCCAGCCGCTGGCGGCGGGGGGCGAAGAGCAGGGCATCGAGGAGCCAGATGCCCCCGGTCAGGACCGTGGCCAGGACGAGAAAGGCCGGAAAATCAAAATTCATGAGCCGGATACCAAGCTTTTTGGAGAAAGTGGATCAAAGGACAAGAAGGTAGAAAGGTAAGAAGGCAAGTAGTCAGTCAAGAAGGCGGGATAAGAGGTTAATTATCCTTGCCGACCTGAAGCACGGCCAGGAAGGCCTCCTGGGGGATCTCCACCCGCCCGACCTGTTTCATGCGGCGCTTGCCGGCCTTCTGCTTTTCCAGCAGCTTGCGCTTGCGGGTGATGTCGCCGCCATAACACTTGGCCAGAACGTTCTTGCGCAAGGCCTTGACCGTGGTGCGGGCGATGATCTTGCTGCCGATGGCGGCCTGGATGGCGACCTCGAACATCTGCCGCGGAATCAGGTCCTTCATGCGCACCGTGAGGTCATGCCCCCGGCTGGAGGCGCTGTCGCGGTGGACGATGGTGGACAGGGCGTCGACCTTGTCGCCGTTGATGAGGACGTCGAGTTTGACCAGGTCCGCCGCCTGGAAGCGCTTGAACTCGTACTCGAAGGAGGCGTAGCCGCGGCTCACCGACTTGAGGCGGTCGAAGAAGTCCAGCACCACCTCGCTCAAGGGTAGCTCAAAGGTCGCCTGAATCTGGCCGCCCAGGTAGAGGATGTTCTTCTGTACCCCGCGCTTCTCGATGCACAGGGTCATGACCCCGCCGAGCATGTCCTGGGGCGTGAGGATGTGGGCCTCGATGATGGGCTCGCGGATCTCCCGCAGCACCGCCGGCTCCGGCAGGTCGGCGGGATTGTCGACCTTGACCACCTCGCCATTGGTGAGCAGGACCTCGTAGACCACGGTGGGGGCGGTGGTGATGAGGTCGAGGTCGTATTCCCGCTCCAGCCGTTCCTGGACGATCTCCATGTGCAGCATGCCGAGGAAGCCGCAGCGGAAACCGAAGCCCAGGGCCTGGGAGACTTCCGGCTCGTAGAAGAGGGCGGCATCGTTGAGGCGCAGCTTGCGCAGGGCGTCGCGCAGTTCCTCATAGGCGTCCGAGTCCACCGGATAGAGGCCGGCGAAGACCCGGGGCTGCATCTCCTTGAAGCCCGGAAGGGCCTGGTCCGCCGGGCGGTCCGCCAGGGTGACGGTGTCCCCCACCGGGGCGCCGTCGATCTCCTTGATCCCCGCCACCAGGAAGCCGACCTCGCCGGTACCCAGGGTCTTGCGCTCCAGCTTCTTGGGGGTGAAGACGCCGATACTGTCCGCGGAGTAGGTGCGGCCGGTGGACATGATCTTGATCTTGTCGCGGCGGTTGATGGCCCCGTTGACCACCCTGACCAGGGAGACCACCCCGACGTAGGAGTCGAACCAGGAGTCGATGATCAGGGCCTGGAGCGGGGCCTCGGGGTCGCCCTGGGGCGGCGGGATGCGTTTCACCAGGGTGTCCAGCAATTCAGGGATGCCCAGGCCGGTCTTGGCGCTGACCTTGAGGGCATCCTTGGCCTCCAGGCCGATGATCTCCTCGATCTGGTTGATCACCCGCTCCGGCTCCGCCGAGGGCAGGTCGATCTTGTTCAGGACCGGCAGGACCTCCAGGCCCTGCTCGATGGCGGTGTAGCAGTTGGCCACGCTCTGGGCCTCGACCCCTTGGGCGGCATCCACCACCAGCAGGGCCCCCTCGCAGGCGGCGAGGGACCGCGAGACCTCGTAGGAAAAGTCCACGTGCCCTGGGGTGTCGATGAAGTTGAGCTGATAGGTCTCCCCATCCGAGGCCCTATAGTCCAGGGTCACGCTCTGGGCCTTGATGGTGATTCCCCGCTCCCGCTCGATGTCCATGGAGTCCAGCACCTGGGCCGACATCTCCCGATCGCTGAGCGTGCCGGCAAGCTGGATGAAGCGGTCGGCGATGGTCGATTTGCCGTGATCGATGTGGGCGATGATGGAAAAGTTGCGGATGTGACTCAGATCGGCCATCGATGTCCGTCAGGCTGGGCGGTGGGGCCTTGGAGTCAGGGCAGCGCGAAGGGGCCACGCGCCGGCGCCAAGGAGGAGCGGCGCATCATAGCAGAACCGGACCGGGCGGGCCCGGTCCGGGTCATGGCCCGCCGCGGGGCGGAACCGCCGCGGGGTGGTCCCTCAATCCTTGGGCAGACGCACGGCGACGAAGATGCGCCCCTCGTTACGCTGGATCAGGGCGGCGACGGAACGTCCGGGCTCGATGGCGTCCAGCAACTCGCGCAGCTTGGCGGCGTTTTCCACCTCCTTGTTATCGACCATCAGCAGGATATCGCCCACGCGGATGCCAGCGCGCTCGGCGGGTCCCTTCTCGACCTTGGCGACGAAGACCCCGCTTTTCCCCACCCCGAGCTGGTCGCGATCCTCGTCACTGAGATCCTCGACGATGAGGCCGATGCGGTTGGGCTTGTTGGGCCGCTCCTGGGCATCACCCTTGTCAGTAACCTCCGTATCCTCGGGAAGTTCGCCGATCATGAGTTCGATGACGCGGGTCTCGCCCCGGCGCAGCACGGTGACCTTCGCTGGCTGACCCACCGGATGGACGCCGACCATGGGCGGCAGGGCGCTGGACTCATGGATTGGTGTGCCGTTGAAATCGAGGATAACGTCACCGGGTTGGAGGCCGGAGGCGGCGGCGGGACCGTTGGGCACGACCTGGGCGACCAGGGCGCCCATGGGTTGCGGCATGCGGAAGGTCTCCGCCAGGTCACGGGTCACGTCCTGAATGAGCACCCCCAACCAGCCGCGGGTGACCCGGCCGGTGCGTTTGAGCTGGTCGGCCACGTCCATGGCGACGTCGATGGGAATGGCGAAGGACAGCCCCATGAAGCCGCCGGTCCGGCTGTAGATCTGCGAGTTGACCCCCACCACCTCGCCGTCCAGGTTGAACAGGGGTCCGCCGGAATTGCCGGGGTTGATGGCGACGTCGGTCTGGATGAAGGGGACATAGTTCTCGGTCGGCAGGCTGCGCCCCTTGGCGCTGACGATGCCGGCGGTGGCGGAGTGATCGAAGCCGAAGGGGGAACCAATGGCCAGGACCCATTCACCGACCTTCAGGTCCTTGGCCGAGCCGATCTTGACCGTGGGCAGGGCATTGGCATCGACCTTGATCAGGGCGATGTCGCTGCGCTTATCGGCGCCAATCACGGTCGCGACGAACTCCCGACGGTCATTGGTGCGGACAATGATCTCGTCGGCGCCATCCACCACGTGGGCGTTGGTCATGACGTAGCCATCGTTGGAGATGAGGAAACCGGAGCCCAGGGACTTGGACTGGATATCGTCATCCGGCAGCATGTCATCCCCCCCCTGTTCGCCAAAGAAGCGGCGGAAGAAGTCATGCAGCGGGCTATCCTCCGGCAGATCCGGGATCATCTGGCCATGGGGCGGGGCCGCGGTACCCTGGGTCTGGGATTGGCGAGTGCTGATATTCACCACCGCCGGACCGGCCTTTTCCACCAGGGCCGTGAACTCCGGCAGGGCGCTGGCGCTGAGGCCAAGAGGGGCCAGGAGGGCCAGCAGGCCCACCAGGAGTCCCGCCAGGGGTAAGGGGTAACTTTTCATGACGTCTCCAGAAACAGGGGGGAAGAGGATTCTTATCCGGTGAGGTTGCGATCTCAACGGCCGTCGCCAGCCGGGTTCGCGCCTGCCCGGGTGAGTGGGACCGTCACCGGATCGGCGCAGGCCCGGCGCAGGATGATGGCCTGAAAACGGGGGTCCTGGGCATGCCGGGCGTTGAAGCGGGCGGACAGCCATAAGCCGAGGCCGAGGCCCGCCATGCCACCGATCAGGACCGGTCCATCCATGCCAGTGGTGGCGTTCAGCCCACCCCACCAGCCACCGGCCCACCCGCCGAGGAACAGGGTCAGCAACGGCAACAGGTAGAGGACGGCGGCCGCCAGCGGCAAGGTCGCGGCGGGGAGCCCGATCACCACCGGTTCCCCTGGCCGGGCGCCGATGGCATTGGCGGCCAGGAGGCGCAGGGGACGCTGACCAAGCCACCGCTCCATCAGGGAGGTACCGCAAGCGCCATTGGCCGCGCAACCGCCACAGGCGCTCCGGCGGTGACAGAGCACCTCCGCCAATTCACCGCGCAGGGCGACGACCTGGCCTGTTTCTTCGATCATCCCCCGCCCTCCGGCTGCCGGTGCAAGGCGGACAGCACGGCGGCGACCGTCCGCGCCGGGGCCTCACCGACCACGGTCACCTGGTGGCCCGCAATCCTGCCGCCCTGGGCATGGATGGCGCCGATACGCGAGGCGCCGTTGAGGCCCTCCTGGGCCGCGGACTCCACGTACACCGAGATGGTGGCCAATCCGTCGGAAATGATGAAGTGCTCCATCGGGATGCCGGCGGCGTCCGGAATACGCTCGGTCACCGCCAGGTGGAACCCGGGGGGAAGGCCCCGGAAGGTCCAGGCCGTCACGACTGGGTTAATGGTGGGCTCAGGGTGGTTAGTGCTGGGGGCGGGAGGATCGGCGGCGACCGGGGCTACTTCAGGAGGGGCACCCCTGGTCGCATCGGGTGAGTCTCCAGCCGCGGATGGGGGTGAAAGGGGAGCGGGAGCGGCGGATGCCGGCCCGGGAGCGGATGGCTCAAGCGTGAGGGAGGTGAACATGATCTGCTCGATGATCGCGCTGTCGGCATCGAACAGGTCCATCTTCAGGGGCAGACCGGTCTCGGTGTCGAGAAAGAAGCGATAGCCATAGCGCAGGTCGTCCCCGGGAATGATGGCCATGACCTGAGTCTGGCGTCCGGCCACCCGCGTCTGACCCTGGGACTGGACTAGGTAATGGGGCGCCAGGTCCCGGGCCTTGAGGGGCTGGCCCGATGGGGTCCGCTGGCCCAGGGCGCGCTGCGCCACCGCGATGAGATGCTCGCCGGAGAGCCGGCAGACGACCTGGGGCCCGTCCTGCTCGATGTGCCGCGGCTGGCCATTAAGCGATTCGAGCACGGCCTGAACCCGGCCATCCACCACCCGCTGCTGGATGCGCAGGGTCTCCATCCGGTTTTGGTGGGAGTAGACCAGGATGCCTTCGTAACTCAGGGAGCCCAGGGCCTGTCCCATGCGCTCGAAGGGCTCCAGGTCTGGGTCCTGATCAGGGAGGGGACTGGCCAGCAGGAGGGAGGTCGGCAGACTGGCCAACAGGACCAGGGCCGCAACGAGGTGCCCCAAGGGGCGGATGCCCAGCGGGCGCTGGTGCCGCGCGACGGCGAACTCAGCGTCCGGCTTCATAACCAACGACCGTGGCATAGGGGAAGAGGCCCTTGATCCCGGAGACCGGGGAACTAGCCTGATGATTGAGCAGTAGTTGATCCAGCTTGGGTTGGAGCTTGGGCTCCGCCGCGTGCCAGCGGGGGGCGGGACCCTTGACGCTGGTCGGTTCCAGGCTGACCAACCGGGGTGTAGCCGCGCCCGGCTTGGCGGCCGTCACGGGCGGCAGCGGCATGGCGCTGCCGCCAGGCGCCCCGATCTGGGCCAGGGACGGCGTTGGCTGGGTGGCGGGCCGGGCATTGAAAAGGGGTGGTAGGGCAAAGACGACGAGGAAGGCAGCGCTGGCGGCCAGGGCGACCCCAGCGTAGGCCGCGTAGCCTCCCCGTCTGGAGCGGGCAGCCAGGCGCTGAACGCGCTGCCGCGCCCGGCCGGCCCTGGGCTGAGCCAACAGCGGGACGGGCTCGGTCTCGAGCTGCTCCCGGACCCGCGCGGCCAGGGTGCGGTACTCCGGGGAGACGGGTTCACCGCGCAGGGCGGCGCCAATCAGACCGTACCGTTCCCAGCGGGTCTTTAGATCGGCGTTGGCCTCCAGGGCGGAGATCGTCGGGCCGATCAGCTCGGGATCAAGTTCGCCGTCCGCCAGGGCGGAGACATGTTCTCTCTGTTGTTCGCTCATGGGTGGTGGACCCCCAGGTTCAGGGATTTAGCAGGGGACTCAGCCGTTTGTCGATGGCTTCCCGGGCACGGAAGATGCGGGAACGCACCGTGCCGATGGGACATTCCATGGCCTCGGCAATCTCCTCATAGCTCAGGCCTTCGAGTTCCCGCAGGACGATGGCCGTGCGCAGATCAGTCGGCAATTCCTCCAGGGCCTGCTGGACCGTGCGACCGATCTCCTCGGTCAGCAGGTGACTCTCGGGCGTGCCCATGTCCCGCAATCGCCCGCCAGACTCCAATTGCTCGGCGATCTCCGTCTCCAGGTCGTCGCCCGGGGGGCGGCGTCCCCGCGCGGCGAGATGATTCTTGGCGGCGTTGATCGCGATGCGATAGAGCCAGGTGTAGAAGGCACTCTCGCCACGAAAGGCACCCAAGGCCCGGTAAGCCTTGATGAATGCCTCCTGGGTCACGTCCAGAACCTCGTGGGAATCGCGCAGATAACGACCGATGAGTCCGGCCACCTTTTGCTGATACTTCAGGACCAGCAGATCAAAGGCCCGCTTGTCACCGGCCTGGGCGCGCGCCACGAGTTCCTCGTCCGCCGGGCGCTCAGACATGGCCCCTGGGTCCTGGAAATGGCATCCTGGAGTCCGTTTGCATGGACAGTCACCTGTATCGAAAGTTCATGGAGTCCGGAGACGCGACCGGCGTGACAGCGCGGGTCCACCAGTCCACGGGCGATTCAGTTTATAGTGATGGTTCGGGCTTTGCATCCACGTCGCCCGCGGCGCGGTGTCAAGCAGTCGCCACCGGGTATTTCAGGTAGTAACCATGAGCGAAGCACAGCGTTTCGATGTCCTCATCCTTGGCAGTGGGGCCGCCGGCCTCAGCCTGGCCCTGCGCCTGCCGCCGGCTCTGTCCATTGCCCTGGTCGCCAAACGGGACCTGAGCGAGGGCAGCACCCTCTACGCCCAGGGGGGCATCTCGGCGGTGCTTGACGCCAAGGACTCCCTGGCCTCCCACGTTGAAGACACCCTGGACGCCGGTGCCGGGCTCTGTGACCCCAAACAGGTGCAACTGGTGGTGGAGCATGGCCCGGGCTGCATCCGCTGGCTGTTCGATCAGGGCGTGGCCTTCACCCGTGATGACAGCGCCACCGATGCCGGGGGCTATCATCTCACCCGGGAGGGGGGGCATAGCCACCGCCGCGTCGTCCACGCCGCGGACGCCACGGGCAAGGAGGTGGAGACCACCCTGGAGGGGCGGGCCCGCGCCCGGGACAACATCCAGCTCTTCGAGCGCCACATGGCCGTGGATCTGCTCAGCGCACGCAAGCTGGGCCTCAAGTTCGACCGCTGCCTGGGGGCCTATGTCCTCGACCAGGCCAGCGGCGAGGTCAAGACCCTGCTCGCCCGCTTCGTGGTCGTCGCCACCGGCGGGGCCAGCAAGGTATACCTCTATACCAGTAACCCGGACGTCTCCACTGGGGATGGCATCGCCATGGCCTGGCGCGCCGGTTGCCGGGTGGCCAACATGGAGTTCATGCAGTTTCACCCCACCTGCCTCTATCACCCTCAGGCACGTACCTTTTTGATTACCGAGGCCCTGCGCGGTGAGGGGGGGCGCCTGCTGCTGCCCAACGGCGACCGTTTCATGCCCCGCTTCGATGAGCGCGCCGAACTCGCCCCCCGCGATATCGTCGCCCGGGCCATCGACCACGAGATGAAGCGCCTGGGCGCCGAGTGCGTCTACCTGGATATCTCCCACCGGCCGGCGGACTTCATCCTCGAACATTTCCCCACCATCCACGCCAAGTGCCTGGAGTATGGAATCGATATCACCCGCGAGCCCATCCCGGTGGTCCCGGCCGCCCACTATACCTGCGGCGGGGTGGTCACCGATGACTGGGCGCACGCCGATCTGCCCGGCCTCTACGCCATCGGTGAGGTCGCCTACACCGGCCTGCATGGCGCCAACCGCATGGCCAGCAACTCCCTATTGGAATGTCTGGTCTTCGCCGCCCGGGCGGCCGACGATATCCAGGCGCAACTCGCCAGCGCCCCGACCCCGCCGGAGGTGCCCGCCTGGGACGCAAGCCGGGTGGTCGGACCGGACGAACAGGTGGTGGTCGCCCACAACTGGGAGGAACTGCGCCGCTTCATGTGGGACTACGTCGGCATTGTCCGCACCAACAAGCGTCTGCAACGGGCCAAGCGCCGCATCGACCTGCTCCGCCAGGAGATCATCGAGTACTACAGCAATTTCCA
>ERZ1645187.3435-NODE-3435-length-13299-cov-18.169209_pt1 | contig 13299 bp, 9 predicted proteins | sample MGYA00575352_ERZ1645187 | MGnify/ENA primary metagenome ERZ1645187 (study PRJEB40837, sample SAMN11349314) | freshwater sediment metagenome | isolation source: river sediment | host: Sediment | place: India: Wazaribad , New Delhi | collected 2017-02-21 ...
GCGGGTCTCCGGGTGAGCGCGCCGATTTGCCCACGCGAATCGGGCCACGGCAAGGCCTCGCGCGCGACAGGGTTGAGGCGTGATGCATGGCCGCCGGTGCAACTCAAAGCGGCTTGCAGGCGGCCTCGAGCCAGCGCGCGTCATCGGCCGAGAGATGTGGTGTCAGTGTCGCTGCCACGCGCGCGTGCCAGGCGTCGAGCCACTGGCGCTCGGCGGCGATCAGCAGACCCTTGACGATCAGCCGGCGATCGATGGGCGCAAGGGTGAGCGTTTCGAAGCCGAGCATCGCCCGCTCGCCGCCCTCCGGCACCTCGGCGGGCGTCACCAGCACGAGGTTCTCGATGCGGATACCGTAAGCGCCTTCCTTGTAATAGCCGGGCTCGTTGGAAACGATCATGCCGGGCTCCAGCGGCACCATGCCGAGACGGCTGATGGATTGCGGTCCCTCGTGGACCGACAGATAGCTGCCGACGCCGTGGCCAGTGCCGTGGTCGTAGTCGAGCCCGGCTTGCCACAGGCTCATGCGCGCGTGGCTGTCGAGATCGACGCCGCGGGTGCCCTTGGGAAAGCGCGCCGCAGCGATGGCGATATGCCCCTTCAACACGCGCGTGAAACGATCGCGCATTTCGTCGCTCGGCTTGCCGATGGCGACGGTGCGCGTGATGTCGGTGGTGCCGTCGGCGTACTGCGCGCCGGAATCGATCAGGAACAGCTCGCCCGGCTGCAAGGTGCGGTTGGTCGCGCGCGTCACGCGATAATGTACGATGGCGCCGTTCGGACCCGAGCCCGAGATGGTATCGAAGCTGATCTCGCGCAGCGCGCCGGTTTCCGCGCGCAGGGCCTCGAGCTTTTCGACCGCGGTGATCTCGTCGAGCTTGCCCTTGGCGGCCGTCGTGTCGAGCCAGGCGAGGAAGCGGGTAACGGCAACGCCGTCGCGCACGTGCGCCGCGCGCGCACCCTCGATCTCGACCGGGTTCTTGATCGCTTTCGGCAGCGTCGTCGGATCGGCGCCGCGGGCGATACGCTTGGGGCCGCCGAGCTGGCGCACGAACCACCACGCGGTGTTGCCGGGCGTCACGCGCACGGTCTTCTCGCCATCGCGCAGCACGCCGAGCCGTTCGGCGAGGGCATCCGGCCCGCGTACGTGCGCGATCGTCTTCAGCGCGCGGCGCGTCTCGGCGTCGAGCTTCTCCGGAGCGATGAACAGCTCGGGCTTCCCCTTGGCGTGCAGGATCGCGAACGCCAGCGCCACGGGATTGTGCGCCACGTCGCCGCCGCGAATATTGAACAACCAGCAGATCGAGTCCGGCTGCGTCAGAACGGCGGCATCATGCCCGGCGTCGGTGAGTGACTTCTGCAGCCGCGCGATCTTTGCCTCGGCCGCCTCACCGGCGAGTGAGATGTCGTGCAGCCGCACCGGAGCCGAGGGCGGTGCCGGCCGGTCCTTGCCCCGGATGCGATCGACGAGGTTGCCGGCGATCTCCTTGAAGGTCATGCCGGGCTTTTCAAGATCGCCGCGTGTCTGCTCGACCTGCGCGATGGTCGTCAGCCACGGGTCGAAGCCGATCACGGCACCCTTGTCCAGCGCTTCGCCGGCCCAGTCCTTCAAGCCGCGCGCGGGCACCTGCACGATCTCGAACAGGGCCGTGTCGACCTGCGCGCGCGCCTGCACCGTGTAGCGGCCGTCGACGAACAGGGCGGCTCGATCGAGTCCGATCAGCGCGTAACCGGCGCTGCCGGTGAAGCCAGTCAGCCAGGCCAGCCGTTCGGACGCGGGCGGCACATACTCGCCCTGATGCTCGTCGGCGCGCGGCACGAGATAGGCGTCGAGCCCGCGCTTGCGCATGAGATCGCGTAGCGCCCGCACACGTGGCGCCGCGAGGCTCGGATCGGAGGTGGTGTCGAAGCTCTGGAACATGCCGGCTTTCTTAGAGCCTCGGAGCGCGCGAGGGAATCGCCGGCTGCATCGGGAAAACCAACGAGTGTTGCGGCAACTCGATGGCTGGAGCGTGATGTCATGCGTGGAGAGCATTGCTGCGATGCGGCAGAGCCTCTGGTTTGCGCTGCAGCATGAGCCTAGATTCCCGACATCGGCCCGGACGTGACGAGGAACACCTTGCGGTTCGGGCGCTCCACCAGGAGGCCCCTCTCGGGGTTGGGACGATCATGAGCACCACGACAGTCATGGGCGGCGCCGCGAGCGTCAGCCACAGCGAAGCCGCGCCCGGTTTCTTCGCGCGTTTCTGGAATTCCATCGTCGCCAGCAAGCAGGCGCAGGCCGACGATTTCCTGCGCCCGTATCTTGCGCAGGCGTCGGTTGCGGACCTCGCGCAGCTCGGCTTCACCTCGGCCGAGATCGCCGAGATCAAGAAGGACCGTCATCTTCCTGTCACGAGCTGGATCTAGGTTCATCGCAAGGTCGCTTCGGCGGCCATGAGACACGAAGCGCCCCGACTGGCACCCGCCGGCCGGGGCGCGTTGGTTTTGGAGCTGGCGCTGCCATCGCGGGAACCTCGCGCGGATCAGCGCCGCGCCAGCACCAGCGTCGCCCACTCGTGCACGCGCATGTGCCGCTCGAGATGGAAGCCGGCCGCGCGATAGGCCGCGATCACCGCCGCCGCCTGATGCACCAGGAGACCCGACAGCACGACATGCCCGCCCGGAACCACCGCACGGGAAATGTCGCGCGCGAGGCTGATGAGCGGATCGGCGAGGATGTTGGCGATCAGCAGATCGAAGCGGCGGCGGCGCAGCGTGGAGTGCGCAAGTCCGCTCGCTATGAGCATAGGCACGGTCGCCGCGCAGCGATTGAGGCGGGCATTCTCGCGCGCCACGTCGATCGACGGCGCGTCGATGTCGGCGGCGATGATGCGCGCGTGCGGCAGGGCGCGGCGCGCGGCGATGGCGAGCACGCCCGAGCCGCAGCCGAGGTCCATGACCGAGCGGAAGCGGCGGCGCCGGGTCAGTTCGTCGATCGCCAGCAGGCAGCCGAACGTGGTGGCGTGGTGCGCGGTGCCGAAGGCTTCGCCGGCGTCGACGAGGATGGCGCCCGGCCCCTGCGGCACGCGCGCGCGATCGTGGCTGCCGTGGATGGTGAATCGACCGGCGCGCACCGGCGGCAGGGCCGCTTGTGACAGCGCCACCCAGTTCAGGGCCGGCACGTCCTCGATCGTGATGCGCGGCGCCGGCGCGTCGAGGATCGCCGCGAGCTGTGCGCCAAGGGCATCGGCCTCGGGCGGATCGGTGTAGTAGGCGTCGATACGCCAGGCGGTTCTGCCGTCCTCGCCCTTCTCCTCGAACAGTGTCAGCGCGTCGGGTGTCGGCTCGACGAGATCCTGCAGGGCACCGGCGAGCGTGCGGGCATGGTCGCGGTCGGCGGTGTGGATCGCGAGACGGACTGCGGTCATCGGTCAGCTTTCGGGACAGGCTCGGCGCGGCGGGAAATTCGCCAGAGGCATGCCGCAAGCGCGCCATCGATGCAAGCCGTGTCGCGCGGCGGGGGCAATGCGGCGTGCGGCACTGTGCCCGCAAGGGCGTTGATGGCCATCAATGAACGACACGCGAAATCCTGATGTCATGCATCCAAGGCCGGTTCGTCTCGAGCGAACGGCAGTGCTCGAGCCGTCCATGGTCTTTCAATCAGGAGACCCGCATGGCGCTCAACCGCATTCTCACCCTCACTCTCGCTGCGATATTCGTGCCCCCGCTCTGCGGCGGCTGCATTCCGACGCCCGCGAGCGCGCAAGTCGGTTCACGCGAAGACGCCTTCCGGCAGCAGGCAGTGGATGCCCTGCTGGCGCGCATTGGCGACACCGTCGGCACCTCGCTGCAGACGGAGGATTGGCGCGGCCGCTACCGGCAGGCCGGGATCAACATCGAGGATCTGAGGAAGGCCCTGCAGGTCGGCGGCAAGATCACTTACGACCCGATCGCGCCGTTCAAGGCGCAGCTCGACGAGCTGTGGGCCGAACGCTACGAATACTGGACCTTCCTGCACGGCACGCTGCTGCAACTGCTGAAGCAGAGCAAGGCTGCACGCGAGCAGGCGGTGCGCGATGTCGGCGGCGCCATGATGCGCTTCCTCACGCCGAAGCCGGGCCTTGGCACGCTCGCCAACGCGGCCCGAACGAAGGACGCCGAGGTCATCAAGCGCGACTTTGCCGAGATCAGGTCGACGGAACAGGCGATCAAGATCATCCGCGGCTACATCGAGGACATGAAGAAGAACATGAACGACCTCAAGGCGCGGCGCGCCGAGTTGGAGCCGGTGCATGCCGCGTTGAAGGCGCTGATGGGCGGCGGCGAGGGCACCTTCAAAGGCAAGGTGATGTGGGAGCACCCGGATGGGAAACGCACCTATGAAGGCGAATTCAAGCTCGTCATCACCGGACAGCAGGTGACGGGAAACTTTGCCGTGCTCGATGGCAAGCAAGGTGACGAGATCCGCATGAAGCGCAGTGGTGAGGTGAACGGCAAGCTCAACCCTGACGGTACCATCAATGCCGACATCATCAAGGGTAGCAGCACCTGTGTCGGCAAATGCGACGGCGACACCGGCGCGCTGGTGAAGTCGATCCTCGGCTTCCCGTTCCGCGGCAAACTGGAGGGCCGGCTCAACGGCAACCTCGCCGAGGGCAAGTACAACGTGCATTCGATCGATCAGCGCGAGAAGCCCATTACCTCGAACGGCTCCTGGAGTGCCACCCGGCAGGGCAACTGAGGACAACGGTGCTGATGGATGCGACGGCAGCCGGAACCACGTCGATGAAGGCGTCACGGCAGGAGAAGTGCATGAGACATACGAGACGAGCGCTGGTTGCGGCATGTGTCGCCGCTGGTTTGGTGGCGTTGTCGATCTCGCCGCGTGCGGCGGCGGCGGCTGACGTGGTCTTCGAGATCGGCAACATCTACGCCGTCGCCAACGATCCGCCCGAGGTGAGCACGATCAAGCTCGATCGCGCCGTACGCGTGTCGGCCATCTCGACCTACCACTGGAACGGCGCCAAAGGCTCTAAGCCCGGCACCATCGCGCTGATGAACCAGGCCGGCGAGATGTTCGGTCCATGGGACGCGGTGGGCAGGCCCGGGCAGGGGGGCGTGCCGAACGCCTATTGGGTGGTCAAGCCGAACATCGTGCTCGAGGCGGGCGAATACGACGTGATCGACTCGGAGGTCGAGACGTGGGCGCACAACAAGGAATCAGGCGGCGCCGGCTTCGTTCGCGTCGAAGGACATCCACTCGGCGAGTGAAGGCTGATGGAGCGCCGCCGCGTCGGGTGCGGTGTCACCCGGCAACGCCAGCCGCAGAGCCATGTTCCGGTGCCGGCAGGGGCGTACGATCAGCCTCGATCTCGCGGCCTTCATTGTGCGTCAGGTCGGGAAGGTGATCGAGAAACGTGTCCCACTTGGCATCGAGGTGGGCTGACGCTTCGTTCGGCGGCAGCGTGTGCAACGTGCCGTCGGCGTCCTCGACGACAAGTCCGTCGCGGATCAGGCGTTCGAGCGCGTCGTGCAGGTCGAAATCGACAGTCACGCCGAAGGCACTGGCGAGGTACTGCTCGATGGCACGGTCGATCGCATGCAGGTCGGAACGCTTCGCGCGCTCCTTCACCAGCACCGAGTAGAGCAGCATCTCCTCCTTCACGTCTTCCTCGGCGGCGCGATCGGCGATCTTGATCATCACGCCGCGATTGTCCGCCATGGAATGGAAGTAGAGGTTCTTCGCCATCACCACCATGTACTTCTGCTTCTGGTTCATGAAGCTGATGACCTGGCGGCCGACGACCGCTCCGAGACCGGCGACGGCACCGGCCGCCGCGATCGGATTGGAGAACAGCAAGGCGAGCTTGCCCGCCGAACTCGCGACGCCCATGCCGAGGCCGACCGACGAGGTGGCCCCGAGCTTGACCTTGTCGAACATGCGGAACTTCACCACCGTGTTCGGGAACACCATCTCGAGGTCGGTCCTCGGGATGTTCTTGAACAGCTTCATGTAGATGTTGTCGTCGCGCATTTCCTCGGGCAGCATCGAGCGGCGCTTGGTGACGATCTTGCGTGCGTCCTGCAGCGACACGCGCTCCTCCTGCATCACCTCGCGCACGCGCACCTCGAACGGCTTCAGCTTGAACAGCAGGAACAACCGCTGGAAGATCGGAACGTCGAATTCCTCCTTGCGCATGAATTTCTTCAGGTTGCGCCGGTGGTCACGCCGGTTGGTGGCACCGCGATAGTAGATCAGCACTTCCTCGAAGGTAGAGAAGTCGACGTGCAGGTCGAGGCCGTAGTGGCTCTCGCGCGTCAGGATCAGGCTGACGTCGTTGGGATCGATGCGCTTGTAGTTGGCCTGCGCCAGCAGGTGCTTCATGTCGGTGACGACGCGGCGCTGCATGTCGTGGCGCTCGGCCTCGGTGAACTTGCGCGTCAGCAGCAGGTCGGTATCCGGGCTGAACGGCTCGTAGGCCTGTTCGAGTTCGAGGATGCGCGCGGCGTACTGCTGGCGGCGCCAGTAGTCGAGGTAGCGGAACAGGCGGCGGGCCTCGCGCGCCATGCCCTTCGGCCACGCCTGCGGCAGCGTCAGCCGGTCCATCAGGGCGAAGCGCGTCACCGGAATGAAGGTCTCGCGGCTCGGGTCCTGATCGGCATCGAGCACGCGGCGCGCCTCGTCGGTCGGGACGGCGCCGGTGGCGCGCGGCGCCGCGGCGGTCCGCGAGACCGGGTCCACCTGGCGGGCGGGCTCCGGGATCCTCGTATCGATGGTCGCTTGTGCGCTGGACATGACGCGGCCCCTCCCGAACTCGTCCGCCTGCTGCGAACGGTACCAGACGACGGTCACGTATAGCAGCGCGCCGCCGGAGCGGCACCTGCGACGACGAATTCCTTAACCGTGACCAATCACCATTTAACAGTGAAGCTTTTTGGCCGCACTTGGGCGTTCCCACGGTTCGGCCTGCCGCGCTATCAAAGTCCCGTCGCGGCGCCGGTACGCGCCGCATCACATTCCGGCCGCACTCGGGGCCGGAGACTGACGGGTTCGCGTTCCATGTCGCAGCCGATGGCGCTGTTGTCGTCCGATCTCAGCGAGCCGGAGCGCCGGTTGATCGTGGCGGCGCTGCGTGGCGAGCCGGTCGACATGGGCGGCGCGTCGGTGCGCGGCACGGTGCTGGCGGAACTGGTGGCGGCGGCCCGCCCCGGTTGGGTGCTGCCGCGCGGCGGACTCGAACTCGCCCGCGTCGTCGTCACCGGCGGTCTCGACCTCGCGGGCAGCGCGCCGCCGGTACCGCTGACGTTGCTCGAAGCGGTGATCGAGCCGGGCGCCGATGGGGTCGCCTTCATTATCCGCGACGCCCGTCTCATGCGACTGACACTGCAGGCAACGCACATCCTGGGCGCTGTCGTCGCCGACCGCGCGGAGGTGACGTCGCACGTACTGATCGGCGATTGCGCCATCGACGGGCCCTTGCAGGCGCGCTCGGCACGTATCGGCGGCACGCTGGCGATCGAGCGATCGCACATCGGCGACGGCGAAGTCTCGATGTTTGCAGCGGGGCTCGCCGTCGAGGGGCCGCTCGTCCTGCGCGCCAGCCGATGCAGCGGCGCCGTGGTGCTGACGCGCGCGCGCCTCGGCGGCGGGCTCAATGCGGAAGCGGCGAGCGTTGCTTGCGAGGGCCGCCCGGCGCTCGATCTCGGTGCGCTGCGGTCGGCCGGTGACATCGTTCTGACGCGGTGCGACATCGGCGGTGGCGGCGTCATGCTGGAGGGCGCCAGCATCGACGGGCTGCTGACGGCGTGCGGTGCGTCCGTCGGCAGCGGCGGCATCGACGCGCACGGCGCGACCATCACGCGCAGCGTCTTGCTCGCGGACGCACGTCTCGCCGGTCCGCTCTCGATCGCCGGAGCGCGTATCGGGGCCGGTCTCGCCGCGCGCGGGATCGAGGTCCATGGCGGCGCCATTTCGATCGACGCGCGGCTGGCACGAATCGGTGGCGGGGTCGATCTCGGCAGCGCCAAGCTGGTCGGCACCTTCGAGGCCGCAGCGGTCGAAATCGCCGGCTCGCTCGATCTGCAGCATGCACGTCTCTATGGGGCGGCGTGCGCGCTCGACGCGGCAGCGGCGCGCATCGGTGGCGACGTGCTGTTGCAGCGGGCAGTGGTGCAGGGCCGCGCGGGCCTCGCGGGCGCCGACGTGACCGGCCGAGTGTCGCTGACGGCGGCGACCATCCGCTGTGACGACGGCGAAGCGTTCGACATGACGGCCGCGCGCGTCGGTGCAGCGCTGGCGATCGACGGCGGGGCAACGATTGCCGGCCGCGTTGCCCTCGACCGCCTGCACGGCGAGGACACGGAACTCTTGCTCACCGGCAGCCGGCTGTCGTCCCTGGCATCGGCGCGAGGCGCGGCGCAGACGCGGGCTGCCACATCCGATGCCGTCGCGCTCAGTCTCGCCGGAGCCCGTCTCGCGCGCATCGTCATGCCGGATCGCGCCGAGGACCGTCCGCGCGGCATCATTGATCTTTCACGTTCCCACGCCGGTGAGTATGTCGACTTCGCCGCCGCCTGGCCGCCGCCTGTGTCCACAGCCGATGCGACGGGGCGATCGGCATCGGCGGAGCATCTGGTTCTCGACGGGTTCACGTGCGGTCGCCTCGCCAATCCCGGTGGAGAAGCCGGCGCGCCGGCGTCCGCAGGTGCGGCACGCGTTTGCGGTGCCGAGCGTGTCGCCTGGCTCGAAGCACAGGCACCGGCTGCCGTCGCGCAACGCTTCCATCCGCAACCGTGGGCTCACATGGCCGAGCGGCTGGCGGCGCAGGGGTGCACGGCCGGCGCGCGAGCTGTGACCCTCGCTGCGCACCGCCGCCGCCGCATTTGCGCAACGGCGGGTACGGCCGAACGCTGGCTCGGGCGTGCCGACGATCTGCTCACGCGTCATGGTCAGTCGCCGTGGCGGCCATTCGTTGCGCTGGTGGTGGTCGCTGTGATGTTCGCGGGGCTGTTCGGCTGGGCCGAGAGCCACTGCACGACCGGCGCGCCGTGCAGCGGAGGCGCGGCATTCGTTACCACTGCCGCGAGCCTGGACGATGAACTCGCATTCCACCCGCTCGGCTATTCGGTCGATGCCCTGCTCCCGTTCGTCGACCTCGGCTATACCCGTGCGTGGACTGAGAACCCGGCGTGGCATCCGCCTGCGCTTGCATCCGGCTCCGGCTCGGCCCCTGCCGTGCGCGGCGGGCAACTGCTGCGGCTTGCGCGCGTGATGGAGACGTTGCTCGGCCTCGCGCTCCTGCTGCTGCTCGTTTCCGGCGTGTGGCGCTCCCGCCGCTAGGCCGTACTTTCAGTTCGCATTGTCGCGAGACGCCGAGCATAGCGGCCCGATCCGCTTAGGCTCGAAACGCCCATATGGCTTCACAACGGCGCCGCATCACGGCATTGGGGAAAGAGCCGATCCGGCGCGGCCTTGGCCACAGTCGCGCCAAGGTTGCTGCCGAGCTTGCACTTGTGTTCCGATCGGCACGAAGGGCATCGCGGCAGAATGGGGGCGGACTTGGGGGGCAGGTCAGGGGCGAGGCGCGCGGTCGCCATCGCCGTCGGTACCGGTATCGGTGCCGCGACGCTCATTTGTGCGGGGTTCGCGACGGACGCGGCGGCGCAACCGCGCGAGCGTCAGCGGGCGGAAAAGCCAGCGGCCGGCGAACCGCGCGGCGAGCGTCTCGCGTTGCCATTCTCGTGCCGCGTCGAGGCCGGGCGCATTCGTCTCACGCCGTCGCGGGATCGCTTCTACGCCATCACCGGTCAGCGTCAGTCGCAATCCGCGACCGCCTGCAGCGATGCCAATCAACCGGTCTGCCGCACGCTTGTCGCGCATCGCTTCACGTTCTCGTGCGGCGGCAAGAAGGTCGCATGGTCGGACGTGGCGGCGACGATCGGCGGACGGCGCACGTCGCAGGTGTGGCTGCAGGATCGGCGCATCAACATCCTCATTCGTGAAGGCGAGCTGCGCCCGCCGCAGCAGGCCTCGTGCGGCGAAACTGCCCCCGGTGCCGCTCCAGAGCCTCCGTCGGCGGAAAAGCCCGCGCTGGTGCCGATCGCGTTCAGGCCGTGTGAGCCGGAAGCTGCAGCACCAGCGCGCGTTCTGCGCACGCATTTTGCCTTGCCGGAAGGGTTTGCTCCGCTCGCCCTGTTCGGGGCGCGCATCGTCGACACCGCTGGAGCGCAGATCAACGTCGAGCGGTCCGGGCCGGGCGCCGTTTCGGTGCAGGCCGGGCTGCCGGCGGAGATTGCGCCGCGTGCGCCCTCGGCAGCCGGGACGTTGCCGGTGCCGCCGCAGCCAGCCGCTATGGCGGGCAGCGGCGAGCGCACCGCTGCGACGACCGACGACACCACCGCTGCGAACGCTCCACCGCGCCGGCGCATGTCGCGGCTGCTGGAACGCATGATCCTGTCGGAACCCTTGCCTGACATCGTACCCGAGCAGCGGCTCGACATCGCCACCGCGCCACCGGCCCTGGCGTGGACCGCGAGTGTGCATCGTGTCGGCGAGACCGGTTCGCTGCCGGAGCCGGCGGTCGCCGCAACCGCAGCTTCCTCACGCGGGCTCGGAGACGGCTTCGGGCTCTGGCTGATGCTGACGATCGCGATTGCAAGCGGTGGATGGCTGGCGTGGTCGCAACATGCCGTCGCGCTCGGGCGTCTGCAACGCGGCCTCGAGAGCACGTCGCTGCTGAAGCCGCTCGCCGGGGCGGTTGCGCGGCTGCGCACGAGCGCTTCGAGCATCGCCCGCAGCGGATCGCCCACTTACGCGACCGACGTGGTCGAAAGCCGATTGCGGCTGGTCGCCACCTCGGTCGAGCGGGTGGGTGCCAACTCCGCGCTGCGCGACGTGCTCGATGACGAATTGCGCCGGGTGCGTGGGCGCCTCGCCGCCGCCAGCGAGCCGGAGGCCACCGCAGAGGGAGGCCGGCGCATCGGCGCTGCCGCGTATCGTGTGCTGCTGCGCGATCTCGACCGCATCGAGCGCATCGCCGAAAGCGCTGCCACTGCCGGCACCGCTCACGGCAGCGGTGCGGCCGACGAGCGCCATGCGCTGGCCGCCAGCCGCATGCCAGCCAGTCCGCGCGAGGCCTATGCCATTCTCGGGGTCAATGGCAGCGTCAGCGATGCGACCCTCAAGAAGGTCGCCGACGGCCTGCGCATGAGTTGGCATCCGGACCTCGCGCACGACGATCACGACCGGGCGAACCGCGAGGAGCGGACCAAGCAGATCAATGTCGCCGTCGAGTTGATCGTGGCCGAGCGCCGGGCGTCGGCACCGGCCTGACCGGCGGCGCGGCGGCACCCGGTCCCGATCCCGAACTTCTTAGCTTTGGACTATCCTGCGCTGCAGGCGCTGGCGCGGCAGGCTGCAGGCCGCCTCGCCGCGTTGGCGACGTGCTTCCGGCGACCAGAGCCTGATCGACCGAGATGAAAGCGCCCGCGCTTGCTTCGAAGACGCGAGTTAGACCCTCGCCTCGAGCGGTCCACTGCCGTTGCATCGATGCTCCGGGTCCAGGTCCTCGCTCCATGCCCGATGTGAAAACGTCCGTGCCAGCCTCGCCAAAGTTGGTATATTGCATGCCATCCGAGGCGACCGCTCCGTCCGCCGTTGCTGCGGTGGTGGCGCCGAAACGCGCCGCGAGCCGGTCACGTGGCCCGATCAAGGTGCCGCGTCCCGAGGATTGCTAGACAAGGGCACCGCGAGAGAGCCCGCACGAGGAGGGAACATGGCCATCAAGGATCTGCTGGTTGCCTACGACGGCAACGAAGCCTCGCAGCGCGCGCTCGCATTCGCCGTGCAGATGAGCCGCAAGTACGGCGCGGCCGTCACCGGGCTCTCGGTTTCGAAGCCCGAGCCGTTCGAGAGCCACCTGCGCCGCTGGATTCCCGACAACGTCAAGGAGAGCATGGTCGCCGCGCGCCTCGACGCCATGAAGTCGATCGAGGAAAAGTTCCGCGAGCAGCTCGGCGCCCTGTCGTTTTCGGGTGAGTCCGAATGGATCGTCGAGGAAGGCGCGCCCGACCTGACGCTGGCCCGCTCGGTGCGCTTCTTCGACATGCTGCTGATCGGCCAGTTCATCACGGCGTTCTCGACCGAGCACCGGACCGTCGATCCGCACGAGCTGCTGCAGCGCGCGGGCAAGCCCATCATCATCGTGCCGCGTGACTATGAAGTGCGCCCGTTCAAGGAAGAGGCGGCGGTCGCCTGGGACGGCAGCCGCAATGCGGCGCGCGCGCTGACCGACGCCATGCAGATCCTCGAGACCAAGAAGAAGCTCTACATCCTGAGCGGCAAGACCGAAAAGAAGCACGGCCGCGATCTCGGCGAGCTGCCGGGGCTCGACCTGACGCAGCATCTGCGCCGTCACGGCGTCGCTGCCGAATTGATCACGCTGGAGCCGTCGTCACACGGTGTCGGCGCCGCCATCCTCGAGGCCTGCGACCAGCTGCAGCCGGACGTGCTGGTGATGGGTGCCTACGGCCGCGCCAAGTTCGGTTCGCAGTTGTTCGGCGGCGTCACCCGCCACATCCTGCAGCACCATAAGCTGCCGGTGCTGGTGTCGAACTGAGGCAAGAACCCGCGCGTCGGCGCACCGGGTGTTCCAGGCTGGCGGCGCTGCCACGGCTCCGGGCGTGACCTGGATGCGAACTCAACCCAAGGCGGCCGTCGCGCCATGCCGATCGATACGACAGAGCAGGCCGGCGAACGCCGCGAGATGATCGCGGCGCTGCAGGCGGCCGCCACCAGACTGCCGTCCGGCTTGCGGGCGGCGGTCGAGTATCCGGGCGTGCTCGACGCGATGGCAAACGTCCCGCGCGAAGCTTTCGTGCCGGAGGAGAGGCGCGACCTCGCCTACCGGCCGACGGCGCTCGACATCGGCCATGGGCAGACCATCTCGCAGCCGTTGATCGTCGCCGTGATGACCGGTCTGCTGCGGCCGGCCCCCGATCACAAGGTACTCGAGATCGGCACCGGCTCAGGCTATCAGGCGGCGGTGCTGGCGCGGCTGGTCGCAGATGTCTACTCGATCGAGGTGGTCGCCGCACTTTCCGGGCACGCCGCCGACGTCCTGGACCGCCTCGGCAGCAGCAACGTGCACCTCAGGGTCGGGGACGGGCGCGGGGGCTGGCCGGAGGCGGCGCCATTCGACGGCATCATCGTCACCGCCGCAGCCGCCGGGGATGTGCCCCCGCCACTGCTCGCCCAACTGAAACCTGGCGGAAGGCTGGTCGCGCCGGTCGGGGGCAAGAGCCAGAACCTGATGCTCGCGG
>ERZ1645187.3436-NODE-3436-length-13299-cov-7.458094_pt1 | contig 13299 bp, 8 predicted proteins | sample MGYA00575352_ERZ1645187 | MGnify/ENA primary metagenome ERZ1645187 (study PRJEB40837, sample SAMN11349314) | freshwater sediment metagenome | isolation source: river sediment | host: Sediment | place: India: Wazaribad , New Delhi | collected 2017-02-21 ...
GGCGGCGAACCCGTTCGGAGCCCACCCCGGCGTCGGGCATTCCGGCGCGGTGAGCTCCTGGTTGAATGGCATGGCCGCTGCTGAGGGTCCAGCTGAAGAACTGGACAGCTTGGCCATCGTCGAACCTGACCCACTCCGGACTCTGTGCTCGCGCTCAACACCCATGTTGCAAATCTGCAGGGCACGACCACCAGCGACGTGTGCGCCGCAACAACCTCCCTTTTGACAGGTCCCGGCGTCGATGCCAGCTTGTCATCCGAGACCGCTTCCGGACTCATTTTCGAGGTGGGCCAGGTGCAGACACTCGGGGTGCAATACATGACGCGCGGCACAAAGTTGAATCTCTCTAAGCTGACATCGCGTTTCGCGCGGTCGGCAATGAGAAGAACCCCGCCTGCCATGTCCGTTCTGCGGAGCATCGCGCAACCTCGTTGCACAACGTCTGCGATGCGCCTGCCCATCGGGTCATAGCCATGTGCGGAAGGGTCGAACAGACCGCTCAGCAATATTCTCGCCGTCACAGGCACTGTCGAAGGCTTGGTTTGCGTGTTGAGCCGGTCTCCCTCGCCGCAATTTTCGTGCAGCCAAAGACCGCTCAACTCGGGATGCCATTGTCAACGACAATGATATGCAGCTCGCGAGGCCCATGCGCGCCCTTGACGAGGCTGCCTTCGATATCTGTCGTGCCGCTCGCCCCTGTGATCAGGCACGCGTTGCGCGGGGCCGGATCACCCGCATACCGCGCCGCCAGAGCATAGTCATCGAGATGAGCGACGATGCCCCGCGCGGGCACTGCAACGATATGCAAAGCGCAAAGAAAGGCCTGAAGAATCGGAGTGTCGCGCGACGAATGGAAGACGACAGAGCCCGTCTCTGCGATGCCCCATCGCGCCAGTCCCACGGCGATTCCATCGTCGACGTTCTCGCCGCGAGATACCCCTGCGCCGGACCAGTCGAGACCGAGGAGCGGCGCCGTGGGCTGCAAGACGATTTCGGCAGATTTCGATCTTCCCGCCAGATAGCGGCCAACGGCGGAGGGCAGTAGCGAGAGCGACGCGATCCTGTCGATGCTCGCACCGACCTTGGGGCCCGCAGCACGCGCCATGAAACTTCCAACGACGTCGACCGAGGGCAGGGCAGGTCGGCAACTCTCGATACCCTCGAGCAGTCTTCCTGCCTCAAGCGCGACATTGTCGCCGGCGCTCTCTTGTCTCCTGGACGCGTCGCGCACCGCCTGAAGGATTTGCTCGCGCGCTGTCATCATTGCTGTGATCCTTTGCGCATCGCCCTGTAGCTCGAGATGAAGGTGGATCTCTGGGGCGCGGGAAAATCGCGATACTCCGTCCAGCCGCCTGCAAGAGGCATCCAACTGATCCGGCCGCCTTTGCTGAAAAGCCGCATCCAGCGCACGCTGATCGCCGTCGCCGGCCGATAGAGGCGCGGATGGCACGCGAAGTAGGCCCAAATTCCTATGCCGGCGCGGACGGTGAGCGGCTCAAGACCTTCCTTCCAGCTCTTGTCACGCCAACCCCTCAAAAGCGTCGGCAGCGGAATCTCGACCGGGCAGACCTCCGCGCACCTGCCGTTCAGAGTGCAGGCGTTGGGCAGATCATGGGACTTGGCCAGGCCGTCGATGACGGGTGTCAGCACCGAGCCCATGGGACCCGGATAGGTCGCACCGTAGGCGTGTCCGCCGATCTGCCGATAGACGACGCAATGGTTCATGCACGCGCCGCAGCGGATGCATCTGAGCATCTCTGCCAGCCCTTCGCCCAACATCCGCGTCCGGCCGTTGTCGACGAGCACGATGTGGAACTCTTCCGGCCCATCGGCATCGTCGGGCCTTTTCGGGCCGCAATGGAACGTCGTGTACTGCGTGAAATCTCCACCGGTTGCGGAACGCACGAGCAACCTCAGCAGCGCAAAGGCATGGTCGACTGACGGCACCAGCTTCTCGATGCCGGCGGTCACGATATGCACGCGCGGCGGGGTCGTGGTCAGCTCGGCATTGCCCTCGTTGGTGACGGTGCAGACGGCTCCCGTATCGGCGATCAGAAAGTTTGCGCCTGAGATACCCACATCTGCGGTCAGGAACTTCTTGCGCAGGTCCCTCCGCGCGCTGGCCACCAGATCGGGAATTGCATCGCTGTCCGGTCGCACCGCATGTTTCGCGTTGAACAGCGTTGCCACCTGCTCGCGGGTCTTGTGCATTGCCGGCCAAACGATGTGCGAAGGCGTCTCTCCGGCCAGTTGCACGATGTGCTCGGCAAGGTCCGTCTCGACCCGCTCGATGCCGGCGGTCTCCAGAGCGTGCGGCAGGCCGATCTCCTCGCCGAGCATCGACTTCGACCGCGTCACGCGCTTGGCTCCAGCCGCCCGGCAGATGTCGATGACGATGCGGCTTGCCTCCTCCGAGGTGCGCGCCCAATGCACCTTGGCGCCCGAACGGATCGCGTTCTGCTCGAACTCCACGAGATAGTGCCCCAGATTGGCGACGACATGGTCCTTGATCTGGCGTCCACGCACCCGCGCCGCCGGGAACTGGGGAAAGTCGCCGACGGCAATGGCGCGCTTCTTCTCGGCATTTCCCGCGGTTCTATCGATTGCCGTCTTCAATACGGCATCGCCGAGCGCTGCTTTTGCTCTCGACTTGAAGGGGGGAACATCTACACGCATAGCCCTACCCCTCCTCGCCGATTCCGGGGCCATCTCCCATGCCGGCGATCACTTCGGCAGCGTGCATCACGCGCACCTTGGAGCCGAGGCGAGACAGCTTTCCCGCGGTGTTCATGAGGCAGCCGAGATCCCCGCCCAGCAGCAGGCTGGCGCCGGTCCCCTCCACGGCTGCGGCTTTCTCTCCGACGATGGCATTGGAGATTGCCGCATACTTGACGCAGAACGTACCGCCGAAGCCGCAGCAGACATCGTTGCCCACTAGGGGGCGCAATTCGAGGCCATCGACGGCGGCCAGGAGTTCACGCGGTTGTTTCGATATTCCTAACTCGCGCAGGCCCGAGCAGCTGTCGTGGTAGGTCGCCGTCGTCGCCAATGCCAATCCGGCCGGCCGGTAGCCGCGCACATCGACGAGGAAACTCATCAGCTCCCAGGTCTTTGCCGCGAGCGACTCGGCGCGCGCCAGCCACTTCGGCTCGCCCGCTAGCGCTTCCACATAGTGGACCTTGATCATGGCGGCGCAAGAGCCCGACGGGACGACGACGTAATCGAAGCTTTCGAACTGGCCGATCAATTGGCGCGCTAAATCCGCAGCGTGTGCGGTCGCGCCGGAGTTGAAGGCCGGCTGACCACAGCAGGTTTGATCGAGCGGCACCTCGACGCTGCAGCCGGCTTCTTCGAGCAATCTCAGGGCCGCGAACCCCACCCGCGGACGCGCGAGATCGACGAGGCAGGTGGCAAACAGCCCGACGCGGGGCCTATCGGATCGGGTGTTCATTCTGCTTTCCTCTCAATCCGTGCGGTGCATTCCTTCTCCACCTCTATGGATGGCTTCGCGCGTGTGCAGCGATCCGCCAGATAGGCGATCGACTGGTAGGGACGCTCGGCGTGTTGCGACAAGCCGATCTCGCAGGTTCGGCTGGTCGAGTACCCACGCGCGCAGTCGTCTGGCAGCGAGCGCTTCAGGTGCCGCAACGCGCTGGCGTTGAGCTCGGGCACGTTGAACCCCTTGTCGCCGGCAAATCCGCAGCACTGGATATCCGGCGGGACGACGACCGTCTTTGCGAGCCGATTGGCGATCCGGTTCATGGCGGGCTCGAGCCCCATGCGCCGCGCGCTGCATGTCGTATGAATGGCGATCGCCTCCTGCGACGGCGTTACCTCGACGCGATCGAGCACCAAAGCCTCGATGGCCTCGCTCAGATCGTAAACCGTGAGCCCCGCCGCCTTCGCCACCTGCTTCGCCCGCATCGCGCAGGGACTGGTGTCGAACACGATCGGGTCCAGTCCATCCCGACTTGCCTTGTTGAGCGTCCTTACCAGCTCGTCGAGCTTGTCCTGGGCGACATCGAGAAAACCCTTCGAGTTGAACGGCATCCCGCAGCACAGCTTTTCGAGTCTGGTCGGCATGACCACGTCGAAACCTGCCTTGGCCAGCAGGCTGTGCACCGTCTCCGGCAGCGTGGCCTGATCGGGATCGTTCGGCGCCGGGCCGAAAACGCGCGTCGCGCAACTCGGGAAGTAGACGACGCGCTCGGCGCCGGTAGACTGTCGGGAAGAAGGAGGGGGCGAGGCCTTCGGCATCGACACGGGCCAAATCGGCACTCGCCCGCCTGAGACGCGATACAGGGCACCCAACGTGCGCGCCATCATGCGCTCGCCGGCGAGCCGCCGCATGACACCGCCGCCGAGAAGGCCGATGCGCACGGTTCCAGCCACGAAGCCGAAGTTCCGCGCCAATCGACGCGCGATGAACCGAGCCATTTTGCCATGCCGCTTCTCTCGCATGGACCGCATCGCCTGACCGGTATCGATGCCGACCGGACACTCTACGGAGCACAATCCGTCGCCAGCGCAGCTGTCGACGCCCTGATAATCGAAGGCGGCTGCAAGCGATTTCGCTGCTGCCGCTGCCTCTCCTCCTACACGCCTCAGCCGCGCCACCTCGCGCAACCCGACGATACGCTGGCGTGGGGTCAAGGTGAGGGCGCGTGAGGGGCATGTCGTCTCGCAGAATCCGCATTCGATGCACTTGTCCACGATGTCGTGTGCGGCCGGCATCGGCTTCAGATCAGAGAGGTGCGCCTTGGGATCGGAATTGAGGATCACACCCGGATTGAGAATGCCGCGCGGATCGAACAGCGCCTTGATCCGCTGCATGAGGCGATAGGCGTCTGCTCCCCACTCCATTTCGACGAAGGGCGCCATGTTGCGGCCCGTCGAATGCTCGGCCTTCAGCGACCCGTCGTACTTGCCGACGATGAGAGTCGCGACATCATCCATGAATGCGCCATAGCGCGCGATGTCGTGCGTTGTATCGAAGCCCTGCGTGAACACGAAATGGACATTACCCTCTAGCGCATGTCCGAAGATGATCGCCTCGTCATAGTTGTGTTTGTCGAAAAGCGCCACGAGGTCGATGACAGCATCGGCGAGCTTGTCCGTCGTTACGGCGACGTCCTCGATGATGACCGTAGTTCCGGTGTCGCGCACAGCACCGACCGCCGGGAACAGGCCCTTGCGAATCTTCCAGTAGGCCGCACAGACCTCTGCGTCGCTGGAGAACACCGCCGGCTCGAGCGTCGGGATGGCGGCGAATGACGCGAGGGCGAACGCAGCATTTCCGTCAGCCTCTTCGGCCGTTGTGCCTTGCACCTCGATAAGTAGCGCCGCAGTGCCTTGCGGCATGGTATCGAGCAGCGTCGGCATGCCCGGCTTGAAGCGTACCGAGCACAGCGACCGGTAGTCCATCAGCTCGACGGCGGACACCGGGGCGCTCTTCAGACGCGCCACCGCATCGCAGGCAGCGCGGATGTCGTTGAAGAGCGCCAGCGCGCTGGCCTTGCTGCGCGGATCAGGCACCGTTCTGTACGTGATCTCGGAAATGAAGCCGAGCGTGCCTTCCGATCCGATCATCAAGTGCGCCAGGATGTCGAACGGATCCTCGTAGTCGATGAGCGCGTTCAGCGAATACCCCATCGTATTCTTGATCGCATACTTGCGTGCGATCCGCTCTTTCAGCGTAACATTCGCGCGCGTGTCCCGCCCCATATCGGCGAGCTCGTCGAGGAACGCCGCGTGCCGCTGCCTGAAGACCATGCGGCTCGTCTGGTCCCCCGTATCGAGCACGCTGCCATCCGCGAGAATGACGCGAATGCTCTCTAGGGTACGGTAGGAGTTCTGATCGATACCGCAGCACATGCCGCTCGCATTGTTCGCCGCGATGCCACCGATCATGGCGGAATTGATCGACGCGGGGTCCGGCCCGATCTTGCGGCCGTACCGCGCCAGTCGGCGATTGATCTGCGCTCCTGTCAGCGCCGGCCCGCAACGAACGGTGGTAGCGTCCTTCGCGACCGCCCAATCCCGCCAGCCGTTGTGACCGAGCTTAACGAGAACGGAATCTGTGACCGCCTGCCCTGACAGACTGGTGCCGGCGGCTCGAAACGTCAGGGGTACGTTGAACGCCACCGCCAGATCGATGACCTGGCGTACTTCGTCCTCGTTCTCGATCAGCAGAACCAGCTGCGGCGTCAGACGATAGCAGCTTGCATCCGCGCCGAGCGCGACCCGGCGCAGCGCGTCGGTGACGATCCGCTCTTCGGGCAAGAAGGTCTGCACTTGGCGTTGAAAAGCGGCCAAAGCGGGTGCTCGCGGGACCGTTGGCGCCAACGGGGATGTTGAGTGCCCGGCAACCAGCATGAACGTCACTCCTCCGTTGGGCTACCCTGAGAGACTAATTCTTCCTTTTTGCCGGCGGGAGGTCGGTGCAGGTGCCTTCGAACACTTCGGCGGCCATGCCGATCGACTCCCCGAGAGTGGGGTGGGGATGGATGGTGTGGGCGATGTCGCCCGGCTCGGCGCCCATCTCGATGGCGAGGCAGATCTCGCCGACGAGATCGCCCGCATGCGTGCCGACGATGCCGCCGCCTATGACGCGGTGCGTCTCCGGATCGACCAGGAGCTTGGTAAAGCCCTCGTCGCGGCCGTTGGCGATGGCGCGGCCCGAGGCCTGCCATGGGAAGACGGCCTTCTCGACCTTGATGCCTTTGGCCTTCGCCTCCGTCTCGGTCATGCCTGCCCAGGCGATCTCGGGATCGGTGTAGGCGACGGACGGAATCTGGCGGGCGTCGAAGGCGCTCTTCTGCCCCGCGGCGACCTCCGCGGCAACGTGCGCCTCGTGCACGGCCTTATGGGCCAGCATCGGCTGCCCGACGATGTCGCCGATGGCGAAGATGTGCGCGACGTTGGTGCGCTGCTGCCGGTCGACGTCGATGAAGCCGCGGTCGGTCACCGCGACGCCCGCCTTGTCGGCGGCGATCAGCTGGCCGTTCGGGCTGCGGCCGACGGCGACCAGCACCATGTCGTATTTCTGCGGGCCGGCCGGCGCCTTTTCACCCTCGAACGTGACAAGGACGCCATCCTTCTTCGCCTCGACGCCGACGGTCTTGGTTCGGATCATGATGCTGTCGAAGCGGTGACGGTTGATGCGCTCCCAGACGTTGACCAGATCGCGGTCGGCGCCGGGCATCAGGTGCTCGAGCATCTCGACCACGTCGACGCGGCTGCCGAGGGTCGAATAGACCGTCGCCATCTCGAGACCGATGATGCCGCCGCCAATGACGAGCATCTTTTTCGGGATCTGGCGAAGCTCCAGCGCGCCGGTACTGTCGACGATGCGCGGATCGTCTGGGATGAACGGCAGCTTCACCGGCTCCGAACCCGCAGCGATGATCGCCTTGTCGAACTTGACGATCTTCTTGCCGGTTCCGTCCGACAGCTCGACCTCGACGTGATGCGGATCGAGGAAGCGGCCGGTGCCGGTGACCACCGTCACCTTGCGCGCCTTCGCCATCCCGGCGAGGCCCGTCGTAAGTTTGCCGACGACTGCGTCCTTGTGCGCCTTCAGCGCGGCAAGATCGATCTTCGGCGCGGCGTACGCGATGCCGTGGCCGGCGAGAGCCTTGACCTCGTCCATGATCGCCGCGGTGTGGAGCAGCGCCTTCGACGGGATGCAGCCGACATTGAGGCAGACGCCGCCGAGCACCGGCCAGCGCTCCACCAGCACCGTCGTCATTCCGAGATCGGCGGCGCGAAAGGCTGCGGAGTAGCCACCAGGACCGGCACCCAGCACCATCACCTGACATGTCAAGTCGGCGCTGCCTGCGTGCGAAGCGGCGTGAGGCGCTGGCGCGGTCGCGGCCTTGGCGGACGGTGCTGCGGCCGTGGCAGGGCTGGCGGCTGCACCAGCGCTTGTCTCGAGCGTCAAGATCAGATCGCCTTGCGAAATCTTGTCGCCGATCGCGATCTTGATCGCGACGACCGTGCCCGCTTCGGGGCTCGGCACGTCCATCGTCGCCTTGTCGCTTTCCAGAGTGACGAGCGCGTCCTCGGCCTTGATGGTGTCGCCGGGCTTCACCAGAATTTCGATCACCGGCACGTTCTTGAAGTCGCCGATGTCGGGAACGCGGATGTCTTTGATGCTCATGTCGTCACCTCTCTCGCGTCACAGCACGAGCTGGCGTACGTCGCCAAGGAATTCCGCCAGCCGCCGCGTGAAGCGCGCGGCCAGTGCGCCATCGATGACGCGGTGATCGTAGGACACGCACAACGGCAGCATCAGGCGGGGCACGAATTCCTTGCCGTTCCATTGTGGCTTCAAGCTGGAGCGCACGACGCCCAGGATCGCCACTTCCGGCGCGTTGACGACAGGCGTGAAGCTGGTGCCGCCGATGCCGCCGAGCGAGGAGATCGAGAAGGTGCCGCCGGAGATGTCGGCGGGCGTGATCTTGCCGTCGCGCATCTTGGCGGAGACATCGCCCAGTTCCTTCGACAGCTCGATGATGCCCTTGGCGTTGACGTCCTTGATCACCGGCACGACCAGCCCGTCGGGCGTGTCGACGGCGACGCCGATATGATAATACTTCTTGTAGATCAGCGCGTCCTTGGCAGGATTGAGCGAGGCGTTGAACTCGGGGAATTCCTTGAGGCAGGCCACCGACGCCTTCAGCAGGAAGGCCAGCAGCGTGACGCGGTAGCCCTTGTCCTTGGCTTGTTTGTCGAGGCCCTTGCGATAGTCCTCGAGCTCGGTGATGTCGGCTTCGTCGGTGTGCGTGACGTGCGGGATGTTGAGCCAGGCGCGATGCAGGTGCGGGCCCGACAGCTTTTTCAGCCGCGACAGCGCCTTCTCCTCGATCGGCCCGAACTTCGAGAAATCCTGCGCTGGAATTTCGGGAATGCCAAATCCGCCGGACGGCGCGGCTGCGGCTGCCTTGCCAGTGACCGCGCGCTTGACGTCGTCCTTGGTGATGCGGCCCTTCTCGCCCGAGCCTTGCACGCGCTTCAAGTCGACGTCGAGTTCCCGCGCAAGGCGGCGCACCGACGGGCTCGCATGCGCATCGCCGAAATCCATCGGTGGCGGCAGCGCGCGGCCCCTGGATGGCGCGACGTCGATGGCGTCTCCCGGGCCCTTGGACAGATCGGCGGGCGGCGCTGCCGGATGTGCGGTTGCGGCCACGGGCGCGGGCGCGGCTGGTGCGCTCGCCGCAGCGCCGCCCGCCGTGTCGAGTTTCAAGATCGGCGTTCCCTCCGAAACCTTATCGCCGGGCTTGATCAGCAACTCGACGACCGTGCCGGCGGCAGGCGATGGAACATCCATGGTCGCCTTATCGCTCTCCAGCGTGATGAGGGCATCCTCTGCTTTCACGGTGTCGCCCGGCTTCACAAGGATTTCGATGATCGGGATATTCTTGAAGTCGCCGATGTCGGGGACGTTCACGTCTTCAATGGCCATTGTCGTTTTCCTCGGGGAGGCGAGAGAAATGCCGGAGTACGAGTGGTGCGTGCGGCGTCGCGAGCAATCACGCGGTGGCCGGGTTGGGCTTGTTGATGTCGATGCCGTATTTGCGGATCGCTTCGGAGACCTTGGCGGACGGCACCTTGTTCTCGTCTGCCAGCGCCTTCAGTGCCGCGATCGCAACGAAGTGGCGGTCCACCTCGAAGTGCTCGCGCAGCCGGCGGCGATAATCGGAGCGGCCGAAACCATCGGTGCCCAGCGTGCGGTACTTCGCCGGAACATAGGGGCGGATCTGTTCGGAGAAGGCGCGGATGTAATCGGTGGATGAGATCACCGGGCCATCGCCCCGTTCGGCAAGCCTGGCCGTGACGTAGGCGGCGCGCGGCTTCTCCTCCGGATTGAGCAGGTTCCAGCGTTCCACCGCGGCGGCTTCGCGCGCCAATTCGGTGTAGCTTGTCACGCTCCAGATGTCGGCGGCGATGCCGAAGTCCTTCTCCAGAAGCTCGGCGCCGGCGATCACCTCGCGCAGGATCGTGCTCGATCCCATGAGCTGCACCTTGTGGCCCTTGGCGCCTTCCGCTGCCGGCTTCAAAAGATACATGCCCTTGATGATGCCCTCTTCAGCATCCTTCGGCATGGCGGGATGTTCGTAGTTCTCGTTCATCACGGTGAGATAGTAGAAGACGTCTTCCTGATCCTCGACCATGCGTTTGAGGCCGTTCTGCACGATCACAGCAACCTCGTAGGAATAGGTGGGGTCGTAGGAGATGCAGTTGGGGATGGTGGCGGAGAGGATGTGGGAGTGCCCATCCTCGTGCTGCAGCCCCTCGCCGTTGAGCGTCGTGCGCCCGGCCGTGCCGCCAACAAGGAAGCCGCGCGCGCGTGAATCGCCGGCTGCCCACGCCAGATCGTGCACGCGCTGGAAGCCGAACATCGAGTAGTAGATGTAGAACGGGATCATCGTCACGTTCGAGGTCGAGTAGCTGGTCGCCGCCGCGATCCAGCTCGACATCGCGCCGGCCTCGTTGATGCCTTCCTGCAGCATCTGGCCCGATTTGTCTTCCTTGTAGTACATCAGCTGGTCGGCATCCTGGGGCCGGTAGAGCTGGCCAACCTGTGAGAAGATGCCGTACTGGCGGAACATGCCCTCCATGCCGAACGTGCGGCTCTCGTCGGGCACGATCGGCACCACGCGCGGGCCGATGGTCTTGTCGCGCAGCAGCGTGTTGAGGACGCGCACGAACGCCATGGTGGTCGAGATCTCGCGGCCTTCGCCGGTCGCCTCGAGTTGCGCCTTGAAGGTGTCGAGTGCTGGAACCTTCAAGTTCTCTTCCGACTTCATCCGCCGTTGCGGCAGGTAGCCGCCAAGTGCGGCGCGGCGCTCGCGCAGATACTTCATCTCCGGCGAGGCTTCGTCGAGCCGGACGAGCTTCAGCGCCTTCACCTCGTCGTCGCTCAAAGGCACGTTGAAGCGGTCGCGAAACTTCAGCAGCGACTCGTAGCCCATCTTCTTTTGCTGGTGGGTGATCATCTGGCCTTCGCCCGATTCGCCCATGCCGTAGCCCTTCACCGTCTTCGGCAGGATCAGCGTCGGCTGGCCAGTGTGCTCCACCGCTGCCTTGTAGGCGGAATAGACCTTCACGGCATCATGGCCGCCGCGCGTGAGCGTCCAGATCCTGTCGTCCGACCAGTCGGCGACCATCGCGGCGGTCTCGGGATACCGGCCGAAGAACTTCTCGCGGATGTAGGCGCCGTTCTTCGACTTGAAGTCCTGGTATTCGCCGTCGAGGCACTCTTCCATCAACTGCCGCAGACGGCCCGAAGTGTCCTTTGCCAGCAGCTCGTCCCAGGTCGAGCCCCAGATCACCTTGATGACGTTCCAGCCCGCGCCCCGGAAGTCGCCTTCCAGTTCCTGGATGATCTTGCCATTGCCGCGCACCGGCCCGTCGAGCCGCTGCAAGTTGCAATTGATGACGAAGATGAGGTTGTCGAGCTTTTCGCGTCCGGCAAGGCCGATGGCGCCGAGGCTTTCGGGCTCGTCCATCTCGCCGTCGCCGCAGAACACCCAGACGTGCCGGTTCGACGTATCGGCCAGCCCGCGCCCGTGAAGATACTTCAGGAAACGCGCCTGATAGATCGCCATCAGCGGGCCAAGCCCCATCGACACGGTCGGGAACTGCCAGAAGTCCGGCATCAGCCACGGGTGCGGATAAGAGGAGATGCCCTTGCCGTCGACTTCCTGGCGGAAGCCCAGGATCTGCTCTTCCGTAAGCCGGCCTTCGATGAAGGCGCGTGCATAGATGCCCGGCGCGGAGTGCCCCTGCACGAAGATGAGATCGCCGCCGTGGCCTTCGTGAGGTGCGTTCCAGAAATGCGTGAAGCCGGTGGCATAGAGCGTTGCCGCCGACTGGAACGAGGCGATGTGGCCGCCGAGCTCGGAACTCTCCTTGTTGGCCTTCAGGACGATCGCCGCCGCGTTCCAGCGGATCGCCGCGCGCACCTTGTTCTCCAGCAGGCGGTCGCCGGGGTATTCGGGCTGAAGGTCGGGCGAGATCGTATTGATATAGGCGGTGTTGGCGGCAAACGGCAGATGCGCGCCGGAGCGCCGCGCCGCCGCCACCACCTCTTCGAGGATGTCGTCGGCCTGGCCTGTGCCTTCGAACGCGATCACCGAGTTGATCGCATCGACCCACTCCTTGCGTTCCGCGACGTCATCGAGCTTGGCCATGATTACCTCTTGAGATCCTGCATTCTGCGAGCCGACGACACCCGTCAACAAATCTTCCAGGCGTCTTGGTGGGCTGCGAACTATTTCGTTGGATAGTCGCTTTCATCCTGTCGAACGAGCGAACATCTCAGTGCAAGAAGCGCAACCTTGATGCGACTATTGCAACCGAGCTTGGCAAACACAGCTGAGGCATGCGCCTTGACGGTCGACTCGTGGACATCGAGCCGAAGCGCGATCTGCTTGTTTGAAAGCCCTTCACTCAGAAGATCAAAGACACGTCTCTGTTGCGGCGTCAGGGACCGGATCCGCGCGATGCAATCTGCCGGCACCAACACACCTTCTTGTTCGGCTTGTGCTGCGACAAGGATCGCTTGGCATCGCACATTTTGCCCCGCCTCTGCGATCCACCCATCTTCGCACATGGCCGACTCCGATGTTTTTACAAATCTCGTATCGAGCCTCATCATGGCGCCGCCGCCCCATACATCTGCCGGGGCAGCCAGGTGATGATCTCCGGCCAGATGAAGCAAGCCACGACCATCAACATCTGCAACGCCACGAATGGCAACACGCCGACGTAGATGTCCTTGATTGTGACGCTCTTGGGCGCGGCTCCCTTCAGGTAGAACAGCGAGAAGCCCACCGGAGGTGTCAGGAAGGACGTCTGCAGCATCACCGCCACGATGACGAGGAACCAGGTCATGTCGATGTTGAGGTCCTTGATGACCGGGGCGAGCAGCGGCAGGATGATGAGGACGATTTCGAACCAGTCGAGGAAGAAGCCGGCAACGAACACCACGGCAAGCACAACCATGATGAGACCGTTGGGCCCAAGACCAAGCCCTTTGAAGAGGCCAACGATCAACTCATCTCCGCCCAGCGAGCGCAGCACGAAGGCAAACACCGTGGCGCCGATGAAGATGGCGAAGATGAAGCATGTCGTCAGCGTGGTCTGGTAGCCGACCGTCCGAAGAACGTTGATGTTCAACCGGCCGTTTGCCAGCGCCAGCAGCGTCGCGCCGAATGCGCCCAGCCCCGAGGCTTCCGTGGGCGTGGCGATGCCGAAAAAGATCGAGCCGAGCACGACGAGGATCAATCCAAC
>ERZ1645187.3437-NODE-3437-length-13296-cov-8.369836_pt1 | contig 13296 bp, 10 predicted proteins | sample MGYA00575352_ERZ1645187 | MGnify/ENA primary metagenome ERZ1645187 (study PRJEB40837, sample SAMN11349314) | freshwater sediment metagenome | isolation source: river sediment | host: Sediment | place: India: Wazaribad , New Delhi | collected 2017-02-21 ...
ACGAGGCGCTGTGGCAGGTGAAAGCCGAGCGCGACCGCATCTACAGCCTGCCGGAGATGAGTGAGGAAGACGGCATGGCAGTGGCGGAACTGGAGGTGCAGTTTGCCGAATACGATGGCTATACGGCCGAGTCGCGCGCTGGCGAGTTGCTGCTCGGCCTCGGGATTCCCATCGAGCAGCACAACGGGCCGATGAGTGAGGTGGCGCCTGGCTGGAAATTGCGTGTGCTGCTGGCGCAGGCGCTGTTTTCCGATCCGGATGTGCTGCTGCTGGACGAGCCGACCAACCACCTCGACATCAACACCATTCGCTGGCTGGAAGGTGTGCTCAATGCGCGCAGCAGTACGATGGTCATCATCTCGCATGACCGTCACTTCCTGAACAGTGTCTGTACACACATGGCCGATCTCGACTACGGCGCGCTGAAAATATTCCCCGGCAATTACGACGAGTACATGATTGCCGCGACGCAGGCGCGCGAACTGCTGCAGAACGAGAACGCGAAGAAGAAAGCGCAGATCGCCGAGTTGCAGAGTTTCGTCAGCCGCTTTTCGGCCAATGCGTCAAAAGCCAAGCAGGCCACATCGCGGGCCAGGCAGATCGAGAAGATCGAGCTGGCCGAGATCAAGCCGTCCAGCCGGCAAAGCCCGTACATCCGTTTCGAGCAGCAGCAGAAACTGCACCGGCAGGCGCTGACGCTGGTGAATGTCAGCAAGGGCTTTGGCGAACTGCAGCTGTTCAGCGATTTCAGCATCCAGGTCGAAGCTGGTGAGCGGATTGCGATCATCGGCCCCAATGGCGCCGGCAAGACCACGCTGTTGCGCTGCCTGATGAACGAGTTGTCGCTGGACAGCGGTGAGGCCAAGTGGGCGGAAATGGCCAATATTGCCTATTTCGCCCAGGATCATGCCAGTGATTTTGCCGAAGACATGAACCTGTTTGACTGGATGAAGCAGTGGACGACGGGCGATGAGCAGCTCGTGCGGGCCACGCTCGGCCGGCTGCTGTTCTCGCAGGATGACATCACCAAATCGGTGAAAGTGATTTCCGGTGGTGAGCAGGGTCGCATGCTGTTCGGGCGGCTGATGCTGCAGAAAGGCAATGTGATGGTGCTGGACGAGCCGACCAACCACCTCGACATGGAGTCGATCGAATCACTGAACCTGGCGCTGGAAAACTATCCGGGTACGCTGATCTTCGTCAGCCATGACCGCGAGTTTGTCTCGTCGCTGGCCAACCGCATCCTCGAGTTCACCCCTGCGGGTATCGTGGATTTCAGTGGTACGTATGACGAGTACCTGCGCAGCCAGGCGCTGGCCTGATCAATCCAGCAACCGCACCCGGAAGTTCCTGCCCTTGATCTTGCCGGCTTGCAGTTTTGACAGCGCGCTGCTGGCGATCCGGTAATCGACGGCGACATAGGCCTGCGTGCCGAAAATATCAATCTTGCCGATCTGTGCTGCTGTAAAGCCGGCGTCGCCGGTCAGTGCGCCGAGGATGTCGCCGGGGCGCAGCTTGTCTTTCTTGCCGCCGGCGATATTGAGTGTGGCCATGGCCGGTGGCGGGATTATTCCTTCGCCTGCAGCGGGTACGTCGCGCCACGACAGTTTTTCCGTATTGCCTGCCTGTTGCTGCAGGTAATCCTCGATCGCGTTGGCGCGGTGCATTTCAGCGGGTGCGCACAGCGTCAGTGCCAGCCCTTGCTGGCCGGCACGGCCGGTGCGGCCGATGCGGTGGATATGCACTTCCGGTTCGAAGGCAATATCGACGTTGATCACGGCGGCGAGATCCTTGATGTCCAGCCCGCGTGCGGCAACATCGGTCGCCACCAGCAGCGGGCAGCTGCGGTTGGCAAACTGCAATAGCACCTGGTCGCGCTCGCGTTGCTCCAGGTCGCCGTGCAGGGCCTGTGCGTGGAAGCCGGCGGCGCGCAGCTGGCCGGCGAGGTTGGCACAATCCTGTTTGGTGTTGCAGAACAGCACAGTGGAATCCGGCCGGTAGTGTTGCAGCAGGGCAATCACGGCCTGCGTTTTCTGTTTCTTGTCGACTTCAAAGAAGGCCTGCTCGATCTGCGTGTCGGCATGCAGCGCTTCCACGGTCACCGTGACGGGATTGCGCTGGAACTGCTTCGATAACGCACGGATTTCCTCCGGGTAGGTGGCGGAGAACAGCAGCGTCTGCCGCTGTGCCGGCGCATGCTGCAGCACGGCAACGATGCTGTCGTGGAAACCCATGTCCAGCATGCGGTCAGCTTCATCTAGCACCAGGGTTTTCAGGCTGGCGAGGGATAGCGATTTTTTCTGCAGGTGTTTCAGCACCCGGCCCGGTGTGCCGACGATGATGTGCGCGCCGTGCTCCAGTGAACCGAGCTGCGGGCCCATCGGGATGCCGCCGCACAGCGTGAGGATCTTGGTGTTGTCGATGCAGCGCGCCAGCCGGCGCAGTTCCTTTGCCACCTGGTCAGCCAGCTCGCGCGTCGGGCACAGCACCAGCGCCTGCACGGCGAATTGCCGTACGTTGAGTGCTTGCAGCAGGCCGATGCCGAAGGCGGCTGTCTTGCCACTGCCGGTTTTCGCTTGCGCGATCACATCCTGCCCGGCCAGGATCGCAGGCAGGCTCTCGGCCTGGATCGGCGTCAGGCTGGTGTAGCCGAGCTCGACGAGGTTGGCCTGCATGGCAGGCGCCAGCGGCAGGGTGTTGAAAGCGGGGGTATTGGTCACGGGGCATGGCCGGGAGACAGGAAGGCCCGGCATTCTACAGGACACCGGAAACTACGCACTGACAACTGGCAAGCAAGACACATAATAAGCAAGGCTTACTAATTGTGTGCTGCCATGCCTGCCCCCCGATCCCGCCCCAAGCCCCCGTCCGAGCCCGAAGGCGCCTTCGGTTTCCTGCTGCACGATGTGGCGCGGCTGCTGCGTCGCAACTTCAACCGCCGGGTGCAGGCGCTGGGGCTGACCCAGGCGCAGTGCCGCGTGTTGCTGCACTTGTCGCGCAACGAGGGTATCCAGCAGGTGGCGCTGGCCGACATCCTCGACGTGCAGCCCATCACGCTCGCCCGCCTGCTGGACAAGCTGGAGGCGGCCGGGCTGGTGGAGCGGCAGCGCGACCCGAAAGACCGCCGCGCGTTTTGCCTGTACCTGACAACCAGTGCCGATGCCTTCCTGGCGCAGATCTGGGAACTGGCAGCCGATACCCGCGCAGTGGCCATCGCCGGCCTGGGCGAGCGCCAGCTCGCGGCCTTCTTCGGCACGCTGCAAGTGATGAAGGACAACCTGCTCAAGGCCGAGACCGAACTCCCTCCCGTTGTTGACATTGATGAGGATACCGGCCGATGAACACCCGTCGCCTGTTGTTGCTGAGTGCGCCGCTGCTGGTGGGCGCGATCGCGTTGTACTTCTACCTGTCGGGCGAACGCTATGTCGATACCGACAATGCCTACCTGAAGGCCGACAAGGTGATGGTGGCCGCTGAAGTGTCGGCAGCGGTGACCGAGGTCCTGGTAGTGGATAACCAGCTGGTGGCGAAGGGCCAGCCGTTGTTCCGGCTCGATCCGGCGCTGTTTGTCGCCGCACTGGATACGGCGCGCGCGAGGCAGGACAAGGTGCGCACCGACATCGAGGCGCTGAAAGCGGCTTACCGCGGCAAGCAGGCCGAGCTGGTGCTGGCGCGCAGCAACATGGCGTTTGCCGAGAAAGAGTACCTGCGCCAGACCGAACTCGCGCGCAAGCATTTCGTGTCGGAAGTGCAGCTCGACGAGCGTCGCCATGCACTGGATATCGCGCGCCAGCAGGTCGCGGTCGTGCAACAGGATATCCAGCGCGTGGCTGCCAGCCTGAATCACCAGCCCGATGCGCCACTGGAACAGTACCCGGCCTGGCAGGAAGCGGCTGCCGGGCTCGCACAGGCGCAGATCAACCTCGACCGCACGACCGTCTATGCGCCATTTGATGGCGTGGTCAGCAATGTGCCGAAACCGGGCCAACACCTGAATGCCGGCAGCCCGGCACTGGCACTGGTGGCCGGCCATGACCTGTGGATCGAGGCGAATTTCAACGAGACGGAGCTGACGCATGTGCGCCCCGGCCAGGCGGCAGAGATCCGCATCGACATGTACCCCGACATGCGCTGGCAAGGTACCGTCACCAGCATCAGCCCGGCCAGCGGGGCGGAATTCTCGATCCTGCCGCCGCAGAATGCCTCCGGCAACTGGGTGAAGGTCGTGCAGCGCATCCCGGTGCGCATCGCCTTGCAAGTACAGCCGGATGCGCCGCCATTGCGCGCCGGCATGAGCACACAGGTCACGATCGACACCGGCAAATCCCGCCTGCAACGAATGGGTGGCGAGGGCTAGGCCGTGGATTTTGTGGCACGCCTGTCACCGCAGGCGAGGCAGGCACTGCTCGCGGCAGCGGTGATGCTGGCGGCGATCATCCAGATCCTCGACACGACGATTGCCAATGTCGCGCTGCCGCACATGCAGGGCACGTTGTCGGCGACGCAAGACCAGATCGCCTGGGTGCTGACCTCCTACATCATCACGGCAGCGATCGTGATGCCGATGACGGGTTACATCGCCGGCCGTTTCGGCCGCAAGCGCATGCTGGTGTGGTCGGTGGCAGGCTTCACGATTGCATCGGGCCTTTGCGGCGCGGCGCAATCGCTGGAAGAAGCCGTGCTGGCGCGCATGCTGCAAGGTATTTTCGGGGCGAGCCTGGTGCCGGTGTCGCAGTCTGTGTTGCTCGACACGTTTCCGCGCGAACAGCATGCGAAGGCGATGTCGCTGTGGGGGATCGGCGTGATGGTGGCGCCGATCATGGGGCCGACCATCGGCGGCTGGCTCACCGAATACTACAGCTGGCGCTGGGTGTTCTACATCAACCTGCCGTTTGGCATCCTGTCGCTGCTTGGTGTCATCGCGCTGGTTGATGAATCGAAAATCGACCGCGAGCGCCGTTTTGATGTATTCGGATTCCTGCTGCTTGGCATCAGCATCGGTGCTCTGCAGCTGATGCTCGACCGCGGCAAGTCGCTGTACTGGTTCGAGTCGAAGGAGATCATCGCCGAGGCGGTGATCTCCGCCTTGTTTTTCTACCTGTTTGTCGTGCACATGTTCACGCACAAGCGGCCGTTCATCGAGCCAGGCCTGTTCCGCGACAGGAATTTCTGTGTCGGCCTGGTGCTGATCTTTTTCGTCGGCGTGGTGTTGCTGGCCACGTTGGCGCTGTTGCCGCCGTTCCTGCAGAGCCTGATGGGTTACTCGGTGTTCGACGCGGGCCTGATCCTCGCGCCGCGCGGGGCCGGCACAATGGCGGGCATGATAATCGCCACAAGGCTCATGGGGCGCATGGACCCGCGTTCGATCATCGTGCTGGGCGGTGTCTGCACCAGCCTGTCGCTGTGGATCATGACCGGCTTCACGGTGGATGTCAGCGAAGCGACAATCACCTGGACCGGTGTGCTGCAGGGCATGGGTCTCGGTTTCATTTTCGTGCCGCTATCGACGATCGCCTTCCTCACGCTGGATCCGCTGCTGCGCACGGAAGGCTCGGCGATCTACAGCCTGGTGCGCAACATCGGCAGTGGTATCGGCATCTCGATTGTCGTCACCGAGCTCGCGGACAATATCCAGCGCAACCACGCCATACTCACCGAGCACATCACGCCGTTCAATCACTTGCTGGAACAGGGCGTGCTGCCGCAGGTATGGAACACGCAGTCAACGCAGGGCCTGGCAGCGCTCGATGGCATGGTGCTGAAGCAGGCCGTCGAGATGGCCTACATCCAGGATTTCCACCTGATCATGTGGATGACGCTGATCATCGTGCCGCTGGCGCTGGTGATGAAAAATCCCGGCCCGCTGGAAATCAAGCCGCCGCCACAAGACGTGATGGCGGACTAGCGGTTCAGCGCAAGCCGAGCCGGCGCCGGGCAATCAGCCACAGCATTTTGCTGCCGGTTTTCAGGATCGCCAGTTTGCTGCCGGAATGCTTCGACACATCGCCGATGCGCGGGCGGTAGGTCACGGGGATCTCGATGATCTTGCGCTCGGCGCGCAGCACTTCCACCATCATTTCCGGTGAGAACTCCGGCCCCTTGCCGGACAGGTTGCTGCGGATCGTCAGGTAGGTGTCGCGCCAGATCGCCCGATAGGTGCAGCCGAGGTCAGTGAAGCGCGGCTCCTGGCTGATCCAGAGGAATTGCAGCACTTTTGCCGCGAGCACATTGCCCCAGCGCAGGAAGGCGTCCATGTTGGCGCCCTGCTCGATCATCTGCTTGGTGGTGCGCGTGCCGATGACCATGTCGGCATCGCGCATGTAGGCGAGGATTTTCGGCAGGTCATCGGCGGTGAACGAGGCGTCGCCTTCCATCAGCACCAGGATGTCCCCGGTCGCGGCGTCGAGTGCGCAGCGCAGTGCCTCGCCATAGCCGGCAAACCGCTGTGAAATCACTTTCGCGCCTTTTTCGCGCGCTATGTCGCCGGTGCCATCGGGCGAATTGTTTTCCGCGACGACAATCTCGTGCACCTTGTCGGCAAAATCCTCGATGACATGGCCGATCGCGGCTGCCTCGTTGTAGGCCGGGATGACCAGGCTGACCTTGTACTCGTCGAAGTGGATTTTCCGGTAGAGGTTCATCGCACTGATGTAGTCTTCCGGGTAATTGATGTTGCGGTAGCCGCCCTTCAACAGTGCCGGGCGCACGTCAGCACCGTTGCGCACCAGCTGGTCGATGACGTCAGTCAGCTCGATGCGGCCGGTCTTGCGCGACGGTGTGGTTTTCTCGATCGCATCGAAAATGCTGGGAGAAAAAACGTAAGTGCCGCAGCCCAGGAAATGCGTGGTGACGACATCCGGTTTCTCGACCAGCGAGGTGATGCGTTCGCCCTCGACCGTGACGGCGTAGTTCTTGCGGATCAGCGTAGTGTCGCCAGTCAGTTTGATGCCGCACACCGCGTCGATGGGCTGGTTGGCATAGCGCAGCAACTGCTGGTGGTTGCTGCCGAGGTACAGTTCGTCGCCGAGGATGACCGGGAAGTTGCCGTGGATGCGGTCGCGCACCAGCAGCAGACCGCGTGCCAGGCCGGCGCCGATGTCCTCACATTCCACGTATTCGATGCGCACGCCGAGCGCGCTGCCGTCGCCGAAGGCGCGGCGCACCTGGTCGCCGTGGTGGCCGATGATGATGAAGATCGTCCGCACGCCGAGCTGGTCGCGCAGGATGGTGATGTTGCGTTGCAGCAGTGACTTGCCGCCCACTTCGAGCAGGGTCTTGGGCGTGTGCTGCGTGTAGGGGTAGAGCCGCAGTCCTGCGCCCGCTACCGGGATGACGCCAACCTCGAACATCAGTCATCTCTGCGTTGTTGTATGCAGCGGGCAATCTAGCAGGCAAGCCGGCCGGCAAGCAATTGCCGCGTGTGGCGCCACTGCACTGAAACGGCGATAATGCCCGGCTTGACCGCCAGTCCGTTGCCGGAAGAATCCCGCTTTATGAAACAGCAACTTGCCGATCTGATTCATGCCGCCCTGTGCCGTTTGCAGGCCGCCGGGGTGCTGTCCGCCGAGGCATTGCCGCCCGTGCAGATCGACAACACCAAAGACAAGGCCCATGGCGACCTCGCCACCAATATCGCCATGGTGTTGGCCAGGAAGGCCGGCAAGCCGCCGCGTGAGCTGGCCCAGGCCATCGTGGCGGCCTTGCCCGGCAACGAACTGGTCGACAGGGCCGAGATCGCCGGTCCCGGTTTCATCAACGTGTTCCTGGCTCGCCATGCCCAGACTGCTGTAGTGGGCCGCATCCTGTGGGAAAAAGACGGCTTCGGCCGCAGTGACAGCGGCGCCGGGCAGAAAGTGCAGGTCGAGTTTGTCTCTGCCAACCCGACCGGCCCGCTGCATGTCGGCCACGGCCGCGGCGCGGCGATCGGCGATTGCCTGTGCCGCCTGCTGGCAGCCACCGGCTGGGATGTCACGCGCGAGTTCTACTACAACGATGCCGGCGCGCAGATCGGCAACCTGGCGCGGTCAGTGCAGGCGCGTGCGCTCGGCCTCGGCCCCGATGACCACGGCTGGCCGGAAGACGGCTATCGCGGCGACTACATCGCCGATGTTGCTGCCGCCTACCTGGCCGGCGAGACAATCAATGCCGATGACCAGCATGTCACCGGCGCGAAAGACCCGCATGATATCGAGGCGATCCGCCATTTCGCCGTGGCTTGCCTGCGCCGGGAACAGGATCTCGACCTGAAAGCCTTTGACGTGCATTTCGATGTGTTCTTCCTCGAGTCGTCGCTGTATACCGAGGGCAAGGTCGAGGCAGCCGTGGAGCAGCTGGTGGCCAACGGCCATACCTACGAGCACGACGGTGCGCTGTGGCTGAAGACCACCGCTTTCGGCGATGACAAGGATCGCGTCATGCGCAAGACCGAGGGCGGCTACACCTATTTCGTGCCCGACGTTGCCTATCACCTGAACAAGTGGCAGCGCGGCTTCACGCGCGTCATCAACGAGCAGGGCGCCGACCATCACTCCACCATTACCCGTGTTCGCGCAGGCCTGCAGGCCCTGCAGGTGGGCATCCCCGAGGGCTGGCCCGATTACGTGCTGCACCAGATGGTGACGGTCATGAAAGGCGGCGAGGAAGTGAAGATCTCCAAGCGCGCCGGTTCCTATGTCACGCTGCGCGACCTTATCGACTGGTGCGGCCGCGATGCGACCCGCTACTTCCTGGTGTCGCGCGCGGCGACGTCACAGCTGGTGTTCGATGTTGACCTCGCTGTGGCGAAGAACAATGACAACCCCGTCTATTACATCCAGTACGCCCACGCCCGCGTGTGCAGCGTATTGCGCCAGGCAGATGAAAAAGGCCTGCCTTGGTGCGAGGCGACGGGCCTGGCCAGCCTTGACACCCTCACTGCTGCGCACGAAACCGAGTTGCTGAACCTGCTGGCCCGCTACCCGGAAACCGTGGCGACGGCGGCGCGCGACCTCGCGCCACATATTGTGGCGCAATACCTGCGTGAACTTGCCGCAGGCCTGCATACTTGGTACAACGCTGAACAGTTCCTCGTCGAGGATGCCGCGTTGCGCAATGCCCGGCTGGCACTGGCCGTCGCCACACGCCACGTATTGTGCAATGGTCTGGCGTTGCTGGGCGTCAGTGCACCCGAGAGCATGTAACTGCCAGGAAGCCACGTACTGCATGAGCCACGATTTCGCCAGAAGCCAGCGCATGAAGAAGGAGTCTTCCGGGCGCAAGAAGCCGGCGCCGCGCAAGAGCGCCGGCGTGCCCTCGTGGGTGTGGGTACTGGTCGGCACGCTGGTCGGCTGCTTCATCATGTTCCTCGTCTACCTGTCCGGCCTGGCGCCCCAGCAGCCCAATCTCAAGGCAGCGCAACAGTCGTCACAGGCCGGCACCGCTGCGCCGGCAAGCACTACTGCCGAGCCACCGGCACCGCCCAAACGGGTCAGCCCGGTATTCGAGTTCTACACCAAGCTGCCGGAAGGCGGCCAGCCCGTCACTGACCTGCCGCCGGCCGGGCAGCCGGTTGCGACCTCGCCTGCCCCCGCCGAAGCGCCACAGCCTGCGGCGGCCAACCAGGACCCTATCCAGCAGTTGTTGGCCGAGCAGGCGGCAGCGGCAGCCACGCCGGCGGCGCCCGCTGCTCCCGGGCCAGAGCCTGTTGCCAAGTCCGAAACAGCCAGGCCGGAGGTCGCCAAGCCCGAGGCCGCGAAGCCGGAGCCGGCCAAACCGGCCGTCAAAGGACGCTACTTGCAGGTCGGCGCCTTCCGCAACAAGGCCGAGGTTGACAAGCTGCGGGCGAAAATCTCGTTGCTCGGCCTCAACCCGTCGGTGCAGAGCACCACCAATGCCAAGGGCGAGACCTTGCAGAAAGTCCTGGTCGGCCCGTTCAGTTCGGCCGAGTCCATGGATGACGCGAAGATCATCCTCGGCGGCAATGGCATCAGCGCCATCCCCGTCCGCTAGTGCCTGCTGCCATGGCGTCGCCCAACCCCGCCAGGCACGTCCTTTTTTCGCTGTTTGCCTTGTTGCTGGTGCTGGTCCTGCTCGAAGGGGCAGGGGGCTGGCTGCTGTCGCGCCAGCCGGCCTTGGCTGCTACCCGGGAGCTGCTGCTGGGTGAGCGTTTGCCTGAAACCGATGTGAATGCCACGCCGCAGGCCTACCTGCTCTACATTCCCACACCGGGATTTACCAGCCACGGTTTCCAGCAGAACAACAGCCAGGGCTACCGGGGGCCGGCCATTCCCGTGCAGCGCACCCCCGGTGGCTTCCGCGTCTTGTTCCTGGGCGGATCGACTACCTATGGCGAAGGTGTCCATGACCCGGCTGCGAGCTACCCGGCCCGGCTGGGTGAACTGTTGCAGGCCGATCCCGCGCTGGCCGGGAGACAGGTGGAGATCCTCAATGCCGGCCTGCGTTGGGGCACGACGGCGGAAATCCTGATCCACTACCTGCTCAAGTTCCGCTATTACCGACCGGACCTGGTCGTGATCAACCCTGGTGGCAATGATCCGGTGGCGTACACCACACCCGCTTACCAGCCCGACTACAGCCACTGGCGCAAGCCGCCGCGCATGATCGAGCCATTGCCGCACCAGTCCCGCTGGCTGTTGCGTTCGCGGTTGGCCAGCCTGCTCGTGGTACTGCTGTTCTACCCGGACGTGGCGGCCGGCACCACGTTCGTGCACGGCAGCGAACAGACGCCTGCCCGCTGGTTCACGCCGCGCCAGTCCGGTCGCCTACAGCTCGATGAGCAGGCGTTCTACAACAACCTGTCGACCGTGGTACGCGAAATCCGCCGCGACGGTGCGCAGGTGCTGCTGTTGTCCTACCAGGGCAACCCCTTCGATGTGGCAGACCAGGAAGCCTGGCGCCGTTACTACGACCACGAGGAGCGCGTGTTGCAACAGGTGGCGGCCGAGCAGGGCGTGCTGTTTGCCCCTTTCCCGCTAGCCAGGATGCCCGAGGCGCTGTGGGTGGATCCCTCCCACCTCGGTGCCGCCGGCGAACAGGCCAAGGCGCAGTATGTACACGAGCAGTTGCAGCCATTGCTGCCGGCGCTGCTATCGGCACAGCCGCCATCCGCGCCACCGGCGCCAGCCGGGCTGGAACTGGTACTGCCCGGCCAGTGAGTCGCTGGTCTTGAAACCGGCGGATCTGACCATAGATTGCCAGGCCAGCCCCAAGATTCAGGTGTCCCTTGGAACAGTATCACGGCACGACCATCCTCTCAGTGCGCCGGCAGGGCCGCGTCGTCATCGGCGGCGATGGGCAGGTGTCGATGGGTAATACCATCATGAAAGGCAATGCGCGCAAGGTGCGCCGCCTGTACCACGACAAGGTGCTGGCCGGTTTTGCCGGTGGCACGGCCGATGCCTTCACGCTGTTCGAGCGTTTCGAGGCCAAGCTGGAGAAATACCAGGGCCACCTGGTGCGCGCCGCCGTGGAGCTGGCGAAGGACTGGCGCACTGACCGCGCCTTGCGCCGGCTTGAGGCCCTGCTGATTGTGGCCGACAAGACCAGTTCACTGATCATCACTGGCAATGGCGATGTCATCGAACAGGAAGATGACCTGCTGGCGATCGGCTCCGGCGGTTCGTTCGCCCAGGCCGCCGCGACGGCGCTGCTGCACAACACCGACCTGCCAGCCCGCGACATCGTGGAAAAGGCGCTGTCGATTGCAGCCGACATCTGTATCTACACCAACCATAACCGCACCATCGAAGAACTGGAGTGCGACTGATGTTGCCCGATACCTCACCGGCGGGCATGACCCCGCGCGAAATCGTCAGCGAACTGGACAGGCACATCATCGGCCAGCATGAGGCCAAGCGTGCGGTGGCGATTGCCTTGCGCAACCGCTGGCGCCGCATGCAGCTGGGCGAATCGCTGCGCAACGAGGTGACGCCGAAGAATATCCTGATGATCGGGCCGACCGGCGTCGGCAAGACCGAGATCGCACGCCGCCTCGCCAGGCTGGCGGACGCGCCGTTCATCAAGGTCGAGGCGACCAAGTTCACCGAAGTGGGTTACGTCGGGCGCGATGTCGAATCGATCGTGCGCGACCTGATCGAGATGTCGCTCAAGCTGCACCGCGAGCGCGCGATGGAAAAAGTGCAGGTGCGGGCGCAGGACGCCGCCGAGGACCGCGTGCTCGATGCGCTGTTGCCGGCACCGCGCGGCATCGACGCCAGCGAGAAGGAAACCTCGACCCGCCAGCTGTTCCGTAAGAAATTGCGCGAGGGCGAGCTCGATGACAAGGAAATCGAGATCGAGATGGCTGCCGCCCCGGTCGGTGTCGAGATCATGGCACCGCCTGGCATGGAGGAGATGACCAGCCAGCTGCAGAACATGTTTTCCAGCCTGTCGGCTGACCGCAAGCGCCTGCGCAAGCTGACGGTAAAAGCCGCGATGAAACAGCTGCAGGACGAGGAAGCCGCGCGCCTGGTCAATGAAGAGGAAATCCGCGCGCAGGCTATCCGCGCCGCCGAGCAGAATGGCATTGTCTTCATTGACGAGATCGACAAGGTCTGCCGCCGTGGCGAGACCAGCGGGGCTGATGTGTCGCGTGAAGGTGTGCAGCGCGACCTGTTGCCGCTGATCGAGGGCTGCACCGTCAGCACCAAGTACGGCATGATCAAGACCGACCACATCCTGTTCATTGCGTCCGGTGCTTTCCACCTGGCCAAGCCGTCCGACCTGATTCCCGAATTGCAGGGGCGCCTGCCGATCCGCGTCGAGTTGTCTGCGCTCACACCGGATGATTTCGAGCGCATCCTGCAGGAACCGAATGCGTCGCTGACGGAGCAGTACCGCGAGTTACTGAAGACAGAAGGCCTGTCGGTAACGTTTGCCGCTGACGGTATCCGCCGCATTGCCGAAATCGCCTGGCAGGTCAATGACAAGACCGAGAATATCGGTGCCCGCCGGCTGCACACTGTGCTGGAGCGCCTGCTCGAAGACGTGTCATTCGCCGCCTGTGACCTCGCGGCGGAACACCAGTCTGTCACGATTGATGCCGCTTATGTCGAGCAGCACCTCGGGGCGCTGTCGCGGGATGAGGACCTCAGCCGCTACATCCTCTGAGTTAATGAGCATAAAAAAACCGGGTCTGGCCCGGTTTTTTTATGGCGTGTTTCTTGCGGGAAATTCACGCTTTCGTGGCAGCTGCCATCGTGCTGTCGAAATCCCAGTAGGCGCGCAGGTTGGTCACCTTGCCTTCCGCGTTGACGTGGTAGATGAACACGCCCTTGGCCTCGATGTTCATGCCGCCCA
>ERZ1645187.3439-NODE-3439-length-13286-cov-103.443731_pt1 | contig 13286 bp, 12 predicted proteins | sample MGYA00575352_ERZ1645187 | MGnify/ENA primary metagenome ERZ1645187 (study PRJEB40837, sample SAMN11349314) | freshwater sediment metagenome | isolation source: river sediment | host: Sediment | place: India: Wazaribad , New Delhi | collected 2017-02-21 ...
CGCGTTCGCTCCTGAAAAACCCGCCTCTCGGCGGGTTTTTGGTTGTCTGAAACGCTGCGCGATGCGGGCGTTTCTGCTTCCTCGCATCAGCTCGGCGTCGCGTTCGCTCCTGAAAAACCCGCCTCTCGGCGGGTTTTTGGTTGTCTGAAACGCCGCGCGATCGACGCAAAGACGCCATGCAATGCGCCGGGGTTGCCCTTGGCCGCCGCAGGCCGCACCATTGCCTCAACGCGACTCATCGATCGCGATCCGGAGGAAACCAAATGACCGACACCCGTTCGACCACGGGCGCGACGCGTCGCGCCGTTCTGGCGAGCGCCGCCGCCGCCACCGCACTGCCGTTCGTTGGACGCGGCGCCGCCGCGCAAGGCGCCAAGGGCGAAATCAAGATCGGCAATATCGACGCCTACACGGGACCGGCGGCGATCTACGCGGTGATCGGCAAACTGCCGGGCGCCTATTTCAAGATGATCAACGAACAGGGCGGCATCAACGGCCGCATGATCAACTACACCACCTACGACGACGCCTACAGTCCGCCCAAGACGGTCGAACAGGCGCGCAAACTGGTCGAAAGCGACGAGGTGTCGGCCATCTTCAGCGCGCTCGGCGCGCCGACCAACGCCGCCATCATGAAATACATGAACCAGAAGAAGGTTCCTCAGCTCTTCATAGCCTCCGGCGCGACCAAGTTCGGCGATCCGAAGAACTTCCCGTGGACGATGGGCTTCATGCCGCCCTACCAGGTGGAGGGCCGCATCTTCGCCAGACACGTGCTGACGACGCAGAAGGACCCCAGGATCGGCATTCTCTACCAGAACGACGATTTCGGGCGCGACGTGCTCAAGGGCTTCAAGGACGGTCTCGGGGACAAGGTTTCGCTGATCGTCGCGGAAGCGCCCTACGAATCGACCGACCCGACGGCGGACGCGCAAATCCTCAAGCTGAAGGGCGCGGGCGCGAACGTGTTCATGTCGATGACGACGCCGAAATTCGCCGCGCAGGCGATCCGCAAGCTCGCCGATCTCGGCTGGAAGCCGGCCCATTATCTCGGCAACAACGCATCGTCCACGTCGGTCCTCAAATCAGCCGGTTTCGATATTTCGAAAGGCATCATTTCCAGCGCCTACATGAAGGATCCCAACGATCCGGCGTGGAAGGACGATCCGGGCTTCAAGAAATGGAACGCCTTCCTCGACAAATACTATCCCGAAGGCGACCGGAAGGATTCGTTCACGGTCTACGCCTACATCGCCGCGCAGATGATGGAGCAGGTGCTGCGCCAGTGCGGCGACGATGTCTCGCGCGAGAACATCATGAAACAGGCCGCCAGTCTGAAGAACGTCGAGAGCGATCTGCTGCTGCCGGGCATCAAGGCCAACACCGGCGCGAGCGATTTCTTCCCGCTCGAACAACTGCAGCTCATCCGCTTCACGGGCGAAGGCTACGAGCGCTTCGGCGATGTGATCGACGGGAAAATCTCGCAGTGACGCGCCGGGGCGCGCGCGAACGGCGCGCCCCTTTGTCTTGACCGTCGACGCCGGGGGGATGCGATGTCGATCACCGCCTATTCGATCTTCGAGGCCAGCGCGCGGAAATGGCCGGACAAGCCGTTTCTCGCGGTCGGGCCGCTCGCCTCGCGCGCTTATCTGCCAGACGGCTGGGAGATAACCTATGCCGACGCGCTGAACCGCATCGCGGCGCTGCGCGAGGCTTACGCGCGCGCAGGCTACGGCCACGGCCATCGCGTGGCCCTGCTGCTCGAAAACCGGCCTGAACATCATCTGCATTTTCTGGCGCTGAACGCGCTCGGCGTCTCGATCGTGCCGCTCAACCCGGACTATCGCGCCGACGAAAGCCGCTACGCGATCGAGCATTCCGAAAGCGCGCTGATCGTCGCGCTCGCCGACCGCGCCGAGGCTTTGCGCGCGATTGCGCAGACCTGCGCCCGGAAGCCGGCGGTCGCGGTCGCGAACGAACCCTTCGCGCCGCCCGCCGCGCCCTCGCGCCCGCCGGAAACGCGCGCGCCCGACGCTGACACCGAAGCGAGCCTGCTCTACACGTCCGGCACCACGGGCCGGCCGAAGGGCTGCGTGATCCCGAACGAATACTACGACGTGGTGGGCCGTCTCTACACCGAGGCCGGCGGACTCGCGGCGCTGCGCGAAGGATGCGAGCGCATCTACAATCCGCTGCCGCTCTACCACATGAACGCCGGCGTCTTTTCCTTCATGGGCGCGATCCGCGTGGGCGGCTGCTCGATCCTGCCAGACCGTTTCCATCCCGGCTCGTGGTGGCGCGAACTCGCCGACAGCCGCGCCACCGTCGCGCATTATCTCGGCATCATTCCCGCCATGTTGATGAAGGCGCCGGCCGCGCCGGAAGACCGTTCGCATCGCCTGCGCTTCATGATCGGCGCGGGCGTGGAGCCGGAACTGCATGCGCCGTTCGAACAGCGGTTCGGCGTGCCGCTGATCGAAGTGTGGGGCATGACGGAGACGGGCGGCGGGTTCGTGGCCAGCCACGAACCGCGCATGACCGACACGCGCGCGATGGGGCGCCCGCTCGGGCGCGACCGGCTCGACATGGAGGTGCGCGTCGTCGACCGCGACGGCCGCGACGTCGTGCGGGGCGAGGCGGGCGAACTGCTCGTGCGGCGCACCGGCGGCAATCCGCGCTACGGCTTCTTCCGCGAATATCTGAAGAACGAAACGGCGACGCAGGAGGCGTGGGAAGGCGGTTATTTCCACACCGGCGACGTGGTGCGGCAGGACGACAGCGGCATGCTGTTCTTCGTCGATCGCAACAAGAACATCATCCGTCGCTCGGGCGAGAACATCGCGGCGGCGGAGGTCGAGGCGACGCTGCTGGCGCACGAGAAGGTGGCGGAAGCCGCCGTCATCGCCGTTCCGGACGACATACGCGAGGAAGAGGTGATGGCCTGCATCATTCCGCGCGACGGCGCGGCGAAGGGCGAGGCGCTCGCGCGGGAGATTTTCGATTTCTGCAACGCGCGGCTCGCCTATTACAAACCGCCGGGCTGGATCGCCTTCGTGGAACGCCTGCCGAAAACCGGCACCCAGAAGGTGCAGAAGACCGAGGTGTTTCCTAAAGGCGTCGATCCGCGCGCGCTGGAGGGAACGATCGACCTGCGCGCGCTGAAAAAACGCAAATAGGCTTCCGACCTATTTGCGGCGCGACGCCTGGAGCGCGCGGATCGCCAGCACAAGCGCCCCCAGCATCGCGATGATCGCGACGATCTTGTCGCCGTCGAGGTTCATGCGGTCCTCCGGTTCAACGCCCGTAATGTAGGGGCGCGGGCCGCGAGGCGCCAGGCGCCATCTTTCAGAGATTGCGCGCGACGATTTCCTTCATGATCTCGTTCGTGCCTGCGTAGATGCGCTGACCGCGCGCGTCCGCATAGGCGCGCGCGACCGGATATTCACGCATGAACCCGTAGCCGCCATGCATCTGCACGCATTCGTCGAGGACGTCCGCCTCGACGTCGGTGAGCCAGTATTTGCACATGGCCGCCTCGTCGACCGGAAGGTCGCCATGCTCGAAACGGGCGATACACTGATCGAGAAAGGCGCCTGCGACCGTGATTTTCGTCTTGAGCTCGGCGAGGCGGAACCGCAGGTGCTGGAACTGCGAGATCGGCTGGCCGAAAGCCTGGCGCGCGTTCGCATAGGCAAGCGTCTCGCGGAAGGCGGCTTGCGCGCCCGCGAGCGCCGCCATGCCGACGAGCAGGCGCTCGCGCGGCAGCTGCGCCATCAGGTAGCGCAGACCCTCACCCTCCACGCCGAGCAGATTCGATGCGGGAATGCGCGTCTCGTCGAAGAACAGCTCGACCGTGTCCTGCGCCCTCTGCCCGATCTTGTCCAGCACGCGCCCACGCGAGAATCCGGGGCGGTCCGTTTCGACGAGAAACAGCGACTTGCGGCCTTGCGACATGCCTTCGACGTTGGCGAGCACGATCACGAGATCGGCATGCAGACCGTTGCTGATGAATGTCTTCTGGCCGCTGATGACATAATCGTCGCCGTCGCGCCGCGCAGTCGTTCGCGCGCCACGCAGGTCGCTGCCCGCACCGGGCTCGGTCATGGCGATGGACAACACGCAATCGCCGCTTACGCAGCGCGGCAGCCATGTTTGCTTCTGTTGCTGCGCGCCGTATTTGAGGATGTACGGCGCGATGATCTCCGAATGCGTGTAGAAGCCGGGCAAAGCGACGAAGGCGTTGGCGAGTTCCTCGATCACGACGCGCGCGTGGGCGAGCCCTGCGCCCGGACCGCCGTATTCCTCGGGAACCGATGCGCAGAGGAGACCCGCCGCGCCCATGGTGCGCCAGAGCGCGCGCGGCGCAGCGCCCGCGCGCTCCCAGTCCGCGTAGTGCGGCGTCATCTCGCGCGCGATCAGGCGTCGGGCGGCGTCGCGCAGCGCGTCGAGCTCGGTTTGCAGATCCGCGTCAGGCGCAGTCATCGCAGTCTCCTCACGCGCCGCCGTAAGCCGTCCAGCCGCCGTCGACCGGCAGGACGACGCCGGTGATGTAGGAGGCCGCATCCGAAACGAGGAAGGCGACGGCGGCGGCGATCTCATCGGGCGCGCCGAAACGGCGCATCGGCAGACGCTTCTCGACCGCGTCGCGGTTCGTCTTCCTGTCGGCGAACATTTCGTGCGCCATCGGCGCGTCGATGAAACCCGGCGCAACGCAATTGAGGCGCAGGCCGCGTGCGGCGAATTCGCAAGCCATGGTCTTTGTCAGGTGAATGATCGCAGCCTTCGATACGCCGTAACCGTTGGAGCTCGGAATGGCGCCAATGCCGGCGACGGAAGCGATATTGACGATGGCGCCGCCAGCCTTGCGCGCATGAGCATGGCGCGCCATCGCCCGCGAGACGAGATAGGTTCCGCGCAGATTGACGTCGACCACGCGCTCCCAGTCCTCGAGACGCTGATCGATGGTGCGCGCGATCGGCTCAGCGACGCCGGCGTTGTTGACGAGAATGTCGATCGCGCCCAGGGCCTCGGCCGATTGCGCCACAAGCGCGTCGGCGCCCTGCTCGGAGCCGATGTCGCAGGGCACGGCGATGGCGTCGCCGCGCACCTGCTTCACGGCGGCTGCGAGCCGGTCGACGTCGCGGTCGGCCAGCGCCACGCGCGCGCCGAGCGTTGCGAGCTGTCGGGCAATCGCCAGGCCGATGCCGCCGGCCGCGCCGGTCACCAGCGCGCGGCGGCCCGCCAAGGTCGCGAAGCCGCTCACGCCTTGCCCTTGGCGGCGCGCGCGCGGAACCTGTCGACGAGATCGCGGTGATCCTTGCTGACGTTGGTCAGCGCCTCATAAGCGAGGCCGACGTCCATCATGCTGGCGGCAAGCTGCTTGAGCGCGATATTCGTCGTGACCTTGGTCCAGCGGATCGCCTTGGTCGCTCCGTTGACCATGCGGTCGGCGAACGCGTCGACCGTCGCGTCCAGTTCGGCTGCCGGCACGCAGCGATTGATGAGGCCTATCTCCGCGGCGCGCCTGGCGTCGATCCGGTCGCCTGTGAACAGGAATTCCTTCGCGCGCGCAAAGCCGATGAGCTGCGGCCAGATCACCGCGCCGCCATCGCCCGCCACCATGCCGATCGAGACATGCGGATCGGAAAGATAGGCGGTCTCGGCGGCAAACGAGACATCGCAGAACAGGGCGAGCGTCGCGCCCAGACCGACCGCCGGGCCGTTGATGCGCGCGATCGTCGGCTTCTCGCATTCGATCAGCGAGAAGACGATGGCCTTGGCTTCGGTCACGGTCGTTTCGAACGTGTCCGGATCGTCGATCGCCGCCTGCATCCAGTCGACGTCGCCGCCGGCGCAGAAGGCGCGACCGGCGCCCGTCAACACAATCACGTCGGACTCGGGATCGCGCGCGGCGTCGTAGAAAACCTGCGACAGCTCGGTGTGCAGGCGCGCGCTGACGGCGTTCAGAACGTCGGGCCGGTTCATGGTCAGCGTCAGCACGCGGCCGCGACGGTCGATGCGGATCGTTTCGTAATCTGATTGCTTCATGTCAGCCTGCCTTTTCCTCTGTAACCTGTTTGCGCAATTCCGACTTCAGAACCTTGCCCATCGGGCCGCGCGGCAGAGAGCGGGCGAAGGTGATGCGGCGCGGAATCTTGTAGTCGGCAAGCCGGTCCACCAGAAAGGCGCGCAACTCGTCGACCGTCGCCGCCGCGCCCGGGCGCAGCACGATGAAGGCGTGTATGTCTTCGCCGAGCTTGGGATGCGGCACGGCGATGACGGCGGCCTCCTGCACGGCGGGATGGGCGAAGAAGTTCTCTTCCAGTTCGAGCGAGCCGATGTTGTGGCCGCCGCGGATGATCATGTCCTTCTTGCGGTCGACATGGAACAGGTAGCCGTCCGCGTCGATGTAGCCGATATCGCCGGTGAGCATCCAGCCGTCGCGCAGCGTGGCGCTGGTGAGCTCCGGTTCGTCGAAATATTCGCGCATGACGCTCGGGCTGCGCACCGCGATCTCGCCGGGGACGCCGGGGGGCAGGTCGTTGCAGGCGTCGTCGACGATCCGCACCTCCGACAACGGCCAGGGGCGACCGACCGTGCCGAGCTTCGTCAGATTGTCGGAACCGACCGCGACGGAGCCGGCGGGGCCCGTCTCGGTCATGCCGTAGGTCTGACGCAGCTCGACATGCGGGAAGGCGGCCGCCAGCCGCTTGATGACCTCGATCGACATCGACGCGCCGCCGTAGTCGAACAGCTTGATGCGGCTGAGATCGTCAACGCCCGGCCTGTAGGCGTCGAGCAGGAAGATGTAGAACGAGGGCGCGCCAATATACTTCGTCGTGCGCTCGCGCTCCATGCGTTGCATGATTTTCTGCACGTCTAGGCCCGGGTCGAGCACGGCGGCGGCGCCCGCCCACAAGGCCGGCAGGACGAGGCAGTGCAGCGCGGCCGTGGTGAAGAACGGGAAGAAGCTTTCGTACACGTCGTTCTCGTCGAGCGAGAGCGCGGCGGCGAAGCCGTAGGCGGCGACAAGCGTGCGCAATTGCGTCATAACCGCGCCCTTGGGATGCGCCGTCGTGCCGGACGTGAAGAGAATTTCCGACATGGCGTCGGGCGAAATCTTCGGCCAGCCGCCGGCGTTCGCGCGCCCGGCGTCGAAGACGGCGCGCCAGTCGAGCGCCCCGTCGCTCTGCGCGCCGATCGCGACGATCTCCCGCACGCCGGCCAGCCGCGGGCGCAAGGCCGTCAACGTCGGCGCGAGCGCTGTCGTGACGAACACGAAGCGGCAGCGCGCCTTGTTCACGACGTAGACGATTTCCTCCGGCGCGAATCGCGCGTTGATCGGCACGACGACCACGCCCAGACGGTGCAGGGCGAACATCGTCACGACAGCCTCCAGGCCGCATTCGTTGTCGAGCATGAGCCCGGCGTGGTCGCCCTGTGCAAAACCGAGACGTCGCAAGCCGTCGGCGAGCTTGGTCGCGCGCCAGCGCAATTGTTCGTAGGTGAGGCGTTCCTCGGCGCCGGAGGCGGACTGCGCCGTCAACGCATGGGCGTTCGGACGGCGCGCGGCGCGCTCGTCCAGCATGTCGATGACGGATCTGCCGACGAGTTCGTCCGGCAGGACGACGTCCCCCATTCGCCCCTCCCTCGCGCCGCCGGCCGGCGACCGGCCTGCGGCCGCCCGCGCCGCGTCGAGGCGGCGGCGGATCGTTATTCGATTTTCGATTCATTAGTCGAAATCGTTGACGGCGCCAAGTCCCGCTCCTATGAATCGGGGCGAGGCCGCAGCCAAGAACGCGGCTCAGGGAGGCGCACAATGAGACTTCTGCATTTGGCGACGGGTTTGCTGGCCGGGCTGCTCGCCGCGCCGGCGGCGCAGGCGGAAACGGCCACGGGCGCGGTCAAGATCGGCGTTCTGACCGACATGAGCGGCATTCTCGCGTCGGGCCTCGGCGCGGGCTCGGTGGACGGCGCGCGCATGGCGATCGAGGATTTCGGCGGCAAACTGTTTGGCAAGCCAATCGAACTCGTGTTCGCCGATCACCAGAACAAGCCCGACATCGGTTCGGCGATCGCGCGGCAGTGGCTGGACGAGGGCGGCGTCGACCTGATCGCGGACGTGGGGAATTCCGCCGTCGCGCTTGCCTTGCGCGAGCTCGTGCAGACCAAGGGCCGGATCGCGATGTTCGTCGGCGCGTCGAGTTCCGCGCTGACGGCGGCGGCGTGTTCGCCCAACACCGCGCAATGGAGCCACGACAGCTACATGTTCGTGAAGGCCCTGCCGACGCGCCTGCTGGCCGAAGGCAAGAAGACGTGGTTCCTCATCATCCAGGACTGGGCGTTCGGTCATGCCATGCAGGCCGATATTACGCGTGTGATCGCCGACGGCGGCGGGAAAGTGCTGGGCAGTGTGCGGCATCCGCCGGGCATGATGGATTTCTCCTCCATCCTGCTCCAGGCGCAGGGCTCCGGCGCCGACGTGGTGGCGTTCCTGAGCGCGGTGCAGGACCTGTCGACGTCGATCAAGCAAGCGCACGAATTCAATCTCGGCAAGGACGGCAAGCAGACGCTGTTCGCCCCCGCTTTCCTGCTGCCGGACGCGCACGGGCTCGGCCCGGCGGTGGCGCAGGGCATCAACTTCTCGACAGTCTGGTACTGGAACCTCAATCCGGACGCGCGCGCCTGGTCGCAGCGCTTCTTCGCACGCAACAAGGTCATGCCGGCTGAAGCGCACGCCGGAACATACAGCGCGGTGATGCACTATCTGAAGGCGGCGCAGGCGACGGGCGTGACCAAGGCCGACGTCGTGATGGCGAAGATGCGCGAGACGCCGGTCAAGGACTTCTACACCAACAACGCGAAGCTGCGCGAGGACGGCCGACTGATGCGCAACGCCTATGTCGCGCGCATGAAGACGCCGGCGCAGTCGAAGGAGCCGTGGGACTATTACGAGATCCTGTCGGAAATCCCCGGCGAGCAGGCGTTCCGGCCGGCCAGCGAGAAGGCCTGTCCGCTGCTGAAATGACGATCTCCGTGCGCCGCGACTTTGACGGGTCGCGGCGCATCCCCTATGGCGGACGGCGCTCCCTGCCACGCCGCCAGCGAATCGAAACGATCCAGATGCCGAAGCGACCCGCAAGCGCCCCGCGCGCCAAGCCCAGGGTGGAGGAACCGCCGGCGCCCGCGGCGGCGCGCAGGGCGGACGCCGGCGCCATACGCGCGCGCAAACCGAAACTGTCGCGGGTCGAGAAATCCGAGCGCACGCGCAACGCCATTCTGCAGGCCGCCGCCGAAATCATCGGCGAATACGGCTACGCGGACGCGTCGATCGCGCGCATCATGGAGCGCGCCGGCTTCGGGCATGGCACGTTCTACGCCTATTTCGACAGCCGCGCGGAATTGTTCGACCAGCTCCTGCCGCTGAAGGGCATCGAGGTGCTGGACCTGATGCACGAGCGCGTGAAGGGCTCGGCCGATCTGGTCGACATGGAATATCGGGGCTTTCTCGGCTTTCTCGAATTCGCACAGGAGCATCCCTGGTTCTTCCGCCTGCTGCACGAAGCGGAAGTGGCCGCGCCCGACGCGCACCGCCGCCACATGGAAAACATCATGGCGCGCTTCCGCCGCGCGTTGAGGCGCAGCTGGGATCGCGGCGAACTGCCGGGATACGAACAGAAGGAACTCGATACGCTCGCCTATCTGCTGATTTCCGCACGCGACTATGTCTATTCGCAGCATGTCGGCCGCAGCGCCGACGTCTCCACGGCCCTGCGCGATGCGGTGCAGACCTATCGCAAGTTCATTTCGTTCGGCCTGCGCGGCAAGGCCTGATCGGCGTTTCCTTGCCGGCGCCGTCCATGCGCGAAACCGGACCGCGGAACACGGCGCTCCCCCTCCGGCGGTCCGAACCTGTCGATTTCAGCTGACTTGCGGAAGCGTCAACAACTTTGAAGTTGTTGGTGCCCAGGAGAGGACTCGAACCTCCACGGCTTGCACCACTGGTACCTGAAACCAGCGCGTCTACCAATTCCGCCACCTGGGCCCGCGCGTCTCATACGGGGCGGCGCGCCGGGTTGTCAATTCGGATCAATGCATTTTCGCGTTCCGCGGCTGCGGCGCGCGCGGCGGGCCTATACAGAGCCTGCGCGCTCCTTTAGAGAATGCGGCAAAACAAACGGTTTTCGGGGCGAGAGATGGCGGAACATCCCGTGCGGAACGACAGGCTGGTCACGGTTTTCGGCGGCTCCGGCTTCGTGGGGCGCCACGTGGTGCGGGCGCTCGCACGCCGCGGCTGGCGCGTGCGCGTCGCCTGCCGGCGGCCCGACCTCGCCTTCCACCTGCAACCGATCGGCAAGGTCGGCCAGATCATGCCCGTGCAGGCCAATCTGCGCTATCCGGCCTCGGTGGCCGCCGCGCTGCGCGGGGCGGACGCGGTCGTCAATCTCGTGGGCGTGCTGGCCGAAGCCGGGCGGCAGAATTTCGAAGCCGTGCACGCCTTCGGCGCCAAAGCCGTGGCCAAGGCCGCCGCGGAAGCGGGCATCGACAATTTCGTCCACGTTTCGGCGATCGGCGCCGACGCCGATTCGACCGCCGCCTACGCCCGCACCAAGGCCCGCGGCGAGGCGGCCGTGCGCGAGGCGGTTCCCACGGCCATCGTCATGCGCCCGTCGGTGATCTTCGGGCCCGAGGACTTCTTCTTCAACCGGTTCGCGGCGCTCGCGCGGTTCCTGCCGGTGCTGCCGATTCTCGGCGCCGACACGAAACTGCAACCCGTCTTCGTGGGCGATGTGGCCGAAGCGATCGCCAGGGCGGTCGACGGGCAGGCCACGGCCGGCGCGACCTACGAACTCGGCGGTCCGGAGATCGCCACCGTGGGCGAAATCGTGCGCTGGGTGGCGCGCGAGACCGAGCGCACGCGCCTCGTGTTGCCGCTGCCGGACTGGGCCGGGCGGATGATGGCGTTCTCGACCGAAATGGCGTCGAAGTTCTCGCTCGGTCTGTTCCCGCCGCTGCTGACGACCACGCGCGATCAGGCCGCGCTGCTGCAGGTGGACAATGTGGTTTCGGCCGAGGCGGAAAAGGCCGGCCGCACGCTGTCCGGCCTCGGAATTGCGCCGGAATCGTTCCGCGCGATCGTTCCGTCCTATCTCTGGCGCTATCGCCGCGCGGGCCAGTTCGACCGCCGGCCGGATACGCTCAACGCCGGTTAGGTCGATTTCCGATCCGACCGGACCGGATCGAAAACGGGCGCCGGCTGCTCCGCCGCGATGCGTGGCGGCGCGATCATCTTGTGCATGCGCACCATGAAGGCCACGCCGAACAGCGGTGTGAGCAGGTTGACGATCGGCACGGCGACAAACGCGGCGATCAACAGGCCGCAGGCGAACAGGGCCACGCCGTGGCGCCGGCGCAATTCGCGCACTTCCTCGATCGGGCGATAGCGCAACGCCGCGAGTTCGAAATATTCGCGGCCGAGCAGGTAGGCGTTGGCGACGAAGAACACCAGCGCGTTGACGCCCGGCAACAGAAACAGCACCAGCGCCACCAGGTTGACGCCCAGCGACACGGCTGCGAAGCGCGCGGCGAGCCACGCCGCCTGCCCGGCCGGCAGCGCCGCTCCCTGCGCGCCCGGCGGGTAGACCTCGCGCTCGACGAGATCGGCGAGATCGTCGAGGAAGAAGCCGGCCACCAGCGAGGACGCGGGCGCGACCAGAAACGCCATGCCGACGAACAGGCCGACGCCCGTCAGAACCGTCAGAACTGTCTTCAGCCACGGCCAGGGGAACCAGTCGCCCGCCGCGATATTGCCGACGACGAGCCTGTCGAGGCCGAGCCACATGAGCGCGAGCAGCGCGAGCGTGAGCGCCAGCACCTTCCACAAGGTCGCGCGCCAAGGCGGCGTCAGAATCTGGTTGAGCGCGGCGTAAGCGGCCTGGAGCATGGGTAAGCCTCGTTGCGCCGCAAAATGGGGCGCGCTCCGCGCCTTTGCAAGAACCGGCGCCGGGAGGCCGCTACAGGCGCAAGCCGGTTCCGGCGTCGAACAGGTGCACGTCGCCGGGCGCGATGTCGAGAAGCTGCTGCTCGCCGGACAGCGGCGCGGCGCCGGCCGGCAACGCGAGCGCGAAGGCCGCGTCGCCAGCATGGCCATGCACCAGGCGTCCCAGCCCCAGTTCCTCCACCAGCTCCACCCTGAACGGCAACCCCGCGCCGTCCGGCCCCGGACGCGCGCGCTCCGGCCGCACGCCGGCGACCACGTCCAGCCCGAGCGGCGGGCCGAAATGGGCCGCGTCGTAGGCCAGCGGGGCGCCGTTCGAGAGCCGCACCAGACCCTGCGCCTCCACCCGTCCTTTCAGAAAATTCATCGGCGGCGAACCGAGAAATCCGGCGACGAACACGCTCGCTGGACGCTCGTAGAGTTCGAGCGGCGCGCCGACCTGCTCGAGCCTGCCCGCGCTCATCACCACCAGCATGTCGGCGAGCGTCATCGCCTCCAGCTGGTCGTGCGTGACGTAGATGGCGGTGACGCCGAGCCGGCGTTGCAGGCGACGGATTTCGATGCGCATCTGCACGCGCAGTTTCGCGTCGAGATTGGACAGGGGCTCGTCGAACAGGAACACCGAGGGCTTGCGCACGATGGCGCGGCCCATCGCCACGCGCTGGCGCTGGCCGCCCGACAGCTGGCGCGGCTTGCGCTTCAACATCTCGTCGGTGAGTTCGAGAATGCGCGCGGCCTCGCCCACGCGTTCGGCGATCTCGCTTTCCGGCGTCTTCAGATTGCGCAGCCCGTAAGCCATGTTGTCGTAGACGCTCATGTGCGGATAGAGCGCGTAGTTCTGGAACACCATCGCGATGTCGCGCGCCATCGGCTCGATATCGTTGACGACGCGCCCGCCGATCGAAATGCGGCCGTCGCTGATCGTTTCGAGGCCGGCGATCATGCGCAGAAGAGTCGACTTGCCGCAGCCCGAAGGACCGACCAGCACGCAGAAGGCGCCGTCCGGCGCTGCGAACGACACGCCCCTGACCGCCGTCACGCCGCCGGGGTAAACTTTCGAAACGTTGTCGAGAAACACGCCGGCCATCTATTTCTCCGTCTCGACAAGGCCCTTGACGAACAGTTTCTGCATGAGCACCACCACCAGCACCGGCGGCAGCATGGCGAGCACGGCGGTCGCCATCGCCAGTTGCCATTCGGTGAGCGCGTCGTGCGTCGCCACGATCTTCCTGATGCCGATGACGATGGTCTGCATGTCGTCGCGCGTGGTGATCAGCAGCGGCCAGAG
>ERZ1645187.3441-NODE-3441-length-13281-cov-8.972100_pt1 | contig 13281 bp, 7 predicted proteins | sample MGYA00575352_ERZ1645187 | MGnify/ENA primary metagenome ERZ1645187 (study PRJEB40837, sample SAMN11349314) | freshwater sediment metagenome | isolation source: river sediment | host: Sediment | place: India: Wazaribad , New Delhi | collected 2017-02-21 ...
CCGGCGGCGTCGGCGCCAAGTCGCGCATCGACTGGCTCAACAAGCAGTTCCAGAAGCTCGACATCCAGCTCGTGGTGCGCAATACCGACTACAACCGTTTCCAGGAAAAGATCCGCAAGGGGGCGGTGCAGATTTTCTATTTCGGCTGGAACGCCGACTACCCGGACCCGGAAAACTTTCTCTTCCTGCTCTACGGGCCGCAGGGCAAGGTGAAGCATTCAGGCGAGAACGCCGCCAACTACGCGAGCCCGGAGTACGACCGGCTGTTCGAGAAAATGCGGGCGATGGAGAACGGCCCCGAGCGCCAGGCCATCATCGACCGCATGCTGGCCATCCTGCGCGAGGACAGCCCGTGGATCTGGGGTTTCCATCCCAAGGATTACACGCTGCGGCATTCATGGCTGACCAACCGCAAGCCGACCAAGGTCGGCAACAACACGCTCAAGTATCAGCGCGTCGATACCGTGGCGCGTGAGCGGCTGCGTCGCGAATGGAACCGGCCGGTGTTGTGGCCGCTGGCCGTGGCCGTCGTGCTGGCCGGGCTGGTGGCGCTGCCGGCGGTGGTGAGCCACCGGCGGCGGGAACGCGGCCTGGCGCGCCAGGCCAGTTAGCTGGCTAGATTTGCACGAAGATACCCGCGAGGCGATCGCCGGCGCTGCGCTAGATCGTCAGGTCCAGTTTCTTCGCCAATACCGCCAGCGCCGCCAGGGCGCGGTCGAAGTCGAGTTCGCGCACGGCCCGGTCGATGGCGAAGTGGTCGAGGTCGGAGGCGGCCTTGATCAGTTCGCCATGGATATCGAGCAGATGCACCGCCGTCAATTCGCTGTTGCGCAGGGCTTCGGCCAGTTCGCGGCAGACCTCGGCCAGGCGGTCGGGATCGACGGCCCCGCGCGGCGAGCCTTCGGCGGCCGGCGGCGGCGCCGCCGCGGCCGCCGGCGCCTGGCGGGCCGGGATGTGGCGAAGCAGGACGGCCCACAAGTCCTCGGGATCGATGGGCTTGACCAGGAAGTCGTCCATGCCGGCGGCGAGGCACTGGGCGCGATCCTGGCTCATGGCGTTGGCGGTGAGGGCGACGATGGGCAGCCCGGCGTGCGCGGACGAGGCGCGGATCCGCCGCGTCGCTTCCAGACCGTCCATCACGGGCATCTGCATGTCCATCAGCACCAGGTCGTACTTCGTCCGGCCGAGCATGTCGATGGCGACCTGGCCGTTGTCGGCGACGTCGGCGTCGAGGCCGGATTCGTGGATCAGCCCGAGGGCGACGTCCTGGTTCGAGGGATTGTCCTCGACCAGCAGGATCCGCGCACCCTGCCGGCTCGCCAGCAGCCCGGTCATGGCGTCCGGCCGGTCGGCGGTGCTGGGTGCGACGATGCGGGCCTGGCCCAGCAGCATCATGGTGGTGTCGAACAGCATCGAGGGACTCACCGGCTTGATCAGGATGTGATCGATGCCGATGGCCTGGGCGTAATGCATGACGTCGTCGCGGCCGAAAGCGGTGACCAGCACGAGGCTGGGCGGCGGCGACAGCCCGAGGTCGACGATGGCGCGCGCCGTGTCGAAGCCGTCCCGCCCCGGCATCTGCCAGTCGAGAAAAACGATGGCGTAGAGGCGTTCCGCCAGGGCTGACTTTCGCACGGCGGCCAGCGCTTCGTCGCCGGACGCCGCCTGGGTCACCTGGAAGCCGATGTCGGTCAGCATGCTGTCGAGCACCTGGCGGGCGTTGGCGTTGTCATCGACCACCAGCACCGGCAGGCCGTGTGAACGCGGGTCCGGCAGCATGCGGCGCGGCGCGGCGGTGCCGAGGGACAGTCGCGCGGTGAACCAGAAGGTGCTGCCCCGCCCGGGCGCGCTGTCGACGCCGACATCGCCGCCCATCATGACGGCAAGGCGCTTGGCGATGGCCAGGCCGAGCCTGGTGCCACCGTACTTGCGGGTGGTCGAGGTGTCGCCCTGCTGGAAACTGTTGAACAGCATGGCTTGTTGTTCGGCGTCGATGCCGATGCCGGTGTCGCGCACCGCGAAGCGCAGGCGGACATGCTGCCTGTCGCGCTCCGACGCGCGCACGATGACGCAGATCTCGCCGTGCTCGGTGAACTTGACGGCGTTGGCGAGATAGTTGAGCAGTATCTGCCGGATGCGCAGCGAATCGCCGACCAGGTTGCGCGGCACGTCCGAGGACACGTCGAACACCAGCTCCAGATCCTTGGCGGAAATCTTGTCGGCGATCAGGCCGGCGACGCTGTCGAGCATCTGGTCGAGATTGAAGGCGGCCTGTTCGAGATCGAGCCGGCCGGCCTCGATCTTCGAATAATCCAGCACATCGTTGATGATGCCGAGCAGATGCTGGCTGGCGTCCTGGATCTTCCTGAGGTAGTTGCGCTGACGCGGGGTCATCTCGGTGCGCAGGGCGAGGTGCGACATGCCGATGATCGCGTTCATCGGCGTGCGGATCTCGTGGCTCATGTTGGCGAGGAAGGCGCTCTTAGCCCGCGTCGCCGCCTCGGCCGCGTCCTTGGCCTCGCGCATCGCGTCGGCGGTGGCGCGCTCGGCTTGGTGATAGGTGTCGAGCGTGCGCGCCAGTTCGCCGATCTCGGAATCGCCGCCGATATCGGCGAAGCCTATCTCCGTGTCGCCTTGCCGCAGCCGGTGGAGGCGGCCGGTCAGGGCGCGGACCGGCGCGATCACCTTGCCGCCGTAGAAGTACAGCAGGGCGAACAGGATCACCGCCAGGTTGACGACGTGGATGCCGAACTCGGCGATCTCGTAGGTCCGGATCTCCGCCGCCAGCCGCCGGTCCCGTTCCATGAAGCGGGCCTCGATGGCCTCCAGCGCCTTGGCGATGGGCGTGAGGATCGAGTTCTTGGCGTCACGGTAACGCTCGCCGTAGACCAGTTCGACCGCGCGGCCGGTGTCGCCGCGCCCTGCCGCCGCGGCCGCTTCGTTCTCGAGGCTGACCAGCGCGTCCGAGTTGCGCTTGCCGGTCTCGAACAGCGCCAGTTCCTCGCCGGTGGGACCGAGTGCGCGAAACTGCTCGATGGCGAGGTCGCGCGAGCGGGTGACCGTCAATTCGGTCTGGAAGTCCCGCCAGTAGCCCGACTCGCCGGTGGCGGCATAAGCGCGAATCGCGGCGGTCAGCGTATCGCTGCCATGGATGAACTCGTGGGCGAGGCGCTCCAGCGCGCGCCGCTGCTCGTCGGCGGCGTGCCGTTCGTCCATCTTGCGCTCCAGGACCACCGTGACGCCAATGCTGACAAGCGACAGCACCACGATGGTGAGCGTGACGAGCCGGTTGGCGCGACCGATGCGCATGGATGGCGGAATGGTGTAAAGCTTCATTCTATCGTGTCGTTTGCCGACGCCGACCGTCACCGCGCAAGCGAGTAGAATCTCCCCCGTTACAAAAGGAGAGTCGAGAGTCTCGTCACGAAAGGAGAGTCAGTTGTCGGACACCGACATCATGGCGAACAGGCAGCACGATGTGGCGCCGGCGGGAAAGGAACGCGCCAAGGTGATCCTGGTCGTCGACGACGCCAAGGAGAACCTGACGGTGATCGGCGAGCTGCTCGAGCCGTCTTACCGGGTGCGGCTGGCGCTGTCCGGCGAGCGCGCGCTCAAGGTGGCGCAGAGCGAGCCTCGTCCCGACCTGATCCTGCTCGATGTCATGATGCCCGAGATGGACGGCTACCAGGTCCTGGAGCAGTTGCGGCGGCTGCCGGCGACCCGCGACATCCCGGTGATCTTCGTCACCGCCATGGACGCCACCGAGGACGAGGAAAAGGGCCTCCATCTGGGCGCGGTCGATTACGTGACCAAGCCGATCCGTCCGGCCATCCTGCTCGCCCGCGTCGAGACCCACCTGGAACTGAAGCAGGCGCGCGACTGGCTGAACGACCAGAACACCTACCTGGAGGCCGAGGTCGGACGGCGCACCCACGAAAACGAACTGATCAAGGATGTCAGCCTCAACGCGCTGGCGATGCTGGCGGAAAAGCGCGACAACGAGACCGGCAACCATCTTCGTCGCACCCGCGGATACATGGAAACCTTGATGGCGCACTTGCGCCGGCATCCGCGTTTCAGTGACTACCTCGACGAACGCCGGCAAGCGCTGATCGCCAAGGCCATCCCGCTGCACGACATCGGCAAGGTCGGCATCCCGGACAGCATACTGCTGAAGCCGGGGCGCCTGACGCCCGGGGAGTTCGAGGTGATGAAGCATCACAGCCGGATCGGCGCCGATGCCATCGAGGAAGCGATTCGCCACGTGCTGGGCAATGGCGTCGGGCCGATCGAATCCGAGCGGATCGATTCCCCGGTGGCCTTCCTCGAAGTGGCCCGGCTGATCGCGCTCCACCACCACGAGAAATGGGATGGTTCGGGCTACCCGGCCGGACTGACGGGCGACGACATTCCGATCTGCGCTCGCCTGATGGCGCTGGCCGACGTCTTCGATGCCCTGATCTGCCGGCGCCACTACAAGGACCCGTTCCCGCTGGACAAGGTGGAGGCGATCATCCTGGAGGGGCGGGGCAAGCATTTCGATCCCGATGTGGTCGACGCCTTCTTCGAGTTGAAGGATCAGTTCATTGCCATTGCCCGGCGCTATCCCAATGCGACCGAATAGCGAGGACGACCAGGCCACCGAGTCGTCCCTCGCAGGGCACCGCGTGCCCCGGTTAGTCCCAAGAACACCATGAGCAGGAAATCCTGGGCGCTGTTTCTGATCATCAGTTTCTGCCTGCTCATCCTGGTATCGGCCCTGGTGCTCGCCTACGCGACGGTTGCCCGCCGCGCCCTGATAACCTCGTTCGTCGAGGAAGGCCGGCATCAAAAGGGCAGCTACGAACTGGCGATCGAGGGCACGTTCGAAAGTCTCCTGCAACTGGTGACGCTGCTGGCCGCGGACATGCATGTGCGCGATCTGCTGGTCGAAGGCAGTAAGGCAATCGAGGCCGAAGGCGGTGGCGGCGGCGGGCGGCGGGCCGCGGCCGCGCGTGCCCTGCTGCTCGCCGAGATCCGGCCAGGCTGGGAATTGCTGGAACGCAACCATGGCTCGCGGGTGATGCAATTCTCCGTCGGGCCCCGAATCGTCAGTTTTCTGCGTGTGCACAAGCCCGGGGAGTTCGGTGACGCATTGGCCGACCTGCGGCCGATCGTCGCCGACACCTGGCGCGAGAACCGCGTGCGCACCGGCATTGAGACCGGCAGGTTTTTCGTCGGCTTGCGGGCGGTGGCGCCGGTGCATGCACGGGTGACGACCAACGGCCAGCCGCCGGTCGGCACGCTGGAGGTGGGCGGCTCCTTCGATCATCTGTTCAAGGCGCTCGACCGACGACTGGACAGCGGTTTCGCGCTGCTACTGAAGGAGTCGGGAATGCCGTTCGAAGGGCGCTCGGCAGCGCCTTCCGATCCGCTGGATGCCGCCTGCCGGTGCCGGGTGGAGGCCGCGTCGCGTCCGGTGGCGGCTGCCCTGCACGCCTTGCTGGCGCACGGCGCGAGGGCCGTGGACATCACGGCGACCGAGACATCCTGGATCGAGGCTGGCGCGGAAAACCTCGCGGTCACGCGCTTCCCGGTGATCGACTATCGTGGCGGCCACCACGACAATGGCGCGCCGGTCGGCGCGATCATGATCTGGCGCAACGTCGATCGGGAAGTGGCCGCCCATCACACGGCGCTGCGCTGGCTGGTGGCGCAGGGCGCCATCGGTTTCGTGTTGATGGAGCTTCTCCTTTACTTCAGCCTGCGTGCCGCCATGGGGCGCCTCGAACGCGAAGTCGCCCAGCGCATCCACGCCTTCCAGGCCACCAACGACCAGTTGACGCGCGAGATGGCCCTTCACGCCGATACCCGCGCCAGACTGGCGGAGGCGGAACGATACTGGGAGATGGTGGCCGACAGCATCAACAGCCCGCTGATGGTGATCTCGGACGATCACGGGGTACGCCTGGCCAATGCCGCGGCCCGCAAGCTGGTCGGCGGCAATCTGCCGGAAGGCATCACCTGCCACCGCCTGAGCCATGGCAGCGACATGCCGTGTGCTGGCGAGGACCATCCCTGCCCGCTCGCCGGCGTGCTGGCGAGCGGCAGGCCGGCCACGCTAACCCACCGCCACGCCACCAGCCAGGGAACGACGGTCGTCGAACTTCATGCCTGGCCGCTGCGGGGCCGCGATGGCCGCGTGATCGGCATCATCGAAATCGTCGAGGACGTGACCGAGCGGCACCGGTTGCGACAGGCGGCCGCCCGCAACGCGATGATCCTGTCCATGGCGCAAAGGATCGCGGGCGTCGGCAGCTGGCATTACGACCCGCGAAGCGGCGAAATCGATTGTTCCAGCGAAATGCGCAGGATATTCGGCCTGCCCGACGACGGCAGCCGGGTGGACATGGCGCGGCTGCTTGCCTTGGTGGACGGGAACGACTTGTCGCCGCTGGATCGGGCCTGGCAGGCCAGCCTGGACGGTCGTCCGAGCGATGTCACGCTGCGCCTGCACGTCGACGGCGTCACGCGCTGGGTCCGGGCGCAGGCTCACGCCAGCGTGGATGCCAACGGGCGATTGCTCGGCGTGACCGGCACCGCGCACGACGTCACCGACCAAAAGCTCACCGAGGCGGCCTTGCAGGCCGCCAGTCAGGCCAAGAGCGACTTTCTGGCCAACATGAGCCACGAGATACGCACGCCGATGAACGCCATCATCGGCATGACCGATCTCGCGCTCCGGGCCGATCCGACGCCCCGGCTGCGCGACTATCTGGCCAAGATCCAGGGGGCGGCCCGGCACCTGCTCGGCATCATCAGCGACATTCTCGACGTATCGAAGATCGAGGCGGGCAAGATGAAGCTGGAACTGTCCGAGTTCGATCCGCGCGAGCTTTGCGACAGCCTGGCGCGGCAACTCGGCGACCAGGCCCGGCGCAAGGGTCTGAAGCTGGGGATCGAACTGGCGCCGAACATCCCGCGCCTGCTGCTGGGCGACGCGCAACGGTTGCAGCAGATACTGGAGAACCTGATCGGCAACGCCATCAAGTTCACCGAGCGGGGCGGCGTCGATGTCCGCGTCGGCATCGGCGAGTTCCTGACCCAGACTGTGATCGTCCGTTTCGACATCCGCGACACCGGCATCGGCATGACCGAGGAACAGCGGGCCGGGCTGTTCCAGAAGTTCCAGCAGGTCGACACGTCGAACACGCGCAAGTACGGCGGCACCGGCCTGGGCCTGGCCATCTCGCGGCGGCTTGCCGAGTTGATGGGCGGCGACATCACCGTCGAAAGCACGCCGGGCGTCGGCTCGACATTCTCGGTGACCGTGCGCCTGGGGCTGGGCACCACCCGCGTCGGGCGCGAGGAAGGCCGGGCGCTCGGCGACGCGGCGGCGGCCGGAACGCTGCGCTTCGATGCCCGCATCCTGCTCGTCGAGGACAACGAACTGAATCAGGAGGTGACGATCGAACTGCTCGGGCAAACGGGTGCGACGGTGGATATCGCCGACAACGGCGTCGATGCCATCGCGCGCGCGCGCGGCCAGCGTTACGACCTGATCCTGATGGACATCCAGATGCCGCTGCTCGACGGACTGGAGGCGACGCGCCAGATCCGGCGCCTGGAAGGCTATCGCGACGTGCCCATCATCGCCGTGACCGCCAACGCCTTCGACGAGGACCGCCAGCGCTGTCTCGAAGCCGGGATGGACGACCACATTGCCAAGCCCGTCGATGCCGGCGCGCTCTACGCCGCCCTGGTGCGCTGGCTGCCCGGGGCCATGGTGGCGGCGCCGCCCGAGGAACAGGCGAAGCCGGACGCGACGGCGCCGGCGGCCGACGCCGAGACCTGCCTGCGCCAGGCGATCGGCGCTGTGCCGGGACTGACTTTGGCGGCGGGGCTGAGGATCAGCAACAACTCCGCCGAACGCCTGGCGCGCTTTCTGGAAAAGTTCCGCATCGGACACGCCGGCGACACGCAGGCCATCGAAGAGCGGCTTGCCGCCGGCGAGCGCGACGACGCCCGCCGGATCGCCCACACGCTGAAGGGGCTGGCGGGCACCTTCGGTCTGGACGGCCTGCAGGCGGCGGCGGCGGAGTTGGAGGCGGCGATCAAGGCCGACGCAGTCGATGTCGCGGGTCCGCTCGAAAACTGCCGGCGCGTCCTCGCCACGGTCATGACGGCGCTGGCCGGCATCCAGCAGGCGACGGCGGCGAGCGTGGTCGAGTCAGGAAGCGTCGATTGGCCGAGCTTGCGCGGCGACCTGGCGACCCTGCGGCGACATCTCGAAAACGCCGAAATGATCGCCGGGCGGGATTTCGAAGCCTTGCGCGCGCCGCTGGCGGCGGTCGTCGGCCGCCGGATGGAGGCGCTGGCGGATCGGATCGGGAATTTCGAGTTCGACGAGGCACTGGCGACGCTGGACGCGATCATTGCCGACGAACCGCGCCTGCAATCGGGAGATTCCGGCGGGCATGGGGGCGACCATGGGTGACTGGAACGCAGGCAGCAGGCCGTTGGCCGGTATCCGCATGCTCATCATCGATGACAACGACGTCAATCGGCTGGTGCTGATGGGCATGGCCAAGCATGAGGGCGCGCTGGTCACGGCGTACGACAACGGAACCGATGCCGTCGAGGACGTGGCGCGGACGGGCGGCAAGGCATTCGATGTCGTCATCACCGATATCCAGATGCCATTGATGGACGGCTACGAAACGACCCGGCGCATCCTTGCCCTGGCCCCGGATCTGCCGGTGCTGGGGCTGTCGGCGCATGTCTCCGGCAACGACACCGGTGATTGTCTGCGTGCCGGCATGCGCGAATGCCTGGCCAAGCCGCTGGACATGCCGGCGCTGATTGCCGCCGTGTCGCGCCATGTCGGGAAGCAAGCCGTGCCTGCCGGAGAGGTGCCGACGCCGGTCGTCGAATCGTCCACGGCGGCGGTCGGCGAAGGCAGCGCGCTGATCGACTGGGGGCAACTCGAAGCGCGTTATGGCGGCAAACCTGCCTTGCTGGCCCGCTTGCTCGCCATTCCCGGACAGAAGTATGCCGACCGTCCCGAGCGCCTGCGGGCCGCGGCGCGGGCCGGCGACATCGAGGAATTGCGCGAACTGGCCCACGCGACCAAGGGCATGGCCGGAGAACTGTTCGCCGAACCGCTTCGGGCGGTCGCGCTGGACACGGAGATGCTGGCCCGCGACTTCCGGCGGGAAGCCTGTGCCCGGGCGGAAGCGTTGGCGGATGCGTTTGGTGCTTTTCTCGCGGAACTCGCCGCAAGACGAGAAAACCGCTGATGCTTTTCAGCAGCCCGGTCCCCTGGAAGGGACGGGCGGCAGGGCACGCGATCCCTTACCAATGCGCATCGCAAGGGTAAGCACGACCCAGCATCCAGGCCGATGTACCGGAAACGGTGACTGCACGGGGACAATTCACATTTTCCGCACAGTCCGCAAAACTGCGCCACGGCTGCACCAAATGACAAGGGGCTAACGATTTTTACTCGCTAGCCCCTTGAATTTGTTGGGGTGGCTGATGGGACTCGAACCCACGACGACCGGAATCACAATCCGGGACTCTACCAACTGAGCTACAGCCACCACCGAAAAACTTTGTCCTGGCCCGCCCGGCGAGATTCGAACTCACAACCCCCGGCTTAGAAGGCTAACAATCTGAGTCTTAACCTTTTAATTTTATTAGATAAGTCGGCATACCCGCACCACCGAAATATCTAGCTAAATCGAGCATTGCCTAACATTTTCTTCACAGCGCCGCAGCCGAAAAGGCGTGGCGCCATGAACGTCGAATTATAGCGGCAACCATTTTTTCACGCAATTCCGGGGGGGTAGCCTGGTAGTGTCTCAGTTTGAAATTTCGGGTATCCGATTTCCGTGATTGAAACGGGTTCATAACTCTCCGTTCTCGATCATGCGGATGAGTGTTGAAATGTCGGCTCCGTAGTTCTTCTCCGGTTTTTCCGAATCGGTTGATTTCGGAATATACGGCTTCGGTTCTGCTAACGGTTTCGGTGTCATCCGAGCAAACGAATCGCCCATCTCGAAGTTCTTGATGTTGCCGGGTAGCCCATACTTCACTACTGGCCCCTGTTCAGCAGGCCGTCTTTCCTTGCGCTCAAACTTTGGCCGCGACAGTTTGTGCTTATGAGCGCCCTCGGCGAAGAGAATCTTGGCTCGCAGCGCCTCGAAGCTGTAACCCCGGCCAAGACGATTCATGACGCGAATCAGGCTGTTCAGGCTCTCGGTGTAGGCGTTCGTGACGGGATGATTGAAGTAGTTGAGGATCGGCATCGTCCAGTTGCCCCACGCCCGCTCGATGTCGGCGAAGGCGTCGACAATCTCGGATGGAATGCTTTTCTGCCACTGGATGAACTTGGCCTGAGCCTCGTCTGGAGACTCAGCATCGTAGATACCGAAAAACTGTTCCTTGAGCTGGTAGGCTTCACCAAGCTCTGGGTAGTTCTTCGTCCAGCCGTCTAGGTTCAACCGTTCCTTCTCATTCAGGTCGCACTCGCGCTTGAGTAATACAAAGCGGTCGTGCATCAGACCGCGACGTTGTTTTAGTGTCAGGGACTCGCGCAAGCTCTTTCTGACACGCTCCATCGCATCATTCGCCATACGGACGACGTGGAACTTGTCTACCACGATCTCGGCCTGCGGAATGACCGCTCGGACAGCATCGCGGTACGGCGTCCACATATCCATGGCGACGTACTGGATGCGCTCCTTGCATTCCAAGTGGTGCAGGAAGCGCACCACAGTATCCTTGTTGCGGTTCGGCAGTAGCTCGACGATGGTGTTGTTCTGGATGTTGGCGATCACGCCACGCGGCTTGATGAGGTGGATTTCGTCAATGCCCATCCATTTCGGCGTCTCGAAGCGGATGGTCTTTTCCAACTCGTCCACATAGTCGCTGAACACGGATCGGACGGTGAATTCCGTGCAACCGACCTCTTCTGCGATGCTGGCGAAGGTGCGTTTTATGGCTTGCTTGCCCATCCACTGAGCAAGCCGCTTGGTCATCAAACGCTTCTCGTCGATCTCAGGCAGCGCCTCATAGAAGGTCTTGCCGCACCCCCGGCACTGATAGCGCCGGGTGTTGATGTAGAGGCCAACACGCCGCCCGTGCATCGGCAAGTCTTTGACCATCTGTTCCCGGCGACCAAAGCCTACGAGGCTGCTCGATTGACAGTGCGGACATGATTTGGACGATTCTGCTGCTTCAACGTCAACGTGGTAGTCGTGTTCGTTCTCTTGGATGCCCAGCACCTTGTAGCAGGGCAGATTCAGGATGTTGGCTGGCACAAATCATGGCTCCAACGAAGGGGAGTCAAACACCGCTCGATCCTCCGCCGTGCCGTGGTCAATCTCATGGCAGTAATTCGGGGGAGGCAACTGGTCAGATGGATCAATCCAGCTTGGCACGCCGCAATACTTGCAGGTGAACGGTGCTTTATGCTCTCCCACAACCAGAAAGCCGGACTCGTTGAACTTGAACTCAGGAAGCGCCCAGCGATGTGCGCCCGCTAAGGATGTCGTCGATGCGCTCGTCGGTAAAGTGCTCATGTTTCATGATTACAGATCCATTCCACTGTCGTGGCTTCGATCCTTTTCTGGCGGAGGAAGAATTGCTTCTGCATCCGGGTGGCACCCGGCGAGGAAATCCATCATCTCCGTGGCGTCCTTAGAGAGATAGAAGCGCACCATCTTCTCGTTGAACTCCTGCGCCTTGGCAGCGGGCACACTGATGGCGTCGATGCCGTGAGACATGAGGACGCCGTTCATCATGAAGCGAGACGTGCGCTTGTTGCCGTCGAAGAAGAATTGCTGCAATGCGCCGAACAGAAAGAAAGCCGTTGCACGTTCAAATGGTTTGCACTCTTCCAGTGCTGTCACGCCTTCGCTGAACACTCGGTTCAGTTCCGGTGCGCCGGGGAGTGTCGGCAGCGGTGTGTAGCGCCCACGCTCGCCGAGACCAATATCCGGCGTGTAGTTCGTCTCCTGCCCTTCGCCACGGAACATGCCCCATTCCAAGGCTTCCTTGCGAGCGACAATGCCGTTCAGTTCGATGAACACGGTCTTGGTCAGGGAGAACTGACCGCTCTTGACCATCGCCAGCAGGCGCTTGGAGCTTTCCGCGAGGTGCAGAATTTGCTCTTGATCGGAAATCTTCCGTCCGCCGATAGTCACACCGTCCAGCAGGGTCTTGACCTCGGGGAAGGTGAAGGGATTGCCTTCGAGCACCGAAGCGTCCCAGACAAACTCAGGCAACATCTTGTGGAAGCGGAAGCAGACCCGCTCAAGTGAGTGAGCCGGAGCGGAAGTTGGCACTGCCGATCTGTCCCATCGGAAACCAAGCGCATCAAAAAGGGTCATGTCGCTGCACTCTATCAATCATTGAACACGGCTTTATGATAGCAATACATGGCTGGGGGCTGTTCACAACCACTTGAATATGGCCATATCCTGACTTTTCGGCGGAGTCGGGATGAATCGAAAGATGCTGGCCCTGCTGCGCGGCGAGGCTTGATGCTGCTGGTCGATACCAATGTGCTTGCCGACGTTCTGGAGGATGATCCGGAATGGGCGAACTGGTCCATCGGCCAGTTGCGGGCGCAGTCCAGGATTCATCGCCTGGCCATCAACCCGGTCATCTATTCGGAAGTGTCGCTGACATTCTCGACGGTCGAGGCCCTGGATCGCGCCATCGATGACCTGGGCCTGGCGATGATCGAGATTCCCCGCCCCGCGCTGTTCCTGGCCGGCAAGGCATTTGTGCGCTATCGCCGACGAGGCGGGAAGAAGAGCAACGTGCTGGCCGACTTCTTCATCGGCGCACATGCCGCCGTCGCGGGCTACACCGTGCTGACCCGGGACACGCGGCGATATTCGACGTATTTCTCCGGCGTCAGCGTGGTGAGCCCAGCACCCGGTGCCGGATAGTTCTTCGTCCGGCCATCGGGGCTGCGCCACTCGATCGATGATTGCATTTTGCTTGCAAATGTAATCCGGCCTGACCATCGAATCCCTGCGGACCATCAAGTAACCCCTGCCCCGGCTCCGGCCGGGGTTTTTCTTTCTGTTGCTACCAATTTGGTAGCATGATAGAGTAACTACATGCGAGTCATTTCGATATCCGCCTTGCGGGCGTTTTGGGAGGCCAATCCCGATGCCGAAACCCCGTTGCGGTCTTGGTATGCGCTGGCCAGCCGGGCAATCTGGAAGACTCCGGCCGACATCAAGGAGGCTTACCGGAATGCCAGCTTCACGGGCAATAACCGCG
>ERZ1645187.3442-NODE-3442-length-13281-cov-6.779147_pt1 | contig 13281 bp, 13 predicted proteins | sample MGYA00575352_ERZ1645187 | MGnify/ENA primary metagenome ERZ1645187 (study PRJEB40837, sample SAMN11349314) | freshwater sediment metagenome | isolation source: river sediment | host: Sediment | place: India: Wazaribad , New Delhi | collected 2017-02-21 ...
CTGACGAAACCCGCCGGCGGCGGTGGCCGGCGCGGCGGGCGGGCAGGGCGCGTCAGCGGCTGAGCCCCGCCGCCTCCCGCGCGAGCGCCTCGATCCCGGCCCAATCGCCCCGGGCCAGCAATGCCTCGGGCGCGAGCCACGAGCCCCCCGCGCAGATCACATTGGGCAGCGCAAGATAGTCGGGCGCCGAGGCCAGCGTGATCCCGCCGGTCGGGCAGAAGCTGACCTGCGGCAGCGGCCCGCCGAGCGCCTTGAGCGCGCCCGCGCCCCCCGAGGTCGCGGCTGGGAAGAATTTCAGCATGTCATAACCCCAGTCGAGCGCCTGCATGACCTCCGAGGCAGTGACCGCGCCGGGCAGGAGCGCGAGCCCCTCCTCCTCGGCGGCGCGCACCAGCCGCTCGGTGAGCCCCGGCGAGACGCCAAACCGCGCGCCCGCGGCCTTCGCGGCCTTCACATCGGCGGGTGTGAGCAGTGTGCCCGCGCCCACCACCCCGCCCTCGACCTCGGCCATCGCCCGGATCACATCGAGCGCGGCGGGGGTGCGCAGCGTCACCTCGAGCGCCGGCAGCCCCCCCGCGACGAGCGCCCGGGCCAGAGGCTGCGCGAGTGCGGCGTCCTTGACCACCAGAACCGGGATGATCGGCGCAAGGCCACAGAGCGCGCGCGCGGCGGCGGATTGTTCGGCGGGGGTCATGCAAGATCCTTTCGTCGCGATGGCGGAGAGGGCAAAAGAGCGTATTTATGCCAGGAAGAAACGCAGGGTCTTCTTCTTGGCCCAAATACGCAAAATTCCACGGGTTTCATCAAACCACCACGCTCGCGCCGGAGATGGCGGGGCCGACACTGCGGCGGAAGGCGGCGAAGAGTTCGCGCCCGAGGCCGTGGTCATTGGCGCTCAGATCGGGGGTGGCGGGGGCGCGGGTCTCGAAGCCCGGGGTCAGGCAGGTGAGCTCGCCTGCCTCCGCGTCGAGCCGGATCAGATCGCCGTCGATGAGACGCGCGAGCGGGCCCGCCGAGCTCGCCTCGGGGCTGACATGGATCGCGGCGGGCACCTTGCCCGAGGCGCCCGACATCCGCCCATCGGTGACCAGCGCGACCTTGAGCCCGCGCCCTTGCAGGACCGAGAGCGTGGGGGTGAGCGAATGGAGCTCGGGCATGCCGTTCGCGCGCGGGCCCTGAAAGCGGACCACGACCACGGTATCGGTGGTGAATTCGCCGCGTTTGAAGGCCTCTTTCACCGCCTCCTGATCCTGGAAGACGCGCGCGGGCGCCTCGACGAGGCGGTGTTCGGGCGCCACGGCCGAGACCTTGATCACCCCGCGGCCGAGATTGCCCTTGAGCTCCTTGAGCCCGCCCTGCGGCTGGAAGGGGGCGGCGGCGGGGCGCAGGATCTTGTCGTTGAGGCTCTCGCGCGGGCCCTCGACCCAAGCGAGCCCCTCGGGCCCGAGGCGCGGCTCGGTCAGATAGGCGGCGAGCCCGTCGCCCGCGACGGTCTTTGCATCCGGGTGCAAAAGCCCCGCGCCCAGGAGCTCGCGGATCAGGAATTGCAGCCCGCCCGCGGCGTGGAAATGGTTCACATCGGCCAGCCCGTTGGGGTAGACCTTGGCCATCAGTGGCACCACCGCGGAGAGCGCGTCGAAATCCTCGAGGTCGATCTCGATGCCGGCCGCGCGCGCCATCGCGGGCAGGTGCAGCACGAGGTTCGTCGAGCCCCCCGTTGCCATCAGCCCGACGATGCCGTTGACGAAGGCGCGCTCGTCGAGGATCTCGCCGGCGGGGCGGAACTCGTTGCCGAGCGCGGTGATCTCGGCGGCGCGGCGCGCGGCGGCGACGGTCAGCGCGTCGCGCAGCGGCGTGCCGGGGTTGACGAAACTCGCGCCCGGCAGGTGCAGGCCCATCACCTCCATCAGCATCTGGTTGGTGTTGGCGGTGCCGTAGAAGGTGCAGGTGCCCGGGCCGTGATAGCTCGCCATCTCCGCCTCCATGAGCCGCTCGCGGCCCACTTCGCCGGTGGCAAACTGTTGGCGAACCTTGGCTTTTTCATCGTTCGGCAGGCCCGAGACCATCGGCCCCGCGGGCACGAAGACCGCCGGGATATGGCCAAACGTCGCCGCCGCCATGATCAGCCCCGGCACGATCTTGTCGCACACGCCAAGGTAAAGCGCCGCGTCGAAGGTGTTGTGCGAGAGCGCCACCCCGGCCGCCAGCGCAATCACATCGCGCGAGAAGAGCGACAGCTCCATCCCCGGCTGGCCCTGCGTCACGCCATCGCACATCGCCGGCACCCCGCCTGCCACCTGCGCGGTGGCGCCGATCTCGCGCAGCGCCGCGCGGATCTGCGCGGGGGTGCTCTCATAGGGCTGATGGGCCGAGAGCATGTCGTTATAGGCCGTCACGATCCCGATATTGGGCGCGCGCCCGGCCGCCAGCGCGGGTTTGTCGGCGCCCATCGCGGCATAGGCATGGGCCTGGTTGCCGCAGCTCAGATGCGCGCGCGCGGGCCCCGCGGCGGCGGCGGCGCGGATCCGGGCGAGATAGGCCGCGCGCGGGACCTCCGAGCGCGCGCGGATCTTGTCGGTCACGCGGGCGAGGGTGGCGTTGAGCGGCGGAAAATCGGGCATGGAGCTCTCTCGATCGGTCTCGGGCCGGGGCAGGGCGCCGCGGCGGTTGGGCTCTATCTAATGCGTTAGCGCTAACAAATCAACTCTTCACCCCAGCCGCCAGTTGACCGGGCGCCTTGACCCGAGGGCAAGGGCGATTCCGCGAAATCGTGCGAGAATGAACCATTTTTTGCCACAATGCGCGCGCAGCATGCAAGCCGAGCCAGAATGGTCGAACCGGAGGCAAAGCCATGAAACCGCTGCTGAAACCGATCCGTCTCGTGGGCGCGCTGGGCGTTCTCGCGCTGCTTGCGGCCTGTGGGGGGGGCGAGCCCGCCACGCGCAGCCTGAGCGCGGCCTCGGATCTGCCGCAGGTGAGCGCGGCGGCGCTCGCGCCGATGTGGAACGTGGTGGGCGTGAGCATTGATGTGCCGCAAAGCCTGCATGTCTCGGAGGCGAACCTTTATTACCCGATCGCCGATATCGTCTGGCGCGGCGAGGCCCGTGGCGACCGGCGCGCGCAGGTGCGCGAGATTTTCACCGATGCCGCGACGCGCGCCACCGAGGGGATGCACAAGGGCCGCCCGGTCACCGTCGATATCGAGGTCACCCGTTTCCACGCGGTCACCGAGAAGGTGCGCTACACCTTCGGCGGCACTTACAGTATGAAATTCCTCGTCACGTTGCATGATGCGCAGACCGGCGAAGAGATCGGCGCGCCGCGCTTTGTCGATGCCTCGCATCCGGCCTCGGGGGGGCAGAAGGCGATCGATGAAGAGGCGCGCGGGCTGACCCAGAAGGTCGTGGTCACCGATTTCCTCTCCAAGGCGATCGCGGCCGAGCTTGCGCGGCCCGTCTCCGCGCAGGGCGAGGCGATCGCCTCGGCCCAGTGAGCGGCTTCTCTCGGCGGCCAAAACGCGTTAGAGGGGGCGGGAACGCCCCCTTTCTCATGCGGTTTCCAGATGAATGAACAGATTTCCCGCCCGGTCGTGCGGCTGCGCCCCAAGGCCGAGGCCCGCGCCATCCGCCATGGGTTCCCTTGGGTCTATGCCGATGAGCTGGTGACCGACCGGCGCACCTCGAACCTCGCCCCCGGCGCGATCGCGACGCTCGAAGATGCCGAGCGGCGCCCGCTTGCCACCGTCACCGTCAACACCGCCTCGAAGATCATCGCGCGCGTGCTCGACCGCGACCCGGGCGCCGAGATCACGCAAGCCTGGCTCACCGCGCGCCTCGCCCATGCCCAGGCGCTGCGCGAGCGGCTCTTTGACGCGCCCTTCTACCGGCTCGTCCATGCCGAGGCCGACGGGCTGCCCGGCGTGATCATCGACCGCTTCGGTGACACCGCGGTGATCCAGCCCAATGCCGCCTGGGCCGAGGCCCATATCGAGGCGCTCGCCGCCGCGCTGGCCGAGGTCGCGGGCGTCACCACCATCGTCAAGAACGGCTCGGGGCGCGCGCGCGGGCTCGAGGGGCTGGCCGAGGAGATGGTCGTGCTGAAAGGCGCGGTCACGGGGCCGATCGAGGTGCCGATGAACGGCGCGCTCTACATGGCCGATGTGATGGGCGGGCAGAAGACCGGCCTCTTCTACGATCAGCGCCCGAACCATGCCTTTGCCGCGCGGCTCGCGCGCGGCGCGCGGGTGCTCGATGTCTTCTCGCATGTCGGCGGCTTTGCGCTCGCCTGTCTGGCGGGCGGCGCCGAGAGCGCGCTCGCGGTCGATGCCTCGGCCGCCGCGCTCGGGCTGGCCACGCAGGGCGCCGAGGCGATGGGGGCGGGGGCGCGCTTTGCCACCCGTCAGGGCGATGCCTTCGCCACGCTCGAGGCGCTCGCCGCCGAGGGCGCGCAATTCGATCTGGTGATCTGCGACCCGCCCGCCTTCGCCCCGGCGAAATCGGCGCTTCAGGCGGGCTTGCGCGCCTATGAGCGGATCGCGCGGCTCGCCGCGCCGCTCGTCGCGCCCGGCGGCTATCTCGGGCTCTGCTCGTGCTCGCATGCGGCCGATCTCGCGCAGTTCCGCGCGGCCTCGGCACGCGGCATCGGCAAGGCCGGGCGGCGCGGGCAGCTTCTGCATACCGGCTACGCCGGCCCCGATCACCCGATGCTGCCGCAGCTCGCCGAATCGGGCTATCTCAAAGCGCTGGTCTTCCGGCTCGATTGATGCGGCTCTTGCTCGACGCCTGTGTGCTGGTGCCGACCGTGCTGCGCGAGATCCTGATCGGGGTCGCGCGGCGCGGGCTTTATGAGCCGCTCTGGTCGGCGCGGATCCTGGAGGAATGGGCACGCGCGGCGGCCCGCTTCGGCCCCGCGCAAGAGGCGCTCGCGCGCGGCCAGATCGCGCTTTTGCGCGCCGAATTTCCCCGCGCCGAGGTGGCCGCGCGCCCGGGCCTCGAGGCGCGCCTGCACCTGCCCGATGCCAACGACATCCATGTCCTCGCCGCCGCGATCGCGGGCCATGCCGAGGCGATCGTGACCTTCAACGCGGCCGATTTTCCGCGCGGCGTGCTGGCGGGCGAGGGGCTCGCGCGGCGCGACCCGGATGGGCTTTTGTGGGAGCTCTGGTCGGGCGACCCCGCGCCGGTGGCCGAGGTGGTCGAGGCGGTGCGCGCCGAGGCCGAGCGGCTCTCGGGCGAGGCGCAGCCCCTGCGCGCGCTCCTCAAACGGGCGAAACTGCCGCGCCTTGGCAAGGCTTTGGGCGCATGAGGCTCGGGTTTGTCAGCCTCCCCACCCGCGGCGCGGCGGATCAGCTGCTGGCCGAGCTCGCGCGGCGCTGGGCGGCAGCGGGCCGCCCCTGCGTGGCGCTGGTGCGCGCGGCCCCCGAGGCGCTGGACCCGGCGCGGCCCTGCGAGATGGCGCTCGAACTCTGGCCCGGCGGCCAGATCTATCCGATCTCCCAAGACCTCGGCCCGGGCGCGGAGGGCTGCTCGCTCGATGCCGGCGCGCTCGAGCTTGCCGCCGCCGCCGCCGAGACCGCGCTCGCCCGCGCCCCCGCCGGCGCGCCGCTGATCCTCAACAAATTCGGCAAGCAAGAGGCCGGCGGCCACGGCCTGCGCCCGCTGATCGGCGCGGCGCTGGCCGAGGGGCGGGCGGTCCTGCTCTCGGTGCCGCCCGAAACCCGCGCGGCCTTCGAGGCCTTTGCCGAGGGGCTCGGCGCGGAACTTCCGCCCGAAATCGCGGCGCTTGACGATTTCTTGCGCGCCTGAGCCCGCCCGGCGGCTTCGGCGCTTCCCCCCCCGCGCGCGTCGCGCTAGACTTTTCGGCGAATGCCCGCTAGAAGGCGACCGTTAGCGCTAACGGTTGCCGTTGGCCGCGTCCCTTCCGCGCCTCCCCGCGCGGCCCCGTTCTGGAGTCAATGGAGTTCCAATGGTCTCGCGCGTCATCCCTGTGGACCCTTTCGATCTCGTGGTGTTCGGTGCCACTGGCGACCTCGCCAGCCGCAAGATCCTGCCCGGCCTCTATCGGCGCTGGTTCGCCGGCCAGATCCCCGACGGCGCGCGGATCATCGGCGCGGCGCGCACCGAGATGGACCGCCCGGCCTTTCTCGACTTCGCCCGCAAACAGATCGACGAACATGTCGGCGCGACGAAACACGACCCCGCGCAGATCGCAGCCTTCCTCGATATCCTCGATTATGTGCCGATCGACGCGATGGGCGAGGCGGGCTGGGAGGAGCTGCGGCTGAAACTGCGCCCCGAGGCGATCCGGGCCTTCTACTTCTCGGTGGGGCCGGCGCTCTTTGGGGCGCTCGCGACGCGGCTCCATGCCCATGGCATCGCCACCCCCGAGGCGCGAATCGTCGTCGAGAAACCCTTCGGCCGCGATCTGGCCTCGGCGCGCGCGCTCAACGCCACGCTCGCCGCGCATTTCGACGAGGCCCAGATCTACCGGATCGACCATTATCTGGGCAAGGAAACCGTCCAGAACCTGATGGCGGTGCGCTTTGCCAATATCCTCTTCGAGCCGCTCTGGAACGCGCAATTCGTCGACCATGTGCAGATCACCGTGGCCGAAACCGTGGGCGTGGGCGGGCGCGGCGCCTATTATGACCGCTCCGGCGCGATGCGCGACATGGTGCAAAACCACCTGATGCAGCTTCTGTGCCTGATCGCGATGGAGCCGCCCTATCACTTCGACCCCGATGCCGTGCGCGATGAAAAGCTCAAGGTTATCAGGGCGCTGCAACCCGTTCCTCAGACGGATATCGTGCGCGGCCAATATCTTGGGCAGCGCGCGAAGGGGGGGTGCGACACCGATCAGCCGGGCTATCTCGAGGATGTCGGCGACGCGGAGTCGCGCACCGAGAGCTATGTCGCGCTGAAGGCCTATGTGGCGAACTGGCGCTGGAAGGGCACGCCGTTTTACCTGCGCACCGGCAAGCGGCTGCGCGCGCGGACCTCGGAAATCGCGATCACCTTCAAGGAGCCGCCGCACTCGATTTTCGACGAGGCCGATGAGAGCTGGCGCGAGAATGTGCTCGTCATCCGGCTGCAGCCGAACGAGGGCATGAACCTCAAGATGATGATCAAGGAGCCGGGCCCGGGGGGGATGCGCCTCGTGCAGGTGCCGCTCGACATGTCCTTCGCCGAGGCGCTGGGCGAGGAGGGCACCGACATCCCCGACGCCTATGAGCGGCTGATCATGGATGTGATCCGGGGCAACCAGACGCTGTTCATGCGCGGCGACGAGGTCGAGGCGGCCTGGGCCTGGACCGACCCGATCATCGCCGGGTTCGAGGCGCGCGGCGACAAGCCCCAGCCCTATGATGCGGGCAGCTCGGGGCCTGAGGATGCGCTCATGCTGATGCATCGCGATGGCCGTCGCTGGAGGGAAATTCGCGAATGAATTTCGTCGCTTACGCAGATCGTGAGATGATGATGCTGGCGCTGGCCGACCGCATCGCGGGCGAGCTGCGTCAGGCGCTGGAGGGCGAGGGGCGGGTCACGCTCTCGGTGCCGGGGGGCACGACGCCGGGGCCGGTCTTCGATATCCTCTCGGGGGTCGAGCTCGATTGGTCGCGGGTCGATGTGCTGCTCAACGACGAGCGTTGGGTGCCCGAGACGAGCCCGCGCTCGAATACCGCTCTGGTGCGCGCGCGGCTTTTGCAGGGCCCGGCGGCGGCAGCGCATCTGGTGCCGCTTCATGCGCCGACCGAGGCGCCCGAGGCGGCGCTCGGCGCGCTTGCCGAGGGGGTGCGCGCCGTGCTGCCGATCCGCGTCTTGCTCCTTGGCATGGGCGAGGACATGCACACCGCCTCGCTTTTCCCGGGCGCCGACCGGCTCGCCGAGGCGCTCGCCCCCGAGGCGCCGCCGCTGATGGCGCTGCGCGCCGAGGCCGCCGGCGAGCCGCGCATCACCCTCACCGCGCCGGTTTTGCGCGATGCGATGCATTGCCACATCCTGATCACCGGCGCGGCCAAGCGCGCCGCCCTTGACCGCGCCGCGAAACTGTCCGAGGCAGAGGCACCTGTTTCGGTCGTGCTGAAGACCGCCACCATCCATTGGGCCCCGTGATGAACCGCTTTTCCGACCTGCTTGCCTATGCCGAGACCGTCAAATCGCGGCCGATTTTGCGATTGTTCGAAAATGACAAGCGCCCCGCCGAGTTCAGCGCGAGCTGCGGCGAGATTTTGTTCGATTTCTCCAAGACCAATATCGACGCCGAGGCGCTGCGGCGGCTCGTCGCGCTCGCCGAAAGCGCCGGCGTCGCGGCAAAACGCGAGGCGATGTTCGGCGGCGCGAAGATCAACGAGACCGAGGGGCGCGCGGTCTTGCACACCGCCTGGCGCAACCCGGGCGAGACCGTCGTGGTCGATGGCGAGGATGTGATGCCCGCGCTGCGCGCCACGCTCGCGCGGATGCGGGTCTTTGCCGAAGCGGTGCGCGCGGGGCGCTATACCGGCCAGGGCGGGGCGATCACTGATGTGGTCAATATCGGCATCGGTGGCTCCGATCTCGGGCCGGCGATGGCCACGCTTGCGATGGCGCCCTATCACGACGGGCCGCGCTGCCATTTCGTCTCGAACGTCGATGGCGCGCATATCCACGACACGCTGAAGGGGCTGAACCCGCAAACGACGCTGGTGATCGTCGCCTCGAAGACCTTCACCACGATCGAGACGATGACCAATGCCGAGACCGCGCGGGCCTGGATGGCGCGCGAGGTTGCCGACCCGGCCGCGCAATTCGCCGCGATCTCCTCGGCGGTGGACAAGACGGCGGCCTTCGGGATCGACGCGAGCCGGGTCTTCGGCTTCGAGGATTGGGTCGGCGGACGCTATTCGGTCTGGTCGCCGATCGGGCTGAGCCTGATGCTCGCGATCGGCGCCGAGCGGTTCGACGCCTTCCACGCGGGCGCCGCCGCGATGGACGCGCATTTCCGCGAGACGCCGTTTGCCGAGAACCTGCCGGTTCTGCTCGCCCTCGTGGGCATCTGGCACAACCAGATCCTCGGCCATGCGACGCGGTCGGTTTTGCCCTATGATCAACGGCTTGCGCGGCTTCCGGCCTATCTGCAACAGCTCGAGATGGAGAGCAACGGCAAGCGGGTGAGCATGGACGGCACGGAGCTTGGGTATAATTCCGGCCCGGTCGTCTGGGGCGAGCCCGGCACCAACGGCCAGCACGCCTTCTACCAGCTGATCCACCAAGGCACGCGGGTGATCCCGTGCGAATTCCTGGTCGCCGCGCGCGGCCATGAGGGCGATCTCGCGCATCAACACCTGCTGCTCGTCGCCAATTGCCTCGCGCAGTCGGAGGCGCTCCTGCGCGGCCGCTCGCTCGAGGAAGCCACGGAAATCCTGCGCAAAAAGGGCCTCACCGGGCCTGAGCTCGAACGTCAGGCACGCCACCGCGTGTTCCCCGGAAATCGGCCCTCGACCACGCTCCTCTACCCGATGCTGACGCCTGAAACGCTCGGCGCGATCATCGCCCTTTACGAGCATCGCGTGTTTGTCGAAGGCGTGATCCTCGGGATCAACAGCTTCGACCAATGGGGGGTGGAGCTCGGCAAGGAGCTCGCGCTTGCGCTCGCCCCGGTGCTCGAGGGCACGGCACAGGGCGAAGGCAAGGATGGCTCGACCCGTGCGCTCGCGGCGCGGATCCGGTTGCTGCGCGGGATCTGAGCGAGAAGGGGGCGCTGCCCCCTCGGGCTTCGCCCTCACCCCCGGGATATTTGCACATCATTGAAACAAGGCCATCACTTCAACGATGTGCAAATATCCCGGGGGTCCGGAGGCAGCGCCCCCGGGAGGGATCAATGTCTCAGCGCGTCTCTTTCGGGCGCAACACAAGCCAGACGAGCGCCCCGCCCGCCAGCGTCAGGAACGGTAGCATCGCGAGGTTGACCGCCTGCCAGCCCGCCTGCGGATCGCCTGCGGTGGCGCAGTTCATCAGGCTGCCAGAGCTCAGCGAGGCGAGGAACACCCCGCCGAAGACGACGAAATCGTTCATCCCCTGAACATGGCCGCGCTCCTCGGGGCTATGCGCCGAGGCGAGCATCGCGGTCGAGCCGATGAAGCCGAAGTTCCAGCCGAGGCCGAGAAGCACCAACGCGAGGTAGAATTTCTCCAGCTCGACCCCGGTCATCGCCACCGCGCCCGAGGCGGCGAGGATCACGAGCCCGAGGCCCACGATCATCTCACGGCCGAATCGCGCGATCAGGTGGCCGGTGAAGAACGAGGGCAGATACATCGCCAGAACGTGGGCCGAGACGATATTGGCCGCATCGCCCGCCTCAAAGCCGCAGCCCACCACCGCGAGCGGCGTCGAGGTCATCACCAGGTTCATCAGCGCGTAGGAGACCATCCCGCAGATCATCGCGACCGCGATCACCGGGTCTTTCAGGAGTTCGCGGCGGCTGCGGCCCGGATGCGCCGCGCCCTTCGCGCGCCGCCCGGGCGCGGGGATTTTCAGGAAGGCAAAGAGGATCGGCCCCAGAAGGTTGATCCCGACGATCGCGAGATAGGTGGCCATGAACGGCACCACCATCGCCTGCGCGGTCAGTTTGACGAGCTGCGGGCCGATGATTGCCGCGGCCAGCCCGCCCGCCATCACATAGGAGATCGCCTTGGGCTGGAACTCGGCGCCCACGCCATCGGTCGCGGCGAAGCGGTAAAAACCCTGCGCGGACATATAGATACCGGTCAGGAACGAGCCCGCCATGAAGAGCGGAAACGACCCGATGTAAAGCGCGCGCGCCGCGATCGCGGCGCCGGTCGCGCCGGCGAAGGTGGCGAGGATGAAGCCCGCGCGGCGCCCGTAGGCGGCCATGAATTCCGACATCGGTTGCGCCGAGAGCACCGAGCCCAGCACGATCAGCGAGAGCGGCAGCGTCGACCAGCAGGGGTTCGGCGCGAGCGACTGCCCCGCGAGCCCCCCCACGGTGAAGATCATCGACATCTGCGCGCCGAGGAGCGCTTGCGCCAGCACAAGCACCGAGACGTTGCGCCACTGATTGGCGGGGGGGAGGAGGGGCGTGGTCATCGAAAAGGCGTAGCGGGCGGCGGGGGGGCTGGCAAGAGGGCGCGGCTTGGGGCAGGGTGGGCGCATGGTTGGACGGATCATCACCTCTGAGGACGATATCGCCGAGGGCGCGGCCTGGCTCGCGGCGCGCGAGCCGGCGTTTGCGCGCGCGCTCGAGGCGACGGGGCCCTGGCCGCTGCGCCGGCGCGCGGATGGGTTCGAGGCGCTGCGCGACGCGATCATCGGCCAGCAGGTCTCGGTCGCGGCGGCGACTGCGATCCGCGGGCGGGTTCTGGGCGCGGGGTTCGGCGCGGCCGCGGCCTTGGCCGAGGCGGGCGAGGAGGAGCTGCGCGCCTGCGGTCTCTCGCGGCAAAAGGTCAAATATCTTCAGGCGCTTGCGCGTTCGGGGGTGGATTTCGACGGGCTGCGGGGCCTCTCCGATGAGGCGGTGATCGCGCAGCTTCTGCCGCTGCCCGGTATCGGGCGCTGGACGGTCGAGATGTATCTGATCTTCGCGCTCGGCCGGGCCGATGTCTTTGCGGTGGATGATCTGGCGCTCGCCGAAGGGGCGCGGTTGCTTCTGGGCCTCGAGGCGCGGCCAAAACGACGTGAATTCAATGCCTTGTCTGCCGAGTGGTCGCCTTGGCGGGCGGTTGCGGCGCGCGGACTTTGGGCCTATTACGCCTATTGCAAGCAACGCGAGGGAGTGGCGCCATGACGCGCGAATTGAAGACCGGGCGCGCGGCGCCGAAATCGGGCCAGGTGAAATCGGCGGTGGTGTTCCTGCATGGCTATGGCGCCGACGGGGCCGATCTGCTGGGGCTGGCCGAGCCGCTCGCGCCGCATCTGCCCGATACGCTGTTTCTGGCGCCCGATGCGCCCGAGCGCTGCGTCGGCACGCCCTTCGGGCGGCAGTGGTTCCCGATCCCGTGGCTCGACGGCTCGAGCGAGGAGGCGGCGGCGGCGGGGCTTGCGGCCTCGGCGGCCGATCTTGACGCCTTCCTCGACAAACTACTTGAAGATGAGGGGCTAACCCCCTCGCAGATCGCGCTTTTCGGGTTCTCGCAAGGGACGATGATGTCGCTCCATGTGGCGCCGCGCCGGGCCGCGCCGGTGGCCGGGGTGGTGGCGTTCTCGGGCCGGTTGCTGCGCCCCGAGGCGCTCGCGGCCGAGGCGGTCTCGAAGCCGCCGGTGCTCCTCGTCCATGGCGATGCCGACCCGGTCGTGCCCTTCGCCGACATGGGCCTCGCGGGCGATGCGCTGGTTGCGGCGGGGTTCGAGACCTATGCCCATGTGATGCCCGGCACCGGCCATGGCATCGCCCCCGACGGGCTCTCGGTCGCGCTCTCCTTCCTCAAGGACAAGCTCCCCGGCTGATCCGTCACGCCCCTGTCACCTGCTTGTGCGATCCATGCTGCAGGGCAGAAATTTCGCAGATGGCGAGGCTTGCCAGATGCGAAACGCCATATATAGTTGATCTATCGGCAGGGGCGGTTCCCCGCCCTTGGCGACCGGATGGGCGACAGGGCGAGGACGGAGTCACGCATGCTGGACCACGGCGACAGGGACGAGTTTCGAACGCAGTTCGTGCGCGAGCCATCGGCGCTCAGGCGCTTTCCGGCGCTGGTGCTCAACGCCGATTACCGGCCGCTGAGCTACTATCCGCTCTCACTTTGGCCCTGGCAGGAGGCGATCAAGGCGGTCTGCCTCGACCGGGTCACGATCCTCGCCGAATATGACGAGGTGGTGCGCTCGCAGAAGGAGGCGATACGGATCCCCTCCGTCGTGGTGCTCAAGGAATTTGTCCGACCCCAGAAGCGCGTGGCCTTCACGCGCTTCAATCTTTTTCTAAGGGACGGATTTTGCTGCCAATATTGCGGCTCGAAGAGCGATCTGACCTTTGATCACGTGGTCCCGCGCTCGCGCGGCGGGGTGACGAGTTGGGAAAATGTCGTGGCCGCCTGCGCGCCGTGCAACCTGAAAAAGGCCAACAAGCCGCTCAAGGCCTCGGGGCTGAGGCTGCGCCGCGCGCCCGCCGCGCCGAGCCCGGAGGAGATGCATCAGGCCGGGCGGCGCTTCCCGCCGGGGCATCTGCATGAAAGCTGGATCGACTTTCTCTATTGGGATGCCGAGCTCGAGGCCTGAGCGCCGAGGCTCTCGATTTCGGCCGCGAGCCGCGCCCGATCTGCCGCGATCGGCAGCGCCGCCTCAGCGCGCGCCG
>ERZ1645187.3443-NODE-3443-length-13280-cov-37.883025_pt1 | contig 13280 bp, 16 predicted proteins | sample MGYA00575352_ERZ1645187 | MGnify/ENA primary metagenome ERZ1645187 (study PRJEB40837, sample SAMN11349314) | freshwater sediment metagenome | isolation source: river sediment | host: Sediment | place: India: Wazaribad , New Delhi | collected 2017-02-21 ...
CTGTTTCCCGACGAGGCCTGAGAACGGCCCGCCCATCTTTCCGACTCGCCCGGCCGCAGGCCCCAAACGACATGATCAAGAAATTCATCGACAAGCTGCTGGGCAAGACCGCCTCGCGGGGTGGCAAGCCGCGCTTTGGCAAACGCGAGGAGATCGCCGTCGGCATGCACGGCATCGACCCGAAACTGGTCGATGACCGGGCGCTGAACGTGGTGCGCACGCTCAAGCAGGGCGGTTTCGAGGCCTACATCGTCGGCGGCGCGGTGCGGGACCTGCTGGTGGGGTTGCGCCCCAAGGACTTCGACGTCGCGACCAATGCCACGCCGGAGCAGGTGAAAAGCCTGTTCCGCCGGGCGTTCATCATCGGACGGCGATTCCGGATCGTTCATGTGGTGTTCGGACGCGGCCGTGAGCATGAGGTGATTGAGGTTTCGACCTTTCGCGCCTACCTCGACAATGCCGCCGCCGAGCAGGTGGCGGGCAACGAGAAGACCAGCCGCGCCGACCTGGCGGGCATGAAGCACGCGGTGGATTCGTCAGGCCGGGTTCTGCGTGACAACGTCTGGGGCCCGCAGGAGGAAGACGCGGCGCGCCGGGACTTCACGATCAACGCGATGTACTACGACCCCGAGTCCCAGATCGTGGTCGACTACCACAAGGGCTTGCAGGACACGCGCAACCGCACCCTGCGCATGATCGGTGATGCGGCGGCGCGCTACCGCGAAGACCCGGTGCGCATCATCCGTGCCGTACGGTTTGCCGCCAAGCTCAGCGGCCTGGGATTCACGCTGGACGCCCGCACGAGCAAGCCGCTGGCCGGTTCGGTGGCGCTGCTGGCGGAGGTGCCCCAGAGTCGCCTGTTCGACGAAATGCTCAAGCTGCTGCAGACCGGACATGCCGTGGCGTCGATCGAACAACTCAGGAAGTTGGGGCTGGCCCGTGGCATTTACCCGTTGCTGGACCTGGTGGTGGAACGTGCCGACACGCCGTTTGTCAGTGCGGCCTTGCAGGACACCGACCGCCGCGTCGGTGAGGAGAAGCCCGTGGCGCCCAGCTTTTTGCTGGCCTGCGTGCTGTGGGCCGACGTCCGCGAAGGCTGGACGCGCCGGTTGGCGCAACGCGAACACACGCAGCCGGCCCTCCAGGGAGCGATCGACGAGGTCTTCGACACCCGCATCGGCGATGTGTCCGGGCGCGGCAAGCTGGGCGCCGACATGCGGGAAATCTGGATGATGCAGACCCGGTTCGAGAAGCGGGTCGGCAGCGCGCCATTCGGACTCGTGGAGCAGCCCCGGTTCAGAGCCGCCTTCGATTTCATGCGCCTGCGCGCCGAAACCGGCGAGATCGATCTGGTACTGGCGGACTGGTGGCAAGAGTTCAGTGTGTCGGATGACGTCACGCGCGAGGACCTGATCGAACAGGTCAGGGCCGAGCAGCACAAGCGTCCCCGCGCCCCGCGGGTGCATCGGCCTGCGGGCGCGGATTCGCGTCAGACCCAGACCGGTGAACTGGCGGCGGGCACGTCGTTTCCAGCTCCCGGCGAACCACCCGCGGCGGTCGCAGTCGGCGGTGCGGATGCGGCGGATGCTGGCGCTGCACGCAAGCGTCGTCGCCGTCGCCGCAAGCCGGGCGACCGCGGCGACAGCGGTGCAGGGACGCCTCCATCGGTTCAGTAGGTCCATGAGGGCCGAGCCGGTCATCGCCTACGTCGGGCTCGGAGCGAACCTCGGCCCCGCGGCGCAGGGGGTGGCGCTCGCGCTCCAGGCGCTGGATGGCTTGCCGGGCACGCACCTGCTGCGCGGTTCCAGCCTGTACCGCTCGGCGCCTTTTGAAGCCAGCGGACCTGACTTCATCAACGCGGTCGCCGCGCTTCAGACGCGGCTGAACGCGCCGGAACTGCTGCTCGCGCTGCAAGGGCTGGAAAACGCCGCCGGACGCCGGCGCCCCTACCCGAACGCGCCCCGCACGCTCGACCTGGACCTCCTGTTGTACGGTGACGCCCGGATTGACAGTCCCTTGCTGACGGTGCCCCATCCACGACTGCACGAGCGGGCTTTTGTGCTGCTGCCGCTGGCAGAGATCGCGCCGGAACGCGTGAGCGCGGCGCAACTCGATCGAGTTCAGGGGCAGGACATCGTCAGGATCGGTGTCTGATCTGGCCTTACCCATCGCCAAATGGTCACAGAGCGCTATAAGAACAGGATTATCGGATCGCGGTCGAGGTGCTTGCCGGGTTCCTGAGCACCCAGTGGAAACGCCTTCACTGCGATAGCTTTCTCGCCTCTTCGATCTGGTATTCAAAATACCGCTGGAAGCTGAACGCAATGCTGGCCATCAACACGGTGGTGCCGACCAGCAGGGACACAACGATGGCGCCGATGGTGAGCCATCCGGTTTTTCCGGCGGGCCCATCATCGGCGACGGTCGGGTTGTGGCGCCGGTTCCATTTCTCGGGCGTCGTCAGGCCGAACAGAATCGCCTGCAAGGCGCACCCGGCGATGGTGAAACCCAGAAGAGGGATCAGCGCCCAGCTGAGCGGATCGTCCTGACCGAATTCGCGCGTGCGCTGAATGCCGTAGAGCCCCAGAGCGGTCGGTATGGGCAACAGCCAGCCCAGCCAGTCACCCAGTCCATGCAGGTAGAAGCGGTGGATCCCCAAAGGTCCACCCAGGAAGGCCAGCCAGGCGGCCACAGTCTTGTTTTTCATGCCCGAATTATTGCGGCGGGCTTGAGGGGCCCGGTCCCAGGGGCTTTTCCATCAGGACCACATCAAGCCAGCGGTCGAATTTCCACCCACAGGCCGACAACACACCCACCGGTCGGAAACCCTGTGCACGGTGGACGCCGATGGAACCGGCGTTGGCCGAATCGCCGATCACCGCGATCAACTTGCGCACGCCGGCGCGTTCGGCCTGGCCTGCCAGTTCGGCCAGCAGCGCGCTGCCCAGGCCCTTGCCCCGGGCCTGGGCAGCGAGGTAGATCGAGTCCTCGGCCGAAAACCGGTAGGCAGGCCGCGGCTTGAACCAATTGCAGTACGCAAAGCCGGTGATGTCTCCGGCGTCATCGAGCACCAGCCAGGGCAGTCCGCGCGCCAGTACCTCTGAGCGTCGGGCGTGCATGTCGTGCGTGGACGGGGGATCGATCTCGAAGGTTCCTGTGCCGTGCAGAACATGGTGGCGATAGATGGCGGTGATGGCTTCGACATCGTCGTCGCGGCTGGGGCGGATGGTGGGCATAAGGATTGAACGCGATATAATAAAAAGCTTTTCAGTGTGTCGCTGGCCGGGTGGCCATGTCGCGTGTCTCAACGCTGAAAACACACTTACCACCCACAGGATAAATCATGGTTGTGATTCGACTCTCCCGCGGAGGCTCCAAGGCCCGTCCGTTTTTCAACATCGTCGTGACCGATCGTCGCGAGCGCCGCGATGGCCGTTTCATCGAGCGCATCGGTTTCTACAATCCCATCGCCAAGGGCGGCGAAGAAAGTCTGCGCATCGCCCAGGACCGCCTCACTTACTGGCGCAGCGTTGGCGCCCAGACGTCTCCGACGGTTGAGCGCCTGATCAAGCAGGCGCCCATGACGGCCTGACACGTTGCAACCGATGCGGCCCGACCCCGAGCCTGCCATACTGCCGGCGGACGCCATCGAGGTCGGTCGCATCGCTGATGCATGGGGCATTAAGGGCTGGTTCAAGGTCCTGCCCCACAGCGCCTCCGCGGAGGCGCTTTTTTCTTCCCGTCGCTGGTACCTGCAACCCGCCGAGCGGGGCGGCCGGACCTTCACCGGCACGCTTCAGCTTTCGATCAACGAGGTCAAGGCGCATGCCGACTCGGTGGTCGCGACGGCGGCGGAGGTGCCCGATCGCGACGCCGCCGAACAGCTCAAGGGCGCGCGCGTGCTGGTGTCCCGGATTGATTTCCCCGCCACGAATCCAGACGAATACTATTGGGTTGACCTGTTGGGTCTTCAGGTTGTCAACCGCGAAGGGGTCAACCTCGGTGAGGTCAAGGATTTGCTCGCGACAGGGCCACAGACCGTGCTGGTGTTGGCGTACACACCGAGCGACGCTGACGGACCTGACCGGTCCGGCGAGCGCATGATCCCCTTTGTGTCGGCCTATGTGGATCGCGTGGATCTGCCGGCGCGCCGCATTCTGGTGGACTGGCAGCCTGACTATTGAGCCCCTGAGGACGCTGTGATCCGGGGCTTGAATCCATGCGTTTTGACGTCATCACCCTGTTTCCCGAACTGTTCGGCCCGTTTCTGGGCTGCGGCGTGACACGCCGGGCGTTTCAAAGCGGGCAGGTCGAGGTCAGGTTCTGGAATCCGCGTGATTTCGCCTCTGGAAACTACCGCCGGGTGGACGACCGGCCCTTCGGCGGCGGGCCTGGCATGGTGATGATGGCCGATCCGCTGCTGAAGTGCCTGGAGGCGATCCGGGATCAGCGTGGCGACCCCGTGCCCGTGGTTCTGTTTGCGCCGACCGGAATAAAACTCGATCACACCCAAGTCACCGAGTGGGCGGCGGGTGCCGGCGCCATCCTGGTCTGCGGGCGCTACGAGGGTCTCGACCAGCGTTTCATTGACCGTTTTGTGGACATCCAGATCAGCGTGGGCGATTTCGTTCTGTCCGGTGGCGAGATTCCGGCCATGGCCTTGCTGGATGCCGTTGCCCGGCTTCAGCCCGGCGTACTCCAGGACGATGACAGCCATCAGCTCGACAGTTTCAACCCTGCGCTCGATGGCTTGCTGGATTGCCCCCATTACACCCGTCCTGAGGTCTGGATGGGGCAAGCGGTGCCGCAGATCTTGCTTTCGGGGCACCATGGGCAGATTGAACGCTGGCGCCGTGACCGGCGTCTCGAGCTCACCGCGCGGGAACGGCCCGACCTGATCGCGGCGGCCCGTGCCGCCGGCAGGCTGGACCGCATCGACGAGGGCGTGCTGGCGTCACTGGGCGGCAATCATGGCCAGGGCGAAAGTGTCGTATAATCAAAAGCTTTTCGATCCTCTGCCCAGCCGCGGAATACAAGATGAACGCGCCCCGAGCGCGGTCTTGCCGCCTTTTGTGTAGCGTGGGCATGATCCCCAGAGGTAAACATGAATCTGATCCAGACCCTCGAGCAGGAAGAAATCGCTCGTCTCGGCAAGACCATTCCCGAATTCGCTCCTGGCGACACCGTGATCGTGAATGTCAACGTGGTTGAAGGCGCCCGCAAGCGTGTTCAGGCCTACGAAGGCGTGGTGATCGCGAAGCGCAACCGTGGCCTCAACAGCGGCTTCACGGTTCGCAAGATCTCCAGCGGCGAAGGCGTGGAGCGCACCTTCCAGACCTACAGCCCGCTGATCGCCAGCATTGAGGTCAAGCGCCGCGGCGATGTGCGCCGTGCCAAGCTGTACTACCTGCGTGACCGCAGCGGCAAGTCGGCACGTATCAAGGAAAAGCTGCCGGCCCGTTCCAAGGCGGCTGCGAAGACCGCCTGATACATCCAACTGGTCTGCGCATCCAAGCCGCCTGAAGCGATCCGCCAGGCGGCTTTTTGGTTTTCGGCCTTCCATGTCTACCACGCCCCTGTCGCGATTGCCACAGTTTGACCCTCGCCTGGTCCCGGTCAGCGGCGTCGATGCACACCTGCCACCGGTGGACGCCGGGGCCATGACCCCGGCCGCGCTGGTGCATCGGTTTCAGAGCCCGCCGCCGTGGCAACCTGAGGTCGTGAAGGAGGTTCGATTTACCGATCGGGCGCCTGCTCAGGCTGCCGTGCTGATTCCCATCGTCATGCATGGCACGGATCCCGACTCGCTGGCTGTGCTGCTGACCGAACGCACGGCGCATCTGTCCACCCACTCCGGACAGATCGCCTTTCCCGGCGGTCGGGTGGATGAGTGCGATGCCGACGCCCCCGCGGCTGCGTTGCGCGAAGCGTTCGAGGAGGTGGGGCTGGAGTATCGGTTTGTCGAGGTGCTGGGCACGTTGCCGGTCTACATCACCGGAACCGCGTTCCGGGTCACGCCGGTCGTTGCGCTGGTGCAGCCGGGCTTTACCCTTCGAGCCAACGCGTTCGAGGTGGCTGACGTGTTTGAGGTGCCGCTCGCCTTTCTGATGAATCCGGCCAACCATCGCCGCCACGCTTTCGATTGGGAAGGGACGCGCCGTGAATGGTTTTCGATGCCCTACCAGGAAACGCTGGATGCGCAGGTCCGTGAACGCTTCATCTGGGGCGCGACAGCCGGCATGCTGCGCAATTTCTACCGGTTTCTTTCGGCTTGACCGACGGGACGGGCTGATGACGATCGAGGCAAACCCCTCGGTATGATGCCGGCATGAGTTTCTTCGCGATTGTATTTGCGCTGCTGCTGGAGCAGGTCCGACCGCTCTCGAGCGGCAATCTGGTTCATGCGGGTGTGCGGAGCTGGGTGCGCTGGTGCTCCAGGAATTTCGACGCCGGGCGATCCCACCATGGGTGGGTGGTCTGGGGGCTGGCGGTGGGCGGGCCGACTCTGATGGCTTTTGCCATCCACCTGCTTCTGATCGAGTTCGCCGGATGGCCGTTCGCAGCGCTCTGGAGTGCGGCCCTCTTGTACGTCACGCTGGGTTTCAGGCAGTTCAGCCACCGTTTCACCGACATCCGCGATGCGCTGGAGGCCGGCGACGAGGAACGCGCCCGCGAACTTCTGGCACGCTGGCGCCAGGTGGAGCTGCGCGAGCAGCCGCGGAGCGAACTGGTGAGAGGCCTCATCAAACATTCGGTGCTGCAGGCCCACCGGCATGTGTTCGGGGTGCTCGCCTGGTATTCCATCCTGGCTGCGTTCGGACTGGGCCCGGCAGGAGCCGTGTTCTATCGGATCAGCGAGCTGGTGGCCCGCTACTGGCGTCACCAGGCCATGCTCGCGCATCTGCCGGTCAGCGACGCCGTTCAGTCGGCAGCGTCTGAGGCCTGGCGTCTTATCGACTGGTTCCCGGCGCGGATCACCGCGCTCGGATTTGCCGTCGTCGGGAGCTTTGAGGACGCCATCGACAGCTGGCGCAACCAGGTTCGCCGTTTTCCCGACGACAACGATGGCGTCATTCTGGCCGCAACGGCGGGGGCGATCAATGTGCGTCTGGGCGGCGCTCAGGTGCAGCCCGTGGCAGTCGCACCATCGGCGGTCGATGAGGTGGATCCGCTGGCCGCCGCCGAGGAGACGCAGATGGCTGCTTCCGGGCGGGATCCGGAGACCGGCCATCTCGCCCAGGTGGTGGGCCTGGTCTGGCGATCCGTGGTCATGTGGCTGGTGCTGCTGGCCCTTCTGACGCTTGCCCGCCTGATCGGGTAACGACGCATCCCCGGTCTCCACGCTCGGCGGGCCACCCTCAGTACCGCGACTGGCTCAGTTCGGCAAACAGGTCGGCGTAGATACGGTGCCGGCGCGGATGAATACCGCTGTCGCCATCGATGGCGGCCAGCACACCGCAGCCGGGTTCGTGTCGGTGCGTGCAGTTGTAGAACCGGCAGCCCGCCACATGGGGCTTGAAGTCGGGCATGTAGGCCGCCAGTTGCATCGGATCGATGTGCCGCAGCCCGAACTCCTGGAAGCCGGGCGAGTCGATCAGCGCAGTGCCGCGAGCGCGGTCGACCCAATACAGGCTGGTTGCCGTCGTGGTGTGCTTGCCTGAGTTCAGAGCCTGCGAAATCTCCCGGGTCTGCGCCTGCGCGCCTCGCACCATGCGGTTGATCAGCGTGCTCTTGCCAGATCCCGACGGGCCGAGAACCAATGTGGTCTTGCCGTCCAGTACGGCCCGAAGCGGGCGCAACTGTTCGTCCGTGGCGGCCTTGATCGATGTCGGAACGATGGTGTAACCCATGGCGCGATAGGGGGCCAGTCGTTCCCAGGCCAGTGAAAAGGGCGCGGGAAGGTCGCTTTTGTTGAGCAGGATCACCGGTTTGATGCGCTCGGCCTCGGCCGCGATCAGGGCACGCGCGAGCTGGTGCTCCGAGAATTCCGGCTCAGCCGCAATCAGGATCAGCACCTGATCCAGGTTGGCCGCGAACGATTTGGTGCGAACCTCGTCCCGCCGGTACAGCAGATTGCGCCGCTCTTCCACGGATTCGATCGTGCCTTCGTCCCGCGACGCCTGCCATTGCACCCGGTCGCCCACTACGGCCAGGCTCTTCTTGCCACGGGGGTGGCAGATCACACGCCGGCCCTCGGGCGTTTCGACAACAAAATGGCGCCCGTGCCCGGCGACCACGAGGCCGGTTTCCAGTGGGGGCGGGCTCAGGGTCAAGCAGCGGCTCTCAGGAGGTGAGGGCATCCAGCACGCCGTCCACGCGCGCGGCGCTCTCCAGATCCAGGCGGGTGATGCCGCCGACGTCGTGGGTGCGCCAGCTGACCGTGCAGTGACGGTAGGTCACGCGCAGTTCGGGGTGGTGGTCGCTGTTCTGGGCCATGAACGCCACCGTGTTCACGAAGGCCATGGTGGTCGCGAAATCCACGAAGGTGAAGGTCTTCTCGATGGCCAGCTTCGCCCCATCGCCATCGAGGCGCCAGCCGTCGAGGCGCGCCATCGAAGCTACTATTTCTGTAGCGTTCAGTGCCCGTCTGGCGATGGGATGGTCCATATCTAGCCTCGAAAAAGGGGTGCCACGCGCCGCTCAGGCACTCAACCGGGCGAGCCGCTCGGATGCGGGTGGGTGGGAGTAGTAGAACTTCACGTACAGCGGGTCCGGCGTCAGGGTCGACGCATTGTCCTTGTAGAGCTTCAGCAGTGCCTGCGACAGGCAGGCGCCGCTGGTCTGTCGGATGGCGTAGGCATCGGCTTCGAACTCGTGTCTGCGGGACAACTGCGCGAGCACAGGCGCGATGAAAAACGTGAAGACTGGTGCCGCGAGTACAAACAGCAGCAGGGCCAACGCGTCGTTGGGTGCGCCCAGCGCGGCGCCGAGGTTGGGCGTCACGCCCAGCCCGGCGTAGAACCACATCTGGCCGGAGAGCCAACCGAGCAGGGCGAAACCGCCAAAGCTGAGCGCAAACAGGCTCGCCATTCGCTTGAGCACATGGCGGTGCCGGAAATGGCCGAGTTCGTGGGCCAGCACCGCCTCGACTTCGGCCGGTTCCAGTTGGCGCAGCAGGGTGTCGTAGAACACCACGCGCTTGGACGCGCCAAACCCGGTGAAGTAGGCATTGGCGTGGGCGCTGCGTTTGCTGCCGTCCATCACGAACAGGCCTTTGGCCGCGAAGCCGCAACGCTGCATCAGCGCCGTGACGCGGGTGCGCAGCGATTCGTCATCCAGCGGCTGAAACTTGTTGAACAACGGGGCGATGAAGGTGGGATAGATCAACAGCAGGAGCAGGTTGAAAGCCATCCAGGCGCCCCAGGCCCACAGCCACCAGAAGCGCCCGGCCGACCCCATCAGCCACAGGATCAGCGCCGCAATCGGCAGTCCAATAAGCGCGCCCATCACGGTGGACTTCACGAGATCGATGAGCCAGAGGCGCACCGTCATCTTGTTGAAGCCGAAACGCTGTTCGATCACGAAGGTCTGATACAGGGTCAAGGGCAGATCGATCACCCCGCTGATCAGCGCGAAACCCGTCAGCAATGCCAGTTGCTGCGCCATGCCGCCGCCGAGCGCATCCATCAGCAACCGGTTCAAGGCATCGAGTCCGCCCAGCAGGGTCCAGCCCAGCAGCACGAAGGTGCCCAAGGCCAGTTCGATCAGCCCGAACCGGGTCTTGGTGATGGTGTAGTCGGCGGCGCGCTGATGGGCACCGAGCGTGATCTGCTGCGCGAAGGCGGCGGGCACCGCCTGGCGGTTCGTTGCGACGTGGCGGATCTGGCGCGTGGCCAGCCAGAAGCGCACCGCCAGGCTGACGCACAAGGCGGCTGCAAAGGCCAGGGTCAACCACAGGGAAAGAGGCATCGGTTGAGGCATGGGTGCGCAGTGTAGGGGCAATCGACGTGGCTGCCGGACCATGGGCGACAATCCCCTGCATGACCGATGAGCAAGACAACACTCCCCCCGCGCTGAACCGATCCGAACTGAACCTCGTGTGGATCGACTGCGAGATGACCGGCCTGGACCCTGAGACCGAAAGGCTGATCGAGATCGCCGTCATCGTCACCGGCCCGGATCTCACGCCCCGAATCGAGGGACCGGTACTGGTCATCCACCAGAGCGACGAGCAACTGGACCGCATGGACGCCTGGAACAAGGGGACGCATGGACGCAGCGGCCTGATTGACAAAGTGAAGGCGTCCAGCGTGACCGAGGCCGATGCACAGGACCAGATCCTCGCGTTTCTGTCGCGCTACGTGCCCAAGGGCACCACGCCGATGTGCGGCAACACCATCAGCCAGGATCGCCGGTTTCTGAACCGGTACATGCCCAAGCTGGAGGCGTTCTTCCATTACCGCAATCTGGACGTCAGCACGCTGAAGGAACTGGCCAAACGCTGGCGGCCCGACGTCTACAACGGCTTCAAGAAGCAGCAGAAGCACACGGCGCTGGCCGACGTGCATGAATCGATCGACGAGCTCGCGCACTACCGCGACCGCTTCCTGCGACTTGAAAAATAAGGGGAAACCCGAGCCTCGGCCAGCTTCTGTGCGATAATTCAAAGTTGTCCTCTCTCCGGAGGACATTGTTGTACATCTCCCCTCACACACCGGGCCCACCATAAGGGTCCATCCAGTCGCCAGCCGCCGCGCTGAATCCCTGCAGCCTCACGCTGCAGTCACGACCGGGCTTCGTTTGATGGTTGATGTTTGTTAACCATTGACGAGGCGCTCCGCTGCCATGGCGGCGCCGTCGTGAAAGAAAACCATGACTGACGCTTTTCAAGTGCCGGGCGCGCATGCGCCTGCCGAATCCTTCGGCACCGATTCATCCTCTTCCATTTCGTCGGCCGATGCCGGCCCGGCCGAGCCGAACGGATTCGAGTTGCTGGGTCTCGCGCCCGAGCTGATCCGCGCGGTGGCGGATCTGGGTTACACCCAGCCCACCACGGTGCAACTGAAGACCATCCCGAAGGCCTTGCCGGGAGCCGGTCAGGCGGGGCAAGGCTTCATTGACCTGATGGTCTCAAGCCAGACCGGCAGCGGCAAGACCGCCGCCTTTCTGTTGCCGGTTCTGCACACGCTGATCCAGAATCAGGCGCAAGCCGATGCGCGCGAACGGGCTGCGTTCGATCAGGCGGTGGCCGAGGCGGCTGCCAAAGGCGCTCCTCCGCCCAAGAAGCCGCGGCGCAAGAATCCCACGGATGTGCGCAACTTCAAGGCGCCCAGCCCGGGTGCACTGGTCGTCTGTCCGACCCGTGAACTGGCCCAGCAAGTCGCCCAAGACGCCATCGAACTCGTCAAGCATTGCCGCGGCCTCCGCATCGCCAACATCGTGGGCGGCATGCCTTATCAGCTGCAGATTGCCCGCCTTCAGAACGCCGACCTGGTGGTTGCGACGCCGGGCCGGCTGCTCGACCTGCATCGCTCGATGCAGATCAAACTGGACCAGGTCCGCTTCCTGGTGGTCGACGAGGCCGATCGCATGCTCGACCTGGGCTTCTCCGACGACCTTGCCGAGATCAACCAGCTCACCATCCAGCGCCAGCAGACCATGATGTTCAGCGCCACCTTCGCGCCGCGCATCCAGCAGCTGGCCCTGCGGGTGATGCACGACAACGGCGCCTCGGTCCAGAAGATCCAGATCGATTCGCCGCAGGAAAAGCATGCCAACATCAAACAGGTGCTGTTCTGGGCCGACAACATCACGCACAAACGCAAACTGCTCGACCATTGGCTGCGCGATGCCTCGATCGACCAGGCCATCGTCTTTGCCAGCACGCAGGTCGAGTGCGACGGCCTGGCCAATGACCTGCAGCAGGATGGCTTCAGCGCGGTCGCCCTGCACGGTGCGCTGAGTCAGGGGCTGCGCAACCGCCGCCTCATGGCACTGCGCAACGGTCAGGTGCAGATCCTGGTGGCCACCGACGTGGCCGCGCGCGGCATCGACGTGCCGACCATCACCCATGTCTTCAACTTCGGCCTGCCGATGAAGGCCGAGGACTACACCCACCGAATCGGTCGCACCGGGCGTGCCGGGCGCGACGGGCTCGCTGTGACGTTTGCGGAGTTCCGCGACCGCCGAAAGATCTTCGACATCGAGCATTACACCCATCAGCATTTCAAGGCAGAGACCATTCCGGGGCTCGAGCCGGTGCAGCGCTTTCCCGCTTCCGCGCCAGTCAAGTTCGGCCGGTCCGGCTTTGCCGACCGGGGGCCACGCGAGGTGCATTCGAGGGACCGCAAGTCCGGCGGTGGTTCGCGGGGCGGATTTGGTGGCGGCGACCGTCACGTTCGCGGTGGCCCGCATCAGATCGGCGGCGGTTTTGGCGGCGAGGGCGGATTTGGCCATCGCGAAGAACGCCGCTACGAAGGCCGCAGTGGATTCAACGAGGGCTTCGGTGGCGGACGCCATGAAAACCATGCGCCCCGCCGCGACGGGTTTGTCCACCGCCACGAGAGCGGCCCCCCGCGCAATGACGGTTTTGCGCCGCGAGGTGGGAATTTTCCGCCTCGGAAGTCGGGTTTAGTCAAGCCGGCCAATCCGGGAAGTAAGCCGTTCACGCCACGTGGCGACGCGCCCAAGCGAATCGCTACCAAAGTCCTGAAGATCAGCCGCGGCTGATTCAGCAGCTTCTGCGCCGCAGGCTACCTGTCGGGGCGCAGGGGCATCGGCTCGGTGGGTGCGTAGGCGTTATCGTCGGCCTTCACGGCTTCGGTCCACATGCCCCAGTCGGTGTTGCCTCCGTTGCCTTCGATGACCTCGGGCGCGGGCAAGTCGTGGTGCGGCTCCCAGTTTTCCTCCCATTGCTCTTTGAAGCTTTCGAGATGGCTGGGTCTGATCACCTCTAAAGGGGGGGCGATGGGCTCCGCCGCGACCGGCGCGACAGCCGGCGTCCTGACCGCTTCTTCGGGGGCTGCGGCTTTGCCCCACCTGAACAGTTTGGAGAGCATGCGCGCATGTTACGCCATCAGGCATATCTCGTGGCGAAGCGGTCAATGGACATTCAGACCGGACGAACGCCAGGTGCGTTCAGCCGAAACCGTCCCCTTCATGCGACGCGAGGGCATGGAGTCAAAGAAAAAAAGCCTGCTATGTTTGCCATAGCAGGCTTTCCCTTTCTGGCGAGGTATTCAAGTGGTGGGTTCTGACAGGCTCGAACTGTCGACCTACGGATTAAGAGTCGGAATATCTTTATATTTGCCCCTGTTGATCCGCACTGCTAGAATCAATAT
>ERZ1645187.3445-NODE-3445-length-13272-cov-5.948702_pt1 | contig 13272 bp, 13 predicted proteins | sample MGYA00575352_ERZ1645187 | MGnify/ENA primary metagenome ERZ1645187 (study PRJEB40837, sample SAMN11349314) | freshwater sediment metagenome | isolation source: river sediment | host: Sediment | place: India: Wazaribad , New Delhi | collected 2017-02-21 ...
TGATGCAGATACTGGACGTGTTGTTATTTTACGTGGCGCATGGGGCGGAATTAATCCGGTTGGACGCGATCGCCTACCTGTGGAAGCAGGTCGGCACGCCCTGCATTCACCTGCCGCAAACGCACGCGGTCATCCGGTTGATGCGCGCCGTGCTGGATGCAGTTGCGCCACAGGTGCTGCTGGTTACCGAGACCAACGTGCCGCACAGCGACAACATCTCCTATTTCGGCGACGGCGCGAACGAGGCGCAGATGGTGTATAACTTCGCGCTGCCGCCGCTGGTGCTGCATACGCTGCGAACCGGGAATGCCAGTGCCTTGAGCGCCTGGGCGGCGGATCTGCACCTGCCGACGGATCGTGTCACCTTTTTTAACTTCCTGGCCTCGCATGACGGCATTGGCCTGAACCCGGTGCGGGGCATTTTGTCGCCCGCGCAAATCGAAGCGTTGGTGCAGGGCGCGCTGGCACACGGCGGGCGGGTTTCCTACAAGCACAACCCGGACGGGTCGCAGAGCCCGTATGAGCTTAACATCAATTATTTTGACGCGCTGTCCGACCCGGCCGGCGGCGAGGATGAAACCTTGCAGGTACGGCGCTTCCTGGCGGCGCACGCCATCCTGCTGGCGCTGCGCGGCGTGCCGGGCATTTACTTCCACTCGCTGTTTGGGTCGCGCGGCTGGCCGCAGGGCGTGGACCTGCTGGGGCACAACCGCGCGATCAACCGCCAGAAGTTGGCGCTGGATGAATTAACCACCGGGCTGCAAGACCCCAGTGGGCGGCGACGGATGGTGTTTGACTGGCTGTCCCTTATGCTGCGGGCGCGCGCGGCCGAACCGGCGTTTGATCCATACGCTCCGCAGGAGGTGCTGGACGTGGGGTCAGGCATCTTCGCGCTGCGGCGCGGCAATGTGACCTGCCTGGTGAACGTGACGCCGCGCTCGCTGGCGTTTCCGCCCGGGCTGCGCCGCGGCAACGATCTGCTGGGCAGCCGCAAGAACGCGGAACTGGAGCCGTACGGCGTGCGCTGGATGAAGATGGGTAAATAATCGCAACGATCAGCCTGCGGGCGCGCGGAAAAAAAATAGGTAAGAATTCGCGCTCGACCAGCCGTTCTGTTACAATTTCTGCATGCACATTCACCGCCGCCCCTTTCTGGCGCTGCTGCTGGCGCTGATCTTGCCTGCGCTGGCCTGCAACCTGCCCTCGCGGGCGCGCATGCAGGCGACCGGCACGCCGGGCAGCATTGAACTGGCCACGCAGACCGCCCCGCCCACCGCGACGCCCAACGTGCAGCTCCAGCCGCCACTGGGCACCGCGCTGGCGCAGGAAAAACCGCGCTTCCCCGACAGCGAGATTGTCTATTCGCCCGCCGCGCTGGGTTTCGACGCTGCGGCCTTCATCGATTCGGCCGGCGGTTTCCTGCGCGGCTACAGCGAAACGGTGGACAAGGAGGCGTTGAGCGGCGCGCAGATCGTCCAGCGCGTGGCCGAAGAGACCTCCACCAACCCGCGGCTGCTGCTCGGGCTGCTGGAATATACCTCCGGCTGGGTGTACGGGCAGCCCGCGCCGGGCAGCGACCCGGCTTACCCGCTGGGGTTTGAGAACCCGGCCTACCGCGGGCTGGACCGCGAACTCCGCCTGGCGGTGCGCTACCTTTCGCAGGGTTATTACGCTGCCCGCGCCGGGCAATTGGGGCAAATTGTCTTCCCTGACGGCGTGATGGTGGAATTGCCGGCGGATGCCAACCCGGGCATGGCCGCGCTGTATTCGCTCTTCGCGCGGCTGCTGCCCTTCATCGACTGGCAGAACGCCATCCTTGGGCCGGAAGGTTTCATTGATTTCTATGCCGCGCGCTTTGGCGACCCGTGGTCGCGCGCGGCCGAGCCGCTGCTGCCCGCCGGCCTGACGCAGCCGGCGCTTGACCTGCCCATCCCGCCCGGCCAGACCTGGGCTTTCACCGGCGGGCCGCACATCGCCTGGGGCGTGGGATCGCCCGCGGGCGCGATCGACCTGGCGCCCATCGCCGGCACCGGCTGCAAACCCGCCCCGCAGCAGGCCGTGGCGGCTGCCCCCGGCGTGGTGGTGCGTTCGACGCGCGGCGCGCTGGCGCTGGACCTGGACGGCGACGGCAACGAGCAGACCGGCTGGGTGCTGGTGTATATGCACCTGGCCAACCGCGCGGCGGTTGGTTCGAGGGTGGAAGCCGGTGAACCGCTGGGCAACCCCTCCTGCGAGGGTGGCGCGGCCACCGGCGCGCACGTGCACCTGGCGCGCAAGTACAACGGCGAATGGCTGGGACTGGAGCTGATTCCCTACGTGCTTTCGGGCTGGCAGGTCGAGGCCGGCGACAAGCCTTACAAGGGCCGGCTGGTGCGCGGCAACCAGGTGGTCACGGCCAGTTCCAGCGGCATGAGCGGCTCATCCGTCTCGCGTTAAACGGGAAAATTTCGCTAAAAAATGACTTGACGTGTTTATACAAGTGACCTATAGTTTAGGTAGTCACAAATGTTGGCCATTGCTTGGATAGGACGTTCAACAGGATGATAAACAGGCTCTTGGGAGGATGAATGGACGAACTCGTCAAACTTGTCAGCCAGAAGACTGGCATCTCCGAACAGCAGGCCAAAGCGGCTGTTGAAACGGTGCTCAATTTCCTGAAACAAAAATTGCCCGCGCCGATTGCCGGACAGATTGATGGGCTGCTGAAAGGCGGCGCTCAGGGCGACGATTTGCTCAAGGGATTGGGTAATTTGCTGGGCAAGTAAAGCACTTAATCACCCAATTTCATCGTTCAGCTTATCAAATCAGGAGAAGTATCATGGCTAATCTGCTCACCGTTGAAGGAATTGGACCCACGTATGCGGAAAAACTCAAGGGAGCCGGCATTGCCAGCACCGAGGCGCTGCTCAAGGCTGGCGCCACGCCCAAGGGCCGTAAGGAACTGGCCGAAAAGGCCGGCATCAGCGACGCCCTGATCCTCGAATGGGTCAACCACGTTGATCTGTTTCGCATCAAAGGCGTGGCCGAAGAATATGCCGACCTGCTGGAAGAAGCCGGCGTGGATACCGTGCCTGAGCTGGCCCAGCGCGCCGCCAAGAACCTGTTCCAGAAGATTTTGGAAGTCAACGAAGCCAAGAAGCTCGTCCGCCGCACGCCCACCGAGAAGATGGTGGCCGATTGGATCGACCAGGCCAAGAAGCTGCCGCGTGTGATCACCTATTAGTCACCCCTTGTCTCCCGCTCCCCCGCAGCCCTGCGGGGGTAATTTTTATTAGCCTTTACCGGGCTTGACAGTCTCCTCAAGCGGGCATACAATGACCTCGACAATTGAATAGACCTGCCGGGTGCATGCTCTCCCGGATGTGAATGCTCAAAGGCGAAGCCGGTGCAAGTCCGGCGCTGTCGCGCAACTGTGAGCTGGCGGTGATGAAGTGCCAGCAAGCCAGGTCGCCCGCCCAGGCAGGTGTTGATCCACAACTTCGCGGAAAAGGAGGTGGAAACGTGCCTGACCAAACCACAAACTTCCCTGTCCACGCGGACAGGGTTTTTAATTTTTACCGGTCGGCAGCGCACAGCAAAAGTGACAGAGTTCAGTAGTGCCGTCTGCCGGGCAATCCCGGCCTTCGTATTCTTTTATTCACCATGGGAATGGACATGAAACGACTGACAACCCTTGTTACCCTCAGTATTCTGGCAGCTCTGCTGCTTTCAGCCTGCGGCGCTGCCGTGACGCCCACCGCCGCCCCCATCACGCTCACCGACGGCCTGAGCCGGACGGTTTCGCTGGCGGCCCCGGCGCAGAAGATCGTCTCGCTGGCGCCCTCCAACACCGAAATCCTGTTCGCCATCGGCGCGGGCGGGCAGATGGTTGGGCGCGACGAATTCTCCGACTACCCGGCCGAAGCCAAAGCGCTGCCCAGCGTGGGCGGCTCGATGGGCACCTACTCGCTGGAGACCATCGCCAGCCTGAAACCCGACCTGGTGCTGGCCGCCGAGATCAATACGCCCGAGCAGGTCAAATCTCTGGAAGACCTGGGCCTGACGGTATATTACCTGTCCAATCCGAAGGACCTGGACGGCATGTATGCCAATCTGAAGATTGTGGGCCGGCTCGCCGGACGCGAGAGTGAGGCGGATGCGCTGGCTGCCTCGCTGCAGGCGCGCGTGCAGGCGGTGACGGAGAAGTTGATGCCAATTTCCAGCACCATCACGGTCTTTTATGAGATGGACGGCAGCGACCCGGCCAAGCCCTGGACGGCCGGTGGTGGCACTTTCCTGTCGCAGTTGATCGACCTGGCCGGTGGAATGAATATTGGCAACAATCTACAGGGCGATTATGTCCAGATGAGCCAGGAGGAGCTGCTGGTGGCCAACCCGGGCGTTATCTTGCTGGGCGATGCGGCCTACGGCGTGACCGCCGAGCAGGTGGCTGCACGCCCGGGGTGGGATGCGCTGGCGGCGGTGCAGCAGGGCCGCATTTATCCATTTGATGATAACCTGGTCAGCCGCCCCGGCCCGCGCCTGGTGGATGGGCTGGAACAAATCGCCAGGCTGTTGCGGCCTGAGTTGTTCAAGTAAAAGAAAAGATAGCCATAGAGGGCACAGAGAAAGTGGACACAGAGAATCTATGAAAAGAAAAGAGGAATCCACAGAACGAATCGCGTGCCCGAATGCGCGTGGGATGATTCGCGAACTTTGGCTTTCGGGAAGCAAGTCCAGGAGCCTGTTTGCCTCTCTTTGTTTTCCATCTCTTTCTTCTTTCTCTGAGACCTCCGTGCCCTCTGTGGCTATTTCCTCATGATGAAATTCTCAACCCGCCCCTACCTCATCAGCGTCCTTGCGCTGGCAGCCGCCCTGGTGCTCAGCGTGGCGGTCGGCAGCGTGTTCATCCCGCCGGCCGCGCTGTGGGACCTGATCCGGGCGGCGTTGACCGGCAGCCAGCCGTTGCTGCCGCAGGCGGATACCTACGCCACCATCCTGCTGTCGCTGCGCCTGCCGCGCACGTTGCTGGTGGCAATCACCGGCGCGGCGCTGGCAACCAGCGGCGGCGCCTACCAGGGGCTGTTCCGCAACCCGCTGGCCGATCCGTACCTGATCGGGGTGGCATCCGGCGCCGGGCTGGGCGCGGTGCTGGCCATGACGATTCAATCGCCGCGGGGAACCATCGGGCTGCTGGCGGTGCCGCTGGCGGCCTTTGCCGGCGCGCTGCTGACCGTGTGGGTGGTGTATCAACTGGCGCGGGTGGGGCGCACCGTGCCCACCACCAACCTGATCCTGGCCGGCGTGGCGGTCAGTTCGTTCTGCACCGCGCTGAGTTCGTTTTTGATGCTCAACGCCACCGGCGAGCTGCGCCGCGCGCTGGTGTGGCAGTTGGGCGGCTCGACGCTCTCCGGCTGGCAGCCGGTATTGGCCGTGCTGCCCTACCTGGCAGCCGGTGTCGGCGTGCTGTTAGCCAGCGGGCACGCGCTCAACGTGCTGCAATTCGGCGACGAGCAGGCCCACCAATTGGGGCTGCCGGTGGAACGCGTGCGGCGCATCGTCGTCGTGGCAGCCACTCTCACCACCGCAGCGGCGGTGGCCTTCGCCGGGGTGATCGGCTTTGTCGGGCTGATCGTCCCGCACCTGGTGCGGCTGGCCTGGGGCGGCGACTACCGCCGACTGTTGCCGCTTTCCACGCTCGGCGGGGCGGCCTTCCTGCTGGTCTGCGACGTGCTGGCGCGTGCGTTGATGGCGCCGCAGGAACTGCCGGTGGGCCTGATCACATCACTGGCGGGCGCGCCCTTCTTCCTGTGGGTGCTGCGCCGCGCCAAACAACAATCCTTCTGGTGATGCCTATGTTACAAGTGGATTCGCTTTCAGTTTCCTACGGTGAACGCGCCGTGCTCCACGAGGTCAGTTTTTCGGTGGCGCCGGGCGAGGTGCTGGGTTTGATCGGCCCCAACGGCGCGGGAAAATCGACCCTGATCCGCGCGTTGAGCGGGGTGCTGCCGGTGCGGGCCGGGCAGGTGCTGGTGGAGGGGCGCAGCCTGCGCGGCATGGGCGCGCCCGACCTGGCCCGGCATCTGGCGGTGGTGCCGCAGGCGCGCAGCCTGCCGCCGGCCTTCACCGCCTGGGAGACCGTGTTGCTCGGGCGCACACCCTACCTGAACTGGCTGGGGCAGGTTTCGCCCCGCGACGAGGAGATCGCCCGGGAGGCCATGCGCCGCACCGACACGCTGGCGCTGGCCGAGCGGCGCGTGGGCGAGCTTTCCGGCGGCGAGCAGCAGCGCGTGCTGCTGGCGCGCGCGCTGGCGCAATCGACGCCGATTTTGCTGCTGGACGAGCCGACCTCGAACCTGGACCTGCAATACCAGCTCAGCCTGCTGGAGCAGGTGCGCCGCCTGGCCAAACAGGATGAGCTCTCGGTGGTGATGGTGCTGCACGACCTGAACCTGGTGGCGCGCTATTGCGACCAGGTGGCCCTGCTGGTGGAGGGGCGCATCGTCCGGCACGGCACGGTGGATGCGGTGTTGACCGCCGGGGTGCTCAGCCAGGCCTACCACGTGCCGCTGGAGGTGCTGCGCGACACGCCCAGCGGGTATCCGGTGGTGCTGCCGGCGATATTACAGTGAGAAGAAGAAAGCCACCGAGATCGCAGAGAGGAAAATTAATCAGGTATTGAGAAGAGCTTCTTTCCTGAGAATCTCTGTATCCCCTTGGTTCTCAGTGAACTCTGTGGTTAAATGAGCCCCATGCACATCAACCTTTACGCCACCTTCCGGCTGGCTGCCGGGGTGAAGACCATCCAGCTTGACCTGCCGGCGGGAGCGACCGTCCAGCAGGCGGTGGAAGCGGCGGTGGAACAGTACCCCGCCCTGCGCGTGCACTGGCTGAATGATGCCGGCGAGATCCACGCGCACGTGCACTGCCTGCTCAACGGCGAGGATGTGGGCAGCCTGGCGGCCGGCTGGCAAACGCCCATGCCTCCCGATGCTGCGCTGGATTTCTTTCCGCCGGTGGCGGGTGGCTGAACAGGAACTCACCTGACCCAGAAAAAAACAAAAATCGGCTTTCCCCCCGGAGAGCCGATTTTTCAATCTGCAAATTGCGTCTAACTTACTGCTGGTTTTTGTTGGTGGGGCAGACGGACACGCCGTCTTCATCGGGGAGCGGCGCTCAACAGGTGGTGTAAATAATCGTCTTTTTCTGCGTGGCCTGATAGCGATTGCGGAAAACGGTCAGGCCGGTTGCCACGGCGATGAAGAGCAGCGGCGCGACGAACCACGGCGCGCTGGTGTTGGTCTCCTGAAGCTGTACGGTGATGATGCCGTCATCCGGGCTGCCGCTTTGCGCCAACACGCCGCCGGCAGGAACGGCCAATGCGGCCAGGAGCATGAGTAAAAGTATCCAACGGTATGCCGTGCGCATGCGTTCCTCCAGAACCACAAATAAGGGTGTTTAAAATTTTAACCGGCAAGTTGGCAAAATACATCTAATTAGTGTAATATTCCCGCCTGCGTTTTGTCACAAAAAAAGCGCGGCGGGCCACAAAGCCTGCCGCGCTGGAACGGTTCTAACACGCGGTCAGCTCACGGCTTTCCCGTCGCGTTGGATCATGAAATCGTCGGCGGCTTTGCCCAGCATCAGGTGCAGCAGCACATCCTTGTGCGAATGGACGAAGGGCAACTGGATGGGCTCTTCCAGCACGGGCGGCAGGTAGGAGGCCGGGCGGTACTTGACGCGCGGCTCGTCCATGCCCAACACCAGGTTGACCACGTTCTCGTCCGGCGCGACCGGCGTGCGGCCAAATTCGCCGCGCAGCAGCATGCGGAACTCGTCGCTGACGAAGGAGTAGCGCTGGCCGGTGATCAGGTTGTAGGTGGCCTGCGCGCCAATGATCTGGCTGGTGGGCGTCACCAGCGGGGCATAGCCCGAATCGCGGCGCACGACCGGGATTTCATCGTAGAGCTTGTCCAGCAAATCTTCGCGGCCCATCTGGCGCAACTGGTTTTGCAGGTTGGTGAGCATGCCGCCGGGGATCTGGGCCGTGTTGATGCGGCTGTTGACGGCCGGGTAATGCAGCCTTTCCATGAGCTGGTTGCACATTTCCTGCGCCTGCTCCAGGTTGGTTTCGCTGGGTTGGGCAGCCAGCCCGAGGATCTCATTGACGGTGTGCAAATCGACATCCTCAAAGCGCACGGGCTGGTAGTACTTGCCGGCATAGGGGATGACCGATTTGAGCTCGTCGAAGATGCCGAACAGGCGCTTTTGCGCCTCAAGGATCAGGCCTTTGTCCAGCCCGGTTTCCAGGCCCATCTCTTCGGCGAAAACCTGCATCAGTTCCACCGGCGGGTGCGAGCTGCCGCCCGCGAAGGGCGTGATGGCGGTGTCGATCGCATCCACGCCGTTGAGCATGCCGACCACCGCGTTGAGCAAGCCCATGCCGGTGGTGGTGTGGCTGTGCAGCGTCAGCGGCAGGTCGATTTCGGCTTTCAACCCGCGGATCAACGCCACGGCGGCGGAAGGGGTGAGAATGCCGGCCATATCCTTGATGGCGATGCGGTCCGCGCCCATCGCGCGCAGTTTTTTGGCATACTGGATGAAGTATTCGGTGGTGTGCACCGGGCTGACCGTGTAGGACAGCGCGGCTTCGATCTGGATGCCGCTGGCTTTGCAGGCCAGCATGGGGATGGAGAGGTTGCGCTCGTCGTTGAGCGCGTCAAAGACGCGGAAGAGGCCGACGCCCGATTGGGCCGCCTGCTGGATGAAGGAAATCACCAGGTCGTCGGGGTAGGGCTGGTAGGCAAACAGGTTCTGCCCGCGCAACAGCGCCATGATCTTGCGGTTGTCGCCGACCACCTGCGCGAAGGTCTCCAGGCGCTCCCACGGGTCTTCGTCCAGGTAGCGCACGCAGCTATCCAGGATGGCGCCGCCCCACAATTCCAGGGTCGGGAAGCCCGCGTCCGAGATGAGTTTGAGCACCTGCAGCGCCTGCGGGCGGGTCATGCGGGTGGCCGCGATGCTCTGGTTTCCGTCACGCAGGGTGACGTCATTCAACTGAATTCGAGAGGTCATTTCATCTCCTAAAAGGGTTAATTAGTGCAAATCCCGCCATTTTGAAATTCTACCGCAGGTGGAACGGCGAATCCGGCAATTGTGAGGAACGCCGGTCAAAATTAAGAAGAACGTCCCGCCAAAAATCAGCCGGCGGGATCAGGTTCACCCGCCGGCAGGCATCCTTTGTTTGACAACCTGACTACCCGGCGGCCGGGGCCGGGCGATCCTTCAGCGGAAGGCGGATGGTGAAGGTAGAGCCCTGGCCGGGCTGCGAAACTGCGTTGATTTCGCCGCCGTGCGCCTGCACGTAGGCGCGCGCAATGGCCAGCCCCAACCCCGATTCGCCGCCCTGTTCGCTGCGGGCCGAATCGCCGCGGTAGAAGCGGTCGAACACTTTGGGCAAATCTTCGGCGGCGATGCCGCTGCCGGTGTCGCTGATCTGCAAAAGTATCCCATCGCCATCGCGGGCAGCGTTCAACGTCACCTGGCCGCCTTCGGGCGTGTAGCGCAGCGCGTTGGTGATCAGGTTGCCCAGCACCTGCATCAGGCGGGTTTCATCCGCCCACACCGCGGGCAGGTTTTCAGCCGCCTGCACGCGCAGTTGCACGCCGTGCTGCTCCGCCTGGTGCTGGAAGGCGGCCGCCGCCTGCTGGAGCAGCCGTTCTACCGGCAGATTCTGCCGGTTGAGGGTCAACTCGCCGGCTTCGGCGCGGGTCAGCGTGCGCAGGTCTTCGACCATGCGCTGCAGGCGTTCGATTTCCGCGTAGATGGTCTCCAGGCGCTGCGGGGTGGGGGCCAGCACGCCGTCGCGCATCGATTCGACGTACCCGGCGATCACCGTCAGCGGCGTGCGCAGGTCGTGGGCGATGTCGGCGGTCATCTGGCGGCGCATCTCGTTGGAGCGCGCCAGTTGGCTGCTCATCTGGTTGAAGGCCTGGCCCAACTCGCCAATTTCATCCCGCGAACGCACCGCCACCTGCTGCTGCAGGTCGCCGCCGGTCATCTTCTGCGCGGCCTGTTTGAGCTCGCGCAGTGGGCGGGTGAGCGAGCGCGCCAGCAGCGTGCCCACCGCCAGGGCGATGAGGACGGCGGCTGCCGCGGCCAGTGCCACCGCGCGGTAGGTCTGGCGCAGGTAGGCCAGTTCCTCAGCGGTGAAGCCCGGCTGTTCTGGCGCGGCCAGGATGTAGCCGATCACCTTGCCATCCACCTCGATCGGATCCGCCTTGACCAGGGTTTCATCGGTGACCAGCATGCCCAGCACGTACTCGGGCCGGTAGGCCAGCACCACGCGGCGGTTCTCGTTGACCAGCACGAACGGAACGCGCCGGTCCATGGCAAAATCCTGATCGGATGGATCGTTCTCAAAGAGGTTAAAGGGCTGGTCCACCCTCGGGAAGCTGCGCCCGATGTTGTCGAGGCTGCCGTTTTCTTTGTAGTAGTTGGAAATATAGCGCTTGTAAACCGCCAGTTGCTGCCGGGTGACCAGGTCGCCCAGGCGCGCCGGGCTGGTGAGCCAGATGACCACGCCCACCAGCGCGGCCGTGGTGACCGCAATGAGCGTAAACGCCAGGATGAGCTTGGATGCCAGGTTCCGCTTCATGTTGGATTGCGAAATCGGTAGCCGACGCCAAACACGGTTTCGATGTAACGCGGCTGGTCCGGGTCGGGTTCGATCTTGGTGCGCAGGTTGCGCACGTGCACGTTCAGGGTGCGCTCCAGCCCGGCAAAACCGCCATCGGCCAGGTGGTCCACCAACTGCTCGCGGGTGAACACGCGCCCGGGTTCAGCCATCAACGTGGCCAGCAGGTTGAACTCCATGGGGGTGAGCGATTTTTCTTCGCCGCCCACGGTGACGCTGTGCAGGTTCTCGTCCAGTTCCAGTTCGCCGGCCTTGAGCACGCGGCCGGGCTTGCCGACCCCTTCGACGCGCCGCAGCACGGCGCGCACGCGCGAGGCCAGCTCGCGCATGCGGAAAGGCTTGATCACGTAATCGTCCGCGCCCAGTTCCAGCCCCAGCACGGCGTCGGTTTCTTCCTCTTTCGCGGTGATGATGATGACCGGCGTCTGGCTTTCCTGGCGGTATTGCTTCAGGAAGGTGTAGCCGTCCATCTCCGGCATCATCAGGTCCAACAGGATCAGGTCGGGCTTTTCGCGGCGTGCCGCATAGATGGCCTCGCGCCCGTTGGCCGCCGGCACCACCCGGTAGCCCTGCTCGCCCAGGTAATCCTGCAGCAGCAGGCGCACGCTGGATTTATCGTCCACAACCAAAATCGTCTTCATGCGCTAAATCATACTCGAAATTTATTCAAATTTGATTTAGACGGCAAAAATGATCCAGATCTAAATGAAATCTAAACCAATTCTAGATCACCTGATCCTACAATGCGGACAGTTATCCGCAAGAATTTAATAATGGAGTGAATGATGGATGCATTGAAAAGAAGAAACCCAAACCTGACCAACCTGTGGGTGGATGTGCTGGTGTTTGCCGGCATGCTGGCGGTTTTTGCGCCCGGCCTGACCGGTTTGCTGATCCATGAATGGCTGGGGTTGGCCTTTGGCGTTACGGCCGGGGTGCACGTGCTGCTGCACTGGCAGTGGATCGCCGGGATCACCCGGAAATTCTTCACCCGTGCCAGTTGGGGCGCGCGCTTTAACTACCTGTTGAACGCGGCGATCTTTATCGGCTTTACCGTGGTCATCTTCAGCGGAGTGATGGAATCACGCTTCGTGCTGCAAACGTTTGGCCTCAACCCGCCGGACGAGCGCACCTGGGAGCTGTTGCACCGGCTTTCAGCCGACCTGACGCTGTTTCTGACGGCGCTGCACATCGCGGTGCACTGGCGTTGGATCTGGAACTGGGTGAAGAAGCTGCGGCGCCTGCCGCGCCGCGCGCCGGGGACCGTTTCACAGCCCGTTTTGGCCGCCGGGCCCGTCAAGATCGAGGATTGAAAATCGGGAAAGAGGAACACGATGTTAAAAGTACTGGGAAGACTCTTGATCCTGCTGCTGGCGGCGACGCTGGTGGCCGGGGTGACCTACGCGGTGGTGCAAAATGTCCAATTTTCCCTGCCGGGCGGGCGCGGCGGGGACGGCTTTGGCGGCCAGATTGCTCCGGGCGGGGGAAACGCCAACGGCTCAACGGCGCCGGACCTGGCGGAGCGCCCGCGGGGCGGCCGCGGGCAGATGCTATCGGACGGCGAATTTCGCGGCGGCGAGCTCGAGGGTGGGTCGGTCTTTGGCTGGGTCGAGGTGATTAAATCGCTGGGCGTGATCGCGTTCGTGACGGCGGGCGTGGTGCTGGTGCAAAAGACGTACGCACGCCCGCGCAAGCCAAAAAAGCCGGCCGCGGGCGCGCAGCCTGGCAGTTAACGACCGGTAAGTAGTATTTACCGCCTCCCGGTGATGTGGTTTCGGGAGGCGGGTTTGTTTTAAGCGGCAGCCAGGCCAGCAAAACGTTTCATTGCGGCCACTTGTAGGAACTCGTTAGTGAAGCGTGCGCGCCAGCTCAGCCGTTGCTTCGGGCGTGCAGGGCGCGTTCAACCCGGCCCAGATTTGCCAGGTTTCGCGGTGGCTCAGGCTGCCGCCGGGCGCGAGCGGGGTCAGTGGGCCGAGTGTTTCCAACTCCAGGAAGCGGTGGTCCACGTACACTTCCAGGTTGCTGCCGAAATCGGGGTAGGGCCGGGCCCAGTCCGGTTGGGCCTGCTTGCGGAAGAAGACGCCGCCGTTGTAGTAGCCCAGCCAGCCGGCGTTGCTGCGCAGGCCGATTTTGAAGGGCGGCACGGTGTCATCCGCGCGCACCAGCACCAGGTCGTCCAGGAAGCGCAGGCGCGGATCGTCCAGGCGCGTGTAGGGCCACAACGCCAGTGACCGGTCGGGCAGAAAACCATTGGAATTAAGCCGCGGCGGCGCGTTGGGCGCCACCGCCCAGCCGCCGGGCGCCACCTGGGTGATGGCCCACGGCGCCAGTTCGACGGCCTGCGCGCCCAGGTTGGTGATGGTGTGGTCCACCGTCACGCGCGGCCCGGCCGGGTCGAGGCGGACCTCCAGCGTTTTGCCCAGGCCGTGGACGGAATCGGGCGCGCCGGTGATGCGCACGCCGTCCGGAAGCGCTTCGACCCGCGGCGGCCGGTCATCGGGCAGGTAGGTGGTTTCGGGGATTTCCGGCGAGCGCCACAGGCGGTGACCGCCGTACGGGTGGTACGTGCCGTGCGGCGTGTCCCAGCTCACCTGCGG
>ERZ1645187.3447-NODE-3447-length-13268-cov-5.904034_pt1 | contig 13268 bp, 16 predicted proteins | sample MGYA00575352_ERZ1645187 | MGnify/ENA primary metagenome ERZ1645187 (study PRJEB40837, sample SAMN11349314) | freshwater sediment metagenome | isolation source: river sediment | host: Sediment | place: India: Wazaribad , New Delhi | collected 2017-02-21 ...
ACTCTAACCAAGTATGAACAAACAAAAAGCGACTTGAAAACAAGCGAAAAACAGAGCGTCGCAAACACTCTAACCAAGTATGAACAAACAAAAAGCGACTTGAAAACAAGCGAAAAACAGAATGAAGAAACAGTGCTACCCGCATTGTTTCTTCTCTTTTTTCGTGGTATATTTGGTTGAGCGCACAAGCGGATGTGTTTCGTGCGCAAAATGAGAAAGAAGAGACACACAACGGAGGAGACCCCATATGGAACGCAACGTATACGATGTACTGGAAGAACGCGGCTTTTTGAAGCAGTGTTCCCATCCCGAAGAACTGCGCGAGCTGCTCGGCAAAGAAAAAGTCACGATTTATATTGGCTTTGATCCGACGGCGGACAGCCTTCACATCGGTCATTACGTGCAGCTGATGTCCATGGCGCATATGCAGCGCGCGGGGCATAAGCCGATTGCGCTTCTGGGCAACGGAACCGCGTTTATTGGCGATCCTTCCGGCAAAACGGATATGCGCACGCTCATGAGCCGCGAACAGCTCTCCCACAACGCCGCGTGCTTCCAGAAACAGATGTCCCGCCTGCTGGACTTTTCCGAGGGCGGCGCGCAGATCGTCTACAACGGAGAATGGCTCTACCCGCTAAACTTCCTCGACTTCATGCGGGAAATCGGCGTGCATTTTTCGGTCAACCGCATGCTGGCGGCCGATTGCTACAAAAACCGCCTCGAACGCGGACTGACCTTCTTTGAAATGGGCTACATGCTCATGCAAGGCTATGATTTCCTCGAACTCAACCGCCGCCACAACTGCGTCTTGCAGATGGGCGGGGATGATCAATGGAGCAACATCCTCGGCGGCGCGGACCTGATCCGCAAGAAAGAGCAGAAGCCCGCGTTTGCGCTGACCACCGCGCTGCTCACCACCAGCGACGGCAAAAAGATGGGCAAAACGGAAAAAGGCGCGGTCTGGCTCGACAAAGAGAAATGCAGCGTGTTTGATTTCTATCAATACTGGCGCAACGTTGGCGACGAGGACGTGAAGATGTGCCTCTCGCTGCTCACGTTCCTGCCGATGGATGAAGTCAACCGCCTTGGCTCGCTCCCGGGCGAGCAGATCAACGAAGCAAAGCGCGTGCTTGCTTACACCCTCACCGCGCAGGTGCATGGCGAAGAAGAGGCAAAGATTGCGCAAACGTCCGCCGAAGGTTTGTTTGCGGGTGGTTCGGATTTGAGCAATATCCCGACCTGCGAGCTTACCGGCGCAATGATTGAGGAAAGCGGGCTTCGCATTCCCGACCTGCTGGCACTCAGCAAACTTGCCGTGAGTAAGAGCGATGCGAGACGACTCATCGAAGGCGGCGGCGTGTTCGTCGGCGAAGAGAAAGTGACCGCGACCAGCGCAACGCTGACGGCGGAGCAGGTGGAAGGCGACGGAGTCATCCTGCGGAAAGGGAAGAAGAGCTTTTGCCGGATTCGCAAAGCCTAAAACCGTATCAAACGATTCAAAAAGCCGGAGAAAGCGAGATTGTCATCAACAAATCCCGCTTTCTCGGCTACTGTATTCCGGTTTCAAGCGAGGAGGAGGCGCAGGAAGCGCTTGCCCAAATTCGCAAGAAGCACTATGACGCGCGGCACTGTTGCTATGCGTTTCGTCTGCACGAAGGCGGCATCGTCCGTTCATCGGACGACGGGGAACCCTCCGGCACGGCAGGTGCGCCGATTCTCGGCGTACTCTTAGGCGCGGGCGTGGAAAACGTGCTTTGCGCGGTGGTGCGATACTTTGGTGGCGTACTCCTCGGCATGGGCGGGCTTGTCCGCGCCTATGGCAAGGCGGCAAGCGAGGCGCTTTCGCAGGCGGGCACGCTGCAAATTCGCGTCTGCGCGCGTTTGCAAGCTATGGTATCCTATTCATCATACAATCTGCTGGAGCCGATGATTCGGCAAAAGGGGTATCCCTGCGAGGCGGATTTTGCGGAGCAAGTAACGCTAACGCTATTGCTGCCTGCTGAAGAGAGCGAAATACTGATCACCGTGATCACCGAGAAGACGGATGGCGGAGCAAAGATTCAACCGCTGGGGAAATCGCTGGAGGAATACCGGCCGACGAACTAGTTGCAACGAAGCGAAGAGAACCAAGCAAGGAGAAGGGGAATGAAGCAAAGCAGAAGAACAAACGCGATCCTGACCCGATTGCTCGGCGTGGCATTGGCGTTTGTTTGCGTCTTCGCTTTTATCCCGACCGCGCACGCGGAGGAAGCGCGCGTGAACATCACCGCAAATCCTTCGGAACTCACGGACTCCGGCAATGTAACGTTTACGTTTGAGATTGCCAACTACAACGCGGACTATCCCATGAGCGACGTTGGGATCACCTATAACGGCAAGCTATACGACGTGCTGCACGGCGCGCAGATTCCGCCGAGCGGCAGCGCGCGGGATATTGCGCTCAACCTCGCCGTGACGCAGAGCCAGCTCGGCAAACCCATCACGTTTTTGATTACGTGGACGCGAAACGGCGAACCCATGAGCCAGGAGGCGCAATATACCGTTGCGCAAGCGGAAAATCCGATCATTGCGGTCACACGCACGGCGGATAAAACCAACGCAAAGCCCGGCGAAAAGGTAACCATCACGTATACGATCAAAAACACTACGAAGTTTGACATGACGGATATCACGCTGATCGACGAAAGCATCAGCGATACGCCGATTTTTCAAAACGAGACGCTCCGCGCAAGCCGCACGACGTCCTATGATTTTCCATACACGATGGGCGAAGAGAGCGTAACCAGCGCGCCGGTCGTGACCTATACCGTCAACGGCAAAGCCAAGTCGTTTTCCTCGCTCGACCCGCTGGAGCTTACGATGGTGCGCATCCAGCTCGACATGCGCGTGCAGGCGGGAACGCCGACTGCAATTGGCGTTACGTTTACCATCGATGTCACCAACACGGGCACGCAAGCCATCAACGACATTTCGATTGTAGATGAGCGAACAAATCCGGTCAGCGACGCGCCGTTTAATCTAGAGCCGGGCGAACACAGGAGCCTGTCCTATGTCGTCGTGCCGCTCATGACTGAGCCACTGCGAAACGTGCAGTTCAAGCTCACGGGAACCGATCCGTTTTCGCAACCGTATGAACTTGCGCCAGCGGACATCTATGAGGTATATCCCTATGTGGACGCTTCGCAGATCAACGTGAGCGTTCGCGCGGAGACGGTGACACCCTGGACGCAGGAGAGCGGCAAACTCAACGCGCGCATTACGATTACCAATCACAGTGCGGTGGAACTCACCGGAGTTACAATCTCCGAGACGGTCATCGGCGTGATTAAAAATTACGATCTCCTGCCTGCCGGAGAAACGACGTTTGATCAAGAGATTCAGCTCGGCTCTCCGCGCAACCTCAACATCACGGTCAAGGGCTATGACCCGACGGGAACGAACCGCGCGCTGGCAAACTGCGTGATGCCCGTAGCCTACGGCACGGAAACCGCCGCGCCCGCCACGCCGACGCCGGATCAAACGATCAATCGTGAGTTTAACATCTTCAGTGGCATCAGCAACGGAATCTCGATGGTGTTGATCGGGCTTGGTGTGCTGATGGTGCTCTCTCTCGTCGTGCTGGTTGTGTTGACCGTCATGGAACGTTCGCGCACGCCGAAGTTCGATATGGATGACGACGATGATGAGGAAGCGTTCTTTGAACCGCAGAAAACGCAACACTCGACTCGGTCAACGTATCACGATACACCGGACCCGGAGGAAATTCGCTATACGCAGCGGATGTTTGCGGTGAAGGACGAGGAACCGTTTGTGCCCAAGCAGGAACCGATTCGCCTGCCGCCGCCACCGATCGTGAAACCCTCAGAGCAACCGCACGTCGTCTTTGCCCCGCCGCCGAAGCAGGAGGAGCCGGTCGCCCCGCGCGCGGATGAACTGGCGCAGCGTCTCGTGGAGACCGCGCGGACGCGCTATACCGAGGCGCAGAGTACAGCGGCCTACCGTCCCGTCAGCGAAGAAGTGAAACCATACGCGCCGCACCCGCAACAAAAGGCACAGGCAGCCGCGCCGCGCGTGTTTGACTACAAAAAACAACCAAAACCACAGTCCGCGAAAAAACAGCCGGTCACGCGCGTGCAAAAAGGCGCGCCCGGAGCGGATGACGAGGAGTAAAACCGTGTTTCAGGGACTCAACGAAGATACATACCAGTTTTTCTGGGACATTGCGTTTCAAAACGAAGTCTCGTTTTACGAGGCGAACAAAGAACGCTATAAAAAGAACGTTTATGAACCGCTTAAGGAGCTTGCAATCGCGATAACGCCCGCGGCGCAGGAGATCGACAGCGCGTTCAACGTCCGGCCTTCCAGCATTGTTTCCCGCATCCGGCGGGACACGCGCTATTCGCGCGACAAGACGATGTTTCGTGACCACGCGTGGCTGGGCTTTCGCAGACCCGGCGGCATGCTCAGCGAGAGCCTTGTGGTCTACGCGGAGTTTGAGCGGGAAGGCTACGGCTACGGCATGGGCATGTATGGCTCCAACCCGGCGTTGATGCGCGAGATTCGCCCGCATATTCTTGCCAAACCGCAGAAGTTCCTCTCACTCGTAGAAGACCCAAAGTTCACCGAGCGGTTTGAGGTGATGGGCGATCTCTTCAAGCGGCCGAAGATTACGGACGCGCCGGAAGGCGTTTTGCCGTATCTCAACCGAAAGGGACTGTCGTTTTGTTTCTCGTCTCCAAACCTGAAGAAGACGCTCACGCCCGAGATTGCGGATGAAATCATCGAAGGGTTTCAACTGCTCAAGCCGGTTTACCGCCTCTTGATGGGACTGGATGAATCTTAAGACGCTTAATAAAAGATATGGGAGGCAAATGACTTATGGAGATGTTCTTGGACCAGAAACCTGATAAAAAGCAAACCTACACCGGTGTGATGGTCGTGCTCGTGCTGCTGTTTGTGCTCGGCCTTGTGCTGGTACTCACATCCGCGTCAATCGGTCTTTCGACCGCAAACGCGGAGTTGACGAAGAACGGCGGACTCATGGATACAGCGATGTATCAATACATCATGACCAACACCGCGGAAAGCTATCGCATCGTCGGCGCGATTCTTGCGCTCATCACCGGCGTTGGCGCGCTGCTTGCGGGATATGTCGGATACAAGCAAAAGAAAGCGTAACGAACGCAAAACGGCAGCCGGAACACCGGCGGCCGTTTTTATATGGAGAACACGCATGATTCGAACAATGACGCAGGAAGACTACGATGCCGCCTACGATCTATGGATGCATACGCCCGGCATGGGGCTTAACACGTTGGACGATTCGCGCGCGGGCATAGCCCGCTTTCTATCGCGCAATCCAGCATCGTGTTTTGTTGCGGAAAACGATGGCAGCATTGTGGGCACCATACTCGCGGGGCACGACGGGCGAAGGGGTTACATCTATCACCTTGCGGTCGATAGTTCCTGCCGCAAGCAAGGCATTGCAACCGAACTAGTCAATCGCGCGCTGCTTTCACTACGCAACGAAGGGATTAACAAGGTTGCGCTGGTGGTATTTGGAAAGAACGAAGGCGGGAATGCCTTCTGGGAGAAGATCGGGTTTTCGCGGCGCGAGGATTTGACCTATCGCAACAAGAGCTTGATCGAACTGGAACGAATCGACACCTGAGCCAACGAAAAAACAAACCTCCGCGGAATGCTTGCAAACGCAAGACCAAGGCGCGGAGGTTTTTTCGTTATACAAGAAAATTAGGAATGTACGCTGTAGATGGTGACCGAACCGTTGTGATAGAACACCGGGAAGTTGTCCGCAAAATAGCCGAGGTCGATTTGGTAGTTCGCCAACTCGCTTGAGCCGATGAAGACATAGTCGATGTCATATTGCTTGGCATAGGCGCTAAAGTAGGTGGACGGCTGCTCGTAGAGTAGATGAAGCGCATTCTCGCGCGCAGAGTAGTCGATGCCGTGGAAATAGAGATAGGAGCCGGAGCCGCAGACGATGTTCCGTCCCGTCAGCGCAGCGATGCAGTTGTTGTGATTGTTGTAGGTTAAGAATGTCGCATCCGGCGCGGCATTTTCTTTCACATAGTCTGCCGCCGCCACCTGATCGGCATCGATCAACTGATAGTCCGAAACATACTCCCGCCCGAGCGTCAGCGCGCCGGAGAGAAACAGCGCCGCGCAGACCATAACCGAGAGCAGCGCGATGCTGAGGCGGTTTCGCGCGGCTCCGCGCGTGAGCCTATCCTTTGCGTCAAACAACCAGCCGGCAACAAGCCCGCACGCATACAGAAACGCGATGAAGAGCAGTTTGTTGTTGTCATAGGGGTTCGGCTGAAACTGAATGAACTCCGCGATTGCAAAGATCAGCAGCGCGCCGCCGACAACGCCCTTTTCTTCACGGTTGGCGGCAAGGAACGCAACGGGAAAGAGAAGCGCGATCAACCCGAAATTCTTGATGTAGAACCAGAAATAGTTGTCGGCTTCGTTTGCCCAGTTGAAATGGAACTTGAGGAAACTACCGGACTGCTTGAACGTAAAGAAGATCAACTGCGGCAGAGCAAGCAGCAGAACGATACCAAGATATTTCGCAAAACCGAGCCATTGCGCCTTGCCTTCCTTGCGAACGAGGGATCGAACCAGATAAAACCCGCTGATGATGCCAAGCGCGAGGAAGGAATGCGTATGAATCAGCGGCAGCGTGCCCGCGAGGATGCCAAGCGGCACAAACGCGCTCGTGTCGCGCTGAATCGCCGCGCGATGCAGCAAAAACAGGCACGGGAAGAGCAGCGACCAGCCAAAAAGCAGCGCGCGCTGGGGAATCATCATGTCCGCAATCGGGTTGACCCAACGCAGCCCGTTGGAAACGAAGTTGGTCGGCGTTTCATAAAACGCGGTAAAGAGGCGGGAGAGATTGTCGGGGTTTGCTTTCAAAAGATCGAAGAAATACGCGAATCCAAAACCGCCGCCGACGAAGAAGAGCAGCATCGCAAAGACCGATTTGCGCGTTTCGCCAAGCCATTGTTGAAAAAAGCAATACACGCCCGTGATCACGAGCAGCAGCGCATAGGCCGCGGTCAGCATGGTTGCAAAGCGCAAGCTGGTGCCGAGCAGGTAGATCGTAGAACCCACGCTCTCGCTCAAGAACGGGTAGCACACGGGCTTATCGGGGCAGATGGAGTACATCGGCGGGAACGTTCCCTGGGTGGCGATGCTGGAGATGAAACCAAGGTGCATTGCAAGATCGCCATAGGTCGATTGTCCGACATAGAGTGCGCCATCCCGCTCCACGATGGTATGCGAGGAGAGCAGCACAAGGCAAAGCAAGAGCAGCGCGCCGCCCGCGACGAAGAACGGAATTTCCGCTTTCCAAGGTGCGGCGGTCAACGTGCGCTTGCGAGAGAAATAAAAGCCAGCGGCTCCGGCGAGGCAGGCAAGCAGCAAGCCGAGCAATTGCGCGGGTAGATAGAATCCCATCGCAAAGGAAAACAGCGCGGGAAGCCAGATGAACATCGCCATGCCCATCGCAAGTCCAAGCCAGATGCGAACCAGCGGTTTTTCGCGGAAGAACAGCAACCGCGAAAGCCCGATGCCGGAGGTTGCAAACAGGGCAACGTAGAGAATCGATAACAGTTCCGCCATAACGGATGAAGGTCTCCTTATCAACTACTTTATCAATTGCTTTATCAATCGGATGGATGGGCAAGCAAAAGCGGGCAGAGATTGCCCGCCATGAGAAAACAGACTATTTCTTACCAAAGAATCTGGCAAGCGGCTCCACGGTTGCGTTGAGGTTTGCAATCGCGGTGTTGAGCGTTTCAACATCCAGATTGGAGAAGGATTCTACGCCAGTCTTTAGCTCCGCAATGGTTGCGTTGAGGGACTGCATATCCAGACCGTTGAGCACCTTGACCGCTTCGCCAACCGTAGCAAACGTTTCATTCGCTTGAATCGTTAGTTCGTCGATGTTTGTGGTAATCGTTTCAACATCCACCTTTTGAACGGTGGCGAGCGCTTTGTTCGCTTCGGTAACGGTGGTCAGAAGCGGAGGCACGAGAACCGCCGCGCTGACGAGAACGACAAGCGCGATGCCGGAGAGCAAGCCTACGCAAACGCGCATGAGCCGAACTTTTTTGTGTTCAAGCTTCTTCTGCTCTTCCGAATTGAGGAAGAGCTCGCGTACATAATCGATGGTCTCAAACGATTCGGGCTTGTCGGACGCATGCGCCGATTCTACTGTTTCAAGGGCAAGCTTTTCAATCGCGTCTTCCATGATGATTTCCGTCCTTTCCAACAGTTCGGGTGAACGATAGTCTATCGTTTTCACACTCGTTTCACGCGGGTATTTGGTGTAATGTTTTGCTCAGTATACCACACATCGTTTATAATAAAAAGAAACAGATCGCTTGAGCGGAGGGGTAGATACATGACAGCAAACAAGCAAACGCCGGTAGCGTCGGCAACGGGACAAATCAGTGTTGAAACGCCGTATGGGGTGTTTATCATCACCGCGTCTGGCGGAAAAGTCTGTGCGATCAGCCGCGCAAGCGAAGGGAATGAGCAACCTGTTTCGCTGGGCGCGACACAGCCGGTTCTCCAGCTTGCCGCAAAAGAGCTGCGGGAGTATCTTGCGGGCGAGCGGATGACGTTTACGTTCCCGATGGGAGCGGAGGGTACGCCGTTCCAGCAAAAGGTATGGGCGGCAATTTCGCAGATTCCCTATGGAGAAACGCGTACCTACGGCGAGATTGCGCAGGTGGTTGAGAACCCGAAAGGTTCGCGCGCGGTGGGTATGGCTTGCAACAGAAATCCGATTATGATCGCGGTGCCGTGCCATCGCGTCATGGGGGCGGGCGGCAAGCTCACAGGCTATGCGTACGGAACGGGACTTAAGCACAAATTACTCTCGCTGGAACAGCGCGAGCCAAAAGAAGACACGGAAAAAAGATAAATCGGCATACTTGACAATAGCCTAGTGAAATGCTATCCTATGCACGTAAGGCAACCAAATTACTAGGGATTGATGATGCGAGCGGTTCGGTTAACGAAAACGACAGCGGTAGCATCAAAGAAAACGGTGATCCAACGATTGCAGAAAGGGATGCCATGAAACTCTCGACGCGAAGCAGATACGGGCTAAAAGCGGTGATCGACCTCGCCATTGCCTATGGCACAGGGCCGGTCTCTCTTCCTGTTTTGGCTGGATCGCAGGGAATTTCGGAAGGCTATCTTGAGCAACTCCTGCGTGAACTGAAAAAAGGGCATGTGGTTGACACCGTCCGCGGCGCGCAAGGCGGATATGAGCTTACAAGCGACCCCGCCGAGCTCAGCGTACAGCGCGTACTCAACCTTCTGGAAGGGTCAACCGCGATTGTAGACTGCGTGGGCACGCTGCACCACAACTGCACAAGCGCATGCTCCTGCTCGGCTCGACCGCTGTTTCTCAAGCTCCAAACCCGCATCAACGACGTGCTGGAGCGCACGACCATCCGCGAACTGGCGGATGATTATCAGCAGCAAAAGGCGCGCGGAGTCCCCTGTAAAAATATTTGCGAACAGAAACCAGAGTAGACGCGTTCGGTTGCACAAACGTATGGAAATGAATCAACAAAAGAGGAATAGAGTATGAAGGTTTATCTCGACAACGCCGCAACGACCATGGTGCGAAAAGAAGTAGTAGACGCGATGATTCCCGCGTTTACAACCTATTACGGAAACCCGTCCAGCTTGCACGAATATGCCCGCGAGGCAGAGCAACTGCTCGATGCCGCGCGCAAAGACGTCGCCGCCATCATCGGCGCGAAACCCGACGAAATCGTCTTTACCGGCGGCGGGTCGGAGAGCGACAATATGGCTTTGCGCGGCGCGGTTGCCGCAAACAAAAAGAAGGGCAAGCACGTGATCACCTCCGCCGTGGAACACCACGCGGTGCTCTACACGCTTCAAGCGATGGAGCGCGAAGGGTTGATTGATCTGACCATTCTTCCGGTGGATGAGTATGCCGTTGTAAGCGCCGAGAGCGTGGCCAACGCCCTGCGAGACGACACCGTGCTGGTCTCCGTCATGTTCGCCAACAACGAGGTCGGCACCATCAACCCGATTGCCGAAATCGGCAAGGTCTGCCGCGACAAGGGCGTTTTGTTCCACACCGACGCGGTGCAGGCAACGGGGCATGTGCCGATCGACGTCGTCAAGATGAACATCGATTTACTCTCGATCTCCGCGCATAAGTTCCACGGGCCGAAAGGCGTTGGCGTGCTGTATATCCGCAAAGGCGTGCGCATTCCCTCGCTGATCATCGGCGGCGGACAGGAAAAGAAGCGCCGCGCGGGAACGGAGAACGTGCCCGGCATCGTTGGCCTCGCAACCGCGTTGAAACTCGCCAACGAGCACATGGCGGAGAATGCCGTCCGCGTTGGTGCCCTGCGCGATAAGTTGCTCAAAGGTATTGCCGAGCGCATCCCTGATGTCAAGCTCAACGGACACCCAACAAACCGCTTGCCCAACAACGTGAACTACAGCATCCGCTATATCGAAGGCGAGAGCATACTACTGATGCTCGACATCAACGGCATTGCGGCGTCCAGCGGCTCCGCGTGCACGAGCGGCTCGCTTGATCCTTCGCATGTGCTGCTTGCCATGGGCTTGCCGCACGAGATTGCGCACGGATCGCTGCGTCTCACGCTCTCCGAGTTCACGACGGAGGAAGAGATTGACTACGTGCTGGATCTGCTGCCGCAGATCGTGCAGCGGCTGCGCGATATGTCCCCGCTGTATCCCAAGCAGAAATAAAATGCAACCATATCAGGCACAGCAAAATTTTCCGTGTCCGATGATAGCGTTCAAAATGATTTGGTAAGGAGATAGGATTTATGTATACTGAAAAAGTGATGGATCACTTTAAGAATCCGAGAAACGTCGGTGAGATTGAAGGTGCAAGCGGCGTTGGAACCGTTGGCAATGCCAAATGCGGCGATATCATGCAGATATTCCTCGACATCGACGAAAACGAGGTCATCCGCGACGTGAAGTTTAAAACCTTTGGCTGTGGCGCAGCCGTTGCGACAAGCTCAATGGCAACCGAGATGATCAAAGGCAAGAGCGTGGACGAAGCGCTCAAAATCACCAACGCTGCCGTTGTGGAAGCGCTTGAAGGCCTGCCTCCGGCAAAGATTCATTGCAGCGTGCTTGCGGAAGAAGCGGTCAAGGCCGCAATTGAAGATTACGTCAAAAAACGTGACGAAGCGAAATAACGCAATACTTATTTTTTTGAGAAGAGGCGAAAACAAGCCTCTTTTCTCTTTTTTCGCTCAAAACGCGCTTTTCAACACGTGCAAACGCTTGCTTTGCATAATTGACACAATCGTGACACTTGACGGAATATCTGCGATACGGTAGACTAAATTTGATTTTATAAGAAGGGTACAGGTATTTTAGAATATGAGCACAAGCTTTACCGACGGTTTCTCCAGCTTTTTTAGCAGCTACGGCATTTTGATCGTTCTCATGATCGCGATGTTCGCCGTCATGATCATTCCGCAGCGCCGCCGCGACAAAAAGGTCAAGGATATGCTTGGCAACCTCAAAGCCGGTGACCGCGTCCGCACCATTGGCGGTATTTATGGCACCATCGGCACCATCAAGGACGACACCATCATCCTGCTCGTTGGGCCGGACAAAGTGAAGCTCGTCTTTGCACGCGGCGCGATTGCACAGGTGGAAGATGCCGGCGTGGAAAACGAAATGACGCAGGAAGTCGTCAAATAATCAAGCGAGATTTCATCGAACGCCTGCTGGTTTTCAGTGGGCGTTCTTTTTATACTTCGGGTATTCGCCAAGGCGGTATCTTGCGACGAAAACGGAAGAAAACTGTTTGAATCAAATTGTGAAGTGAACTGCACAAGAACACAATGTGAACGAACGGCAAAATCGGCAAAAGAGCACGAAAGGGCTGTTACTTTGAGCGCATTTTTGGTATAATCGCCATGAGGTGAACTCAAAATGGATGATAGAAGAGACACACAGCAATTTGAACTCCCGAGGGAGAAGCGCAGCCCGCGTGACACGCTACTGAGCGTATACGGCGCGATGCGTGAAAAAGGATATGATCCGGTGAATCAAATCGTCGGCTACCTGCTCTCCGGCGACCCGACGTACATCACAAGTCACAACAACGCGCGCTACTTGATTTCCCGCATCGAACGCGACGAACTGCTCGAAGAGCTGGTTCGCGCCTACGTGGAAGGGAAATATTGACGCATGCTTCGTATTCTCGCATTTGACGTTGGAGAAAAGCGCATCGGCGTTGCCGTGAGCGATCCGCTGGGCATCACTGCGCAGGGGATTGAAACCTATCACCGCACGGATGATTTGGAGCAGGACGTTGCCCACCTGATCAAACTGGCAAACGGATACAAACCCGTGAAGCTCGTGTTTGGTTTGCCGCGAAATATGGACGGCAGCTATGGCTTTCAGGCGCAGATCACGCGCGAGTTTGCCGAAGCCGTGCTTGCAAAATGGGATGGCGACCACGCGTTTCAGGACGAGCGGCTGACCACGGCCAGCGCACGGCGCGTACTGATTGAAGCGGACGTAAGCCGCGACAAGCGCAAGCAGGTGATCGACAAAGTCGCCGCCGTCGTGATTTTGCAAGGGTATCTCGATGCGCACGGGAACACCTGATTTTTTATACGAACGAAGAGAAAGCAGGAGTATATGGAAGAGCAGAATACGATTATCGAGCTGATTGACGAAAGCGGAAACACGGTCAAGTTTGACCTGGTGATGACCTTTGATTACGAAGGGAAACGCTATGCCGCGCTGTTGCCCGTTGACGAAGTGGAAAACGTTGGCGACGACGAGGTCGTCTTACTTGAGGTTGTGAAGGACAAGAACGGCGATAATTTTGTCAGCATCGAGAATCCGATTCTGCTGGACGAAGTCTTTAACGAGTTCATCGAGCTGTTTGACGAAATGGCGGATGGAGAAGACGAGGAAGAGGACGAGTAAGTCCCATTCCTGCTAGAAAACGTAGAATTACGCTGTTTGACGCGCATTTTCAGACGATTTTACTTGCAACGGCAAAATCGCTTATGCTATAATTCTTGAGGCATCACGCACCGGTGCGGATTCCGCGGCTCGTGCCTGTCAACTTGGCAGGTTACCGGGGAAAAGGAAACACCGGGAAGAAAAGAACGAGGAGGTTACTTATCATGTCCGTGATTTCCATGAAGCAACTGTTGGAGGCCGGCGTACATTTCGGCCAT
>ERZ1645187.3449-NODE-3449-length-13266-cov-5.503671_pt1 | contig 13266 bp, 15 predicted proteins | sample MGYA00575352_ERZ1645187 | MGnify/ENA primary metagenome ERZ1645187 (study PRJEB40837, sample SAMN11349314) | freshwater sediment metagenome | isolation source: river sediment | host: Sediment | place: India: Wazaribad , New Delhi | collected 2017-02-21 ...
GCAACAGGGGCAGGTCGCCGCGTTCGGCGGCGGCGGAAAAGTCGTGGTCCGTCCGGGTTTCCTGGGCCATGTCACACCGCCCAGGTCCAGAAGACCCAGGTCAGGCCGACGCAGAGGGCAACCATGCCCAGATAGTCGACCGCCCGAAGCCGCCCTTCGTCGCTGCCTTGCGAACTGTCATAAAGGGCGGCCCGCCGGTCGATTTCGGCCAGCCATCGCGAGTCTTTCGTGTCCATCCTGGTCTCTCCCTGTTGTCGTGGCCTTTTGACGGCCCTTGCACCTGCCCTGTGGAGGCAGGGGATTCAGACGGCCCGGACCGGGCCGCGGTAATACGGCAGACGGTCGATGCGCGGCGCCCATGCGCCGCTGGCGACCACGCGCTGCACATGGGCGGCGATTTCTTCCATCGGCGCAAACCAGACATCGCCGCGCGTCAGCGCCTGTTCGATGAAGCGGTGCATGTGATGCCAGCGCGCCAGCCGCCCGGTGGCAAAGGGATGCACCACCGGCACCCACAGCCCGCCATGGGCATAGGCGGCCTCGAACTCCTCAGCAAAGGCGCGGAAGCCGTCGCTGGGGGCGCGGATCGGCATCATGTAGTCAAGGTCCATCGACTGCACGAACTGCGGCCAGTCATCCAGACCCCAGTGCGAGGGCAATTCCACCAGCCGCCCGGCGTCACAGTCCAGAAGATAGGGCTGATCGTCGCCCATCAGCGAGGCGTCATAGGTGAACCCGCGCGCGGCCAAGAGGTCGGCCGAGCGGTGCGAGAAATTGTACAGCGGCGCCCGCCAGCCGCGCGGGCGCTGGCCGGTGGCCTTGACGATCACCTCGATGCCGCGGTCCAGCCAATGCGCCTCGTCCGCGTCGCTCAGCTCACGCGGGTGTTCGTGCAGGAAGCCGTGGTGGGCGATTTCGTGGCCGCCGTTCAGGATGGTCTCCACCGCCTCGGGGTATTGCTCGATGCACCAGGCCGGGATGAAGAAGGTCTGCCGGATGCCCAGTTGGCGATAGCTTTCCACGATGCGCGGAATGGCCACGCGCGGCCCGTATTGCAGCATCGAGATACCCGCCACGCGGCTGTGGCCATCGGTCGGGTGGGCGATATGGATCAGGCTGTCGGCGTCCATGTCGAAGGTGATCGACGCCGCACAACGCGCTCCATTCGGCCATGGGATGGGGTTGCGGATCATGCCATCACGCTCCCACCATTGGGGCCGATGGCCTGGCCGGTGAAATAGCGCCCGCCGGGGCCGGCCAGGAACAGGGCGGTGGCGGCGACCTCTTCGGGCTGGCCAAAGCGCGCCAGCGGGATCGCCAGTTCCTTGGCCCGCCACTCGGCGCTCATATGCGCCGCGCCCAGCATGTCGGTGTCGATGGGGCCGGGGCAGATGGCGTTGACCAGGATGTCGGGGGCAAATTCCCTGGCCCAGCTGCGCACCAGCCCCAGCACGCCGTGCTTGGACGCGACATAGGGCGAGAACGTCTCGCGCCCGTAATGCGCCATGTCCGAGGCGATCATCAGCACGCGCGGCGGGTTGGCGGCATCGGCGGTCATCAGGCCAATCGCGGCGCGGCCGACCAGAAAGCTGCCGCGCAGGTTGACCGCGATCACCCGGTCGAAATCGGCGACCGGAGTGTTCAGCAACGGGGCCTCATGGATGATGCCCGCGCAATGGACGACCACGTCCAGCCCGCCCCATGCGGCGCGGATGCCGTCTGCCATGGCCGCAACTGCCGCCTCGTCCGACACATCGCAGGCAAAGGCCGGCCCCTGGGCCACGGGGGCCGCAAGATCGGCCACGGCCACCCGCGCGCCCGTTGCGGCAAAGGCCCGAGCGCAGGCGGCCCCTATGCCGCGCCCGGCCCCCGTCACCAGAACTCGCGCGGTCATGCCATCACCTCGCCCCGGTCCAGCATCAGGGCCTGCCCGGTCATGTCCCGCGCCCCGTCCGATGCCAGGAACAGATAGGGCGCGGCCAGATCTTCCGGCTCCAACAGGCCCGGCAACACCTGCGCGCCGACGATCTCGGCCAGCAGATCATCCTCGCTGCGGCCGGTGCGGCGCGACATGTTGGCAAGCGACAGCATCGCCGCCTCGGTCCGCACCCAGCCGGGGCAGACGGCATTGACGCGGATGCCCTTCGGCCCCAGCTCATGCGCCATGACGCGGGTAAAGCCCAGATTGGCGTGTTTCGACCCGACATAGGCGGCGAATTCCGGCACCGCGACCCGGCTCCAGATTGAAGCGGTCACGATGATCCGCCCGCCCGCGCCCATCTTTGGCACCGCATGGCGGGTGACCAGAAAGGTGCCGTTCACGTTGATGTCGGTGATGCGGCGGAAGGTGTCTTCGACCGCGTCGTCGTCCAGCAGGGGCGTGATCCGCTCCAGCCCCGCGTTGTTGACCAGAACGTCGATCCGCCCCAGCGGCGCCAGCGCCCGCGACAGGCCGGCGCTGTCGGTCACGTCGCATTCCAGCGCCCGCACCGCCCGCCCGGCCTCCGTCGCCATCTCGCGCGCCGCGTCATGGATGCCGGCGCCCGAGGACAGGATGGCGACATCGGCCCCGGCGCGGGCAAAGGCCAGCGCCACCGCCCGGCCAATACCCCGGCTGGCGCCGGTGACCAGCACCGACTCGCCGGTAAAGTCATAGCTGACGCGGCCCATCGCTCAGCCTTCCCGCGCGTGCATGATGCGGCCGATCAGGTTCAGCAACACCTGCGCGGCCAGGGTCGTCGTGCTGCCGGAGTGGTCGTAGTCGGGCGCCACCTCGACCAGATCGACGCCCACCACGCGGCCCCGGCGGCACAGGCCCGCCAAAAGCTCCAACACCTCGTAATAGGCAAAGCCGCCATGGCTGGGCGTGCCGGTGCCGGGCGCAATCGACGGGTCAAAGCCGTCGATGTCGATGGTGACGTAATAGCGCGCGCCTTCGGGGATCAGCGCCAGCACGGCGTCATTGCCCAGCCTGCGGATCTGGCGCACCGACAGGATGTCGGACCCGGCGGCGCGCGCGGCCTCATACCCCTCGCGCGAGGTCGATGAGACGTTGCGGATGCCAAGCTGCGTCATCCCGGTGACCCAGGGCTTTTCGGACGCGCGGCGCATCGGGTTGCCGTGGCCAAAGCGCACGCCGTGGCGGACATCGACGAAATCCAGATGCGCATCGAACTGCACGATGTGGATCGGGCCGTTCTTGGCGCAATCCTCCTCGAAGGCGTCGATGCAGGGGATGTTGATCGAATGATCGCCCCCCAGCACCACCGGCAGCGCGCCCGCCGCCAGGATCTTGCGCACGCCATAGGCGATGTTGGCGTGGCTTTTCTCGGTGTCGGTGTGAACGATGTCGGCATCGCCGATATCCACCATGCGAACCCGGTCGGTCTGCAGGTAGGTCACGTCGTCTTCGTGGTCATAGGCCCCGCCGTGCCCAAAGGAAAACAGCGTCGAGGCTTCGCGGATGCCGCGCGGCCCGAACCGCGCGCCAGCGCGGAACTGGGTGCCAAAGTCGAACGGCGCGCCCATGATCGCGACATCGGCGTCAATCGCATCCCAGTCGGCGACGTAGGGGGCCTTGCCGAAGGTGGAAATCCCAACAAACGGCAGGTTCAAGCGGCCCTTGTCATAGGCGTTCTGCGACATCCAGGTGGCTCCCATTCGCTGTTTCGAAAGAGGGACCATGGAGTCAGCCTTTAGAAAATGACTATGTTTGAATGTTCACTTGTGAAATCATCAATGTATGAGCGCGACGCACAGCACCCCCCTGGCCGACGTCGACCTGCGCCTGTTGCGGGTCTTTGGCGCCATCGTTCAGGCCAACGGATTTTCCGCAGCGGAAGAGGCGCTTGGCATGTCGCAGGCCACCATCTCGGTGCATATGCGCAACCTGGAGGACCGGCTTGGCCTGCGTTTGTGCGAACGTGGCCGGGGCGGGTTTTTCCTGACCGAGGCCGGGCGCCAGGTGCATTCGGCCATGCTGGACCTGTTCGGGTCGTTGCAGCGGTTCAACGGCGCGGTGGCCGATGCGCGCGGAGAACTGACCGGTGAACTTGCCTTCGGCACGGTGGACGCCATGGCCACGAACGGTCGGCTGGGTCTGGATCGGGCCCTGGCGGTGTTCAGCGCCCGCGCGCCCAGGGTGCGCCTGTCCATCGACATCGCGGCGCCGCAGGACCTGGCGCGCGGCTTGCTGACCGGGCGCTATCAGGTCGCGCTGATGCCAACCGATCATCCGCCCGCAAAGATGGAGGCGGTGGAGCTGTTCCGCGAACGGCAGAATCTGTACTGCGGCCGCGGCCATCCGCTTTTCATGACCCCGGACGCAGAACTGTCCGATGATCTGCTGGCCGCCCAACCCTTTGCCGGGCGCAGCTACATGGCCGAGGGCGAGCGATGCGGCATCCCCTTTGACCGCCGCGCCGTGACCGCCCACATGGAGGGCACGCTGCTGTTGCTTCTGTCGGGGGCCTATGTCGGCTTTCTGCCCGATCACTTCGCCGCCCCGCATGAAGCGGCGGGCCGGTTGCGCCCGCTGGCGCCGGACAGCGCAACCTTCGATGACGTGTTCCAGATCGTCTATCCGCGCAACCAGCCGACGCGTGTGGTCGAGTTGCTGGTCGATGCGATCGTGACGATCAACGCCCTGACGCGATGACGGCCAACCCGGCGGCCTTGGACCCCGCCGAACTGCGGGACCCGTAAGCGATCAGGCGATCAGGCCGTCACCGCTCAGGCCGAAGGGGCTCGGCAAGGGCATCTTGGCGCATCGCGCGGCGCGACAGAGAACGCTGTTCCGTCTTGTCGGGACCTGGGCCGACCAGTTCGAAGATGGCGAAGGTCCGTGACCTGGCACCGTCAGTACCAGCTTGGCAGGCGGAAACGGGCCGTGGTGTAGGGTTCCGGCGCGATGATCTCATGCTCCTGGCCCACCTTCTGGACCTGGTATAACAGGTGCGGCATGCCGAGCGACGGGTCGTTGGTGTAGTCGGGGTAGGGAATGGCGGCCTGCCAACGCGGGTGATAGTTGATCGTGCCGACAACGCTGCGATAGGGGGTCGCGCGCAACGCGGCTGCGACCTTGCGGTTCTGTTCCGTCGGGTCATAGGGCGCGCCGGTTCCCCCGGCGATGGCGGCGGCAATGGCAAAGTGATGCACCGAGCCATAGGTGGCGCAGCCCACCTCGGGCGTGGACGCGGCGCCGAAGGCCGCGGCGTAGCGTTCCGCGAAGGCCCGTCCGATCGGATCGGCCAAGAGGCCGATCACCGTGCCGACGATCACGCCTTCGGCCAGTTCTCCGGCGATGTCGATGAAGCTGCGATGCACCCCGCCGTATTGCATGTAGACCAGGCAGCGGAACGGGTCTTCGAGGAACTGCTTGTGAAAATGCGCCAGGTCGCCGGCGTAGAAATGCGTGTTGACCAGCACCGCGGGCCGTGAGGCGCGGGCCTTGTCCAGCACCGCCTTCCAGTCGCGGGTCGGGGTCTCGACGACGGCCGGGCCAAAGGCGACGTCCCAGCCAAAGTCGCGGGCGGCTGACTGCATCGCCTTGGCGATCACGATGCTGTAGGGGCGCGAGCCGGAGATGATGGCCAGCCGGTTGGACTCGGGCCGCCACTGTCCGGTATCGCGCAGCCAGGAGATGAACTTGATGAAGCCCTGGCCATACCAGTAGTCGGCCGGGTTCCCCATGAAGCAGCCTTAGTAGCGCTCGGGGTCGCTGGCGACGGTGTCGTGGTGCTGGATCAGCGTGTTGTTGTGGATGTAGATCAGGCCCGCGTCCGCCACGACTTCGTATTCGGCGTTCATCGACCCCATGTTGTAGCCGTTGATGATGGCATGGACGCCGTGCTCGTCCACCAGCTTCTGGGCCGCAGCGGTCAGCGCGGCCGAGCTTTGGTCGCCCGAGTCGATGCAGACCAGGCTCAGCGGGCGTCCGTTGATTCCGCCGCGGGCGTTGATCTCGGCAATGGCCAGCTGCGCGCCGTTGCGGAACTCGGTCGCGTCGTTCAGGGTGGCGGCGTGAAAGGGAAGCATGCTGCCGATCTTGATGCTGTTCATGGCTTCCGGTCCTTCGGATCAGCTGACACGGTCGGGGTTTTCGTAAAGCAGGTGGTGCATGACCGACCGCAGCCGGACCGGGCTGACCGGCTTGATCAGCAAGGGCACGCCGCTGGCCCGGATCGCGTTCAGCAGGTCGGGATCGGTGTCGGCGGTGCAGACGATGCCCGGGGTTTGCGCCTGAAGCTCGGCACGGACCTTGCCAAGGATCTCGGTTCCGGTCTGGCCATCGGGAAAGCTGAAGTCGACCAGGATGATGTCGGGCCGGAAGGCATGGCTGCGGATCAGCGACAGCGCGCCGTCGCCGTCGCGGGCGGCCAGCACCTTCACCCCCCAACGCGCCAGCATGCCCTCCATCGCGGCGCGGAAGTTGTCGTTGTCCTCGATCACCAGGGCCGAGGCGCCGAAGAATTCTCCGGCAAGGCCCTCGCTGATCTCGGGCTCGCCGACCCGGCTTTGCCAGATGTTGCCGGTCGGCACCTCGACCGAGAACATCGACCCCCGCCCCAGACGTGAGGTGACGAGCAGGTTGTGCGACAACAGCCCGGCGATGCGCTGCGCGATGTTCAGGCCCAACCCCAGCCCGCGCTGGCGGCCCGAGGCATTGCCCTCGACCTGATGGAACTCCTCGAAGATCTTCTTGAGTTGGTCTTTCGGGATGCCGCAACCGGTATCCCAGACCTGAATTTCCTTGTGGGCCCCCCGATTGCGCAGGCCGACGAGGATGCCGCCCGTTTCGGTGAACCGGATGGCATTGGCGATGAAGTTGCCCAGGATCCGCTCCAGCAGCGCCCGGTCGGTCTCCAGCGTGGCGGCGCTGTCCAGGACGCGCAGGGTCAGCCCCTTCTTTTCGGCGATCGGCGTGAACTCGCGCCGCAGCCGGTCCAGCATCTGCGAGGCCTGGAAATGGTGGCGCTGCACGGTGATGCGGTTGGCGTCCAGCTGGCCGACCTGCAACAGCAGGCCCAGGATTTCGTCCATCACCGAAACGGCCACGTCCATCGACCGCAGCAGGTCGCGCAGCTCTTCTTCGCTGCGCGATTCGATGCCGCTGTAGACCAGGATCTTCAACGTCGCCAGCGGCTGGCGCAGGTCGTGGCTGGCGGCGCGCAGGAACCGGCTTTTCTTGTCGTTGGCCTCTTCGGCCAGCCGCTTGGCATCCCGAAGGGCGCGTTCGGCGTTGCGCGACCGGGTCACGTCCTGCACGGTGGTCATGCTTGCGCCGTCAAGGTCGCGCCAGCCCACGTCGACCGAACGGCCGTTCGACAGCATCCACTCGCTGGTCCGCTCGCGGGCCTTGTCGTCCAGGATTCCGGCGATCCAGTCGGGCGGCCGGACCTCGTTCAGCACGATCTCGCGCGAGGCGGCAAGCAAGGACAGGAATTCGGCCAGCGCATGGCCCTTCGCCACCGGGACGCCAAGGCCAGCGGCAAAGCTTTCGAACTCGGGGTTCCAGTAGACAAGCCGTGACTGGCGGTCCCAGCAGGCGATGCCCTGGTCCATCGCCTCGACCGCCACGCGCGGCCATCCCTCGTCGCCCGGATCGTGGCGGGTGGTCGCCGCGATCACCTCGCGCACGATCCCGGTTATCCGGACGCGCCCTTCGCCATCCAGAGCCTCGGCCGTGGCGCTGTCATGCACAAAGCCGTCCGGGGCGGCACCGTTCCGCATGGCAAACCGGGCCTCGGAGGGCCGGCCATGGCGCAGCCGCTCGATATGCGCCACGACCGAGTCGGGCGCCTGAAAGCGTGGGTCGCGGCCAAGCGCATCGCGGATCGGCAGAAGGTCGCCAAACCGGCCCGCCTGGCCGACCGACCATTCCAGAGACAGCGACCTGTCATCGAGAACCGCCGAGTAGACCAGGCATTTCGCCGACTTCGCCGCGATTTCGGCCAAACGGGGCAGGGGCTGGGCCGGACCCGATGCCACCCAACGGAAGGTCACGGGCGTCTGCCCCGCCCCGCGCCCGGCGTTGCGCGCGCGCCCTCGGTCCGGGCCAGCTTCATCGAGATGTTGCGCAGGTGAACCCGCACCGTATTGGTGCTGAGGCCAAGCCGTTCGGCGATGTCGGCATTGCTGTGGCCGGCGGCCTGCAAGGCATGCACTTCGGTTTCCCGCGGGGTCAGTTCGGCGTCGCCGCCGTCGCGACCGGCGCCGCGCGGGTCGGACTGGGGGTAGGCCGATTGCGTCCGGTCCGAGTTTTGCAGGATGCTGCGCGGGAAGTAGACCTCGCCGCTCAGCACCAGCGTCAGGGCGCGCAGGACCTCGGCGCCCTCGGCGCTTTTCGGGATATAGCCGATCACGCCCTCTTCGATGGCGCGGATGACATAATCGCGCTCTTCGTGGACGGAAACGACCACGATCGGGATGTCGGGGTAGGTCGAACGCAACATGCGCAGGCCGTTGAATTCGGTGAATCCGGGCATCACCAGATCGACCATCATCAGGGCGGTATCGGGGTTCTTGCGCAGTAGATCGACGGCCTCGTCGAAATTTGACGCCTCAAGCACCTCGACCTGCGGCCCGACCGAGCGCATGGCGTGTTTCAGCGAGTCCCGGACGATCCAGTGGTCGTCTGCCAGCAAGACCTTCATCACGGCAACTGCCTTCCGTTAGCGTTACCAAGCGCGCAGCGCTGGCAAGTGATGCTCATGCCGACATCTAAACGCAATCTAATCACTTTGCAAACGGAAACCGGAATCGGGGCGGGTGACGGCCCCTGAGAGGGTGCCCGGACCCGTGCCGCTGGAAGCGGACGGGTGCCTCAGGCAGCAGCGGGGCAGGGGGTTCGGCGGCGCGCTCCCTGCGAATACGAATTCTTTTCAATGAGATAACCAAGATCCGCCTGGGCTGCCGGGGCAGCGTGGCGGGCGCGCTTTTCACAGGCGGCACGAATCGACCGGCCTGACCCACAAGGGAAAAATTTTTTACCACCAGGTCAGGCGCCTGAATTTGCGTGATTATTTTACGTTGACTAAGCGTAAGCTAATCGTGTTACTAATCATATAAACAAACTACATAATCACAGGGAGTAGATGATGACCGAAATCACCAGACGAGTCCTGCTTCGTTCGATCGGCGCCGCCAGCGTGCTGTCCTTTGCCGGCCTGCCGGCGCGGGCCGAGGGTGGAACCCTTCGCATCGGCGTGCTGCAGCCCCAGCAGGGCGACTGCGCGCAGTGGGGCATTCCGATCACCCGCGCGGTCGAGATGTGGGCCGAGGAAATGGCCGGCGCCGAAGGCTTCACCGCTGGCGACGGCAACACCTACAAGCTGGAAGTGCTGGCCTACGACAACAACTGCTATGCCGCCGGCGACGAGCTGAAGGCCGCGCGCCGCGCCATCCTGGACGACGGCTGTACCTTCCTTCTGCAGACCTACACGCCCTCTGCCCGCCAGGCCATCGGCCCGCTGACCAACGAGAGCAAGGCGCTGGTCACCTCGTACGGCGCGGGTTTCATCGGGGCCGAGTTCCCCTACCTCCTGGGCGCGCAGACCGGCCAGCCGATGGGCAACATGCTGACGATCAGCCACATCATCGAGCGTCACCCGGACGCGAAGAAGGTGGCGATCATCACCGGCGACACCTCTTTCGCCAAGGCGGCGCGGGCCTACGTCCAGGCCGGTTGCGCGGCGCACGCCGACCGCATCCAGATCGTCTATGACGAAAGCTACGGCGCCTCGGCGGTGAACGACATGCTGGGCCTGCTGGCGCCGCTGGCCGACAGCGCGCCGGACATCGTCTACGAGATGGGCTTTGCCCCCGGCCAGAAGGCCACCATGGTGGCGACGCTGGAACAACTGGGATTCACCGGCATCTACGGTTCGGAATCCTGGGAGGCGAACTTCCTGGAACAGGCCGGCGTGCTGCAGGCCACCGCCGGGCGGCTGTTCAGCGGCCCCTCGGTCGATGCGCAGGAACCCACCTTCAGCCCGCGCGCGCATGACTTCTACAAGCTTACGTCGAAAAGTACGGCGCGGCCGAATGGGCCCCCTGGGCCTCGTCGACCTATGCCGCCGTGATGGCCTTCGAGGTGGCGTTCAAGGCCGCCCCGGCGATGGACCCGGAAACCGTGATGAACACGCTTTACGCGATGGAGACGGTGGACCATCCGCTGTTCGGGCCGTCGAAATGGGGCGGGGCCGAGGTCTTCGGGGTCAACCACTACCTCTACACGCCGCAGCCGGTCTATGGCGTCGGTGCCGACGGCACGGCGGTGATCGACGGCGTCGTCGACACCTTCGGCTGGTGGGAAAAGAACAAGGCCGCGGCCTTGCCGGTGCTGGCCGCGGGCGGCCAGGTCTACGCGACCTAAGCCACCAACCCTTCGGAAAGACAAAGAACACAGGCCGCGCCCGGACAAGGGCGCGGCCCCGGTGTCGGCTTGCACTACACGGGGGAGAGACGGTGCAGATATTAGCCAACGCGATGTTCCTGACGACATTCTACCTGTCGTTCGCCATCGGACTCAGCCTGATCTTCGGCGTGATGCGCGTGGTCAACTATGCCCACGGCGAGATCTTCATGATCGGCGGCTACAGCCTTTACCTGGTGACGGCGCTGTTCGCGGGAACGCTGGGCGGGTTGCCGATGCTGGGCCTTGCCCTTGCCTGCGCGCTGGTGGCGGGGGGCATCCTGGGCGCGCTGATCTTCTGGGGGCTGATCACGCCGCTGCGCGACCAGCCGTTCTCGATCTTCATGGCCACCCTCGCGCTTAGCTATGTGTTGCAGGTCGCGGTGATCGAATCCTTCGGGCCGGTCGGCCGGTCGATCCCACCGCTGGTGCCGGGTATCTTCCGCGAAGCCGGGATGATCCTGCCGACGCAGCGGCTGGTCGTCGTCGGGCTGACGCTGCTGACCATCGTCGGGCTTTGGCTGTTCCTGACGCATTCCCGGCTGGGCCGGGCGATCCGTGCCACCGCGCAGAACAGTGTCGGCGCGCGGTTGCAGGGCGTCAGCATCGGCAGGATCGGCCTTCTGACCATCATCATCGGCAGCGCGCTGTCGGCCGCCTCGGGCGTGCTGATGGGCAGCATCATGAACATCAACCCCTTCATGGGTGGCGAGGCGATCTGGCGGGCCTTCATCGTGATCATCGTCGGCGGCATCGGCAGCCTGCCCGGCGCGGCGCTGGCCGCGGCCCTGTTCGCGACGCTCGACTCGCTGCTGACCGCCTTCGGGCAGGGCCAGTACGTCGCCCTGGTCGATGCGGTGATCATGCTTGCGATCCTGTCGTTCCTGCCCAACGGCCTGATGGGGGCGCGGCAATGACCAACACATCCCTCGACCCGGATCTGACCATGGCAAGTGCCCTGACCCACCGCCGCAAAAGCCCGGTGCAACTGGCAGAGCTTGCCGGCGTGCTGGCGGCGGCAGCGGCCCTGGTGGTGGCCTTCGGCGCCTCAAGCATCTACCTGGGCCAGGTCCTGATCCTGTTCCTGATCAACGCGATGCTGGTGATGAGCTTTCGGCTGATCACCACCATGGGCGGCTGGTCCTTTGCCCATGTCGCCTTTGCCGCGATCGGCGCCTATGCGATGGCCCTTCTGACCACGGGCCAGGGCTGGCCGTTCTGGCCGACGCTGCTGGTGGGCACGGTCGCGGCGGGGGTCCTGGCGCTGGCGCTGGCCTATCCCGTGCTGCGGACGCGCGAGTACAACTTCTTCCTGGCGACCTTTGCCGCCAGCGCCGCGATTCAGCAAAGCCTGATCCAGTTTTCCGACATCACCGGCGGGCAGAACGGAATTGCCTTCATTCCGCGGCCCGCGCCGCTGGCCGGGATCGACTTTGCCACCTCGGGCGGGTTCTTCGGCCTTGTCCTGGCGGTTGCGGTGGCCGTGACCCTTGGCCTGCTGGCCATCGACCGCTCGCACATCGGCAAGACCATCAAGGCGGTGGCGGAAAACGAACAGCTGTCGGAAACGCTGGGCGTCCACACCTGGGGGTATCGCACGCTGGCCTTCGTGATCGGGTCGTCGATCGCGGGCGCGGCGGGGGTGCTGCTGGGCAACTTCAACGGCATCGTGAACCCCGGCGATTTCGGCCCGGCCTTCATGTTCAAGATCGTCGCGGCGGCCATCGTCGGTGGCACCGCACCTTCACCGGGCCGCTGCTGGGGCTGATCCTGCTGACCTTCCTGGAAGAGCTGTTCCGCGGCACCGCGCAGTACATTCCGCTGCTTTGGGGTCTCAGCGTCATCGCTGCCCTGTTGTTCACTAAGGGCGGGCTGGAAGTGGTGCTGCAAAAGGCCGTCGCCAAGCTGAAGGGGGCCCGCAATGCTTGAGGTCCGCAACATCACCAAGAGCTTTGGCAAGCTGGTCGCGATCAAGGATGTCAGCCTGTCGGCCCGCGAGGGCGCGATCACCGGGCTGATCGGGCCGAACGGGTCGGGCAAGACCACGATGTTCAACCTGATCAGCGGCTTTCTGAAGCCGAACGGCGGTCAGGTCCTGTTCGACGGTGCCGACATCACCGGCAAGCGGCCCAGCAGGATCGCCTCGATGGGGTTGGTCCGCACCTTTCAGCTGACCAGCATCTACCGCGATCGGTCGGTGTTCGAGAACGTGATGATGGGTCACCACATGGCCCGGCTGGGCGGCGTGCGCCACCATGCCCATTCGGTTCTGGGCCAGGAACCGAACCTGCAGAAAAGCGCCGAGGGCATCATCGACTTCATGGGCCTTGCCGCGGTTGCCGACACGCCGGCGCATCTGTTGCCGGGCGGAACCCAGCGGATGGTGTCGATCGCGACGGCCCTGGCCGCGCGCCCGGCGCTTCTGCTGCTGGACGAGCCGCTGGCCGGCCTGCACCCGGCCGAAAAGGCAAGCGTGGCCCAGCGACTGCTGGACCTCAGGAAGCGCGGCCTGACCATGTTGCTGATCGAGCATGACATGAAGTCGGTGATGTCGGTCTGCGACGAAGTCCACGTCATCAACTTTGGCAACAAGATCGGCCAGGGCACGCCCCGGGAAATCACCGAAAACCCGACCGTGGTCGAGGCTTATCTGGGGGCGGCGCATCATGCTTGAGGTCAGCGACCTTCACGTCTCCTACGGGCACAGCGTTGCCGTGAACGGCTTTTCGATGCGGGCCGAGGGCGGACAGATCACCGCCGTCATCGGCAGCAACGGCGCCGGCAAGACCACGTTGCTGAAAAGCATCTGCGGGCTGGTCAAGGCGAAATCCGGCCGCATCACCGCCTATGGC
>ERZ1645187.3450-NODE-3450-length-13266-cov-5.131633_pt1 | contig 13266 bp, 8 predicted proteins | sample MGYA00575352_ERZ1645187 | MGnify/ENA primary metagenome ERZ1645187 (study PRJEB40837, sample SAMN11349314) | freshwater sediment metagenome | isolation source: river sediment | host: Sediment | place: India: Wazaribad , New Delhi | collected 2017-02-21 ...
GTTTGCACGCCTCGAGCCGACCCTGGCCGCAAACGAGGCCGTAAGAGAGCCGTCCCCCTTCGCCCTGCAGGCGCTTCACGGTGATGGGACGTTTCAGCCCTACCCTCTTGATGCTCTCGACCATGTCCTCGAAGTTGCGCTTGTTGCGGACCCTGGGGTTGAGAACTGTGATGTCCTCGATCGCAATGGTCTGAATTGCCTTGAGCGGTGTCGATGTCATGCTGCCTCCGAGAAACGGGCTCTTGAGCCGAGCGAAAACAGGAATTCGAGCGTATCGAAGCGGTAGCCATCGAGGGACAGACCATTCTCCTGAGCCAGCCGGAGTTTCGGCACGCTCATGTCGATGCGTGGAAGGAGGTAGTAGTCGAGCACAAGCCGGTTGGTGTGATCCATCCGCACCGCCACGGTGATGTCGGGCACAAGGTCTGCATCAAAACGGATATGCCAGCGCGGAAACCCCGCTGGCGTCATCTGGCATCGTGCAATGACGAGCGAGAGGGAGAATTCGCCATTGACGGTGAGCAATCCGGATTGGGGATCGCTCTCGACGGCTCCGCCGGCCGCCTCTATACCGGCAACAATATCCCTGATGATCTCGGGATGCTGTCGACGCAGTTCACGATTGATCGCGAGATAGGCGTAGTCGTGCTCGGGCACATATCCGACGAGGGAATAGGCCCGGAGCAAGCTGCCGAACCGGCTTCGGTAGACGCTGCTCGAGGGCATCTGGTCTTGTTCGTTGATGACCAGGCTCGAAAGCGTGCCCACCTCCTGCAGCAATGAACGGAGACGCTCCAACAGCTCGTCGTCGGAAAGGCGTTGGCTGCGGGCGCTGATGATGTCCAGCGCCGCATGATGGAGTGCCGGATCCACGATTGCCGGGAATACGCCTTTCGCACGCACCCAGGCCGCGCTGGAATTGATCACCCTTCGCTGCTTCAGCTTGAAAGAGACACGGTTGAAGACATTGTCGCCGATGTATTTCGGGTTGGTCAGCACCTCATGGACGGTACCGCGTGTCCATGGGCGCCCGAGGTCAGTGACAATTCCCTCCGTGTTCAGGATGGCTGCAATAGTGCTTTCCGCCCTGCCCTCATGAACAAATAGTCGGTAGATCCGGCGCACGGTCTCTGTTTCATGGTCGGGACCCGGCACGAGGATAACCCGGTCGGTCTGTAGGCTTTTGCGTTGCCTGTGCCGGAGTTCGGTCTTCCGGTCGCCGCGCTCATCGACCAACACACGCCGCAACCCGTAGCCGGCCATTCCGCCTTGCCGGAAGCCCTTCTCGATCAGACGGCATTGCCCTGCAAACACCTTTGCCGAGAGTTCGCGGCTGTATTCTCCGGCCATCAAGCGCTTCATCGCCTTCATGACGTTGGAGGTCATTGAGCCGTCGTTTTCAAACTGCTCGGCGCAGTAATGCACGCGTATGCCGGCGCGCGAGCAGAGATGCTCGTAATACGCGCTCTCATCCGCATCCTGGAAACGGCCCCAGCGACTGATGTCGTAGACGAGGATGGCGCTGTAGTTCGTCTGGCCGGTAGCCACATCATTCATCAGGGACTGCAGGGCGTCGCGGCTTTCGATCCGCAGGCCGCTTTTTCCCATGTCCTCATAGACACGAACCACTTCGAACCCGCGCGCTGACGCAAAGCGCATGATCGCGCTGAGTTGGTTCTCCGTCGAATACTGCTGCAGATCCGTAGACATGCGGACATAGGCGGCTGCGCTGACCCGTTCGACACCGCAGCTCTTCGCCTCCGAATGTGATGATGGCTCTGAACTCACGCCACTTGCCTTCATTCTGCGAATTGGGCCGAGGCGTCCTCTTGGCCGATGTCTATTCAACCGGCAGGAGGCAGGAATGTCTTTTCCAAAAAAGGGCAGAGTTCTTCCAGTCGCCGCTGACGGCACTGGCCCATTCGCCGCCCTCATCGCAGTGACCTTGCGGCAGTCCCTTGGTGATCGCCCCTCTGCCATCAAGGTTGTGGCGCGCTGGACCGGCGCCGGAGAACGGACCGTCAAGAATTGGTTCGCGGGCAAGAGTGGGCCGAACGGCGATCACCTCATGGACCTGGTCCGGCATTGCCCCGACGTTCTCGACGCTTTCCTGATTGCTGCAGGGCGATCAGATCGCATCGCGGCATCCAATGTGCGAGAGGCCAGAATGGCGCTGATCGCGGCGCTGCACACGCTCGACAAATTCTCGGAAGAGCATGGCTAGTGCGAGCATTGACCAATATGTCTTGCAAAACATATACACTTCAGGATATTAACTCGCCATGAGATGGCGTGTCGATTTTCATCCGGACTTTGCCGACGAGTTCGGGGAATTATCCGAGCTTGTTCAGGATGAGATCCTTGCGCTTGCCGAGGTGCTGAAAGTCATTGGCCCGCAGTTGAAAAGGCCGGGGTCGGATACCTTGAGTGGTTCGGCCCATGCAAACATGAAGGAGCTGCGCTTTGACGCCGATGATGGCGTCTGGCGTGTCGCCTACGCCTTTGATCCTCAGCGCAAGGCTATTTTGCTGGTCGCCGGCGACAAATCGGGTGTTTCACAAAAACGCTTTTACAAGACCCTGATCACGAAGGCCGATAGCAGGTTTGATGAGCATTTGGCCGCTTTGAAACGAATGGAGAAGCCGAAATGACAAAAGCGTATCGGTCCATCCCGGTTGATGAGGTTGCCGCCTCATTGTCGGTCGAGCGGAAGGCCAAGATTGCCGCACGCGCCTCGGAGCTTATTTCGGAGGAATATGCCTTGCGCGACATTCGTAAGGCGCGGCATATCACCCAAGAACAGGTCGCGGAGCGGCTTGGTGGCAAGCAGGTCTACATTTCTCGGTTGGAGAAGCGGTCGGACGTCAAACTGTCGACCCTGCGGGACTATGTGCGCGCCATCGGCGGCGACCTTCAGCTGGTGGTGACGTTTCCCGAAGGGCAAACCTTGACCATCAAGGATCTGGGTAAGGCAGCGAGCGGACAGAAGGCTAAGGCCGCGCACGGCTAGATCAGACATTTTTACATCTGCGGATACGTAACCACCGGTATTCGAAGCTAGCCGAATTGGTATGAATCGACGAATATTATCGCGATCCTCCTACTGCGCTGTGAAGGTGACATTGGAGATGCAAGCCTCTGCTCCAGAGCGGCAACTGTTAGCTTCTGCATTGCAACGGAGCATATTTCATGCCGAATCTCGAGTTTGTTAAATTATTGGATCGACGATGAATCCCACGGAAATCGCTGACGCTCTCGATGCCTTGGCCAAGGCTCCATTTGTTCCGGCTGAGTTCGGTTTCGCCTTTGCTGATGCGACCGATAATGCCAAGGCGACCATCGCAAAGTTGCGTTCAACGACGAACAAGTCAGATGTGCCCGGCGGCGTTCTGCTGAACCGGAAGTTTCATTACGCTCCTTCGCAAACCGGGCTTCTGGCGGCGACGCTTGATATCCTCAGGACCAGCAAGAAGACCGCCAGCGCGAAACCTGCGATCCTGATCGCTACCGATGGCGAGATGATCGCTGCCGAGCACCCGAAATCCGGTGACACACTGCACTGCGCCTTTTCGGAGCTTGGAACACATTTCGCTTTTTTCCTGCCGGCGGCCGGGAAGGATCGCTATCAGGCGGCGGTCGAGAACCCGGTTGACATCAAGGCTACGGGCAAGCTCGCCAAACTGTATGACGCCCTGCTGAAGAAAAACCCGGAATGGGCCAGACCAGAACAGCGCCATGACATGAACCTGTTCATGACCCGGCTGATTTTCTGCCTGTTCTCGGAAGATGTAGGCGTGTTTGCCGAAGACCAGTTTTCTCATGCGCTGTTTTCCTACAGCGGCAACAAGGGGGAATATGCGCGCGAAACGCTCGTTCAGGCATTCGGCGCAATGAATCTGCCAAAGGACCAGCGCACTGGTCTGCCTGCCTGGACTGCCCCGTTCGAATACGTCAATGGCGGGCTGTTTGCTGGCGGTATCGATGCGCCGGCTTTTGATCCCATCGCCTTTCGGTATCTTCGTGATGCCTGCGATCTCAACTGGAAGTTGATCAATCCCGATATTTTCGGCTCGATGATCCAATCCATCGCGGACCCCAAGGCGAGGTCGGAACTGGGGATGCACTATACCTCGGTGCCCAACATCATGAAGGTGCTGGGGCCGCTGCTGCTGGATGATCTCGATGCAGCCATCACGAAGGCGTGGGACAAGGCAAATGCCCTGCGGGGATTGCTGGATCGGTTGTCAAAAATACGGGTTTTCGACCCCGCCTGCGGTTCCGGCAACTTCCTTGTCGTGGCCTATCGCGAGTTGCGCGAGCGGGAGATCCGCCTGCTCAAACGCCTCGGTGATCTCGAGGACAATCCGCAGAATGTGATGTTCTCGTCGGTGTCGCTCGGGAATTTTCACGGCATCGAGTTGACGGATTTTGCGGCGGAAACCGCCAAACTGGCGCTGTTCATCGCCGAGTATCAGGCCAATGCCCGCTTTGCCGATGTGTTCGGACGGATGCCCGCGCTGCTGCCGTTGAGAGATGGCGGTCATATTGTGTGTGGCAACGCGTTGCGGCTCGATTGGGACAAGGTTTGCCCGCCCCCAGTCGAGGGCGAAGAGGTTTACATCGCGGGCAATCCGCCGTTTTTGGGTTCGACGTATCAGAGCGCGGAGCAAAAGCGCGATCTGGCTCATGTGTTTGCCGATCACGTCAAGAGCTTCGCGGCGCTCGACTTTGTAGCGGCATGGTTCTTCAAGGCGTCGCGCTACATCCGAGGGCGGAACGCTCAGGCGGCGTTGGTTTCCACCAACTCGATCTGCCAAGGACAATCGGTTCCGGCACTCTGGCCACACTTACTTCGCGACGATCTTGAGATTGGCTTTGCCCATCGGAGCTTCAAATGGCGAAATAACGCTTCGGCCAACGCCGCAGTAATCTGTTCGATCATTGGGTTACGTAATCACTCGGTGATGCCCAAGAGAATATTCGATGAGAATCTGGAAAACAACGCTGTAAACATCAATGCCTACCTATTAGATGGGGCAAACATTATTGTTAAAAAAACAACCAAAAATTTGTTTGGCCTCCCGATCATGGTCTTCGGAAATAAACCGTCCGATGGTGGTCAACTTCTAATGAACCGCGCCGAGCGAGATTCCTTGCTCGATCAAGCCCCTGCATCCGAAAAGTTTATTCGCCGCTTCGTCGGATCGCAAGAAATTACTCAAGGCCGCGAACGCTATTGTATCTGGGTGTCCGATAGCGAAGCCGAAAATGCCATTGCTTTGCCAACTCTGTCTGAGCGCTTTGCTGCTGTGCGGCAATTTCGTCTTAAGAGCAGTAAGGCATCAACACGGCAGAAGGCTAATCGCCCCTACGCGTTCGATGAAAATCGCGTCATCCCGGGGGCTTCGGCGATTCTGGTTCCAAGCATAACCTCTGAACGTCGACCCTATCTGCCGGTTGAGATGGTCGGTGCTGACGTCATCACATCAAACAAAAACTTCGCCATTTATGGCGGGTTGGAATGGCTTGTCGCGGTTATCGCGTCTCGCATGCACTGGGTTTGGGCTGATACGGTTTCTGCAAAGCTGAAAAACGATTTCCAGTACTCCAACACTATGGCTTGGAACACCTTTCCGGTGCCCAAGTTCACGCCCGAGCAGCTAGAGCAGCTCTCTGCCTCGGCCCGCAAGATCCTCAAGACGCGCTACCAGCACTACCCCAAGACCATCGCCCAGCTCTACGACCCCGACAAGATGCCGGACGATCTGCGCGCCGCGCATAAAGCGAACGATGACCTGCTGGAGGCGATGTATATCGGCCGTCCCTTTCGCAACGACACTGAGCGCCTTGAAAAGCTCTTCAAGCTCTATGCCGCCAAGGCCGCTTCCAAAGGAGGCAAGTGATGGTCCAGATGGTCCAAGTCGTCCCAATGGCCAATGTCGCCTATGGGCAGACCAGCACCTCCAAGGCCACAAACGCCTTGGGCCAGCGCCCCATGCAGGCCCGCGCCTTTGCCGCGCGCGGCGCGCAGTTTCTGCTGCTTAAAGCCCCGCCTGCCTCCGGCAAGAGCCGCGCGCTGATGTATATCGCGCTCGACAAGATGAACCATCAGGGCCTCGCCAAGACGATTGTCTGCGTGCCGGAAACCTCAATCGGCGGCTCCTTCCGCACTACGGATCTGAAATCCAACGGCTTTGAGGCGGACTGGGTGGTGGAAGACCGCTGGAACCTCTGCCTCTCCGGCACGGAGGATTCGAGCCCGCAGAAGGTTAAGGCGTTCTGCGCGTTCCTCGCCTCCGATGCCAAGGTGCTGGTGTGCACCCATGCCACCTTCCGCTTCGGGTTTGACGAGGTGGAAAAGACGCGCGGCATCGAGGCATTAGACGAGATTTTTCTCGCCATCGACGAGTTCCATCACGTCTCTGCCGCCGACAACAACCGCCTCGGGGACATCCTGCGCCGTATCGTCGCGCGTGAGAAAACCCATCTCATGGCCATGACCGGCTCGTATTTTCGCGGCGATGCCATCCCCGTGCTGCGCTCCGAGGATGAAGGTCGATTCACCACCATCACCTATTCGTATTACGAGCAGCTGGACGGCTATGAGCACCTGAAAGCGCTCGGCATAAATTACAGCTTCTACAAGGGCCGCTACACTAACGGACTGCCTGAGGTGCTCGACACCAGGCTGAAAACCATCATCCACATCCCGCATCGCGGTTCCGCCGAAGCTTTTTGCGACAAATACGACGAGGTGGGACGCATTCTCGATCTGATCGGCGACCACAAAGGCCGCGATGAGGCCACCGGATTCGATCTGGTTGAAACGCCGGATGGCCGCCTGCTGAGGGTCGCCGACCTGGTGGATGACGGTCCGGGGCGCGATATCGTCAAGACAGCGCTCTCGCGCGAGATGAAGGGCTCCGACGGGAAACGCGATGACGCTGCCGACCGCGCCAAGGTCGATATCATCATCGCGCTCGGCATGGCCAAGGAAGGTTTCGATTGGGTGTGGTGCGAGCACGCCCTGACAATCGGCTATCGCGCCTCGCTCACCGAGATCGTGCAGATCATCGGGCGTGCGACGCGTGATGCGCCAGGCAAGCCCCGCGCTCTCTTCACCAACCTTGTGGCCGAGCCGGGTGTGGAAACAGCAGCCGTTACCGATGCGGTCAACGATATGCTGAAAGCAATTTCCGGCTCGCTGCTGATGGAGCAGGTGCTGGCCCCGAACTTCAAGTTCTACCGCCGTGAGGATAGCGATATACGCGAACCCATCAGCACCGATGGGCAGGGGCACATCACCATTGGCATCAAGGGCCTGATGGAGCCGCCTACCGACCGGGCGCGCGACATCTGCGAAAAGGACATGAACGATCTCGTCGCCAGCGCGTGCCAGCAGATCACCGCCCGCGCCATCGCTCCAGAAACCGCGCCGGAGGTCGTCAATGACCTCTTCCTCACCGATATCATCGAGAAACGCTACGAGAACCTCACCCCCGATGAGACCGAGGCCATCCGGCAAGACCTCGCTGCGCGCATGAACATCCTCACTCTCGCTCGTCGCGAGGCCGCCAATGGCTTTGCCGAGACGCAATCGATCTTCGAGGGGGCAGCCAATGTAGGCAGCGATGATGAGGAGCTGGCGAGGGCACCGAACACATTGCTCGCCATGGTTCGCAAGTTCATCAACGTGCGCGAGCTGGACATCGACCTGATCGACAGCGTGAATGCTTTTCAGGAGCGGTTCGAGGTCGCGTCCAAGTCCCTTGATTCCTCCCTTCTGGCGCATGTTCAGTCGGCCATGGTGGCGCAGCGTGTGCAGATGTCCGAGGACGAGGCGCGCGCACTCTGGCCGCGTATCAAACGTTTCCGCGAACAGGAGGGTCGTGAGCCGAATGTTCACGCTGCCGAGGCGCTCGAAAAGCGGATGGCCGAAGCGCTAGCTTGGCTCAAGAACCGCAAGGCTAAGATGATGCAGGCGGGGGCGCTCTAGAGATGGCGCGCCCGACGCTCGACGAAATCTTTTCCGAGCCCGATGAGTTCGGCCTGCTGGATGTGTCGCCGAAAATCATCGGAACGCGCCAAAGTGAGGACAGTGGGCTTGTTGGCCTACGGCAGGTTTCGTCCTTTTTCGAGCGGTATGGACGCCTCCCGGATCAGGATTCCAGGGACCATGAGGAAATGCGGCTCGGGACAATTTGGGCGAAGGTATCGACCGTCCCCTCCCCGGCGATGCTGGAAGAGGATCGACTTGGGTTGCTTTCGAAGAGCGAACCAGAGCGCGTGCGTTCCTGGCGCGATGATCCTATCTACGACGAAATTCCCGACAGCCTTGACGACCTCTTGGCGGATGATGCCCTCGAGGTGACGCTAGGCTTCAATACCTTGCGCCACGTTACACCTGCGGCTGAGCGGCATATGCCTGACCACCGCGCCGAATTCTCAACCTGCCGGGATTTTGTGCGCTTCGAAGCGTTATTTGAAGACATGCAGCGAGCCTTGGATGCAGGAGAACGCGAGGCCACGCTCATTGAAGCCCGGGCCGTGATTGAACCGCTAGAAGGCGACTTCTTCATTCGGAGCGGATTGCTGGCCTATATTGCTGAAAAGAGCGAGATGAGCGCACGCGGTGGCTCTCGTGACCACCGCCTTCGCGTCATCTTTTCCAATGGCACCGAGAGCGACCCCCTAATGTCGTCTTTTAGGAAATCGCTCAATGATGACAAAACCGCGCGCGTTATTCAGCGTCCAGGTCTTGGTCCGCTAGACCCAGAATGGCAATCTGACCGGCTTGAACTCTCTGGCACCATTTACGTGGCGCGAAGCCTCTCGACAGACCCCGCCATCGCCGCAGAACGAAACATCTTACACAAGATCGGTGTCACTTCGCAGGATGTGGCGCGCCGCGTAGCCGATGCTCGCAATGATCCAACATTCTTGCTGGCACCCGTTGAAATCGTTGCGATCTTTGAACTCAAGAACCTCGCACGTTCAAAGGTCGAGAATTTGCTGCATCGCTTTTTCGCTCCGGCGCGCCCGGCAGAGCTGTTCATCATAGACCGATTTGGAAAACGCGTTCGCCCGCAGGAATGGTTCTATGTCCTGCCGGAGCATGTGAGTGAAGCTGCAGCTCTGATCAAAGCCGGAACGCTTCACCTTTATCGATATGACCCATTGCAGCAAGAAATTGTGCAGGTAACAAACTAAAACTGGTATGCGCTCCCGCTTTTGAGCCGTTGAATGAACTTGAATTCGGTCCCAAAACCCGACGATCAATCGTTTAAGTGAGATTTTGTAGTACGAATCGAACTTGCATTCAAAAAATCTAACTCAGGCAGCCAGCAGGCGGATACTTCCACCCATCGTTCTTACCCGCGCCCAGCTGGCGCCGTTGCTTCATGCCTTTAATGTCGTCTATTTCGAAGAATGAAATCGTGGCTTGCGGCTGTCCATGGGTGTGGAAGACTTGGCGTTGATAGGCCTCTCCCCTGGGGACATGGGCATTGCTGCCACCGTAGGCTCCGTTGTTCGCGATCAGCACAAGTTGGAACATGTGATAGTGCAGCGCCTGCGCCATTTGGTCGAAGGTGCCGACGTCGAGGTTCAACGCTGGAATTGCAAAAACGTCCGAGCGATCACGAAGATCGCTTGCCAGCTTCAGGTCAGTTGCATCGTAGCAGATGGACGCGGTGAGCCAAAGCGCCTCGCTATCCGGATCGTTTGACCATTCGTACCCCACCAGCCATTGGCACGGGCGGAATCCGGTGATCAGCTCGACCGGTTTGACGTACTTCTGCTCCATCGGAGAGAGGTGCTGCTTTCCCTGCCGTCTAATAACAGTTTGCAAGCCCATACCCGGCACCATCCTCGGGATGATCCATAGTGCCGAGTTGATCAGCGGCTGCCCTGGAACGACTTGTTCGTAAGCCATTCCGACCAAAATCGCGGTCTTGTATGCCCTAGCGAAAGGCACGAGGTGGGTAGCTACATCATCCGGATGGACAGACAGTTCTGGCAGGATGAGCCAGTCGAGACGTTTGCTTGCCGGCTTATGAGTCTCGCGAAGATCCAGCATCTTCTCAACTGCAGACAACGCTGTCGACAGATGTCTTCGGTGTTTTCGCCGAAGAGCCGGTGAACGCATCTCCAGATCGTCGGCAGAGAAATCTTTGGCTTCGGGCATAATCGACTGGACGACGCAGGCCCGGAGCGGGCGCCCATTTGATGCGGCACCCGGGATCGGCGCATCGATCTTGAGCATAAGGGTACCTGTTGCCGGCCCGATCGACGCGTCGCAATCGATCAGTGCAGCGCGGATTCGGGCAGCCGTCTCATCCAGGGACAGATGATCGACATTCAGACTGGTGGTGCGGCAACCGGGCCATATGAGCAGATCGAAGAGAAGATCCTGAGTGAACTGCGAGATGGGTAGCCAGTCGTCTCCAAAGGTCTCATGCCCGCTATAAATTCCGTATTGCCGCTGAAACCAGTGACTTCTAGTGGGCCGGTAGATGGGCTCGCATTCCTTCCAAGACGGTGATTTGACCGGAAGGCTGAATTCTATTCTGGCCGTGAGGATGAAGCGCAGAAGATAACCGAGTTGAAAGCGCCAGCGTTGAGACTCTGGGGCCCAGGATGGAGCGCTATATATAGACCGGTAGCTTTGGGTTGTTTGGGCCGATCTGAAGATCACCTCCTCGACCCGGACATGATTTCCTACCTGCCGTACCGCAATCTGCGTCGTCGACGGTGTCACAACTTCCGGCAAGTTGCCCTGCTCAAGGCGCGCGATGAATTTCTCGGCGAAGGTGAGTACGCCGATGTCATTCCGCAACGGATTTAGTGGCCCTTTGTCCTGAACATATGACTGCAGTGAGTGCATCTTGTCAGAGTTGGACCACTCGGCACCCCCAAGGTCTTCGGCGATGCCCTCCGGAACGATGAACGGTCGGTCGACGGCGCTGAAGAGGCTGCGGGCGAATTCGATGTCTCGCGCCGCGATTTCAGCGAACCGCTCTGGCGTAAGCATCCCACCGACTAGGTTCACGGCCTTGTCCTTGGAGAGGAATGACCTGCGACTCACCACTGCGGCTATCGCGAATTCGCGGTCTGACGGCACGTCCCGCTTGCCCTTCAGAAATGATAGTAGGCGCCAATAGGATCGATTGGTCCGTGGCGTTACTTTAACTTGGACAGCCCGAGGATTATGGACCGCAATGTAGAGCAGTGCCTGTTGCTCGAGATACCACGGTACGCGCTCGGCCTCGCCCTTCGCCACTCGGACCGCAGTCTCCAAAAGGAGAGATCTATAGCCAGCAACATCTACTGCAGCGGGAAGGCACTCTGGATCGTTGACGAAACCGGTCTCTGTTGCCCCGGCTCGAAATATTTCGGCGAGGCAGTAGTATGCGACTTGTCGGCTGGCGATGGCACTGATCTGACCGGCGAGATACGGTTCGAAGAGTTTGAGTACCTCCTCAAGCAGTTGGCGAGACGGCCAGAGATCAAGTGCAACTCGCAGAAGCCGCACGTTGGATGGATCGAGTATCCACCGCTCGACCAGAATGAGCGCGAAGGCGCGTGCTTCTTCGTCCAGTTCCGATTGCGAGAGCCGGAGGCGCCCAAAGGCCTCCTCCCCGGACTCAACGACTTCTATGTAGGGCCGGTCATCAAGGAGTGGCCTCAGTGAGCGAAAGGTCTTTCTGAACCGACCAGCAGCGAAACGACCGACTGTCTCGTCCTTGACGTCCGGTACCGCTCTAAGCTTCGGAGGAGTCAGCGTCTCTGCGACACCGTTGATCGCCAACTGAGACCGGACGAGAGCTTCGATCGCTTGAATCACCTCCTCACCACCATTCGCATCGAAGCCGCCGGAAATCGCTGTCTGGATGCGTTCCATCTTTCGAGATTGGCGAACAAGTGGCATCCGCTCGCTTCCCACTGACGCGGTCGACGTCTTCTCTGGAGCGAATTCCAAGCCCGGACTGGCTCTCATCAGAATCTTCCCAAGCCATACCATGACGCGGGCCTGAGCTTCAGTTGGGTCGATCTCTGGTGCAATAGTGATGGTCAGCCTGATGTCGTCGACGTACCGGCAAGCATCCCAGAGCCACACGCCGTTGGTGACTTCTCTACCGATCTGTTCAAGGACGTTCCGATCGAAATCCAACAGCACGATGTTCGAGAAGAAGCCGGCTGCCACCAGGCCTTGGGGGAGTGCAACGCCATCGAACTCGGGAATGCCAGCGCGCTGCTTGAAGCGGGCGAATCGACGCTCATCCCGTTCCTCCCAGGACCAATTAAGGACTCTGCCCGCTAACTTGAAGAAATTGCCGTCGTCATTGCGCGCCTGTAGCCCTCGCACTTTAGAGAGGAGTAATTGCGGCGTCACTCGGTCGTAGAACTGTTTCAGGTCGGTCTGGACGATGAGGACCCGGTTATTGGCGCCCAGTGATGCAGCGACAGTCTCAGGCCGTTGGAGGAAGGAGCGATAATCCTGAAAATAGGCTCGGTAGAGTTTGGAGGAACCCCAGCGGTGGACGAGACCGCTTCCATTGGCAGCCCGATCGCAGAAGAGACGGTTGCCGTAGGACATGACCGACTTGCGTACCTCGGGAGATCCGAAGCTGCCAGTGGGGTCACCTTGCGCGGTTTCAGCCCTCTCGCTCAGGCATAGCATGAGGGCCGTGGCGGCAACCTGATCGGACAGTGAGACATGTGCAAGCGGTCGCATCTTGGTGGGCGACGAGCGGTCAGGCCTCCATAACCCTTCTGCATCGATGTGCCATCGCTGACTCTTCGGCGCGGGAATAAGCCTCAGTTCCTCGGTCTCGAAATCTCCCGAACGCAGCCGCGCAGATAGTCGAGAAATAAACCTCGGAAGATCGGCAGCTGCGCGGTCCAGTTCCAGTGTATCGGAGAACCAGTTGTGGTAGCGAATATACGAGGCAGCTTTCTTCCAAGCCTGAACGAGCACATATTCCTGAGATACTTGTTCCAGTGATGGTATCAATCGCTGCAATTTCTCACCTGTTTAATGCCCCTCGCTTCGTAGCGAGAGAGTTAACTGGTCGGACCAGCACCCCATCCACAGCTATCAGCGACTCCGAAGGAGGTAAATCTTGCCGAACCGTGAGGCGAGCGAGTTTCGACAATCGCTTGGGATATTCTATCAGGCATTTTCAGCGGACCGAACGGCAGCTTCGTCCGGTGACGTCCCTGGTGGTGGTGTAGCTGGCGGTGGCCATTGATCTGTCTTCGGGA
>ERZ1645187.3451-NODE-3451-length-13264-cov-6.138466_pt1 | contig 13264 bp, 14 predicted proteins | sample MGYA00575352_ERZ1645187 | MGnify/ENA primary metagenome ERZ1645187 (study PRJEB40837, sample SAMN11349314) | freshwater sediment metagenome | isolation source: river sediment | host: Sediment | place: India: Wazaribad , New Delhi | collected 2017-02-21 ...
CAAAGCCGATTTTCATCGTTTTCGCTCCAAAAAAGATAATATGCCCATATTATACAGCCTCATTTATAATAATACAAGAGAAAATGTGAATATGTATGCTTTATATACACGAGGTGTGCGCGTCCGCAACAACCGAAACGGCGGTGTTATGGTCAATTTTTGTTGCAGCGTGATCCATTTGTATGCATTTTTCGAGGAATACGAGAAATTCAATATTTCCCTTCGGCCCGCGAATGGGTGAATATGACAGCCCGCTTCCACAAAATCCCGCGCCCTGCGCAACGCCGAGAATGCGGTCGATGACCTCGATATGGGTTTCCGCTTCGGATACCACGCCGTGCTTGCCAACCTTGTTTTTTCCCGCCTCAAACTGCGGCTTGATGAGCGCGACGACCTGTCCGCCTTCCCTCAAGCAGGGAAACAATGGCGGCAGTATTTTATCGAGCGAGATAAACGAAACGTCGATGGAGGCAAAATCCAGCCCGCCTTCAAACCAGACAGGTTCCATAAATCTTGCGTTCGTGCGCTCCAGCACGGCAACGCGTTCGTCGCTGCGCAGCTTCCAGTCGAGCTGCCCGTAACCCACGTCGATTGCGTAGACTTTCTTTGCGCCGTTTTGAAGCATACAGTCGGTAAAGCCGCCCGTGGATGCGCCGATATCCGCGCAGGTTTTGCCTTCCAGCGTGATTGGAAACGTCTGCATTGCCTTAGCAAGCTTGTATCCGCCGCGGCTGACAAACGGGCAGGTATCCCCGCGCACGATAATGGTCGCATCCTCGGTGACAAACTGTCCCGCTTTTTCCGCCTTGACTTCGCCGAGATATACTTGTCCCGCGAGCACGAGCGCATGCGCCTCCTCGCGGCTTTTGGCAAGCCCGCGTTCAAACAGAGCGACGTCCAGACGCGTCTTCATGCCAATTCCTCCGTGAGGTGTTGTTCCAGCAGCTCCGGGGTCAACCCGCAGAATTGCCGTTGGTGATTCACGCACGCCTGCGAAACCGGATCGTTCGGCACGCACATATGCACGACGGGCACCGGAGAAAGCACGGCGTGGACGCGAAGGCCGAGGCAATCCACGCCCTCCTCCATCACCACAACCTGCTTTGCCGTGCGTTTGATTCGCGCCAGCATCTCCTCGTCCATCGGCTGGATCGTGCGCGCGTTGACAAGCCCCGCGCCGAGTTTTCGGCAAACGGGAATGGCAACGGCAATCATAGCGCCGGTCGCAATGACGGTTCGTTCTGAAATGGGCTGCATCTCTTCCCAAACGCCTTTTTCAACCGGCTGCGGGGAAACCGCCTGCATCAGGCTGCCGCGCGGATAGCGCACCGCCGCAGGTTCCCCACGCGAAATCGCAAGTTCGAGCATGTGCACCAGCTCCTGCTGGGTCGCAGGTGAATAGATCGTCAAATTCGGCATGGTCGAAAGAAACGCCATGTCGTATACGCCCTGATGTGTTTCCCCGTCGTCTCCAACGAGGCCTGCGCGATCCACCGCCAGCACGACGGGCAGCTTTTGCAGACAGATGTCGTGCAAAATTTGATCGTATCCGCGCTGCAAGAACGTGGAATAGATCGCGACGACGGGTTTCAACCCGCCCGCCGCCATGCCGGCCGCCATCGTCAGCGCGTGCTCCTCGGCGATGCCAACATCGAAGAATCGGTCGGAAAAACGCCCGGCATACTCCGTCAATCCCGTGCCGATCGGCATCGCGGCGGAAACGCCAACGATCAGCGGGTCTTTTTGCGCAAGCGTGATCATCGCGTCGCCAAACACGCTGGAGTTGCTCTTTTTGAGTGCGGCCTCGATGTCTCCCGTGTCGATGGAAAACGGCGCGACGCCGTGGAATTTCTCCGGGTTGCGCTCGGAAAACGCATAACCTTTGCCTTTTTGGGTCACGCAATGGATGATCACCGGCACTTGCAGCTCTTTTGCGCGGCGAAACATCCGGGTCAATTCGCCGATATCGTGCCCGTCGATCGGGCCGAGATATAGGAATCCCATGTCCTCGAACATGCGCTTGGGCATCAGGAAATTCTTGACGCGGTTTTTGAAGTTCTCCATGTGCCGCGAAAGCCAGCGGCCGAGCAGTCCGGTGTCGAGGCAGCGCACAATACGGCGTTTCAGGCGTACATACCATGTGCTGGAGCGCATATTCACAAGCATATGATGCAGCGCGCCAACGTTGGGCGAAATCGACATCTCGTTGTCGTTGAGAATCACGATCAGCGGAACTTTTGCGCCGCCTGCGTCGTTGAGCCCCTCAAACGCCATGCCGCCCGTGAGCGCGCCGTCTCCAACCAGAGCGACGGCGATGCCGTCTTCCCCGCGGAGTTTCATTGCGCGCGCCAAGCCAAGCGCGGCGGAGATCGCCGTGGACGCATGGCCGGTATTAAAATGGTCGTGAATGCTCTCTTCCCGCTTGGGAAACCCGGAAAGTCCATCCTCCTGACGGAGCGTGCAAAACGCTTCCCTGCGTCCGGTGATGATCTTGTGCGCATAGGCCTGATGGCCAACGTCAAACACGATCTTATCCGTAGGGCTGCTAAACGCGCGATGCATGGCGATTGTCACCTCGACCACGCCCAGGCTGGACGCGAGATGCCCGCCGCAACGCGCAATATTCTCAATCATATACTGGCGCATCTGCGCCGCGAGAACGGGCAGTTCGCCGTCTTTGAGTTTTTTAAAGTCCTCGAGAGAGTTGACTTTATCGAGTACCGGATAACGATCCATTGTTTATCTTAATCTTTCTGCTTGTTTTCTCTTTGTTGTGCCGCATCAGGACTTCCGCGTGAGCGTATAACGAATCAACTCCGTAAAGAACGCCGCGTCTCCGCCCACCGATGCAATCGCCTCGCGCGCTTCGTGCGCATACGATTTGGCATATTCCTTGGCGCGCTCCAGCCCGTAGACCGTCACAAACGTTGTTTTGCCTTCCTCCGCGTCCTTACCTACCGTCTTACCAAGTACGCTTGCTTCGCCTTCGCAGTCGAGGATGTCGTCCGTGATTTGAAACAGCATGCCATACGCATCCGCAAAGCGAATGAGCGCTTCTTTCTGTTGCGGGGTTGCTCCCGCGCAAGCCGCGCCGGATGTGACCGCCGCGCGAAACAGCGCGCCCGTCTTATAATCCTGCAACTGCCGCAGCAGCGACTCATCGCCTCCGCTGTTGACGTCCAAACTTTGCCCCATCACCATCTCGAACGCACCCTTTGCGATGGCGCTCAGCGCATCCGGGTGCGGGCAGCGCGAAAGCGCGCAAAACGCCAGAGAAAGCAACCCATCTCCCGCCAGAATCGCATTGGCTTCGCCAAATGCCTTGTGGTTGCTGGGCTTGCCGCGGCGCATATCGTCGTTGTCCATCGCGGGCAAATCGTCGTGTATCAGGGAGTAGGTGTGAATCATCTCCAGCGCGCTGGCTGCATAGACCGCTTCCTGCGCGTCCCCGCCGCAGAGTTCGCAGGCCGCCATGCAGAGCGCGGGGCGCAGCCGTTTGCCGCCGGAAAAAACGCTATAGGCCATGCTCTCCTGCAAAATCGGCGCGCGTTCGCTCTCGTTTAGCAGTTCGCCGAGCATTGTCTCCGTCCATTCCGAATATTTGGTCAGTTGTTCACTCAGCATCGTGCTTTCCCTCCGCCGCGTCGCCAAGGCGCGTGATGGTCGCTTCATACGCGTCGAGCTGCCGCTCACAGGATTTCACGAGCGTCATGCCTTCTTCATATAAACGAATCATCTCGTCGAGCGAACCTTCCGCGTTTTCGAGTTTGCTTACAATCTCCGAAAGCTTCTGCATGGCTTCTTCAAACCGTACCGATTGCTCCATTTTGCCCTCCCGTTGACTCGTTGTCACCCATTCGTTCGCCGCCATCCGTGCCAAGCACCGTCTCTATTCTTGCGCTTGCCGCGCCGTCGTGCATGCGAATCTTCACCGCATCGCCCGCCTGCATTGCGCGCACGCCGCCGAGCGCGTGCCCGTCCGCATCCGTCAGGATTGCATAGCCGCGATCGAGCACCGCCGAAGGATCCAGCGCGCGCAGCTGTGTCTGCATGCGCATCAATTCCGTTCGCGCCGCGCCCATCTGCTCCCGCGCGCCGCGCAACGCGCGCTCCCGCGCGCCGTCCAATGCCTGCCGCTGGTTCATCAGCCGGTGTTCGAGCAATCGAAACGCCTTTGACGAGGCAAAGAGTTTCACGTTTGCGCGCATCCGTTCCAGTCGTGTGCTGAGCGCGCGATGCATCCGTTGGCTTTGCAAACGCACGGCTTCATAGCACGCGTCCATCTCCGGCACGCAAAGTTCCGCCGCGGCGGAAGGCGTCGGTGCGCGTAGATCGGCCACAAAGTCTGCAATCGTAACATCCGTTTCGTGCCCAACCGCGCTGATGACGGGGATTTCGCTTCGGTAGATTGCCTCCGCCACAGCGGGTTCGTTGAACGCCCAGAGGTCCTCCATGCTGCCGCCGCCGCGGCCGACGATGAGCACATCCGCGGCTTTTGCGCGGTTCATTTCGTCAATCGCTTTTGCGATTTCCTCCGCCGCGCCCGCGCCTTGCACCCGCACGCTAGCCAGTACGACAGGCATGCGCGGAAACCTGCGCTGGATGATGTTGAATATATCCTGTACGGCGGCGCCCGTTCCGCTGGTCACCACGCCGACGCGGCGCGGTAAAAAGGGAATCGGTTTCTTGTGCGCTTCGTTGAACCAACCGCGTGATTCCAACTCACGCTTCATCGCAAGAAATCGCAGGTAGAGTTCGCCTTCGCCGCTCTTCTTTAGATAGTTGGCATAGAGCTGAAACGAGCCATCCTTTTCATAGAGCGAGGCTTTGCCGTATAGCAGTACTTGCATACCGTCCTGCGGCTGAAACGTGAGCCGCATCGCCTGCTGGCGAAACATCACGCAACGCACAAGCGCATTTTCATCCTTCAGCGAAAAATACAGGTGCCCGGAGGAGTGCCGCTTAAACCCGCTGATCTCCCCGCTGACGCGCAGGTCAGCAAGGTTCGGATCGCCGGAGAGCACCAAGGAGACATACTCGTTGAGTTCGCTCACGCGAAAAACAGGCGACAATGCCTGTTCCATGTGCCTCACCTCCCCTTCGATCGCGCTATTAACGCTCAGCGCGATGTTTGTTCAAACAGATCGCGCGCAAGCAGCGCGGTTCCCACGGCGTTGTCCGAAGAAAGCCCGCTTTGCGCATAAAAAAGCGTCCGTCCGAGCCGCTGTTGCAGCAGTTCGCGCAGCAATGCGCTGCCCGAAACTCCACCCGAGAGCAGCGCCGTCCGGCAACCCGTCTCGGCAAAGGCGTTGGTCAGCAGCTTGCCAAACGTGCGCGCCATGCAATCATAAAGCGCATACGCAACCGCGCTTTTATCCGCTCCGCCTTCGATTAAACGTTGACACTGCGTCTCCTGCCCGGAGAACGAGCAGTTGAGCCCTTTCACGCTGGATGGCAGCTTGATCGAGTGGTCGGTCGCCTCTCTTGCCAGCGCTTCGAGCGAAACCCCGCTCGGAAACGACAGCCCGAGGCGAACGCCGACGCGATCGACAAACTGCCCCGCGTGGAGATCGTCGCAGCCACCGATGCGGTCAATTGATCCAACGATGCCGTCTTCCCGATGCACGCGCAATAGATCCGTCGTGCCGCCGGAAAGGTGCATCGCAAGAAACGGAGATTCGTTTACCAGCGTCTCTTGACCCAACAGCGCGGCGCGGACGTGCCCCGCCTGATGTGTGGTTTCATAGAGCGGTATGCCGAGCGAGGACGCAACCGAAACCGCCGCCAGCTTGCCCGCGAGAAACACGGGCATGTATGATTCCTCCGCTGCGGTCGGCTTCGCGCTGACGGCGACGGCGCGGATGTTTGCGCGGTCAATCGCCTGCAACATGGGTTCGATCAGCTTGGGTAGATTGCGCACATGCTGAAAAACCGCATCGCTCTGGCGCAACCCGCGTTCGCCCAACGGCACAGAAAGCATCGTTCTCCGCTCGAAAACGATGCCTTCGGTTGAAACACAAGAGACCGACGTCGTGTAGTTGCTGGTATCGACGCCGAGAAACAGATTGCTCACGGCGAGACGAGCTCCTTGGCCACGCTGCCCAAAATGCCGTTGACGAACGCAAAGGAGCGTTCCCCGCCATAGCGCTTTGCCAGCTCCACCGCCTCGTTGATGGCGGCGCCGGTGGGTACATCTTCCGTGCGATAGCGCAATTCATAGATCGCCAATCGCAGAATGCTCAGGTCTACCCGCGCGATGCGGTCGATCATCCAGTCCTTTGAGAAACGGCTGATGTACTCGTCCAGCTCTTCGGCATGCGATTGCACGCCTTCAAGCATCTGGTTGACGTAGAGAAGATCCTCTCCGTCCAGCATGCCGGCTAGTTCGGCTTTCTCCAGGACGTGTTCGGGTGTGTCCTCTCCGCCCAACAGATTGGAAAAGTGCATCATCATTGCGACTTCGCGCGCGGTGGTTCTGCTCATGCTCGATCGAATTCCAGTCTATAAATTAGTTTTTGCTGTCTGGTTTACTTGCCTGTGCCCGAAAAATCGGACAAGCAATTATTTTTTAGCAAACAGTTTGTTGAAAAACTCTTTGATTCCTTCGGGTCCGCTCTTGTCAAGCAGATAACCCAACAGGAAGCAAACCGCAAGGATAACGAAAAGCAAAATCGTGCGCCAAAAGCCGATGGTGAAGAATAAAATCGTCAACAGCAGGCCGATCAGCACAAAAAGCACGGTGTATTTATGGTTCTTGAGAAACTCCAGAAACGTGTTCATCGCTCTTGCCTCATTCTGCGCGGGAGACGGCCGTCGTCGCCGCGACGGGCGCCGCGCTCTCGACCAACACGCCAATTTCGTTCACTTGTATGCCCGTAAGCGATTCCACATTCTCTTTGAGCGACTTTTGCAGCTCGCTCGAAAGCGTCACCACGTCGGTATCCGGCATCACGCACAGGCGAATGCCGATGGTCACGCCGGTTTCGGTCGATTGCAGCGTGGTGTGGACATCCTTCACGCGCGGAACCGCCCGGCAGTGCTTCTGCACCATGCTATCGATGGCTTCCAGCGCGATATACGTGCCGCCAAGCTCCGTCTGCTTCATCAACGCGGAGGCTGGGCGTACATCCGCCTTTTTCCCTTTGCCCGCAAAGAGCAGCTTGATGCAAATCAGCAGCAGCACAAGCCCGCTGCCCGCAAGGATCAGCGCGTTCTGGCGGAACATGTAGAAAAGGCCTACAAAATTGTCTACCATCTCTTGCGTAATGATGTTTGCCGCGATGCCAAAAAGCACAAACGACACCAAAATTGCCGCAATCAACAGAATGCCCAAGAGTAACCGATCAAAAAACTTGAGTTTCATATGCTCGAAAACCCCTTTTCGTTGCCGCGCGCAATCGTGTCACGGCATAATTGACGAATAATCACGCTTAGTTTGTTCGCGCACTCCGTAAAACGGGCGGAACGCATCCGCCCGTCCACGGGTTTGTCTTCACTTGGAACGCTTACTTTACGCGCGGCGGTTCCGGCTCGACGGGTTCCGCTGCAACAGGTTGCGCTTCCTTTTCTTTCGGTTTCTCTTTTTGCTTAGGCGCCTTGTTGTTGCCTTCGCCCGGTTCAAACACAACGCCTTGCACGAAAATGTTGATTTCCACAACGCGCAGGCCGGTCATGTTCTCGATTGCGCTCTTGACAGCTGCTTGAATCTTCTCGCAGACTTCCTTAATTCTGTATCCATAGCGAATGCTGACTGTGATATCCACCGCAGCCTCTTCTGTACCAACTTCAACCTTCACGCCTTTGGTGAGGCTCTTTTTGCCAAGCATCTCAGAGATGCCTTCGACCATACCTCCGGCAAGGGAAGCTACGCCGTCAACATCGGTTACTGCAAGGGATGCTATGGTAGCGACGACTTCGTCCGCGAATACAATGCGCCCGCCCTCTGCTTCAACCTTAGAAACTTCGGTTTTGGAAACTTCGGTGCTGGCCTTTTTTTCTTCAGACATAAGCACACCTCCATTCTTTGTTACCAAAAATTATATCGCATGCAAGGGGTTCTGTAAATATGCAAAGCTCCCGCCATGTTACCCGCGCGTGAACCCTTTGCGTCGGATTGATGTCAATTGCGCTTTTTCTCGCGTTTTTTTCGTTTTGCCGTCCGCGCCGGACGCAAGTTTGTCGCGCATAGAAACCAAAGCGATACGCACGCGCGCTTTGCAAGTATACGCAGGAACGTGTATAAAAGCAACCTTTTTTCGACTGCTTCCCGGAAAAAACCGCTCCATACGCCATGCTTTTTTCGTTTCGCGTCGTCGACAGGATCGTTCGATTGTTCGATTGTATATTTGTATACAAAAGCTTGTATTTTTAGTCCGGAAACGCTACACTGTACTCAGGAATTGGGAGCGACAATTCCTCCTTTCCATCGTCATGCGTGCGCAACACTTCTGCGCCGCGAAAGAGAGAAACATGAACGGATTTTATGAGAATAAAGATTACGGCTCGCTTTCTGAAAAAGTGTACCGCTTTTTACGGGACGGCATTGCCGAAGGGCGTTATCAAACGGGCGATTGCCTGATTGAAATGAAGATTGCGGAAGAGCTGGGCGTGAGCCGAACCCCCGTGCGCGAGGCGCTCAAACAGCTCGAGCTCGAAGACCTTGTTTCCTCGCACCCAAACCGCGGCGTCGTGGTCAAGAGCTTCACCAGCGAAGATTTGCAGGATGTCTCCACCATTCGGCATCTGCTCGAAGGACAAGCTGCTTTCTGGGCGGCGCAGCGCGTCACCGAGGAACAGCTCAAGGAGCTGCGCGAGGTTGTAGAGCTCATGGAGTTTTACACCGCAAAGAACGACATTTCGCATCTGGTCGCGCTCGACACGCGCTTTCACGAGTTGATCTATGAAGCCAGCGGCAGCCGAACCATTCGCCACATTCTCGCCTCGCTGCACCACAACATTCGAAAAGCGCGGCAGAGTTCGCTGACGCTGCCGGATCGCGCGGCCAATTCGCTTGCCGAGCATCTGAGCATATTCCACGCAATCGAAAACCGTGACGCGCAGGCGGCAAAAGAGCACATGGAAGCACATGTTGCAATCGCAGCGGGAAACAGGATGAGCGATTAGCCGTCTTTTCCCGCTTTTTTTCTTGCTCGAACCACAGATCGAACGGCGGGAGGAATCAGCATGCGCATTTTTTGCACCAGCGAACGGCACGCAAACGGAGGCCCCGGCGAGTTCCTCCTCGCCCGCGCGGAGGAAGCGCTCGACTCGCTTCTTGCCGACTATCGCAGTCAAGTGCAGGTGATCTACCTTGACCCACCGTTTGGCACAGGAGACATCTTCCACGGCAAGATTGGTAAACTCACTCTACCGACCTATGCCGACGACATGGAGGAAAGCGCATATCTTTCCTGGATGCGGACGATTCTCTCCGGCGCATGGGAGTTGCTCTGCCCCAGCGGATCGCTGTATCTGCACATCGACTATCGCATGAGCGCAAAACTCCGTCTCCTGCTGGATGAACTCTTTGGTACAAAGAACTTCATGAACGAAATCGTCTGGTGTTATAAATCCGGCGGCAGAGCAATGCGCTATTATCCACGCAAACACGATACGATCCTCTTCTACAGAAAAAGCGCAAAAGTGTTTTTCGACATCTCCGCCGTCAGCCACCCGCGCGGGCCGGAAAAGCGCAACCACATGAAGCGCTTTATCGACGAGCAAGGGCGCATCTGCTTTACCATTCGTTCCGCCGGAAAGCTGTATACCTATTATGAGGATACGCCGGTTTATCCAAGCGACGTTTGGGACGACATCGAGCACCTCCAGCAAAAGGACACCGAGCGGGTTGGGTACGCCACGCAGAAGCCGGAGGCGCTGCTCTCTCGCGTGATCCTCGCCTCTTCCCGTCCAGGCGATCTGGTTTGCGACCTGTTCTCCGGCAGCGGAACGACCGCAGCCGCGGCCAGCAAACTCGGCAGGCGGTTTCTCGCGCTGGACATTTCTCCTCTTGCGCTCTATACCCTCCGCGCGCGGCAACTCAAGTCCGCCAGCGCGCATTCCTTTCTGGAAGGCGAAAGCGAGCTTGCGTTGCGCTATCCTGCGGATGAAACCCCGGCAGAGTTTTCGGCAAAGATCGTTTCGCAGCGCGGCAAGCGTATGCTTTCGCTGGAGAGCGCATCGTTTACCCCTGCCTACCCTCTCGTCTATGCGGCGGTTGGCACCGAGGCAAATGGCGAATTTCACCCCATTGCGACCGACTGCAACCCAAAACTACCGCTACTGCTCCCAATCGGTTCGCTCGACTTGACCGTGCTACAGATTACTGATGCCGTTGGTCATATGGCATTTTTCCGGATTTGAACCACAAACGACTGGAGTACCACATGCGAGATTGGATCAGCGGCTATTGCCAGCAAAAGCAGGGCGTTACGCAGGAATTTAAGGCTGCGTGGAACGCAAACCTACACCTCATCGGCGGGAAAATTTTTGTCATGCTTGGTGAATACAAGGACGGGCGTCCACTGATGACGGTCAAACTGGAGCCCGCGTTTTCCGAGCTATTGCGTGCCCAATAGCCCGGCGATATCATCCCCGGTTACTACACCGACAAAACCCATTGGAGCTCGCTCTTTTTGGATAGCGCCGTTCCGGACGACGTTGCCCGCGCCATGCTGGACAACGGTTATGAGGCGACACTCGGCACGCTGAGCAAGAAAGCCCAAGCAGAAATCCGCGCGCTGTAATCTTCCGTTTCTTTCGCCCGCACGGGCGATACTTTTATTGCGGTTTGGGCGGGAATTTTCCCGAATGAAGCAAAAACCAAATTGCGCTTCATGATAAGTTCACGTTTTTATTTGTATAGATGATGGCAATATATCATTTTTTTAGTATGATTTAGTTGATGGACGAAATGATGAATGAAAAAGCGCCTCAGAGCGCGACAACACCCGATAACGGGGACAATAAAAAAAGCAGTAAGCGCCTGCGCGTGGGAAGCATGCTTCTCATGTTGGTGTTGATTGCCGTCACGCTGTATGTCATTTTTCGTGACACTTCTATTAGCGAGATTTGGTCCGCCTTGCAGTCCTGCGATCCGCTTTGGCTTGCGGGCGCTTTTGGCGCGTCCCTCTTTGCCTCGCTAATGTTTGGCGTTGCGCTGCACCTTGCGCTGCGTGTGCTTTATGGAAAGCGCATTCCACTCATGCGCAACATCGGTTTTGGCTTTATCGGGCAATATTACACTGCGGTAACGCCAGCAGGCGTGGCAGGGCAACCGATGCAGCTCTACTACATGCTGGCTTACGGGGTTGATGTGTCCTATGCTTCCTTATCCCTGCTTTTGGTCAACGCGGCGCATCAGCTAGTCGTTCTACTGATCCCAACCGTTCTGTTTCCATTCCGTGCAAGATTGATTCTCGATAACCTCGGCGGCTTTTTATGGCTGTTTATCCTGGGTTCGCTGATCAATATCGCACTAATCTTGTTCCTGCTCTTTGCGATGTTCAGCAAGAACTTTGCCGAGCGAATCGTGCATAAAGTGATTCGGCTGCTGACCAAAATTCGCATTGTAAAAGACCCGGAAAAGATTGAAAAACGAGTTTCCGATCAGATCGAACTCTATCAACAGGGCGCGCAGGTGTTCCGCGCGCACAAGTGGCTGCTCTTTGCCGAGTTGGGTTGCTATATTCTTCTATTGGGCAGTCAGTTCGTAATTCCGTATTTTATCTATCGCGCATTCCATCTTTCCGCGTTTGGCATGGTCGATTTTATCGCGTTGCAATCCGTGCTCTATCTTGCGGTCTGCTTCCTGCCAATTCCCGGATCGGCCGGCGCAAGCGAAAGCGGTTTTGTAAAACTATTTCGTGTGCTGTTCCACAGCGGAATTATCGTGCCGGCAATGCTGCTTAGCCGCGTGGCGAGTTTCTACTTCATTTTAATCCTGAGCGGGCTTGTCTCGCTAGCCATGCAACTGATTCTTTCCTATCGGCAGAAGCGCACGCCAAAGCCAACGCAACCGGAAGCAGAGATCGAGCAATAACTTAAAAAAACAATCAAACAAACGACCTCCCTGATTCGCGTCAAGGAGGCCGTTTTTTTATGCTTCGGTTGTATTATTTCTTTGCGCCGTTTCGTCCAAAGCCCCTTTTTCCGGGTCTGCCTTCTGCGCCTTCGCCATATGATTCGGCGAGTTGCTCCAGCAGCTTTCTCTGTTCGTCGGTCAGGTGTTTGGGCACTTCGACGGTTACGGTGACCAGCAAGTCGCCTTTGCCGCTTGCGTTGAGCCGCGGGATGCCCTGCTCCCGCAGGCGATAGGTCGAGCCTGTCTGCGTCCCGGCGGGAATCTGGTACTTGACGCTTTCCTTCAGCGTCGGCACCGTCAGGCTGCCGCCAAGCGCCGCCATGGTGAATGAGATCGGCATTTCAAGATAGAGGTCAAAGCCTTTCCTCGTGAACTGTTTGTGAGAGCGCACGCTGATGGTCACATACAGGTCTCCATTGGGTCCGCCCTTGTGTCCCGCGCTGCCCATGCCGCGCAGGCAGAGGCTCTGGCCATTGTCGATGCCGGCGGGAACTTTCACCGTCTTTTTGAGGTTCCTGCGCACGCGGCCGGTTCCGCGGCAATCCGCGCAGGGTTCTGCAATCACCTTGCCGGTGCCTTTGCAGTTGGTGCAAGGCCGGGTCGAACTAAAGGAACCCAGAATCGTGCTCTGCTGCGTGCGAACTTGTCCCGTTCCGTTGCAGGTTTTGCAGGTGACGGGTTCGGTCCCCGGTTTTGCGCCGGAACCATGGCAGGTTTCGCACGCTTCCTCGCGTGGGATCGTAATCTCTTTTTCAACCCCGAACGCCGCTTCTTCAAACGTGATGGTCAGGTTGTAACGCAAATCGTCGCCCGGAATCGGGCCGTTGCGCGTCTGTCCGCCGCCAAAGCCGCCGAATCCGCCGCCGAACATCTGCCCAAGAATATCGCCAAAGTCGCCAAACCCGCCGAATCCCCCGCCAGCGAACGGGTCTTGCCCGCCCATGCTCGGATCGAACGCCGCGTGGCCATACTGGTCATACTTTGCGCGTTTGTCCGCGTCGGAAAGAATCTCCGCCGCTTCGTTGAGTTCCTTAAACTGTGCTTCCTTGGCTTTGTCGCCGGGATGCAGGTCGGGGTGGCACTCCTTCGCTTTCTTGCGGAACGCGCTTTTGATCTCGCTCTCCGTCGCGGTTTTACTCACACCCAATATTTCGTAATAATCGCGTTTATCTGCCAACGCCC
>ERZ1645187.3452-NODE-3452-length-13260-cov-17.172283_pt1 | contig 13260 bp, 14 predicted proteins | sample MGYA00575352_ERZ1645187 | MGnify/ENA primary metagenome ERZ1645187 (study PRJEB40837, sample SAMN11349314) | freshwater sediment metagenome | isolation source: river sediment | host: Sediment | place: India: Wazaribad , New Delhi | collected 2017-02-21 ...
GCGGCATGAACGGCATGTCGGGCATGGGTGGCATGAACGGCATGTCGGGCATGGGTGGCATGAACGGAATGTCGGGCATGGGCGGCATGAACGGGATGGCCGGCATGGGTGGCATGAACGGAATGTCGGGCATGGGCGGCATGAACGGGATGGCCGGCATGGCCGGGATGTCGGGCATGGGCGGCATGAACGGGATGGCCGGGATGTCGGGCATGCAGGGCATGGCCGGCAACCAGGGCGCCGTTCCGCCGCGGAAGGCGAAGAAGGCTCGCAAGCACCGGAACTGACGACGTCTCGGATCACGCGGTCGATCTCGTCGAGGATCGCGTGGTCAGGACATCATCCGTGATGTGAATGCAAGACGCGAAACCCTTGGGTTTCGCGTCTTTTTTCGAGGTCCGACGTCGCATCGCAGGCGGTGACCTGCGCCATGGAGGCGGTGGACACGTCAGTTGATACTGGGAGAAGTTCTTCTGCACCGATGCTCGCGGGAGGGCAATTTCAGGCAGATGGAGCTTCGGCCCTCGGGCCTTCAGAAATCAGCAGACGCCAGTTTCATCGGCGCCGCATGACGGTGATTCCGACAAGGCTCTGGTCGGCCTCACGCGATGCGGAAACGTCTCCCAGACGACCGGATTGCGGGTCGACACGATTCGCCGATCCGCGCTCTCATCGACGACCCGATGACGATGGCCAAATATGTTCCATAATCCGTCTTATGCGAATGGCGGTGGTGGATATCGCGACACCCCTGTCCAGCCCATCGGAGACGCGCTTCCGGCGGGAGATCTCTCGAAGCAACAAACCGCCCCTGTTCGTGCCAGATGAGCCCACCCCGTTGCGATGGCGCCGAGGTCGGCGCATCCTGCGTCGCGGCGAGCCCTCGCGTCACGCGTCGCGCCTCCCGATGTCTCTCCCTGGCTCGCTCTCGGGTTTCCTCGATGCCGGCTCCCCCCCGCGACGACGTCGCGTCCTCCCGAACCGTCTCCGCGAAGACCGGACGGCACCGTCCCCAAAACGGCAGCCCCGTCGCGCTGTTGGAGCGCGCGCCGCTTCCCGTGGCGATGGCGCTCTTCGTCGCGATCGCGGCCTTCGGCGGCATCCTGCTCGACTGGCGCCCCGCCACCCTCGGGCTCGTCGCCTGGAACACCGCCGTCGGAACCCACCTGCTTCTGACATTCCACCTGATCGTCACCTCCGATTCGGCCGCGACGCTCCGGCGTGCCCGTCGCCGCGACGAGCGCGCGACCCGCATTCTGGTCCTCGCCGCCGCCGCCAGCGCCGCCGGTCTCGTGGGCGTATTCGCCGAACTCGCCGGTGCGAAGGACCTCGTCGGGCCCGACCGCTACGCGCATTTCGCACTCGCCGGCCTGACGGTCGCCAGCTCCTGGCTCTTCATCCAGGTGATGTTCGCGATCCACTACGCCCACATGCACGCCATCGCCCGCGCCGACGGCGGACCGAGCCGTGACGGCGGCATCCATATTCCGGGGGCCGAAAGCCCGGATTATTGGGACTTTCTCTATGTCGCGGTGGCGATCGGCACGTCGGGACAGACCGCCGACGTGGAATTCACCGGCCGCCGCGCCCGCCGCGTCGCTCTCGGCCATTCCGTACTGGCCTTCTTCTTCAACACGACGATCCTGGCGCTCACCATCAACATCGCCGCCGGCCTCGCCTGAGTTCAGTCGAGGTCCGGGCGCCCGCGCCGTAGGCTCTTCACGGCCCCGCGCTTCTTCTTCTCGTCGACGCGGCGGATCTTCGATCCGAGCGTCGGCCGGGTCGCCTTGCGCGGCGGTGGTGGCGGTACCGCTGCCTCGCGGATGAGCGTGAGCAGCCGTTCGAGCGCATCGGCGCGATTGCGCTCCTGGGTGCGGAAACGGTCGGCGCGCAGCACCAGCACCCCCTCCCCGGTCAGCCGCCGCCCGGAGAGCTCGGCGAGGCGCAGCCGCACCCGCTCCGGCAGCGACGGCGACCGCGCCACGTCGAACCGGAGTTCGACCGCCGTCGCCACCTTGTTGACGTTCTGCCCGCCGGGACCGGAGGCGCGCACGAAGGTCTCGCTCACCTCGTCCGGGTCGAGCGAGATGCTGCGCGTGACGAAGATCCGTTCGCCCATCGTCTCCTCCTGCGGCGGCGTCGCGTCGTCTTCTATCACGGTCGGGACGGGCGTAGACTCCGCGTCTCGCACCGGAGGCGTCCTGGGAGAGGGTCATGTCTCGTGACGCGCCATCGCCGCCCGATCCCCTCGCCGCGCGTCGTCGCCGCTGGGCCGAGGACATGGCGCGCCTCGCCGGCATCTGCGATCCGGCCGTGATCGACGCCTTCGCCGCCGTCCGGCGCGAAGACTTTCTGCCGCCGCCGCCCTGGACGGTCCTCGGTGCGAGACGGCGTGTCACTTCCGACCCCACCGATCTGCTCGACGACGTCCTCGTCGCGCTCGATCCGTCGCGCGGCGTCAACAACGGCAGCCCGAGCCTCCACGCCGCCTGGATCGCCGCCCTCGGCATCCGGCCGGGCGATCGCATCGTCCATCTCGGCGCCGGAACCGGGTTCTATACGGCGATCCTGGCCCGACTGGCCGGTCCGGCCGGAAGGGTCGAGGCGGTGGAGATCGATCCCGCCCTCGTCCGCATCGCCGCCCCCGCTCTCGCCGCGCTCGGCCCCGGCTTCGCCCCGGTCGAGGTGATCGTCGCCGACGCCACCACCCGTCCCACCGCGACGGCGGATCGGATCTACGTCAACTTCGGCATCGCCGCGCCCGCTCGTCCCTGGATCGAGCGGCTCGCGCTCGGCGGACGGCTGATCCTGCCGCTCTGCGTGCCGATCGACGGCGGCGCGGCCTGGCGATCCGGCGAAGGCTGGGGCCTGCGGATCGAACGGCGCGCCGAAGGATGGACCGCCCGCGCGCTCGACGCCTGCGAGTTCGTCTTCGCCGAGGGCGCCGCCACCGCCTCGCCGCCGGCCGTGCAGCGCCTGAGAGAGGCCTTCCGGCGCGGCGGCATCCACCGGGTGCGCTCGCTCCGCCTCGGTCCGGTTTCATCCGCGCGCGACGACTGGTATGTCGGAGACGACTGGGCGCTCGGTTGCGAGCCGCCACCCGAGCCAGGACGAGATCCGCCATGCAGCCCTCCCGCGACGTCGCCCGCCTGATCGAGATCATGGCGCGGCTCAGAACCCCGAGCCTCGGCTGCCCGTGGGATCTCGAGCAGACCTTCGCGACCATCGCCCCCTATACGATCGAGGAGGCCTACGAAGTCGCCGAAGCGATTTCGCGCGGCGACCGCCACGACCTCTGCGACGAACTCGGCGATCTGCTGCTCCAGGTGGTGTTCCATGCCCGCATGGCCGAGGAGGAAGGCGCCTTCGACTTCGGCTCGGTCGTCGAGGCGATCACCGCCAAGATGATCCGCCGCCACCCGCACGTCTTCGGCGACGCGGACGACCGCGACGTCGCCGGCGTGCAGGACGCCTGGGCGCGCATCAAGGCCGAGGAGAAGGCGGCGCGCGCCGCCCGCCTCGCCGCCGAGGGCCGCGCCGAGCCGCCGAAGGGCCTGCTCGACGCCGTCGCGATCGGTCTGCCGGCGCTCTCCCGCGCCGTGCGTCTGCAGGCCGAGGCGGGCAAGGTCGGTTTCGACTGGAACGATCCGCGCGCCGTCCTCGCCAAGATCCGCGAGGAGCTGGACGAGATCGAGGCCGAGATCGTCACCCCCTCCCCCGATCCGGCCCGTCAGGCCGACGAACTCGGCGACGTGCTGTTCGCGGTCGCCAATCTCGCCCGCCACCTCGCCCTCGATCCCGAGACGGCGCTGCGCGGCACCAACGACAAGTTCCGCCGCCGCTTCGCCCACATCGAGGCGCGGCTGGCCGAACAGGGCCGCACCCCGGCCGAGGCCACGCTCGACGAGATGGAGGCCCTGTGGGTCGAGGCGAAGGGGCGGTGACGATCTATGGCAGATGACCCGTGACGTCCCGCCGCACCCCCCTCCTTTGACGCCCGTCAATTGCGAAACCTTCGGCGTCTGCGATAGATGGAGTGGGGTTCGGGGTCTCCCCCCTCTCCGAGTCCCCCTCGAAGATCGTGGCGGCGCATCCCGCCTGCCCCGCGATGGAAGGGCCAGATGACAGGCCGAGCGAACGGACCACTCGACGCCTTCCGCAGGAGCCGCCTCGGCGCGCTCGCGGCCGTCGTGCTGCTCCTGTTCCAGGTCGTGCTGTCGACCGACCATCTCGGCGCCGTGGCGGCGCGGGCGACGGGTCTCGTCGCCGACGACGCCGCCCTCGGTCTTCTCTCCCTGTGCGGCGGTCACGACGAGAGCCCCCTCGCCTCCGCCCCCCAGGGCACCCCCACCGAGCGCGACGACTGCGTGCTCTGTTCTCTGGCGGCTCTGGCGAGCCATGGCGTCGCGGCCACCGCCCCGATCGTCGAGGCGCCGGTTCCCGAGCCCGTCACCATCCAACTCGCCGTCGCGCCCGACGCGGTCGTCGACCGTCGTCCCCTGTTGCGCCACGGCACCCTGCGCGGCCCTCCCTCCCCCGTCCTCTCCTGATTGCTCGTTCGACGCGTGCATCACCGGCCTCTCGGCCCGTCACACGTCGAAATCATCCGGATGAACGACAAGGTAGGGACATTCCATGACCACCATCGACCGTCGCGGCCTCGTGGCCGGCGCAGCTCTCGCCACCCTCTTCGCCGCCGCCCCGGCGCGCGCCGAGGACAAGCCCATGGCCCCCTGGGAATGGACCGACGCCAACGGGCTGGTCAAAGACCTGCCCAAGGACGCCGATCCGAGCAAGGACGACGTGAAGAAGTTCCCGCGCTGCCGCTACTGCGGCATGATGCGCGGCAAGTTCTCCCACACCCGCCATCTGATCCAGTACGAGGACGACGCCGTCGACGCGACCTGCTCGCTCCACTGCGCCGCCATCGGCCTGTCGCTCAACATGGACAAGGGCCCCAAGGCGATCTGGGCGGGCGACGCCGGCGCCGACGGCGAGATCAAGCCGCTCGTGCTGGTCGACAAGGCGACCTACGTCGTCGACCCGACCAAGCCCGGCACCATGACCCGCGTCTCCAACGCCGCCTATGCCGACAAGGCCAAGGCCGAGGCCGCCGCCAAGGCCGCCGCCGGAGCCGAGGCGGTGAACTTCGACACCGCCCTGCGCAAGGCCTATCTGGTGATGGCCGACGACACGATCATGCTGCGCAAGCGCCGCTCCGAGATGCGCTCCAAGGCGGGCAAGCCGATGTGAGCCCGACGTCGACGGTCGGCTCGCCGAGCCGACCGTCCCGTCCCGCCTCGAATCCGGCGTCCGCGCCGGGTTCGCCCCTCGCGCCCCGCGCCGTGATCCTTCGGAGACGCCGATGTCGCCCCGTTCTTCCCGTCCCCATCGCCGCGCGGTGCTGTTGGCCGCCCTCGCCGCCTTCACCTGCGTCGAGACCACCGGCAGTTTCGCCGCCGACGGCGAGCGCGCCTCGCCCCTCGCTCTGGCGAAACCCGGTCCGCGCGATCTCTGCCCGGTCTGCGGCATGTTCGTCGCGAAATATCCGCTGTGGGTGGCGACCCTGGTGTGGAAGGACGGCACGACCTTCCACTTCGACGGCGCCAAGGACCTCTTCAAATATCTCGGCGATCTCGCCCGCTGGGCGCCGGGCCGCCGCCGCGAGGACGTCGCCCACGTCGGCGTCACCACCTATTACGAGGGCGAGATGGTCGATGCCTTCCAGGCGGCCTACGTGCTGGGCTCCGACGTCTACGGTCCGATGGGTCACGAGGCGGTGCCCCATGCCACCCGCTCCGATGCCGAGGAATTCGTCAAGGACCATGCCGGCCGCCGCGTCGTCGGTCCGAACGATCTGACGGTCGCGCTGATGCGCGCCCTCGACGAAGGCCGGTTCGAATGAACGCCCCCGGCTTCGTCCGCCCGCGCGGGTCCACTCTCTTCGCCGCGACCGTCGCCGTGCTGCTCGTCGGCGGGGCCGGATCGATCGGTCTGGCCCTGCTTCGCGGCGCCGCCGACGAGACCCGTCGTGCCGAGGGCCGCGCCACCGCCGCCGCGCTCGGGCTGACCGACGTCGCCCTCTTCGGCGAGGCCCGCTACACCCGCCATCCCTCGCAGGCCGACCTCGCCTCCGCCTTCCAGGACGGCCCGGCGGTGCTCGATCATTTCCCCGCCGGCTCCCTGGTGCGCCCGCCGCACGACTTCGGCCGCGGCAGCTTCACCACGGAAGAACCGATCCGATGAGCACTCTCGTCGAACGCGAACGTCATCTCCTCGACTTCGCCGTCGCCTCGCTGGCGCGCCGGCCGACCAAGAACCTCGGCCTGACCCTGGTCTATGCCCTGGTCGTGTTCCTGCTCGGCTCGGTCATGTTGTTCGGCTCGGCGGTGCGGCGCGAGGCGGCCGCGATCCTGGCCGACGCGCCCGAGATCGTCGCGCAGAACATGGTGATGGGCCGCCACGAACTCGCCACCGGCGCCGATCTCGACGCCCTGAAGGGCCTGCGCGGCGTGCGCCGGGTCGAGCCGCGCCTGTGGGGCTACCTCTGGGACAGCGCCGGTGCCGCCAACTACACGCTGATGGTCCCCTCCCCGACCGACGGCGCCCACGCCGTCGCGGCCGGTGAATCGATCGTCGGAGAAGCGGTGGCGCGCGCCCGCAAACTCACGGTCGGCAAACCCTTCTTCCTGGTGTCGCCGACCGGAAAGTTCCTGCGCACCCGCGTCAAGGCGGTCCTGTCGGATGCCTCCGCGTTGGTCTCCGCCGACCTCGTTCTGGTCGACGAAGCCTCCTTCCGGACCTTCTTCGGCCTTCCCGCCGATCGCTGGACCGACTTCGCCCTGACGATCACCAACCCACGCGAGGTCTCGACCGTCTCGGAAAAGGCATCGGTCAAGCTGCCCGGCTACCGCTTCGTCACCCGCGCCGACATCCACCGCACCAACGAGGCGCTGTTCTCCTGGCGCGAGGGGCTGGCGCTGGCGCTCTTCGCCTCGTCGCTGCTCGCCTTCGTGATCCTCGCCTTCGACAAGGCCTCGGGCCTGTCGGCGGAGGAGCGCCGCGAGATCGGCATCCTCAAGGCGATCGGATGGGAGACCTCCGACGTGCTGCGGATGAAGCTCTGGGAGGGCGTGGTCATCTCCCTGACCGCCTTCCTCCTCGGCCTCCTCGCCGCCTGGGTCCACGTCTCCGCCTTCTCGGCCGGACTGTTCGAACCCGTGCTCAAGGGCTGGTCGACGCTCTACCCGCAGTTCGCGCTCTCCCCGCGCATCGACGCGCTCGAGATCGCCACGCTCGCTCTGATGACCGTCGTCCCCTACACCGCCGCCACCGTCGTGCCGATCTGGAAGACCGCCGTCACCGATCCCGACACGGTGATGCGCTGAGGAGCCGTCATGATCGAACTCACCGGCATCACCAAGGTCTACGACGAGAACCGCCCCAACCGCGTCGAAGCGGTCGCCGGCGTCGACCTGACCATCTCAGACCGGGCCATGACCGTCCTCGAGGGACCGAGCGGCTCGGGCAAGACCACGCTGCTGACGATCATCGGCTGTCTGGCGCGCCCGACCTCCGGCCGCGTCCGCCTCGACGGCGAGATCGTCTCCGGTCTGCCCGAACGGTTCCTGACCGAAGTGCGCCGCCGCACCTTCGGCTTCGTGTTCCAGCGGTTCAACCTGATCCGCGGCATGACCGCGCTCGACAACGTCATGCTGCCGGCCTTCCCGCTCGGAATCCCGCACGCGCGGCTGAAGGAGCGCGCGATGGAGCTCCTCACCCACTTCGGCGTCGCCGAACGCGCCGGGCTCACCGTCGAGATGCTGTCGGGCGGCGAGGCGCAACGCGTCGCCATCGCCCGCGCCCTCGTCAACGATCCCGAGATCGTCATCGCCGACGAACCGACCGCCAGCCTCGACGGCGCCCGCGTCGAGCAGTTCCTGGCGATCGCCGCCGATCTGAAGGCCCAGGGCCGGACGGTGATCGTCACCTCGCACGATCCGCGCATCACCCGCGCCGCGATCGTCGATCGTCGCGTCGCCATGGCCGACGGGCGGCTGGTCGAGGCGAGCCCATGATCTTCCATCCCCCCGTCCTGGCACTGCTCGGCTCGAGCTGGCTGGCCGTCGTGGTCCTCCTCGCCGGAGCCGTCTTCGCCGTCCGCCTGTTGCGCCATTGGGACCGAGAATCGGGCTCCGAACGACAGATCGGGCTGGAGCGGGCGACGATCCTCGTCTCGACCACCGTCGCCCTGGTGTTGGCGCTCGAGGCCGCCTCGCTGATCCTGTTCGTCTTCAACGCCGATCGCATGGCGAGCCTGTTCGTCGGCGCGATGTGCGCGGTCGGCACCCTCAACGCCAGCGTCTGGGGATTTCCGACGCTCTTCGCCAAGATCGCCGTGTTCTTCGCCGCGAGCCTGTGGCTGGTGCTCGACCGCATCGACGGCGAGGGCCGCGACTGGCCCTTCGTGCGGATGAAATACGCCGCCCTGCTCGCCGTCGTCCCGATCCTGCTGCTCGAGGCTGGGTTCGAGACGAGCTATTTCCTCGATCTCAAGGCCGACACCATCACCTCCTGCTGCGGCCGTCTGTTCGAGGACGGCGCCCAGTCTTCCGGCGCGGGCGGAGAACTGGCGGGCATCGACCCGTCGACGGCGCTGGCGCTCCTGTTCGGGGCGACGTCCCTCGCGGCCGTGCTCGGTCTCTTCGGCGCCCGCTTCCGCGTCGTCCAGATCCTGATGGGGCCGGCGAGCGGCCTCGTCTTCGCGCTCGGCCTGACCGGGGTCGTCTCGGTCGTCTCGCTCTATGTCTACGAGCAGCCCCACCACCACTGCCCGTTCTGTCTCCTCAAGCCGGAATACGACCACTTCGGCTTCCTGCTCTATCTGCCGCTCTTCGTCGGCACCGCGGCGGGCCTCTCGGCCGGAATGCTCGGCCTCCTGCCGCGCCGGGCGAGCCTCGCCGAGGCCTTGCCGAGCACGGCCGCGCGGGCCAGCCGCGTCGCCGCGATCGGTTTCGCGCTCTTCGCCCTCGCCTGCCTGTGGGCGATCGGCCGGTCGAACCTGGTGCTGCTCGGCTGAGGGGTCACAGAAGCGCGGTCGAGAAGGCGACGATGCGCCAATCGGAACCGATCTTGCGCAGGCAGATGCCCCATTGAGTGGCGTCGCGCAGGGCCGACATCTCGACCGCCCCGACCCCGCCGGCAGACAGTCGGATCCCGCGCATCTCCTCCGGCAGATCGTCGAGGAAACCCTCGAGATAGAGCCGTCCCGGTCTGAGCGTGGCGAGCACCGCCGAGTCGGGATCGCCGGAGCGCCGCGCCGGCGTCGCCCGCTCGACCCAGAACCCACGGGATTCGGCGCTGCCCGTCCGCCGTCCGTCGGCGGCCTTCCAATGCGCGCCGCGATAGGTGCAGACCGCGTCGGCGACCAGCGGATCGCGTCCCCAGTCGGGTTCGGCGAGCGACTGGACGATCACGCCGAGCGTGTTGCCGACATAGAGTTCGGTGAAGTCGATGCTCCGGCCGGAGGCGACGATGTCGCCCTCCTGATAGTAGGCGCCGATGTCCGCCAGCGCCGAGGCCGCGTCGCTCCAGGGGCCGTTGGCGGTGGTCCGACGCTCCCCCCCCACCGTGAGTCCCGACGACACCATCAGAGGCCGCTCGATCAGCATCGCGCCGATGCCGGCGACGTCGTGGGCCGTGGCGACGGTCAGAATCTTCTGCGCGGCCGCGAGAAGATCGTCGGACGGAGCGACACGGGCGCCGATGACCGCCGGGATCGCCCGGTAGGGGCGGTTGTCGTCGGCCACGGCGGGAGACAGGCACAGCAGCGAGATCAGGAAACCCGGAAGTCTCGTCCATGCGCCCACGGTCCACTCTCCTCGTACCTTCGCCGGCGAACCGCCCGGATCGGCCGCGATCTTGCCCCCGCCCGAAACCTGAAACAATCGCGCCGCGAGAGACCTTCGTCTCATGCCTCGCCGAGAAACGTCACGATCGTGGCCTCGTCGTGACAAGCCGATCGACGATCGGTTAGAACGTCGCGAACCACTTCGAGAAGGACATCTCCATGAGCGGCATCACCAGCGACGGCCTCGAGCCGCGGCGCAAGAAGGCCCTGTTCCGTGCCTGGCATCGCGGCACCAAGGAGATGGACTTCGTGATGGGCCGCTTCGCCGACGCCCACATCGCGACCCTGTCGGAGGCCGACCTCGTCGACTTCGAGCACCTCCTCGACGTGTCCGATCGCGAACTCTTCGCCTGGGTGGTCGGCACCGAGCCGGTCGACCCGATCCACGACAGGCCGGTGTGGCGGTCGATGAAGGCCTTCACCGACGCGAACGGCACCTGATCTCGTCAGTTCAGCGCCGAGATCACCGCGGAGAGCAGCCACCCGCCCGCGACGTTCGGCAGGAAGCAGAAGCCCCACGGCTGCGCGCTCTTGGCCGCGCCCGGAGGCAGCCACGCCGTCCGTCCGTCGGGCAGCGCGACATGGGTCCAGCCGCCGGTTTCGTCGCTCTCGGCGAGAGCCCAGAGGCGATCGCTCGTCAGCCGCGCCACGGCCCTGGCGCCGGTCTCCGGCTTCGCCCGCGCCTCGGTCGGAGCCGTCACGAAGACGGCCCGGCCGGTGAGCCCCGCCTGTTCCGCCGCCTTCGCATCCCAGGATGCCCCCGGATGGGTACACCAGCCGCCGGGCACCAGCGGGTCGCTGGCCCAATCGGGCGCCTTCGTCTCTTCGGCGATGCGTGCGAGCGCCGTGGCGATACGGGCATCTCGGAAATCGAAGCTCCGGCCGCTCGGCGCGGCCGGCTCGCCCTCGGTGAAGGCGAGGCCGATCGCCTCCAGCGCTTCGTCGCCCCGGTCGGGAGCGAACGAGCGCTTCTCCGCGCGACGGCCGACCGTCGCCGTGAGGCCCGACGTGACGAAGGTGACGTCGTCGGCAACGAGCGCGAACAGCGCCTCGCGATCCCCTGCCAGAGCGGCCTTGCGGAGCGTGTCGACCAGGGCGACGAGCTCCGGCGGCGCCGTCAGCGGTCGGCCGACCTTCGCCGCGACCGGGCGGTGGGCGGGCCTCTCCTCGGCGCGAACTCCCAGGCCGGACGCCGAAACGAAGCCGACGAGCGACACCGCGAGCGCGGCGAGACGGAACCGACGTGTCATGGATGGACCTCCCGAACGGCGCGGGCGCCCCGCCCGGTCCGACCATTCTGGCGACGAGGAAACGAGGCCGCAACATGTCGGCGATGACGAAGGCCGTCATCCTCGCTTCGCCGCCTCGGGAGACGAATTCGCTGGCACGCGCGCGCGGAATCTTGTTTGAAGGAGGCGCGCCGACCCTGCGTGGAGCCGAAGAAGCCCCCCGCGGGCGTTTCGTCGTTCGCGAAATCCGAGGGTCTTCCGTTGAAGAAGTTCGCCGGTCTCTTCAAATATCGCACTCACGTCACCCTCTCGCGCGTCCCCGACGGCGCGGAAGGGTTGGTGATCGGCGATCTCGCCCGCGATGCCGGCCCCCGCGACGGCCGGCCGTCCCTCCTCGTCGTCTGTTCGGATGGACTGCGGATGCAGCGGCTGGAGGCGGCGCTCGCCTTCTTCGCCCCCGACGTCCACGTCCTGGCGCTCCCCTCCTGGGACTGCCGGCCCTACGACCGCGTCTCGCCCAATCCGGTGGTGGTGGCGCGGCGGATGACGACGCTGTCGCATCTGGCCAGCCCCCGCGAACGCCGGAAGCCGATCGTCGTGCTGACCACCGTCAACGCCGCCGGTCAGCGTCTGCCGACCCGCGCGACGATGGCCGCGGAGACCTTCGCCGCGGCGGCCGGCGGTCGCGCCGACATGAAGGCCCTGGTCGGTTGGCTCGAGGCCAACGGCTTCGAACGCACCTCGACGGTGCGCGACACCGGCGAATACGCCACCCGCGGCGGCATCCTCGACCTCTTCGCGCCGGGATCGGAGACGCCGGTCCGGCTCGACTTCTTCGGCGACGAGATCGAGCAGATCCGCCGCTTCGACCCCGAGACCCAACGCACCACCGGGCAGTTGAAACGCCTCGAATGGGTGCCGATGTCGGAGGTGACGCTGACGCCCGACGTCGTTTCGCGGTTTCGGCGCAACTATCTCTCCACCTTCGGCGCCGCGACGCGCGAGGACGCGCTCTATCAGGCGATCTCCGACGGCCGCCGCTACGCCGGCATGGAGCACTGGCTGCCGCTCTTCCACGACAAGCTCGAGACGATCTTCGACTATTGCGAGGGCACCCGCATCGTCCTCGACCCGCAAGTCGACGACGCCCTGAAGGAACGCCTCGCCGACGTCGCCGATCACTTCGAGGCCCGCCGCGACGCGCTCGACGACACCGCCCCCGGCACGGTCCCCTACAAGCCGCTGGAGCCGAAGCTGCTGCATCTGACGGCCGAGGAATGGGCGAGCCGTCTCGCCGACGCCGTCACCACCCGCCTCACCCCCTTCGCCCTGCCCGACGATCGCCTCGACGTCGTCGACTGCGAGGGCCGTCAGGGTCGCTCCTTCGCCGCCGAGCGCGCCGCCACCGACGTCAACGTCTTCGATGCCGCCATCTCCCATCTCGGCGAATTGCGCGCCGCCTCGCGCCGCGTGCTGCTGGCCGCGTGGTCGGAAGGCGCGCTCGACCGCCTGAAACAGGTGCTCGAGGACCACGGCCTCGGCCGCACCAGGCGGATCGCGAGCTGGCCCGAGGCCGGATTGCTCGAAAAGGGCGAGATCGGCCTCGCCGTGCTCGGCCTCGAGCAGGGCTTCGAACTCGAGGATCTGGCGGTCGTCGCCGAGCAGGACATCCTCGGTGATCGCCTGATCCGCGCCAAGAAGCGCAAGCCGAAGGGCTCCGCCTTCCTGACCGAGGTCGCCGGCCTCGCCGAGGGCGATCTCGTCGTCCACGTCGATCACGGCATCGGCCGCTTCATCGGCCTCAAGACCATCCAGGCGGCGGGCGCCCCGCACGACTGCCTCGAACTGGTCTATCAGGGCGGCGACAAGCTCTATCTGCCGGTCGAGAACATCGAGCTCCTGACCCGCTACGGGTCGGATGAGAGCGACGCCCAGCTCGACAAGCTCGGCGGCGTCGCCTGGGGGGCGCGCAAGGCGCGCATGAAGAAGCGGATCCGCGAGATCGCCGATCAGCTGATCAAGACGGCCGCCGCCCGTCTCCTGCGCACCGCCCCGCGCTATACGCCCCCGGAAGGGCTCTACGACGAGTTCCGCGCCCGCTTCCCCTACGAGGAGACCGAC
>ERZ1645187.3453-NODE-3453-length-13259-cov-43.452969_pt1 | contig 13259 bp, 12 predicted proteins | sample MGYA00575352_ERZ1645187 | MGnify/ENA primary metagenome ERZ1645187 (study PRJEB40837, sample SAMN11349314) | freshwater sediment metagenome | isolation source: river sediment | host: Sediment | place: India: Wazaribad , New Delhi | collected 2017-02-21 ...
CATCGCCGAGGAGGCCGCCGGCGCCGCCCGCCGTCTCGGCTACGAGCCGCGCGTGGCGCTGCTCGCCCATTCGAACTTCGGCCAGCCGCCGGGCGTGCGCACCGCGTCGGTGAAGGAGGCGGTCGCCATCCTCGACCGTCGCCACGTCGATTTCGAGTACGACGGCGAGATGTCGGCCGACGTCGCCCTCGACCCGGCCAAGATGGCGGCCTATCCGTTCTGCCGTCTGAAGGGCCCGGCCAACGTGCTCATCATGCCGGCCTTCCACGCCGCCGCGATCGCCGCCGGCATGCTGCGGGTGCTGGGCGGCTCGACCGTGATCGGCCCGTTGCTGGTCGGTCTCGACAAGCCGATCCAGATCGTGCCCCTCGGCGCGCGCGACAGTGACCTCGTCAACATGGCCGCGCTGGCGGCATATGACATCAATGGGTGAGGAACGGTCCTTCCGTCACCGAAAGGTGACGGAAGGACGAAAACGTCCGGTGGACGTTTTCGAGTGACGAACGCCCGCCGCGCCTGCGGCGGGCCGGAAGAGTGGTGGTCTCGGCGCGCGAGAGCGCGCCGAGACGAAACGCTCCAGTGGAGCGCTTCGAGCCACGAACGCCCGCTGCCCCTGCGGCGGGCCGGGTGAGATTCGGCCTCTACGAAGCCCCTCACTTCAGCTTCAGCGTCTCGAAGCTCGGGAACTTGCCCATCTTGTTGCCGTCGCCGTCGAAGCGCATGCCCTGACCGAGCGTACCGGTGACCCGCCGTCCGACGAACGCGGCCGGCATCTCCGCCGTCTCCAGCCACTTCTCGCACGGCCCGACGCCGCACAGCGCCTCGACCTTGGCGCCCGTGTCGGTGGTGATGGTCAGATAGCAGTTGTCGCCGCATTCGAACGACACGATCCGCCCTTCGACCGGCTTGCCGGCGGCAAATGCCGCCCCACTTGCCAGAACGAACGTGGCGATCGCCGCCCCGCTGCCCAGAGCGAGCGCAACGACGGCGAAAGAAGTGCGACGCAAATTCATGATCGAAATCCTCCCGATCCGGTGATCGGCCGAACTTCGCACGAAACCGTTGCGCGCGCGACGCCCCCACCGCGAAACGGCGCCTCGTGGCGACACCCCGAAACGACGAAGGACGACGCCTCCGATCGGAAGCGCCGCCCTTCGTCGATGCCGGCTCGATGATCGGCTCGCTCAGTGCTGCATCGTCTTCGGCGTGGTGCCTCCGGCGGTCAGCGCCAGGATGATGACGAAGGCGAGCGCCACCAGGGTGAGCGCCCCGATGATGAGCGCCGGATAGCCGTAGACGACGACCGCGGCGATGAAGGCGACGAGAACCGCCGCCACCAGAACGTAGAGCATGTGCCCCTCCTCTCGGGTCCGATCCGCTCGTCGAAGTGTGTGGGAGCCGGTCGCCCGTCCGCGATCCGCTCCCTCGGCGAGGGGTCGCCGCGAGCGCGACGACGCCGGAGGTCTTAGACGACCGACGAGTTCTGGGTAAATCGCCCAAACGACTGAAATTCGAGGTCGGCGGCTCCACCACCGATCCGTGATGGAAAGCGCCGTCGTTGCGGTCTATTTTGGGCGCGACGCAAACGAGCGGAGACCGCGCGCCAGATGCCCGCCCCGAAGCAATTCGATGGACTGATCGATTCCGCCGACCTGCGCCGCCGCTTGACCGCGCTGGTCGCCGACGGGGCCGACGGCGGCAATCCGGCGGTGCGGGCCAAGGCGTTGACGATTCTCAAGGAGGTGCGGCTGGAGAGTCGTGCCGCCGTCCAGTCTCTGCTGATGGCCGACAAGCGCGGCGTGCTGTGCGCCGAGCGCCTCTCCCATGTCCAGGACGAGTTGATCCGCGTCGTCTACGACTTCGCCGTCACCCACGTCTATCCGGTCAAGAACCCGTCCTCGGCCGAGCGCATCTCGGTGACGGCGGTGGGCGGCTACGGCCGCGCCACCCTGGCGCCCGGCTCCGACATCGATCTCCTCTTCCTGCTGCCCTACAAGCAGACCCCCTGGGGCGAGAGCGTCGTCGAATACATTCTCTACATGCTGTGGGATCTCGGCCTGAAGGTCGGCCACGCCACCCGCAACGTCGACGAATGCATCCGCCTGTCGCGCTCCGATCTGACCATCCGCACGGCGATCCTCGAGGCGCGCTGGATCTGGGGCGATCGGCCGCTGTTCGACGACCTCGTGCGGCGCTTCGACAACGAGGTGGTGCACGGCACCGGGCGCGACTACATCGCCGCCAAGCTCGCCGAGCGCGACGAGCGCCACAAGCGCCAGGGCATGAGCCGCTATCTGGTCGAGCCCAACATCAAGGAGGGCAAGGGCGGCCTGCGCGATCTCCAGACCCTGTTCTGGATCGCCAAGTACTTCTACCGGGTCAAGGATTCGCGCGACCTGATCGCCGCCGGCGTCTTCTCCGCCGCCGAGTACCGCCGCTTCGAGCGCTGCGACGACTTCCTGTGGGGCATCCGCTGCCACATGCACTTCGCCACCAACCGCGCCGAGGAGCGCCTCTCCTTCGATCTCCAGCGCGAGATCGCCACCCGCCTCGGCTATGTCGACAAGGCGGGGCTTCGGGCGGTCGAGCGCTTCATGAAGCACTATTTCCTCTTCGCCAAGGACGTCGGCGACGTGACGCTGATCTTCTGCGCGGCGCTGGAGGAGGAGCACGTCAAGCAGGCGCCGGTGCTCAACCGCTTCTTCGGCCGCTTCACCCGCCGCCGCAAGCCGAAGGGCAACGGCGAGGCCTTCGTCGTCGATCACGCCCGCATCAACGTCGCCGACGGCCACGTCTTCGAGCGCGATCCGGTCAATCTGATCCGCATCTTCCACGAGGCCGATCGCAACAATCTCGACTTCCATCCGGACGCGTTGCAGCTGATGACGCGGTCGCTGCGCTTCATCGACGACCGGCTGCGCCAGGACGAGACCGCCAACCGGCTGTTCCTGGAGATCGTCGCCTCGCGCCACGATCCCGAACGCGTGTTGAGGCGGATGAACGAGACCGGCGTTCTCGGTCGCTTCGTGCCGGACTTCGGCAAGATCGTCGCGATGATGCAGTTCAACATGTATCACCACTACACCGTCGACGAGCACCTGCTGCGCTCGATCGGCGAGCTGTCGGCGATCGAGAAGGGCACCATCGCCGAGGAGGTGCCGCTGGCCAGCGAGCTCTTCCCCGGCATCCAGAACCGCAAGATCGTCTATGTCGCGACCTTCCTGCACGACATCGCCAAGGGCCGGCCGGAGGATCACTCGATCTACGGCGCGATCATCGCCCGGCGCCTGTGCCCGCGCTTCGGCCTCTCCGCCGCCGAGACCGAGACCGTCGCCTGGCTGGTGGAGAACCATCTGGTGATGAGTTCGGTGGCCCAGGGGCGCGATCTCAACGACCGCCGCACCATCGAGACCTTCGCCGAGATCGTCCAGAGCCCGGAGCGGCTGCGGCTTCTCCACTGCCTCACCGTCGCCGACATCCGCGCCGTCGGTCCCGGCGTCTTCAACGGCTGGAAGGGCCAGCTCCTGCGCACCCTCTACTACGAGACCGAGCCCTATCTCGCCGGCGGCCATTCCCAGGTCGGCCGCGACCAGCGCGTCGCCGCCGCCAAGCGCGAACTCTCCGATCGCCTCGTCGGCTGGAGCGAGGAGGAGAAGAAGGCCTACGTCGAGCGCCACTACGCGCCCTATTGGCTGCGCGTCGACCTGCCGCGCAAGATCGAGCACGCCGCCTTCATTCGCGAGGCGACCCGCGACCGCAAGCACCTCGCCACCTCGGTCATGCCGCATCACTTCGAGGGCGTGACCGAGATCACCGTGCTCGCCGACGACCATCCCCGTCTGCTCTCGGCGGTCGCCGGCGCCTGCGCGGTGGCCGGCGCCAACATCGTCGACGCCCAGATCTACACCACCACCGACGGCCTCGCCCTCGACACCATCTTCGTCGGCCGCGAGTTCACCGACGACTTCGACGAACGCCGCCGCGGCCAGCGCATCACCGCCATCATCGAAAAGACGCTGGCCGGCGTCGAACGCCTGCCCGAGCAGGTCGACAGCCGCAAGCTCGCCGCCCGCGCGCGTCTGAAGGCGTTCCAGATCCCCACCGACGTGATGGTCAACAACGCCTGGTCGGATCGCTTCACCGTGATCGAGGTCTCCGGCCTCGACCGCCCGGGCCTGCTCTACGACCTGACCCGCGAGATTTCCGATCTCAACCTGAACATCGCCTCCGCCCACGTGGCGACCTTCGGCGAGCGCGCCGTCGACGTCTTCTACGTGACCGATCTGTTCGGTCACAAGGTCGACAGCCGCCCGCGCGAGAAGACCATCCGCGAACGTCTCGTGCGCGCCTTCGACGGCGAGCGCGACGCGGTCAAGAAACCCGCCGCCTGAGAAGTCCTCTTCCCGCGCGGTCGCGCCGCCAGCTCCGGACCACAGATGTCGTCGCTCCTCGGCAATGTCCTCACCGTCGGCGGCGCCACGCTGGCGAGCCGCGTGCTCGGCTTCGTCCGCGACGCCCTGACCGCCGCGGTGCTCGGCGGTGGCCCGGTCGCCGACGCCTTCGTCGTCGCCTTCCGCCTGCCCAACCTGTTCCGCCGCCTCTTCGCCGAGGGCGCCTTCGCCGCCGCCTTCGTGCCGCTGCTGATCGAAACGCGCGAGGAGAGCGGAGCGTCCGCCGCCGCGCGCTTCGCCGGTGCCGCCCTGGCGGCCCTGGCGCTGCTGGTCGTCGTCGTGTCGATCCCGGCGATGATCTTCGCTCCCGCCCTGGTCCGCCTGCTCGCCCCCGGCTTCGTCGACGACCCCGCCAAGTTCGATCTGACGGTGACCCTGGCGCGGATCTGCTTTCCCTATCTCGCCTGCATCTCGATCGTGGCGCTGATGGCCGGCGTGTTGGCCGCCGAGCGGCGCTTTCTCGCCGCCGCCGCCGCGCCGATCCTGCTCAACACGATCCTGATCGCCACCCTCGGGACGCTCCTCGTCTTCGGCTTCGGCCACGCCCGGGCGCCCGTCGGCCATGCCGGTGCCGATGCCGGTTTCGCCCTGTCGCTCGCCGTCGCCCTCGCCGGTCTCGCCCAGGTGGCGCTGCTGGTCGTCGCCACCGCCCGTGTCGGGCTCCTGCCGATCCCGCGGTTCGATCGCAGCGACGGTCGTCTCGCCCGCCTCGCCGCCCGCGCCGGTCCCGGCCTCGTCTCCGGCGGTCTGGTCGAGTTGAACGTCGTCGTCGGCACCGTGATCGCCTCCGCCGATCCCGGCGCCGTCTCCTGGCTCTATTACGCCGATCGCCTCTATCAGCTGCCGCTCGGCGTCGTCGGCATCGCCATGGGGCAGGTGCTGCTGCCCGAATTGTCCTCCGTCCTCGCCGGACGCGACCGCGACCGCGTCCACGACGTCCAGAACCGCGCCCTGGAATTCGCCCTCGCCCTCGCCCTGCCGGCGGCGCTGGCCCTGTGGCTGCTGGCCGATCCGATCGTCGTGGTTCTGTTTCGGCGCGGTGCCTTCACCCTCGCCGATGCCCATCAGGCGGCGCGCGCCCTCGAGGTGCTCGCCCTCGGCCTGCCCGCCTTCGTCGCGGCCAAGGTCTTCGCCCCCGGCTTCTTCGCCCGCGGCGACACTCGCACGCCGATGTGGATCGGCGCCCTCGCCGTCGGTCTCAACATCGCGCTGGCCCTCGCTCTGCGTCCGACCCTCGGCTGGATCGCCGTGGCGCTGGCCACCACGGTCGCCGGCTGGTTCGGCGCTCTGGCGATGGCGGCGGAACTGCTGCGCCGCGGCCATTGGTGTCTCGATGGCCAGCTCCTGCGCCGTCTGCCCCGCCTCGCCCTGGCCGCTCTGGCGATGGCGGCGGTGGTGGCCTTCGGCGGTCGCGGTCTCGCCGCCGTGCTGGCGAGCGGTACCGCGCCCTGGGTGGCGATCGCCGCCCTGGCGGCCCTGGTGATCGTCGGCGTCGCCCTCTTCGCCGGGCTGGTCCTCGCCCTGAAGGGGGTCGACGCACGCGCCCTGCGCGCGCGGCCGCGCGACCCTGCCGCCGCCCTCGACGCTTGCTCCCCGCCCGCGGATGGTGCATGAACCGCCGGTCTCGCGGCCGTCCAACGCCGCGACTTTCCGGAAAGATCGATCATGACCGACGACGTTCGCCCGTCCTTCGAACCCCGCGTGTTTTCCGGCGTGCAGCCGACCGGCAATCTGCACCTCGGCAACTATCTCGGCGCCATCGTCAAGTTCGTGGCGCTGCAGGCGACGCACCCCTGCGTCTACTGCGTCGTCGACATGCACGCGATCACCGTCTGGCAGAACCCGCTCGAGCTGCAGAAGTCGATCCGCGAGGTGACCGCCGCCTTCATCGCCGCCGGCATCGATCCGAAGACCCAGATCGTCTTCAACCAGAGCCGCGTACCTCAGCACGCCGAGCTCGCCTGGGTGTTCAACTGCATCGCCCGCCTCGGCTGGATGAACCGCATGACCCAGTTCAAGGAGAAGGCCGGCAAGGACCGCGAGAACGCCTCGCTCGGTCTCTACGCCTATCCCTCGCTGATGGCCGCCGACATCCTGCTCTACAAGGCCACCCACGTTCCGGTGGGCGAGGACCAGAAGCAGCATCTCGAGCTCACCCGCGACATCGCCCAGAAGTTCGACAACGACTACGCCGGGCGCATCGCCGAGCTGGGGCTCGGCCCGAAGTTCTTCCCCCAGACCGAGCCGCTCATCCAGGGCCCGGCCACCCGCGTCATGAGCCTGCGCGACGGCACCAAGAAGATGTCGAAGTCGGACCCCTCCGACCTCTCCCGCATCAATCTGGCCGACGACCGTGACGCGATCGCCGCCAAGCTGCGCAAGGCCAAGACCGATCCCGAGCCGCTGCCGAGCGAAGTGGAGGGCCTCGCCGGCCGTCCCGAGGCCGACAATCTGGTCGGCATCTATGCGGCGCTCGCCGCCCGTTCCGCCGCCGACGTGCTGGCCGAGTTCGGCGGGGGTCAGTTCTCCACCTTCAAGGGCGCGCTGACCGAACTGGCGGTGGAGAAGCTCGGCCCCGTCGGCGCCGAGATGAAGCGGCTCACCGCCGATCCCGCCTACATCGACGCCGTCCTGGCCGACGGCGCCGAGCGCGCCCTGGCCATCGCCGCCCCGGTGATGACCGCGGTGAAGGACGTCGTCGGCTATCTGCGCTGAAGGTGGGGCTGCCCTGCGACGGGTTGCGGCACTTGCCGTCGCCCGTCCTCCATGGCAGCCTTCGCCCATGGCCATCAAGCGACGCTCTCTCGAAGCCGGTCACCGGCGCAAGTTCCTCGTCGTCGTCGACGAGACCCCCGAATGTGACCGGGCGGTGGTGTTCGCCGCCCTGCGCGCCGCCCATACCGGCGGCCTGCTGGTGCTGCTCAACGTCATCGACGACGCCGACTTCCGCGGCTTCATCGGCGTCGAGCAGATGATGCGGCGTCAGGCCCGCGCCGAGGCCGAAGAGATCCTCGAAAAGGTCGCCGTCCGCGCCCGCACCGTCGCCGCCACCGAGCCGGAGAAGGTGATCCGCGAGGGCACCCGCGCCGCCGAGGTCGTCCGCCTGATCGAGGCCGACGAGGACATCGCCGTCCTGGTGCTGGCCGCCGGCACCGGCTCCGACGGCCCCGGCCCGCTGGTGACCTCGATCGCCGGCCGCGCCTCGGGCTCGTTCCCCGTGCCGATCACCATCGTCCCCGGCCATCTCGGCGAAGCCGACATCACCGCGATCGCCTGATCGGCGCCACCGACCTCGTCGACGAATCGGCCGCTGGACGCCGTCGCGGCGAGGTCCTATGTCTTGCGCCATCGTTCCGGCTCGGGCCTTGACCCCGAGAGAGGAGGCAGGATGTTCATCGAGACCGAAGTCACCCCCAATCCCGACACCCTGAAGTTCGTTCCCGGCCGCCGCGTCGCGCCGGAGGGCAACTATCACTATCGCTCGGCCGCCGAGGCGGTGCGCTCGCCGCTGGCCCAGCACCTGTTCGAGATCCCCGGCGTCACCGGCGTCTTCTTCGGCGCCGACTTCGTCTCGATCTCCAAGAGCGGCGCCGAATGGCAGCACCTCAAGCCGGCCATCCTCGGCACCCTGATGGAACACTTCATGTCGGGCCAGCCGCTGCACCTCGGCGAGGGCGGCGACGGTCATGCCGCCGGCACCTATTCGGAGGACGACGCCCGTATCGTCGCCACCGTGAAGCAGCTGCTCGACGAGCGCGTGCGTCCGGCGGTGGCCAACGACGGCGGCGACATCACCTTCGACCGCTACGAGGACGGCATCGTCTATCTCAACATGCGGGGCGCCTGCTCCGGCTGTCCGTCGTCGACCGCGACCCTGCGCAACGGCGTGCAGAACCTGCTCAAGCACTTCATCCCCGAGATCGTCGAGGTCCGCGCCGCGTCGTGAGGCGCGGCCGCCGCGTCTTGCCCGACCTGACCTCGCGGCAACTCGACCAATTGACCGGAGACCGCACGCGGTCTTCGGGAGTAATTCGATTTGCATGAAGCTTCTCGCCGTCGACACCGCCCTCGATGACTGCGCCGTGGCCCTGCTCCACGGCGACCCCGCCGCCCCGACGCTGACCGTCGTCGGCGAAGTGATCGGTCGTGGCCATGCCGAGAAGCTGATGGCGATGATCATGGCCGCCACCGCCGAGGCCGGCGTGGCGCTGGCCGAGATCGACGCCTTCGCCGCCTCGATCGGCCCCGGCAGCTTCACCGGCATCCGCGTCGGCGTCGCCGCCGTGCGCGGCTTCGCCGTGGCAACCGGCCGCCCTTCGCTCGGCGTCTCCTCGCTCGAGGCTCTCGCCCACCGCGCCCGTGCCGAAGGGGTGGATCGCCCGATCCTCGCCGTCCTCGACGCCCGCAAGGACGAGGTCTACGCTGCCCTCTTCGCCGCCGACGGCACCCCTCTCGGCGAACCCGTGGTCACCGCCGCGACCCGCGCCGCCGCTCTCGCGACCGAGGCCGGTGCCGTCCTCGTCGGCCCGGGTGCGACCCTGCTGGTGCCGCACGCACCGTCGCTGATCGCGGTGCCGCGCTCGCCGCTGCGCGACGTCGTCGCCGTCGCCGAGATCGCCGCGGCTCGTCTCGCCGCCGGCGCGCCCGTCGTCGCCCCGGCCCCGCTCTACGTCCGGGCACCCGACGCCAAGCCGCAGGGGCATTTCCGCCTCGCACGCCTCGTCCCCGGTGGTCTCGAGGAGGGTCGGCCGTGAGCTTCTGGGATTTCGGCGACTGGGCGACCCCGTGGAGCCTGTGGACCATGCCGGCGGTGGTGTTCGAGGACGCCTGGACGCAGGACACCGAGCGCCTCGCCGCCATTCATTCGGCCGGCTTTCCCGGCGCCGCCTGGAGCGCCGCCGATCTCGCCGCGCTGCTGCGCGAGGAGACCGTGTTCGGCATCGTCGCCCGTCGCGCCAACCTGTTCGGCACCCGTTCGGTGGTCGGCTTCGTACTCCTGCGCTCGGTCGCCGGCGAGGCCGAGATCCTCACCATCGCCGTGGCGCCGAGCCATCGCCGCCGCGGCGTCGCCCGCGCCCTGGTCGAGGAGGCCTTCCGCCGCCTCTACCGCGACCGGGTCGAAGCGGTGTTCCTCGAGGTCGATGCCGGCAACGGCGCCGCCCTCGCCCTCTACCGCCGCCTCGGCTTCGCCAAGGTCGGTGAACGCAAGGGTTACTACGCCCACGGCTCGGTTCCCGGCGCCACCGCCCTGGTGATGCGTGCCGACCTGCGTTGACCGGCGCCCGAACGCGCCTACCTGTCGACTGGCGCGTTCGCGCGCCTGCCGGTCCAATGATGCGCTCGCACGCCGACCTGACCGAAGGCCTGCTTGTGTTGTGCCCCGTTCTTCGTTAATCGCGAGCCGGAGAGGCTCTGTTTCGCGAGGTCGCCGATGACCGCTCCCACCGACCGGACCGTATCCCACCACGGTGAGGCGAGCCTCGAAGAGCGCTGCGTCACCGCCGGCATGCGCATGACCGATCAGCGCCGCGTCATCGCCCGCATCATCGAGACCTCGCTCGACCACCCCGACGTCGAGGAGCTGCACCGCCGTGCCGCCGCCGTCGACCGGCGCATCTCGATCTCCACCGTCTACCGCACGGTGAAGCTGTTCGAGGACAGCGGCATCATCGAGCGCCACGACTTCCGCGACGGCCGCTCCCGCTACGAGACGGTCTCCGACGACCACCACGATCACCTGATCGACCTGCGCTCCGGCCGCGTCGTCGAGTTCCGCAACACCGACATCGAGAAGCTGCAGCAGTTCATCGCCCGCGAACTCGGCTTCCGCCTCGTCGACCATCGCCTCGAGCTCTACGGCGTGCCGCTCGACGACGAGAGCGAGTGAGCCGATGCAGAAGCTGGTCGCCGCGCTGGCGCTCGTTCGGCTCGCCGCGATCACCGCGGTGGCGCTGCCCCTGCAGATGCTGGCGGTGCGTTTCGGTTGGCGGCTCGCCCGTACCCTGCCGGTGTGGTGGCATCGTCGCGCCATCGCCGCCGCCGGCGTCCGCGTCCACGTGACCGGCGCGCCGGTGCCCGAACGCCCGCTGTTGGTCACCCCCAACCACTGCTCCTGGCTCGACATCACGGTGATCGCCTCGTTGATGCCGATCTCCTTCGTCGCCAAGTCGGAGGTCGCGTCCTGGCCGCTGTTCGGCCTCTTCGCCAAGCTCCAGCGCACCGTCTTCGTCGACCGCACCCGCCGCACCGCGACGGGTCGTGCCGCCTCCGAGCTCGCCGACCGCCTGTCGGCCGGCGACTGCATGGTGCTCTTCCCCGAAGGCACCTCCTCGACCGGCAACGCAGTGTTGCCGTTCCGCTCCGCCCTGCTCGGTGCCGCCCGCGCCGCCATCGACGGCGGCGGGCACGAACGCGTCTGGGTGCAGCCGATGACCGTCGCCTACACCCGCATCGCCGGCATGCCGATCGGCCGCGCCGAACGCCCGCGCGTCGGCTGGTACGGCGACATGGAACTGGCCGATCACCTCTGGGGCGTCTTCTGCGCCGGCGGCATCGACGTCGACATCGTCTGGGGCGAGCCGCTGCCCTTCGACGCCACCACCGACCGCAAGAAGCTCGCCGCCACTCTCGAGGCGGCCGTGCGCGGTGGTCTCAACGCCCGCCTGCGCCCGCCGCCCCGCGTCGAGGGCAGCGAGGCGGCCGAAACCGCGGCCTGAGCGCCTCGCCTATTCCCGCCGCCGCCGATTCGCGCTAGGAACCCCCCTTCCCGACGATCGATACGGTGTGACGAGTTCGATGAGCGCAGATCCGACCGCCGCCAAGAAGGTCTTCGTCAAGACCTACGGCTGCCAGATGAACGTCTACGACAGCGAGCGCATGACCGACACGCTGGCCCCCGGCGGCTGGCGCGAGGTGGGGAGCGCCGCCGAGGCCGATCTCGTCGTCATCAACACCTGCCACATCCGCGAGAAGGCGGCCGAGAAGGTCTATTCCGAGCTCGGCCGCATGCGCGTGCTGAAGGCCGAGAAGGCCGAACGCGGCGAGAAGATGCTGGTCGCCGTCGCCGGCTGCGTCGCCCAGGCCGAAGGCCGCGAGATCGCCCGCCGCGCCCCCGTCGTCGACATGGTCTTCGGCCCGCAGAGCTATCACCACCTGCCCGATCTCGTCGCCCGCGCCGAATCCGGCGGCCGCGTGGTGGAGACCGAGTTCCCGGTCGAGGACAAGTTCGACCACCTCGCCCCGGCGAGCCGCGAGAAGACCATCGCCCGCGGGCTGACCGCCTTCCTCACCGTGCAGGAGGGTTGCGACAAGTTCTGCACCTTCTGCGTCGTGCCCTACACCCGCGGCGCCGAGGCCTCCCGCCCCGTCGATCGCGTCCTCGCCGAGGCCCGCCGCCTCGCCGAAGCCGGCGTACGCGAGGTGACGCTGCTCGGCCAGAACGTCAACGGCTTCCACGGGATCGGCCCCGACGGCGCCCCCTGGGGCCTCGGCCGCCTGTGCCGCGCCATCGCCGAGATCCCCGGTCTCGACCGCATCCGCTACACCACCAGCCACCCCCGCGACATGGACGACGATCTCATCGCCGCCCATCGCGATCTGCCCGAGATGATGCCCTGGCTGCATCTGCCGGTGCAGTCGGGCTCCGACCGCATCCTGGCGGCCATGAACCGTCGCCACACCCGCGCCGAATACCTGCGGCTGGTCGAGCGCATCCGCGCCGCCCGCCCCGACATCGCGCTGTCCTGCGACTTCATCGTCGGCTTCCCCGGCGAGACCGAACAGGATTTCCGCGATAGCCTGAGCCTGTTGGAAGAGGTCGGCTACGCCTCCTCCTTCTCGTTCAAGTACTCCGCCCGTCCCGGCACCCCGGCAGCGGCCGAGACCGATCAGATCGCCGAAGAGGTCAAGGTCGAGCGTCTGCATCGCCTCCAGGAGGTGATCGATCGGCTGACCCGTGACTTCAATCTGTCACGTCTCGGCATGACCATGGACGTGCTGCTCGACAAGCGCGGGCGCAAGAAGGGCCAGCTCGGCGGGCGCTCCCCGTGGCTGCAGGCGGTCCATCTCGACGCGCCGGAAGAGTTGCTCGGGCGCATCGTTCCGGTGAAGATCGATGCGATCGGATCGAATTCTCTCTCCGCGACGCTGCTCGACGGAGTATCGTGACGGTGTCCATGACCGCTCACCCGGGAGTCGCCCTTTGAACGAAGCGAAAAGTCCGTCGTCTTCTTCCTTCCCGGTGACGGGCCACGCCTCGGACCTGACGCACGTCGTCCTCGCCTTCGACGACAACCGGCTCGCCGGCGATCTCTTCGGCCAGTTCGACCAGAACCTCGCCGAGATCGAACGCCGCCTGCGCGTCGCCGTCATCGCCCGCGGCAATCAGGTGACGATCAAGGGCGGCCACGATCTCTGCGACAAGGCCCGCCGCGTCCTCGAGACCCTGTGGGAGCGCCTGCAGAACGGTCACCCGGTCCATCCCGGCGACGTCGACGGGGCGATCCGCATGGTCGAGCAGGAGGTCGATCAGCTGCCGCTGCCGACCCTCGAGCCCAAGGCCCGCTTCTCGCCCGCCCAGATCTCCACCCGCCGCAAGACGGTCTCGGCCCGCACGCCGGCGCAGGACGCCTACGTCCGCGCCATGGACCGCGCCGATCTGGTCTTCGGTATCGGTCCGGCCGGCACCGGCAAGACCTATCTGGCGGTCGCCTATGCCGCCGCGCTGATCGAACGCGGCGACGTCGATCGCCTCGTCCTGTCGCGCCCGGCGGTGGAGGCCGGCGAACGCCTCGGCTTCCTGCCCGGCGA
>ERZ1645187.3454-NODE-3454-length-13259-cov-12.769994_pt1 | contig 13259 bp, 21 predicted proteins | sample MGYA00575352_ERZ1645187 | MGnify/ENA primary metagenome ERZ1645187 (study PRJEB40837, sample SAMN11349314) | freshwater sediment metagenome | isolation source: river sediment | host: Sediment | place: India: Wazaribad , New Delhi | collected 2017-02-21 ...
ATTTCCGCAATGTTCCGGTCGATCAGATTGCGGATGTTGCGCGGCCTGTCGAAGCCGAGGCGGTCGGCAAGGTCGAGATCGCGGCAGCGGGGTTCGCCGTCGAGGATGGACAGGCAGACGGGGGCGATTTGAGCGAGAGCGTGCATCGGAGTCTCCACGATTAGCGACGAACGCCACCGGGACTTTCGACGGCCCCGCTGGCGGCGGGAGGTTCGAAACCTGATCGTGGAACAGGCGGGCTTATTCCCCCGAAGGGTGTTGTATTCGCCGCCCTCCCGCCATAGCGGGCGCGCTTGCGCACAAAAGAAAAGCGCCCATGCAGGCGCTGTTCGCGCCACGATCAAGAGGTTCTCACGCCTCACGGCGGGACTGACCGCCGATGACCACAGGCTGCGCTTCAACGCACGAAATGTCAAATCGGATTGTAGTCGGAATATTTCCGACTACAATCCGATCCGAAGTCTATGCTTAACCGTGCTGTTACCGGTGGCGACCCGTCTGGCCGCTATAAGGGTTGTAGTTGCCGTATGCCCCGTAGTTGTCGGAAGTCGTGGAGTTGGGGTTGGTCGCCCTGTAGCCATCGACATAGGTGCCGTTGGACCGGAAGTGGCCAGAAACGCTGTGGCTGCTCGGGTTCGACCCGGTGCCGTAGCTATAGCCGTATGTCTGAGCCTGCGCGCCGCCAGCGATCAGCATAGCAACGCCGAAGATCATCGCCGTTTTCATCTGTGAGTCCTCAGAGATTGAACGGACGCACAGTGTCTCGGAAAGTTCTTACGTTGAGTTAACCCCGCTAAAACCCGGCCGCGATCACGTCATCGAACGAGACATGACGCATGGCCTCGACCACGCGCCTGCACATGGTTTCGTCGAACAGGCCGATGTGGCATTCGTCCCGCGTGACGCCGAGCCGCGCGGCCATGAACGAATAAACGCGCTGGCGCGCCACCTGTCGCCCGATCCTCTGGCCATGCCTGTTCATGCTGCGGTCGGTCTGCGACAGCCAGATCGGATCGACGGCATCATGCGCCCGCGAGCGCGCCTGACGCAGCGCCGGCGTCGCCATCGTGCCCAGCGCCACCGTCGTTCCGGGGTGACAGCCGACGCGCGTGTCGTCGGCGTCGCAGACCCAGAACGGCTTGGCGCGCAGGTCTGCGCGGTGCGGATAGACCTCGCTGCCGTAGGCGAGGCGGCCGGGCTGGCCGCAGGCCGGGCAGATCGGGTGGCGCTCCCGCTCACGCACGGCGCGCCGCGCGCGCTTGCGCCTCGTCGTCATCTTCGACATGGCGTCACAGGTCTTCGGCATAGTGATAGAGGCAGACTTCGGTTTGCCCAGACCGCTCGCATCGGTGCGCGCGCGCGCCGACCGGGCACTTGGCAAACGAGAAGTTGGGATAGCGACGCATCTCGACGCGCCATACTTCGCAGCCGGCGACGGTGCCGATCATCTTGCCAGAGATGTTTGGCCTTCGCGGAACGTCTTCGCATCCGCCGACGAGACCGCCCAGCACCAGCGCGGCCGCGACAGCCGCACCGACGCGGCGACGTGCCTTCGGAGGCTCGCCGCGCAGGATGAGCTCGGCCTCGGCGTGCAGCGTCTCCGCCGGCGCGCGCGGCGATTTCATCCTGTCGTCGCGTCCGTTGTCCCAGCCGAAGCAGTAAGCCTCGCTGTGGTTCGTTGGGCCGTGCGGACGGTGGCTGCGGGTGTCGCGGAACCCGTCCATGTAACCCGTCATCATGTCGCGCTCGCGCGCCTCGCGGCTTTCCTCAAGCATGTTCCATTCCTTGTTGATGTTCGGCCACAAGCTCCGCGACCTCCTTGGCGCGACACAGGCCCGCCATGGTCAGCAGGCGGATCGCTGCCGGGCGCGATAGGTTGGAATCCTTGCGCCAAGCGTCGATCCGCTTGATGAGGTCGCGGCGCATGGCGACGCTGACGGCTGTCGTGCCGGCGGGCTTGCGCCCCGACCCCGGCCGCGCGCCGCCGTGCTTCTTCTCCGCGCCCTCGCTCATCACGCCGCCTCGTCAACGAGGACCAGCGCGGAGAGCGGGTAAATCTGGACGCTGCCGGGCTCGCGCTCACTCTCGACCGCATAGCCTTCCAGCGTCAGGTCGGTTTGATAGAAGCCAACGACGCGGCCCTGCCACGACGAACCAGACCGCTTCCGAACGCGGTCTCCGAGCGAGAAATCGAACCAATGAGGCGGCTCGATGCGAGTCACGTTGCCCATGTTCAAACTCCCCGCATGGGCTGGCGAAGCGTCAGCGCCTCGGCGCGCCGCACGAACACGTCGCCCGGCAGCGCCCACGCGGCGTTGTTGATGCGATAGCGGCGCGCGCCCTGCGCGTTGCGGCTGACGGTGACGGCGTGCCCTTGCCTCTCAAGCTCGGCTTTCAGCGCGGCGACCACGGGCGGGAGGGCGTCGGTCATAGTCGGCCCTCCGCCTTGGCGATGGCGCGCTCGGCTTGCAAGAGCGTAGCGGACATCCTGTTGATTGCCTCGTTCGTCGCTCGGCCGCGCGAGACACTGCGGCGATAGGCGTCTGCTGCGCTATGGAGTTCGGTCAGCGCCGCCAGAAGCTCCGGCGCGGCGACGATCAGATTGGCGTTCGCTACGTGCGTCTGATCGCGCCGCTTCGTCACGGCATCGGTGAGGAAGACCTTCGCGATGCAATCGCTGTTCGCATCAAGGATACTGGCCGGGCTGCGCGCGACGTTCATCTTCCACGGGCCGGGGGAATGCTTGGGGCTGGTCATGGCGATTTCCGATATTCGATGAGGAAGGGGCGCGGCGGGCGGGGACGCTCCAGCCACGCAAGGAGAGGGACGAGCGCGAGGCCGCCGCAAAAGACGAGCAGGCAGGCGGCCCCGATGCTCATGGCGTCAGACGTAGCGGGCGTCGGAGAGCAGATCGCGGGCCTTCAAGATCAGCTTGGCGCGGCGCGTGTCGTCCCGAGCCACGCCCTTCGCGTCATGCGCGGCGGCGTGTTCGGCGTTCTCTTGGAGCGCGCTGATCAGCCGATTCGCCTCGATCACGATGCGTTCGATCTGCGCGTTGATCGCTTCGTCGGTGTGGACTTGGGTGGTCATGTGATTCGCCTTGGGGTGGCGGAGAGGCCGGTGGGCGGCCGAGCCGGATCGCTTCCGACTTGAAAACACTCTATCCGATTTCAAGTCGGGTCGTCAAGCGCAAAGTCGGATTGCGTCCGACATTCTTGCGCAGGGGTGCGGGGTAATGGGCCGCAGCCGATCACAGCGCCGTGATCGAAGCCATTCTTTCGCACCTTCTTGCGCAAGAATTGAAATCGTAAATTCGTCTTAGTTATCAACTAGTTACAGCTATATATAGAGATATAATATATATATTCTCTCCTACTATCTCTCTTGAAAGACTGACTCCCCCTTTCATCTCTGACTCTCTATAGGGGATCGGACGCGCAAGATCATTCTACATTCTTGCTCATGTTGATTGCGAAAGAATTAGGTGAAAAATCCTCTTGCATCGCGGTCTGCGAGCGGTCACGTTGTCGGAAATTCGATCGGTTTCCGATTCGCGCCCCGACTTCGAGCCTCATCGCCATGGCCAGCCAGACCAAGCCGAAACCCCGCTTCGCCGGCAAGCCGCTGAACGACAAGCAGCGCCGCTTCGTCGAGGAATACCTCGTCGATCTCAACGCCACGCAAGCCGCAATCCGCGCCGGATATTCATCGAAGACGGCGCGCGTCATCGCCGCCGAAAACCTTGCGAAACCTGCCATCGCAGCCGCCATCGCCGAAGCGCAGGCCAAACGCTCCGCGAAGACCGGCATCACCGCCGAGCGCGTGCTCACCGAGCTTGGCCGGATCGCCTTCGTCGATCTCAGCAACGCCTTCCACGAGGGCGGCGGCTTGAAGTCGCTGGACCAGATGGACGAGGACACGCGCCGCGCCGTCGCGGGCCTCGAAGTCACGTCGCTGACCGAGGACGGCGAGCACATCGGCACGCTCAAGAAGCTCAAGATGACCGACAAGCTCGGCGCGCTGAACACGCTCGCGAAGCACTTCGGCCTCGTTCAGGACAAGCTCAAGCTCGGAGTCGATCCCGACGATCCGCTGGCCGCCCTCATCAAGGCCGTGAACGGCTCCGCCCTCAAGCCCGTGAAGGAGGCCGCTTGATGCAGGCTGTCTTCGCCATGCTGCGCATCGTCGGGCTGCTGATCCTCGCCGCGCTCCTGTGCGCGGTGTTCGCATTCATCATGCTCGCCGCGATGATCGGCGGGATGCTGCACGCGGCTTTGGACACGGCCAAGGAATTGGTCGAAGTCATCGACGCCATGGTCACTGATTTCCGGCGCTGGATCGTCGATGACATCGAGATGATCCGCGCCATGTGGATCGGCGAGCGGTCTGGATTGGGGCCTGATCGCTCGTCGAAGGCGGAGGGCTTGAGCACTCGCTCGCCCTCCGCCGAACACCATTCGCGTTCCGGCGACGACTCCGATCATGCGCGCCACGCTAAGGGCGAGGAAGGCGATGCGAAGGTCAATCAGCCGGAACAGATGAACCGGGGCGGCTCGATCACGACGGGCCGCCCCTCTTTCGCCATCGTAGCTCAGCCGGAAGAGCAGCCGCCTTGTAAGCGGCAGGTCGCAGGTTCGATCCCAGCCGATGGCTCCACCGACGCATGGCTCAGCACGGTAGAGCGCCCGCTTTGGGAGCGGGAAGTCGCAGGTTCAAATCCTGCTGCGCCGACCAACATCAATTCAGGGGCGTTCGTCGGATGACCGCGCTCGCCATCGCCCAAGTCCAGCCCCTCGACTTCGGGCGCTTCTCGTTCCTGACCGAGAAGCGCAAGGCCATTCGCTCCCTGATCGGCGAGCGCAAGCTGCACGACGCCGAGACGGCCCTGACCAAGCTCGCCTGCCTCTCCCTACCCGACGAGCGCGACGTGGCGCGCGTGCGCAACCGCATCGTCGCCGGGCTGGAGCACGAGATGATGCTCAAGCGTCAGCAGATGATCGCCGAGCGCATGGCGCGCGAGGACAAGGGGAGCGCGTGACATGAGCGGCTGGATCGGCGTCGATCTCGACGGAACGCTTGCGCACTACGACGGCTGGAAAGGCATCGAGCACATCGGCGCGCCGATCCAGCCGATGCTCGCCCGCGTCAAGACGTGGCTCGCCGAAGACAAGACCGTCAAGATTTTCACCGCTCGCGTGGCGTGCGCCGAGCCGGATCGCAGCGAGGCGGTCAGCCACATTCACGATTGGCTCGCCAAGCAAGGCTTACCAGCCCTCGACGTGACCAACGTCAAGGACTTCGGCATGGTCGAGCTTTGGGACGACCGAGCCGTTCAGGTGGAGATGAACACGGGGCGGCGATTCGTTCTGCCGAGCTCCTGATGGGAGTTGCCACAGACTTCGTTCCCTCGACCGCCGCTGAGTTCGCCGCCGCGCTCGCCGACCCCATGTGGCGGCTGTGCTCGGGCCAACTCTACAAGATCATGGTCAAGTCGGACGACGGCGAAGGCACGACCATCCCGTTTCGCCCAAACCGCGCCCAGCGCCGCCTCATCGCGCGCCTCTGGCACCGCAACCTGATCCTCAAGGCGCGGCAGCTTGGGTTTTGCCTCGACCCTTCAACGCGCGTTCTGACCGACGATTTGCGGTGGGTTCGCATCGACAGCCTCGCCCCCGGTCAGCGCGTCATCTCGGTTGACGAGCATCCGCCGGGCGGACGCGGCAAAGCGCGGAAGATGCGGACGGCAAGCGTTGTCGCGGTCAAGACGGTTCACCGCAAGGCGTTCCGCATCACCTTCGACGACGGGCGCACGGTCGTTTGCACGGCGCAGCATCCGTGGCTGACGCGCAACGCCAAGAAAGACCCACGCTGGCGCAGCATCGATGGAACCGGGAACGCCGTCGAAGGCGAGATCAAAGTCGGGACACAGGTGCGCTGGGTCGCATCGCCTTGGACCGATCCGACCGTCGAAGACGGATGGTTCGGCGGCATGATCGACGGCGAAGGTTCGCTTGCGAACAGCAAGCGCACGGGCGGGAGCATCTCTATCGCGCAACGACCCGGCGCGGTCTTGGATCGCATGGTCGCCTATGCCGAAGCGCGGGGTTACAGCTACCGCATCGAGGACGACGCGACTGAGCGCAAGTCGAAGTTCGGACGCACGCCGGTTCCGAAACTTGCCTTCACGCGCATGGACGAATTGTTCCGCCTGATCGGCCAAACACGGCCGACGCGGTTTATTGGACGCGCATGGTGGGAAGATCGAGAGCTTCCCGGCAAGCGCAACGGCGGCGTCGGCTGGGCGACCATCGTCAAGATCGAAGAGCTTGGCGACCAGCCAATGATCGACTTGCAGACCACGACCGGCACCTATATCGCCGAAGGCTTCGTCAGCCACAACACCACCCTCATCGCCATCGTCTGGCTCGACCACGCCCTCTTCAACGCCGATCAACGCTGCGGCGTCATCGCGCAGGATCGCGAGGCCGCCGAGGCCATCTTCCGCGACAAGGTGAAGTTCGCCTACGAGCGCCTGCCGGAGCAATTGCTCAAGCAGTTCCCGCTCGCGCGCGACAGCGCCTCCGAGCTTCTATTCGCCCACAACAACTCGTCGATCCGCGTCGCGACATCGATGCGCTCCGGCACCATCCACCGCCTGCACGTCTCTGAGTTCGGCAAAATCTGCGCGAAGTTCCCAGACAAGGCCCGTGAAGTCGTCACCGGATCGCTGCCGGCCGTGCCGCTCGACGGAATCGCCGTCATCGAGAGCACCGCCGAAGGTCAGGGCGGCGACTTCTACACCATGACGAAGCGCGCGCAGGCGCAGGCCGAGCAAGGCAAGGAGCTTTCGTCCCGCGACTATCGCTTCCACTTTTTCGCGTGGTGGGACAACCCAGAATACGCCATGGAACCCGAGGGCGTCATCATCACGCCCAAGGACCACCAGTATTTCGACATTCTCGAAGCCCAGATCGGCCGCAAGATCAGCCTGCTCCAGCGCGCTTGGTATGTCGCCACACGCGACTCCGACTTCGCCGGCGACCCCGAGAAGATGTGGCAGGAATACCCATCGACGCCCGACGAGGCGTTCCAAGTCTCGACCGAGGGCACCTACTACGCGGTCCAACTCGCCGCCGCCCGCAAGTCTGGCCGGATCAGCCGCGTCCCACACGTCAGCAACGTCCCGGTCAACACCTTCTGGGACATCGGCAACTCGGACGGCACCGCGATCTGGTTTCACCAGCGCATTGGAGCGGAGAATCGCTTCATTCGCTTCGACGAGGCGTGGGGCGAGCCATACAGCTACTTCGTCCAGCGGATGCAGGCGCTCGGTTGGATTTGGGGCACGCACTTCCTGCCGCACGATGCCGAGCATAAGCGGCAGCAGGGCAACACGACCGCCGCCCCCATCGACATGCTGCGCGAGCTTGCGCCGGGCTGGACGTGGCGCATCGTGCCGCGCGTCGATGAGATTCAGCACGGCATCCAGCAGACGCGCGACGCCTTCTCGACGTGCTGGTTCGACGAGACCGAGTGCAAGCCCGGCCTCGAACATCTTTCCCTCTATCGTCGCGAGTGGAACGACCGGCTCGCGACATGGGGCACCAAGCCACGACACGACGAACACAGCGAGGCGGCTGACGCCTTTCGGCAGTTCGCGCAGGGCTTCATCGACATCGCGGTTCGCGCGGGCGCACGCCCGAAGCGCGGGACCAGATCGGGAATGGCGGCATGACGAAGTTCAATCTCTCCCCCTCCAGCGCCGCGCGCGAGCTTCGTCAGACGCCGCCTGTTCGCCTCATGTGCGTCGGCGGGCTTCTCGACGGCCGCACGCGCGAGGACATCGGAGACAGGCTCGCAGCGCAGCCGGCGCGGCCCTTCCCGCGCGTCGTCGGCATGGGCGGAGATTACGTCGGCGAGGCCGACAGCATCACGCCGATCATCTATCGCAAGGTCGAGTTCGCGAAGCGTCACGTCCGCCGCCGCTTCTACGTCGTCGAGGGCATGTCGGACGAATGCGCGCTCGCTCGCATCGAAACGAAGGGCCTCATGCCGTGACAAGGCCGCATCTCGACCTCACCCAGACACACGGCCAGCGGCGCTACGGCGACATCACGGCCTTCTTCTCGTGGCACGGAGACAAGCGCGAGCCCTGCCTCGCCATGCTGCCGACGAAGCTGATCGGCACCGACGGCGTGCGCGCGATCAAGGTCTGCATCGTGCCCATGTCGTCGGCGTGGCGCTGGGACGAGCACACCGGCGACGGTCGCCATGCCGCCTTCACGTCCGCGCAGTTCGCCATCTCGATGGGCTTCACGCCCGACGTGCCGCGTTGCGTCGCCATCACCAACATCGTGCGCGACTGCCTCGGCGATCTGCTGACCATGCCGCCCAAGCCGCGCGATCTGGTCACGGTCGCCGACGCGATCCGCATCGACGCCGACGGCCGCGAGCACCATTCGGAGATCAAGGACGATGCTTCCTGACCAGCACGCGCAGTCGCCCTTCGACCTGAACAACGCGACCACGAAGAAGGGATCGCCCATCGACCGGCTGGAGCCGGCCGCCGCCGTCGCGGCGCGCCCGAAGCGCATGGCGAAGCTCGACAGCCAATGGGGCCAAGACCTGCACAACCTGTGCATGGCCTTCTACATCCGCGAGTTGCGCCGGCAGGAAGACAATCGCTTCGACATGGCGAAGGACGAGGACTTCTACGACAACGAGCAATGGGACGCGGTAGACGCCAAGACGCTCAAGGAGCGCGGACAAGTTCCCATCGTTTACAACGTCATCAAGAGCACCATCGACTGGATCATCGGCACCGAAAAGCGCAGCCGCACGGACTACAAAATCCTGCCGCGCCGCAAGGACGCCTCGAAGCCAGCCGAGCGCAAGTCGCAATTGATGAAGTATCTCGCGGACGTGAACCGTTCGCAGTTCCACAAGAGCCGCGCCTTCGAGGACGCCGTGAAGGTCGGCATCGGCTGGCTGGAAGTCGGCTCGCAGGACGGCGACGACGGCGAGCCCGTCTATGACCGCTACGAGTCGTGGCGAAACATCTTCTGGGACACGGCGGCGACCGAGAAAGACCTGTCCGACGCGCGCTACATCGCCCGCGTGAAGTGGGTGGACCTCGACATCGCGAAGGCCATGTTCCCGGCGCGCAAGGGCTTGCTGGAGCGCGCGACCGTCGAGAGCGACCGCTTCATCCTCGATTCAGCCCATGGCGACGTGCCGCTCGACACGCTGGAGGTCGAGAACGGCGTCTATCGCTCCGACCGGCAGGACTTCGCCTACAAGCGCGAGCGCGTCCGCATCATCGAGATGTGGTATCGCGCGCCCGTTAACGTCCAGAAGCTCAAGGGCGGAGAGTTCGGCGGTCAGGTCTTCGACGATGGTCACCCCGGTCACCGCGATCAGGTCGAGCAAGGCCACGCCGTCATCGTCAACACCGTGATGATGCGGATGCACGTCGTCATCATGGCGACCAACGGACTCCTGTGGGCGAGCCAATCGCCATACGTCCACAACGACTTCCCGTTCACCCCGATCTGGGGCTATCGGCGCGGCCGCAACGGAATGCCCTATGGCGTGATCCGGGGCCTGCGCGACATTCAGGGCGACATCAACAAGCGCGCCTCCAAGGCTCTTCACATCCTCTCGTCCAACAAGGTCATCATGGACGAGGGCGCGGTGGATGACATCGACGAGTTCGCCGAAGAAATCGCCCGGCCAGACGCCATCATCGTCAAGAAGAAGGGCCACGAGGTCAAGATCGACGCCGACCGCGACCTCGCGCCGGCGCATCTCGAATTGATGGGCCGCTCGATTGCGATGATCCAGTCCGTGTCGGGCGTCACCGACGAGAACATGGGCCGGAAGTCCAACGCGACCTCGGGCATCGCGATTCAGGCACGCCAGAACCAAGGCTCGCTCTCGACCGCCGGCATCTTCGACAACCTGCGCTTCGCCTCGCAAGTGCATGGCGAGAAGACCCTGAGCGCCGTCGAGCAGTTCTTCACCGACCGCAAGAGCTTCCGCATCACCAACATGCGCGGTTCGCCGGAGTATGTGACGGTCAACGACGACCTGCCCGAGAACGACATCATCCGCACGAAGGCCGACTTCATCATTTCAGAAGACGACTGGCGCATGTCGATCCGGCAGGCGCAGACGGCCGAGCTTCTTGAGCTTCTGCAACAACTCGCGCCGGTCGCGCCGCAGATCGCGCTCATCATGCTCGATCTTCTGGTCGAGGCGATGGACATCCCGAACCGCGACGAGATCGTCCGCCGCATCCGTCAGGCGACCGGGATGCGTGATCCCGACGCGGAAGAGCCATCGCCCGAGGAGAAGCAGCGCGCGGCGGCGCAGGCCGAGCAGGCGGCGATGCAGAAGGCGATGTTGCAGGCGCAGATCGCCACCGCGCAGGCCAAGGCGCAGCAGACCGCCGCGCTCGCCGGCAAGGCTCAAGCCGACGCGCAGAAGGTGCTGGCCTCCATCGCCGGAGGCAATGTGGACGCCCAGAAGGCGGCGCTGGAGGCGGCGCTCGCCGCGATCAGCGCGCCGCAGGCCGTGCCCGTCGCCGACGGCATCCTGCACGAGGCCGGCTTCAAGAGCCGATCCGAGCAGGAAGAGGACGCCATGCACGCCGAGGCCATCGCGCGCCAGCAGCAGGCCGAGCAGGCCGCCGCCGCGCAGCAGGCGCAGGCGATGCAGGCGCAGCAGCAGCAAGACGCGCAACAGCAGTCTGGCCAGACGCAGCCGCAGGACGGCCCGTCGCCAGCCAACCAGCCGCCGCCCGAGGCGCGCAGCATCATCGAAAATCCGAACCAACCGCCGGCAGAAGCCGGGCCGCAAGGAGCCGCGTGATGGTCAAGAGCAAACTCACGCGGCGCGTGATCGACGATGCGCCGCGCAAGCCTGACGTGTCGCCGCACATGCGGCAGACGCTCAACACCGCGCCGAAGGACAAGTCCGCCGCCAAGCGCGGAGCGAAGAAGGGAAAGCGGAAGTGACGAAGAACAAGCATCCCATCCCCACCGGCGGGTTCAAGCCTGTCGAGTCCTCGATGATCGAAGGCGTCGCCTACGATCCGGCGTCGCAAAAGATGCACGTCAAGTTCAAGGGCGGCGACCACTACGTCTATCACGACATCACGCCGCAGGCGCACCACGACATGCTCGCGGCGAAGTCGGTCGGTAAGCACTTCGCCCAGAACATCCGCGGTCGCGCCAAGCACAGCATGGTGACGGCATGAGCGGCGTCCTCGATCACTTCGACAAGCTCATCGCCGCGACCCCCTCGCCCACGGTCACCGATCCGTGCGCGTTCATCGACGAGGCGCGCGCCATCATCGCCGAGCGTGGCGCGGCCTATGGCGGCGTCGAGGACAGCTTCGAGCGCGCCGCCGCCATCGCCAGCCTCAAGCTCAACAAGACCATCACCGCCTACGACGTGGCGACGGTGCTGGAGTCGGTGAAGGACGCCCGCAAGGCGCTCAATCCGACGCACCGCGACAGCCACATCGACGGCATCAACTATTCGGCGTTCCGCGCCGCATTTGCCCTGAAAGGAACCTGACACATGGCGAAGCCGAACGAACCCATCGACGACGGTCTGACGGACGAAGAGCGCGAGGCCATGGCCTCCGCCGACGACGGCATCGAAGGCACTGGCGAAGCGCCGGCGGCCGGGGAAGACGACGAAGGCGAGAGCAAAACCAATGCGGACGTGGACCCCGCTCCCGGCAAGACGGACAATTCCTCCGCCGGCAAGACGGACGACGAAGGCAAGGGCGCTGACGCCGGCGCGGCGGAACCCGACGAAGAGGAACAGCCTTCCGCCCGCCCTGTCGAAGCCCCGCTGCGCGCTGACGCCCCGGCCGACGCAGACGACAAGCTGAAAGCTCTCGCCGACAAGGAAGCCACGCTCGAAACCAAGTTCGAGGACGGCGACATCACGGCGGCCGAATATCGCAAGGGCCTTGCCGCGATCAACGACGAACGCAGCGACCTGAAATGGCAGCAGCACAAGGCCGAGTTGGCGGCCGACATGCAGCAGCAGGCGCGCGTCAATTCGTGGAACGGCACGGTGCGCGAGTTCATGTCGAGCGACGCGGCGGTGATCGGCAAGAATCAGCCGATGCTCAAGGCGTTCGACGAATATGTCCAGCGGATCACCGGCGACGCGGCCAACGCCGCCCTGTCGGATCGCAAGATGCTCGAAAAGGCGTGGGGCGAGTTCCAGAAGGACATGTCCGACATGGGCGTAACCTTCACGGCGAAACCCGGCGCGCCTCAGCCGAAGCCCGCCGTGCCGCCGGCCGCGCCGAAGCCGAAGCGCGAGCTTCCTCCGACGCTCGCGCGAGTTCCGCAGTCGGAGATCGAGGCGACCGACGACGGGAAGTTCGCGGCGCTCGACCGCCTCGCGTCGGAAGACCCGGAAGCCTATGAGGCGGCCGTGGCGAAGCTGCAAGAGCGCGGCGAGTTCGACGACTACGCCAACTCCCGCTGAGGACACGACAACCATGCGGCGCACGGATTTGTGCATCGGCGACAAGCTCAAGATCGGACCTGTCACCGTCACTCTCGAAAGGAAGACGGGCCAGCGCGCTCGCCTCGCGATCACAACCGATCACGGTCTTCCGATCGAATTCCTTCCGTGCGCCTATGAAAATGTTCCCAATGTGTCGGATGACCAGTTGAATCCGACTTTGAAATCCGATAAGCATCCGATCAGCTAATGGCGCACGAGTGCCTGATGCGGGGTCCAAACCCTCCATGAGGCACCAGCTATGTCCAGCACCATCGTTCCCTTCGGCGATCCGAAGGCCCAGAAAAAGTGGTCGGCGATTCTCGCCGTCGAAGTCGGCAAGAAGTCCTACTTCACCCGCAAGTTCGTCGGCTCCGACGCCAACAACATCATCCAGCGCAAGACCGATCTGGAGAGCGACGCGGGCGACCGCGTGTCGTTCGATCTCTCCGTCATGCTGCGCGGCAAGCCGACCGCTGGCGACAACCGCGTGAAGGGCAAGGAAGAGAACCTTCGCTTCTTCACCGACGAAGTGGCCATCGACCAGCTTCGTCACGGCGTCTCCGCCGGCGGCAAGATGAGCCGCAAGCGCACCGCGCACGATCTCCGCAAGGTGGCGCGCGACCGTCTGTCCGACTACTGGTCGATGTATATCGACGAGATGCACTTCATGTATCTGTCGGGCGCGCGCGGCATCAATCAGGACTACATCGAGCCCACCGATT
>ERZ1645187.3455-NODE-3455-length-13256-cov-165.720703_pt1 | contig 13256 bp, 7 predicted proteins | sample MGYA00575352_ERZ1645187 | MGnify/ENA primary metagenome ERZ1645187 (study PRJEB40837, sample SAMN11349314) | freshwater sediment metagenome | isolation source: river sediment | host: Sediment | place: India: Wazaribad , New Delhi | collected 2017-02-21 ...
TCTGGACCAGGGTGAAGGTCGGGCTCGGCACCTCGAGTTCGGCGTCGTCGGCGACGGCGCGGATCAGGGCGCGGGCCAGCGTCGACTTGCCGGCGCCGAGATCGCCGACCAGGGCGATCGAATCGCCGACGCGCAGGACTGCGGCGAGGTCTTCGGCGAGGGCTTCGGTGGCGGTCTCGTCGGCGAGATCGATGCGGTAGTCGACGTCGAGCGCAGGATCGGCCATGGGGTCACTCGCCGGCGGCGGGGGTGGCGAGCGGCTCGCTCTCGGCCGGCTCGACGGCGCGCAGCGGCATGCGGCAGGTGACGGTGGTGCCGGCTCCCTCGCGGCTGGCGATGTCGACGGTGCCGCCGTGCAGTTCGACGAAGCTCTTGACGATGGAGAGACCGAGGCCGGCACCGCCGCGGTGCGGTCCCTGGCGGCGGGTGTAGAAGCGATCGAAGACCTGCTTCAGCTGCTCCTCGGGAATGCCGACGCCCTCGTCGGCGACCGCGAGGACCAGTTCCTCGTCGGCCTCGCGGCGGGCCGAGACGACGACGCGGCCGCCCTCCAGGCTGAAGGAGACGGCGTTGGAGAGCAGATTGAACAGCATCTGGCGGATGCGCTTCTCGTCGGCGAGAACATGGCCGATATCGGGGGCGATGTCGGTGACCAGCGTCAGACGGTGGGCGGCGAGGCGGTCCTTGACGCCCTCGATCGCCGCGGCGACGGTCGCCGCCACGTCGACGTCGACCACCTGCAGACGCATGATACCGGCATCGATGGTGGCGAGGTCGAGGATGTCGTCGACGATCGCCATCAGCGCCTGGGACGACGACATGATGTGGCCGGTGTAGTCGCGCTGCTTGTCGTTCAAGGGGCCGGTGCGCGGGTCGGCGAGCAGGTGGGCGAAGCCGACGATGTTGGTCAGCGGCGAGCGCAGCTCGTAGGAGACGAGGCCGACGAAGTCGGTCTTGATGTGGTCGGCCTCCTCCAGCGCCTCGTTCTTCTCGACCAGGGCGCGTTCGACGTTGACCGTGTCGGTGACGTTGACGAAGGTGACCAGGGTCGCGCCGTCGGGCAGCGGCACCACCGAATATTCCAGCACCATGCCGTCGCGGCGTTCCATGTTGCCGGCGAGGCGGTCGCGGTTGTCGGCGAGGCCGGTCACGGCGAGCTTGAGGCGGTTCCAGGCGGCGCGATCGTCATGGACCACGGCGAGACGCTCGACGACGTCGCCGATGTGCGGCTTCAGCGCCAATGCCGCCTCGTCGAGGCGCCAGAGCGCGACGAAGGCGGGGTTCCACAGCCGCAGGCGGCCGTCGGAACCGAACACCACGACGCCTTCCGAGAGATGGTCGAGGGTCTCGCCCTGGACGCGGACGAGGGCGTTGTGACGCTTCTCGAGTTCCAGCTTCTCGGTGACGTTCTCGTAGACGTAGGTGACGCCGCCCTGGGGGTGCGGGTTGGCGATGACGCGCAGCGTCTGGCCGTCGGGCAGGTGCCACCAGTGCTCGCGCGCCTCGAGCGCTTGGTATGCCGCATGCAAATCGCGCTTGAAGGAGCGCCAGTCGGCCTGCTCGGGCAGCTTGCGTGCGGCACGCATCTGATCGAGCACGGTACCGTCGTCGGGCGAGGACTCGAGGAAGGCAGGATCGAGGCCGAAGAGACCGCGGAAGGCGGCGTTGAAGAACTGCAGACGCTTGTCGGCGCCGAAGATCGCCACCGCCGTCGCCAGTTGGTCGAGGGTGCGGGCGTGGAAGTCGATGGTGCGGCGCAGTTCCGCCTGGGTCTGCTCGAGATCGGTGACGTCGATGGCGATGCCGGCCTCGCCGTGGGAGGAGGCGACGTCGACGACGTCGTAGGTGCGGCGGCGGCCGGAGACGACGACCGGCAGGCGCAGATCGACGGCGAGCGAGGTCTCGCGCGCCTGACGGATCGCCTTGCGGCCGGCGGTGTCGAGGAGCTCGAGCGCCTGATCGCGGACCTGTCCGGCGTCGCGGGCGTCGACGGCCTCGGCATAGGCGCGGTTGACCCATGCGAGCGAGCCGTCGAGACCTCGCAGCCACACCGGCATGGGCATGGCCTCGAACAGGGCGCGTGTCGCCTCGACGTCGCCGATGAGGCGGCGGTGGCGCTCGGAGAGATCGGCGTAGCGCAGGCGCTCGCCGGTCAGGTCGGAGAAGCGGACGAAGGGACGGCCGCCGGCAAAGCGGCCGATCGCCGAGACGAAGCTGCCGGCGCGCGTCGCGAGCTCGAGTTCGAACGGGGTGCCGCGCTCGCGAAGCCCCGCCATGGCGCGGTCGAGATCGGCGGCGCAGGTCGGTTCGATCCAGGCGCCGAAGGCGAGGAACTCGGCGCGCGACCGGGGAGCGCCGGCGGCGGGACCGAGGGCACCGAGGAGCAGCGGCGGCTCGCCCGGCTGGCTCCAGGCGAGGAGAAGCTGGTCGTCGCCGTCGAGCAGCGCCTCGGCACGTTCGGCCTGGGCCTTGAGACCGGCGCTCTCGGCGGACAGGCGGATGATGGTCTGCTCGGCGCGGGCGCGTTGGCGCATCATACCGACGGCGGACGCGGCGGCGACGCAGACGACGCCGATCATCGAGGAGGTGAGGACGATCTGCTGGGTGGCCAGCGCCTCTTCCGCCGCGGCGAAGGCCGGCGCGGTCGAGCCGAGGAGACCGAGCATGGTCGACGACAACGATCGGAGCGACGTCGGAATCCGTCCTCCCCTCCGCCCCCACATGTCGAAGGTCCCTTCCCGCTCGGTGCTATCTGAGAGTGCCCGTGCCCGGCAGGTACGCACGCGGGTGGGCGAATCACCTCGAAGATAACCTCTCGCGGACTCGCTGAGGAGAGTCGTAGGACCACAAATGCAGTGGGCGCCGCGAAGGATCGCGGCGCCCACCAGATATTGTATGCCGAAGACGAAATGTCAGTAGCGATAGTGTTCCGGTTTGAACGGCCCCTCGGTCGACACGCCGATGTAGTCGGCCTGTTCCTTCGACAGGGTGGAGAGCATCACGCCGAGCTTGGCGAGGTGGAGCGCGGCGACCTTCTCGTCGAGCTTCTTCGGCAGGGTGTAGACGCGCTTGTCGTAGGCCGAGCCGTTCACCCACAGCTCGATCTGGGCGAGCGTCTGGTTGGTGAAGGAGGCCGACATGACGAAGCTCGGGTGGCCGGTGGCGTTGCCGAGATTGACCAGACGGCCCTCGGACAGGACGATGATGCGCTTGCCGTCCGGGAAGACCACGTGATCGACCTGATCCTTGATCTTCTCCCACTTGTAGTTCTTCAGCGCCGCGATCTGGATCTCGGCGTCGAAGTGGCCGATGTTGCAGACGATGGCGTTGTTCTTCATCGCCCGCATGTGGTCGAGGGTGATGACGTCCTTGTTGCCGGTGGCGGTGACGAAGATGTCGCCGCGCGGCGCGGCGTCTTCCATGGTCACCACCTCGTAGCCCTCCATCGCCGCCTGCAGGGCGCAGATCGGGTCGATCTCGGTGACGAGGACGCGGGCGCCGCCGTTGCGCAGGCTGGCGGCCGAGCCCTTGCCGACGTCGCCGTAGCCGGCGACGACCGCGATCTTGCCGGCGAGCATCACGTCGGTGGCGCGGCGGATGCCGTCGACCAGCGATTCACGGCAGCCGTAGAGGTTGTCGAACTTCGACTTGGTGACGCTGTCGTTGACGTTGATCGCCGGGAACGGCAGGCGGCCCTGCTCGGTCAGCATGTAGAGGCGATGGACGCCGGTGGTGGTCTCTTCCGAGACGCCCCGGATGGCGTCGCGCACCTTGGAGAACCAGCCCGGCTGGGTCTTCAGGCGCTTCCAGATGGTGGCGAAGAAGGCGACCTCTTCCTCGTTCGACGGCTTGTCGAGGATCGAGGGATCCTTCTCGGCCTCGGCGCCGAGGATGACGTACATGGTGGCGTCGCCGCCGTCGTCGAGGATCATGTTCGGCACGCCGCCGTCGGCCCAGTCGAAGGTGCGGGCGACGAAGTCCCAGTACTCCTCCAGGCTCTCGCCCTTGTGGGCGAAGACCGGGGTGCCGGCGGCGGCGATGGCGGCGGCGGCGTGGTCCTGGGTGGAGAAGATGTTGCAGGACGACCAGCGCACCTCGGCGCCGAGCGCCTGCAGCGTCTCGATCAGCACCGCGGTCTGGATGGTCATGTGCAGGCAGCCGGCGATGCGGGCGCCCTTCAGCGGCTGGGCCGGGCCGTACTCGGCGCGCACCGCCATCAGGCCGGGCATCTCGGTCTCGGCGATGTCGATCTCCTTGCGACCCCAGGGGGCGAGGGCGAGGTCCTTGACGGCGTAGTCGTGAATCTGGGTCATGTCGGGTCTCCGAGGCGCCGGATGCGGCGCGGGGCGATCGTCCACCGGGGAGGCGATCTCGGGCACGGCGCGTGCGAGCGGCGCGGCTTTCGCGCCACCTTCGAGCGGAACTCTTATCCGAGGTCGCGGCATTCGACAATAACGACATAAAGATTTCTTTATATCTCTGCCGTCATCGTTACCGAAGCCGAAGCGGAACCCGGTGGTGTCGGTCGGGGAACAGGCTCCGACGCCGACGTCGCGGCCGGCCGCCGCGATGGCATGGCAGGCTGACGGCCCGGGACTCCGATTCGCGGAAGACACGATGACCACCGACCACCGACCGACCGATCTCGCCGGCATCGCCCTCGTCGGCGGCGCGATGATCGGCTGGTCGTCGATCGGCTATTTCACCCGCGCCCTGACGACCGACGTGTGGACGACGCTGTGCGGACGGGCGATCGCCGGGGCGATCCTGCTCACCGTGCTCTTCGTCGGACGCAACGGTCGGGCGAGCCTCGCGCGGTTCCGGGCGATGGGCGGCGCCGGTCTCGCCTATGCGGCGGCGAGCGTGGTCTGCGCCTTCGGAACGATCGGCGCACTCTACGACACGTCGGTCGCGAACTATGCGGTGATCGGTGCCACGGCTCCCTTCGCCGCCGCGTTGCTCGCTCGTGTCGTCCTCGGCGAGCGGGTGGCGGTGCGGACGCTGGTTGCCGGCTCGGTCTCGCTGGCCGGAGTGGCGATCGTCGTGTCGGGGTCCCTCGGCGGCGGCCACTGGATCGGCGATCTGCTCGCCGTGATCATGATGCTGTCCTTCGCGGCGATGATCGTCATCGCCCGGGCGCGGCCGCAGATGCCGACGACGCCGCCGAACATCCTCGCGGTGGTCGCAACCGCCGTGGTCGCTGCACCCTTCGCCGATCTCGGCCCCGTCGGAGGTCGGGACTGGATGCTGCTCGTCGCCTTCGGCTTCACCAACTTCGTGCTCGCCGGCCTGTTCTTCACCGCCGGATCGCAACGCATCCCGGCGGTGGAGACGGCCCTGATCGTCTCGCTCGACATCGTCTTCGCGCCCGCCCTGGTGTGGGCGGCCTTCGGCGAGGCTCCATCCGACGCCGCGCTGGTCGGCGGCGGCGTCGTGTTCGTCGCGGTCCTCGTCGACATCCTCGCCGGAGCCGACCGGCGCACGCCCTCGCGCGGCTCCTGAGGCGGCTCGCCGGCGACGGTGAATTTTCGATCACAGACATTGCTCAGAATCTGATCTGCGTAATTTCTGTGCTCAATTTCATGCTGCACTGCCGTTCTCTCGAGCGGTCGCATCGCTCCGCGACCGCTCGGCCAACGACCCGGATTTCGATCAACACTTTGAATCGCAACGACTCTAGGCGCTTCCGAAGCCCCTGGCACGGGGCTTGCTAGAAAGATCACGGTCAACGACGACCTACCGTCCATCGGATCGGGACCCAGCGTCGGGTTCTCGTGTCACGGATGGCATCGCCCGTGCCGACTCGCTCCGCACCCCTCCTCCCGGTGGTGCGTGGCAGACGGTGAGCGGGGCGGTGCCGGGTCGTCCTGCCCCCTCCCGAGCATGGCCGCGACCCTCGTGACGATCCGACCACCGATCGAACCCGAGGGGTATTCATGTCGAACCGTTCGTTCACTCTCTCGCGCCGCCGCTTCCTGTTCTCGACCGCCGCTGCCGTCGGCGCCGCCGCGATCGGCTCGACCGCGGTCGTGTCGAAGGCCCTCGCCGCGCCGCTGAAGCTCGAGAAGGACGTGGTCAAGCTCGGCTTCATCAAGCTCACCGACATGGCGCCGCTCGCCATCGCCCAGGAGAAGGGCTTCTTCGAGGACGAGGGCCTGCAGGTCAGCCTCGAGGCGCAGGCCAACTGGAAGGTCAATCTCGACCGCGTCATCACCGGCGAGCTCGACGGCGCCCACATGCTGGCCGGCCAGCCGATCGGTGCCACCATCGGCTTCGGCACCAAGGCCGAGGTGATCACGCCGCTGTCGATGGACCTCAACGGCAACGCCATCACCGTCTCCAACGCCATCTGGGCGGAGATGAAGAAGAACATCCCCGTCGGCGCCGACGGCAAGCCGGTGCATCCGATCTCGGCCGCGAGCCTGAAGCCGGTGATCGACAAGCTCAAGGCCGAAGGCAAGGCCTTCAACATGGGCATGGTGTTCCCGGTCTCCACCCACAACTACGAACTGCGCTACTGGCTGGCGGCCGGCGGTATCCATCCGGGCTTCTATTCGCCGGAGAACGTCTCCGGTCAGGTGCTCGCCGAGGCCCTCCTGTCGGTCACGCCCCCACCGCAGATGCCGGCCACCATGGAGGCCGGGACCATCATGGGCTACTGCGTCGGCGAGCCGTGGAACCAGGCGGCGGTGTTCAAGGGCATCGGCGTGCCGGTGATCACCGACGACGAGATCTGGAAGAACAACCCGGAGAAGGTCTTCGGCGTCACCAAGAAGTGGGCCGAAGAGAACCCCAACACCCTCCTCGCCATCACCAAGGCGATGATCCGCGCCTGCATGTGGCTCGACGAGGGTGACGGCAAGAACCGCGCCGAGGCGGTGAAGATCCTCTCCAAGGCCGAATACGTCGGCGCCGACGAGAAGGTCATCGCCAACTCGATGACCGGCACCTTCGAATACGAGAAGGGCGACAAGCGTCCGGTTCCGGACTTCAACGTCTTCTTCAAGTTCTTCGCCACCTATCCCTACTACTCCGACGCGGTGTGGTATCTCACCCAGATGCGCCGCTGGGGCCAGATCCCGGCCGGCCAGACCGACGAGTGGTACGCCGAGACGGCGAAGAAGATCTATCGCCCGGACATCTACCTGAAGGCCGCCGAGGCGTTGATCGCCGAAGGCAAGCTGAAGAAGGAGGACGTCCCCTTCGGCTCCGACGGCTACAAGGCGCCCGACAAGGGCTTCATGGACGGCGTCGTCTACGACGGCAAGAAGCCGAACGACTACCTCGCCGCGCTGAAGATCGGCCTCAAGGGCGCCCAGAAGGTCGTCGGCAACGCCGTCGAGGGCTGACGCCTCGTGGGGGGCCGCGTGGGGCCCCCTTCCCGAGCGCGGGCGGCGCGCCCGAAATCGCGCCGCCCGCCGCAGGCCTCCGGGCCACCTCCTTCCCGTGACATCGCGACTCCCGGCTCGCCGGATCGCCACCCGAGGACAGACCCATGACCATCGCCACCGACACGCTCGTCGCCGATGCAGAAGCCCGCGCCGCGCGCGAGGCCCGGCGCCAGCGCTGGTTCTCCCGCATCACCAAGGTCGAGGGTTATCTCAACGTCCTCGGTCTCGGTTTCGTGGTGCCGATCCTCAAGATGATCGGCGGCGACAATGTCCGCGCCCAGTCGAAGGAGCTGTGGCGACTGGCCGGTGTGCCGATCGTGGCGATGGTGGTCTTCCTCGCCGTCTGGGGCGCGCTCGCCCCGCGCGTCCAGACCTCGCTCGGCGCCATCCCCGGCCCGGCGGCGGTCTGGGAGCAGTTCGGCGTGCTGATCGCCGACCATTCGGCCGAACGTGCCAAGGAGGCCGCCTTCTACGAGCGTCAGGACAAGCGCATCGCCGAAGGCAAGGCGGCCAACCCACCGGTCGAGATCAAGGCGAAGACCTACGTCGGCAAGCCGACCTACATCGACAAGATCCTGACCTCGTTGAAGACCGTCTTCACCGGCTTCCTGATCGGCACGGCGCTCGCCATCCCGCTCGGCATCTTCGCCGGTCTCTCGCCGACGGTGAACGCCGCGATCAATCCCTTCGTGCAGATCTTCAAGCCGGTGTCGCCGCTCGCCTGGCTGCCGCTCGTCACCATGGTGGTCTCGGCGCTCTACACCTCGACCGACCCGATGTTCGAGAAGTCGTTCCTGGTCTCGGCGATCACCGTGACGCTGTGCTCGCTGTGGCCGACGCTGATCAACACCTCGCTCGGCGTCGCCTCGATCGACAAGGACCTGATGAACGTCGCCAAGGTGCTGCGTCTCGGCTGGGCCAAGAAGGTGTTCAAGCTGGTCATCCCGTCGTCGCTGCCGCTGATGTTCACCGGCATGCGCCTGTCGCTGGGCGTGGGCTGGATGGTGCTGATCGCCGCCGAGATGCTCGCCCAGAACCCCGGCCTCGGCAAGTTCGTGTGGGACGAGTTCCAGAACGGCTCGGCCGCCTCGCTCGCCCGCATCATGGTGGCGGTCTTCACCATCGGCATCATCGGCTTCCTGCTCGACCGCGTCATGTACGCGCTCCAGGCCGCCTTCACCTTCACGTCCAAGCGTTGAGGGAGCCGACCATGAGCGAAGCGACCACAGTCACCCGCGAAGCGACCCCGATCATCGAACTGAAGAACGTCTCGAAGAGCTACGGCTCGGGCTCCGGCGTCACCCACGTCCTCGCAGACGTCAACCTGTCGATCCGCGAGGGCGAGTTCGTCGCCATCCTCGGCTTCTCCGGCTCGGGCAAGACCACCCTCATCTCGACCATCGCCGGCCTCGTCCGCCCCGACGGCGGCACCGTGACGATGAAGGGCGCGCCCGTGACCGAGCCCGGGCCGGAGCGCGGTCTGGTCTTCCAGTCCTATTCGCTGATGCCCTGGCTCTCGGTCCACGGCAACATCATGCTGGCGGTCGAGACGGTCTTCCCCAAGGCGAGTGCCGAGGAGAAGGAAGCCCGCGTCGCCAAGTACATCGAGATGGTCGGGCTCTCCCACGCCCGCGACCGCAAGCCGGCGGAGCTCTCCGGCGGCATGCGCCAGCGCGTCGGCATCGCCCGGGCGCTCGCCATGAGCCCCGAGGTGCTGCTGCTCGACGAGCCGCTGTCGGCGCTCGACGCCCTGACCCGCTCCAAGCTCGGCGACGAGATCGAGCGCATCTGGGAAGAGGACAAGAAGACCGTCGTCCTCATCACCAACGACGTCGACGAGGCGCTGCTGCTCGCCGACCGCGTCATCCCGCTCACCGTCGGCCCCGGCGCGACGCTGGCGAAGGAGTTCGTCATCGACCTGCCGCGGCCGCGCGATCGCACCGCCGCCAACCACGATCCCGAGTTCAAGCGCCTGCGCGCCGAGATCACCCAGTGCCTGATGGACATGGGCATCGAGCAGAGCGACGGCGAGGACGACGGCCGTCTTCTTCCCGACGTCATCCCGGTCCACTTTCGCGAGGACCGCGCCAAGGTGATGGCCGCGGTGCGCGAGGCCAAGAAGCATCCGGAACTGCCCAAGGCCTATGTCGAGGCGGCCCGCCCCAAGACCGGCATCATCGAGCGCTACGTCGAGTTCGACGAAGTGAAGAAGATCTACCCGACGCCGAAGGGCCCGCTCACCGTCGTCGACGGCTTCGACCTCAACATGCGGCGCGGCGAGTTCATCTCGCTGATCGGCCACTCCGGCTGCGGCAAGTCGACGGTGCTGACCATGGTCGCCGGCCTCACCGACGTGTCGATGGGCGGCATCGTCCTCGACGGTCGCGAGGTCTATCAGGCCGGCCCCGACCGCGCCGTGGTGTTCCAGGCGCCGAGCCTGTTCCCGTGGCTCTCGGCCAAGGACAACGTGCTGCTCGGCTGCGACGAGGTCTATCCGACCGCCTCGAAGGCCGAGAAACGCGACATCGCCGAATACTACCTCGCCCGTGTGGGTCTCGGCGACGCCATGGACAAGCCGGCCTCGGACATGTCGAACGGCATGCGCCAGCGCGTCGGCATCGCCCGCGCCTTCGCGCTGTCGCCGAAGCTCCTGCTCCTCGACGAGCCCTTCGGCATGCTCGACAGCCTCACCCGCTGGCAGCTCCAGGAAGTGCTGATGGAGGTGTGGACCCGCACCCAGGTCACCGCGATCTGCGTCACCCACGACGTCGACGAGGCGATCCTGCTCGCCGACCGGGTGGTGATGATGACCAACGGCCCCAACGCCAAGATCGGCCGCATCCTCGAGGTCGACCTGCCGCGCCCGCGCTCCCGCAAGGCCCTCCTCGCCCACCCCGACTACTACCTCTACCGCGAGCAGGTGCTGAGCTTCCTCGAGGAATACGAGAAGGGTCACCACGGCAAGAGCGAGCCGAAGGCGGAAGCCTCGGCCCCGGCCGCCGCGACCCCCGGCAAGGAGGCCGCGTGATGGACATCGCCAGCGATACCCCGGTGAAGACCTTCGTCCAGGCCTCCGAGGTCTGGGTTCCGCAAGGCGACCGGCTGGTCTTCTCCACCGGCGACTACGGCGATCTCGCCGAGTTCGCCGCCGTCTCCGGCAAGGAGAGCTTCGGCCGCGGCGAGGGTCTGCCCGGCAAGGCCTGGGCGGAGAGCCGTCCGGTGGTGCTGAAGGGCTTCGAAGGCTCCTACTTCAAGCGCACCGAGGCGGCGAAGGCCGCCGGCCTGACCTCGGCCGTCGCCGTCCCGGTCTTCGACGGCGCGACGCTGAAGGCGGTGCTGGTGGTGCTCTGCGGCGACGATGAGAACCGCACCGGCGCCATCGAGGTGTGGCGTCAGGCCGACGAGATCCTCAAGCTCGACGACGGCTATTACGGCGCCGCCAAGCACTTCGAGTGGGTCTCGAAGCACACCCAGTTCCCGCGTGGCCAGGGCCTGCCCGGCGGCGTCTGGGCGGCGTCGACGCCGCTGCTGATGCGCGATCTCGGCACCGGCTATCGCTTCATCCGCGCCGAGGCGGCCGGCAAGGCGGGGCTGACCACCGGTCTCGGCCTGCCGGTTCCGGTACCCGGCGATGCGGCCTACGTGCTGACGCTGCTGTCCGCGCGCGGCACGCCGCTCGCCCGCCGCTTCGAGATCTGGGACGCCCGCTCCGCTGTCGTCGGGAGCAAGGCCGAGGCGGTGCTCGTCGACGGCATCTGTGCCCGCGAGGGCCGGCTGTGGGTCGACGAGACCGAGGAGCCGCGTCGCGTCGCCGCCTGGAACGGCGTCGTCGGTCGCGTCCTCGGCTCGGGTATCCCGATCGTCGAGGGCAAGCAGCCCGGCATCGCCGCCGGTTACGACACGATGGTGGCGCTGCCGATCCATCGTGACGGCGAGATCGCCCACACCGTCGCCTGGTATTGCTGAGGAAGGTTTCCCCCATGAAGAAACTGGTCGTCATCGGCGCCGGCATGGCGTCCGGCCGGGCGCTCGAGCATCTCTTCGAGGCGGACGCTTCCGCCTACGAGGTGACGCTGTTCAACGCCGAACCGCGCGGCAACTACAACCGCATCATGCTCTCCCCGGTCCTCTCCGGCGAGAAGAGCTACGAGGAGATCGTCACCCACGACGACGCCTGGTACGCGGCCAATGGCGTGAACTGCCGCTTCGGCGAGCGCGTCACCGCGATCGACACCGCCCGCAAGGTGGTGGTCGGCGAGAAGGGCGAGGTCGCCTACGACAAGCTGCTGATCGCCACCGGCTCGGCGCCCTTCATCATTCCGGTGCCGGGCAAGGACCTCCCCGGCGTCGTCGCCTACCGCGACCTCGAGGACACCAACGCGATGATCGACGCCGCCAAGCCCGGCGCCCGCGCCGTGGTCATCGGCGGCGGTCTGCTCGGTCTCGAGGCGGCGGCGGGCCTGCGCCTGCGCGGCATGGAGGTGACGGTCGTCCACCTGATGGGCCACCTGATGGAGCGCCAGCTCGACGAGGCGGCCGGCTACCTGCTGCGCAAGGACCTGGAGAAGCGGGGCATCGCGATAAAGCTGAACGCGTCGACCAAGGCGATCGTCGGGACGGACCGGGTCGAGGGCGTCGAACTCGCCGACGGCACCGTCATCCCGGCCGACATCGTCGTCATGGCGGTCGGCATCCGCCCGGAGACCACCGTCGCCAAGTCCGCCGGGCTCGCGGTCGAGCGCGGCATCGTCGTCGGCCCGCAGATGGTGACCTCCGATCCGGACGTGCTGGCGCTCGGCGAATGCGTCCAGTTCGAGGGCCAGCTCTTCGGCCTCGTCGCGCCGCTCTACGATCAGGCCAAGGTGGTCGCCGCGACGCTGCTCGGCAAGGAGGCCGCCTTCACCCCGAAGGAGCTCTCCACCAAGCTCAAGGTCACCGGCTGCGACCTGTTCTCCGCCGGCGACTTCGCCGAGGGCGACAATCGCGAGGACATCGTGCTCCGCGATCCCTCGCGCGGCGTCTATCGCCGCGTCGTGCTCGAGGGCGACCGCGTCGTCGGCGCCGTCATGTACGGCGACACCGCCGAGGGCTCGTGGTTCTTCGACCTGATCCGCGACAAGGCCGACGTCTCGGCGATGCGCGACACCCTGATCTTCGGTCAAGCCTATCAGGGGGGCTCCCCCCTGGACCCTATGGCGGCCGTTGCAGCCTTGCCGGATGAGGCGGAGATCTGCGGCTGCAACGGCGTCTGCAAGGGAACCATCGTCTCGGCGATCAAGGACAAGGGCCTGACCAGCCTCGAAGAGGTGCGCGCCGTCACCAAGGCGTCGGCCTCCTGCGGCCAGTGCACGGGCAAGGTCGAGCAGGTCCTCGCCGTGACGCTGGGCGACGCCTTCGAGGGCTCGGCCCGCAAGACGATGTGCAAGTGCACCGACCTCACCCACGGCGAGGTGCGGGAGTTCATCCGTTCGAAGTCGCTGAAGTCGATCCCGGCGGTGATGCAGGAACTCGGCTGGAAGACCTCCTGCGGCTGCGCCTCCTGCCGCCCGGCGCTCAACTACTACCTCGTCTGTGATTGGCCGGAGGAATACCGCGACGACGGCCGCTCGCGCTTCGTCAACGAGCGCCTGCACGCCAACATCCAGAAGGACGGCACCTTCTCCGTCGTTCCGCGCATGTGGGGCGGGCTCACCACCGCCGCCGAACTGCGCGCCATCGCCGACATCGCCGAGAAGCACGAGGTGCCGCTGGTCAAGATGACCGGCGGGCAGCGCGTCGACCTCCTCGGTATCCCCAAGGAGAACCTGACGGCGATCTGGAAGGACCTCAACGACGCCGGCATGGTCTCGGGCCACGCCTATTCCA